>Ga0209190_1000001_pt1 | contig 319152 bp, 358 predicted proteins | sample M_140205_XF_Meta_FD_187315 | JGI IMG/M metagenome (GOLD analysis project Ga0209190, IMG submission 187315) | Freshwater microbial communities from Lake Montjoie, Canada to study carbon cycling - M_140205_XF_MetaG (SPAdes) (version 2) | ecosystem: Environmental > Aquatic > Freshwater > Lake... | reverse complement strand
TGTACAAGCACAGAGACAGCCGGTTGTACAAGCACAGAGACAGCCGGTTGTACAAGCACAGAGACAGCCGGTTGTACAAGCACAGAGACAGCCGGTTGTGCAAGCACAGAGAGCACCGGTTGTGCAAGCACAGAGACCATCTGCCACGTCAATGAGACCATCTATCCCGCCGATAAGATCAAGTATCCAACTACCGGTAAGACCAACGGTTGCGCAACCAGTAAAACCAGTAGTCAAATTACCGACAAGACCAGTGGTCACACCACCAGTAAGACAAATGGTTGCACAACCAGTCGCACCAATGGTCAAACCACCGACAAGACCAGCAACCGCACAACTAGTCAGACCAGTTGTCCGACAACAGATCTCAAATCGTCTACTAAACCGGCGATGATGAACTTCGCGTCTTTTTATTCCCCACTCTTTTCGCAAACCGCAAAGAGTCGGTAATTTAACATCTAGTAGTTTAGCGCCGACGACGTGAGCGGCGAGAGCCACCGGCGGCAGGAGCGGCGGCACCTAAAACACCGGCTATCGCGCCATTAATACGACTACGATTATCCGCACTTAGATCAGCGTATGTAAGCATACGTTCAAGCATCACACGGAGTGCTCGTTTTGTACCTTCTTTATCAGGACCGGCAGGCATTGCTGCGATACGTTCAAGGGTTCCTTTGGCAAAAAAATCGTTAGCATAGCCGTTAATACCACCAAAGATCTTCACGTTTTTGGCGAATAGAAATGTGCTGACTTCATCGGGCGTCATACCAGTGGCAATAAACTGGATCTCCTCTTTTGTTAGAGAACCCAGGCGAGCCGCGGACGCACGGTCTATAAAAGTCAGAGCAACATCTAGCCTCATTCTACTATGGGGCAGAATTAATGTTACATAGTGTCCAGTTAATATCTGTTTGACCGGCGACGGCGCGTTTGGCGGCGACGACGACGACGACGGCGAGAGCCACCGGCGGCAGCTGCAGCGATAACAGGACCAGGCGGATTTAACCGATTAATAGCGGCTTGAACACGAGCACGATTTTCCGCAGTTATTGCTGGCGAAAGAAGCATTTTTCTCAATTCTGTTGTTACACTGTATGTTAACAGATCTTTACGTTGGCTTTCAGGTAATAATAATATGCGGTCAATAGGGTTAATTCCTTGCGCGGGATGTTCATCGCCAAAAAAATAGGCAATGTATTCATTGATGCCACCGTGGATTTTTATACCTTTGGCTAAGAGGTAGTCCATCCATTCTTCGCCGCGACCGAGTTCTATCATGCGGTCAAGTGCGGCTTCAATAATAGGATAGACAGCCGGAAGCCGTTCTATAATCACTAAATGCATAGGTGAATAGCGTTCAACAATATTTTCTAAAAGAAAACTGAGCGGGTCATCGGTCGTTTCAGCCGTTTCAATGAGTTGTTGAACGGCAGGGTCTACGTTGTTTGCCATCCTCTGTTATGGGGTGTGGGAAAATTGAAGCCACCATGGTTTGTTATAATAACAGCAGCCAACCACACAAATGACCAATGTAAGTAGTTCCTCCCTAATCCCTCCCCACATCCGTGATTCAAATGATTGGAATGCACCTCCAAATCCCTTCTTAGAGATTGACCGTCTACAAGAACGATTAAGAATTCATCTAGTTAATATGAATGTTCAAATGACAAAACGCGAACGTATTAAATATGTTGTCCGTAAACTGATTGATCAAAATGAGACGTGCGCGTTCGGCAAACGCGTCAAGGGCAAATATTGCTGGAATGCTGTCAAAGATGAGAGTCTATTGTATCTCAAGCTTACATGGGGGCATATTATGCCGCGATGTCGTAAAGAAAAAGACTCGCCAGAAAATCTATATCTGCTGTGTGCGCGATGTAATGAAAAACTTCAGGGTTCGCGAGATCCAGGTCAATTAATGGTTGAGATGGAATCAAAGATGGCGCATATTGCCGAGATTATTGCTGAGAGGAGCTGCGATAAGATTTAATAGAATGGAATATGAAAAATTTTTTTAACGGATGCCAAGGGTTGAGGTTTCAAGCCCTTCTGAATCAAATACAGTAATATCATCAATCCACATATGGATAACTGTCATAAGTGATAGACTTTTTGAATGATTGAATGATAGTGCAGACCACCAGTTGGTAGATTCATTCTCAAACATAGCCCACTGCCAATGATTTCCAAGATTTAAAAGTCGCTCCCTTTCAGTTGCCGTAATAGTTGTGTTATTATGATATTCATTATCAAGAAACTCCTTTGTGATTCTAAAACACTGCTGTCTAATATCTTTGTTGAGAGAGTACATAAAAATACGATACTTGTAAATTGCCTTTTGGGCTGTAATATTTCTAACGATTTCTGTTTTATTATTATCATACTGAGAAGCCATCTTTATAGATAGTAATATTAGGCAGTATTTAGGTAAGATTCTAGGATAAAACGGGCGTTGTCTTCGGACTGCTTGGAGAGGGTTTCTTGCGCTGATACGGAATCGTTCAGTGCCTTAATCATATTGACAACCGAGCGCTGGTTTTCAATAGACGGAAAGCCAAATTCTAGATTATAGAATGCATCCATATTGATATTTTTTTGGCAGGAACCAGTTGAACATTCAGATAGTTTCTTTTGATTTGCCCATAGAATCCACCATAGATATTCATTATCAACCGTGGTTGTATCTTTACTGGTTAATGTAAATCCAGAATCCATCAGCCAATATTTATCTTGAATCATCAGCACCATTGATTTTTCAGATACAGCAAAACGCGCAATCTTACAGGTGGGTCCTTCGCGATTGTAACGGTCCGTGTGAAAGTTCGTATCACCACCACCATATACAGGATAGAGGGTACCTTTGTGATCTTTCTGGGTAATACGCTCGCCAAATGCTACAACACAGATATCCTTGAGAGAGCGAGATGTATTATTTATACTCATAGAAGATGCGTTCAAAACTGCAGCCATTTGTGATTTTAGATAAATCTTATCCTGTAATTTATTACGGGCGAAACGAATAGCCTCTACAACCTGCTCTAATAGACCTCCCGTTGGATCCTTGAGAACCAAGTCCATTGCACGGTCGGTAAGTTTGAGCATATCTGCGAGGTCGGTTGTGCCAGGAGCGAATATACGGTCAAGTGTGGCGACAATTTGGTCTTGGATAGAATGAGGTGGTAAAGGTATATCCATATTAAAGAACTTATTTTTATCCATCTCAGGTATAACAGCAGCAACCTTGCCATACTGTGAATTATTAGACAAAGTTGTGTAATAATAGAGATAGCGAATATTAAGAGTATCTATGCGAGTCTTCATCACAATTGTGTGATTGCCGGCATAAAATTTAACACCGGTATCAACATATTTCACACTCTTTGTCCAGCACGAACCTTGATCGCCTATAAGAACAGATGGTCCTTCAAAGTTATACTGTTCTACATATCCCTTAATTCCATTAGAAGCATAATAAGGATAAGTTCCGTTTTCTGCTCGGTCTCCTTCTGGAATATTTTTTCCATTTTTGCATTCGGCAATATCCCCCAACTTAACAATCGGATATTCAGAAGGATTTGTCGTCACTGCTTCCACATTCGCCGTTCCCTTAATGTCCAGCTTCCAACCAGCTTCACGTATCTGGTCCATAGTAAGAGTACGAATGACCTTGTCCTCATCGCCGAGCATAACTATAGAGATAGTCGTTGTAGGCTTACCTTTTGTGGCAATGAACGAGAAGGTTTCAATGCCCGTGCCTTGTTCCTTAAATGTTCCTGCCGGATTGATAATAATCATATCCAAAGAGCACAAATTTAGAAACCATTCCATCATTCCAGTATAGCTATCATTGAGAATTGTAGCACTCATAACAACGCCCATTTTAGCACCATCTTTAAGTACAGATGGTATAAGTTGGAAGAAGAGAATCGCACTTTCACCCACATCAGGAAATGGAATAGGATTCTTTACCGCAGGATTTACGATCAATTTCTTAACCATCTTTTTCCCTTTCTGTTCAAGGACGGTTGTGTAATAGAATTCTTTAAAGCTCACAACGGTAGCACCAAAAGGCGGATTGGCAACGCACCCATCATACTTTACAGTAGTTGCAAGAAGCACAAGGAAAGCATCCTCCTCACGGATATGTGTTTCCATATTAGGAATAATGCCAAAGTTAGTGAAGATATTCATCACACCTTCTGTATAAATATCTCGCTCAACCTCAATGCCATAGAGATTGGCGAATGCAGTATGTTTATCCACCTTCTCCTCTCGCATAATATGGGTAGCAGTTTCTTGTACAAAGGAGCATGAACCGCAGTTTGTATCAATAATCATTTGACCTACTTTTGGGTTTACCTGTTTTACCACGGATTTGAGAACAGTGCTCGGTGTATAGAATTGACCGAACGTCTTCGCAGTGCCTTTATTGAGGTCCTTCTTGAAATAAGTATATCCAGCATTTGAATCATAATCTGCCAGCACTACAGAATTCATATCTTCAAACAAAGCAACGAGAAGTTTGTAATATTTTGCTGCTTTCTTGTCATCCTTCTCAATTGAGAACATGGCAAACTCCCGTGCAGTAAATAGAGCACCAACAATGGATGTCTGAAGTGCGCGCCATAGCCTACGAAAGATATTACTCATAGTTTGTGGGTCGTTCTTCAGAGTAAGCAATGCGGCATAACTTATAGTAGTAAGTTTTCCTCCACTAATCTCATCACAATCTAGAGTCATCTGACCGTTGCTGAGAAGGCGAGGCAGGTGATAGATGAATAGTAGATCCTGATAGATTTGGTCGCATAGACTTTGTTTATTCCAACTCTGAAGTCCATAGGCACGACATGTATTGCGTAACTTTAAGAGAAGGGTTTCCAACTTAGTTGTTGCAACTGGAGAAACTTCGGCAGATGCTGTTACAGGCGCTGAAGGTGCGGTCGGCGTTGTATTTTTCTTACCACGTGGCATTTGTGTATCAAACAAAAAACAAAGATCTGGCGTCAATTTTTAAACCGGTGGTTCATAATTAGCCCAGAAAGAGTCTCCCCATATGTCTCGTGGCATACCTGGCAGTTTTGGGTATTTGCCGTGAAGATCAGTCCATCGGCGGTCAAAGTCCACCTCATCACCTATACACTCCTTTTGAAGAAGTTTGTACATAGCGTCTGGGTATTTGCCATATGATTTAATATTAATAGTAGAACCAGAATGGACAATTTCTGCCAAATCGTAGACAGACATCTTCCATTTTGCTTTAGGATTTGTAGGCATTTTTCGTGTAAGATGGGTTTCTACAGATGTGCGCAATGTTGTACGAGTATGATCAAATACATTAATATGCTCCGCCTTCATCAGGTCTAGTAACTCGCCAGGCTGGCATTCCTGCCACTCCTCACGATTTGTGAACAGCCCAATATAATCGCGCCAATTAATCCACCCCACCTCCTTATATACGTCCGATGGGTCATGTGGAATACCCTTAGGAAGCACATGGCTTTCGCGATATTGATGCCAGGCAGTTTTAGTTTGGCTTTCGTTAGTAAACCGCGGCCAATTCAGCCGCTTTGCCAGCTCGTGCATCCATAACCGAGCCTTAAAGAATGAATCCTTTGCTAAGTCCGCAGTAGGACATGACCCTAGAATAGACTGGTCGTGGAGGCGAGCGTTTTCATCTGGAATCCATACGCGTTCAGTCTCATCTATCTCGCTATCAGCAGTCTCATCGCTATCGGAGTCAGTTCTATCCCCATCGGCAACCGCTTTGGGTTTAGGAACCCACACCGTCTGTGAAATTGCCTGGTTAGGATCATGGGATAGAATAATATTCTTAATAGTATAGCGCACATTGCGATAGTCATTTGTAGTACGAATAGTTGAGAGTGTCTCATCCTCTTCAATCTCATATGCAAGAAACGGAATAAGAACGCGGTGACATTTCAACGGATTCTTAGGGTCAAGCCGGTTACCGCGACCTACAATCTGCTTACAATCAATAGGACTGAACTTGTTATCAACAAATACAGTTGTATTAATAGCCGGCTCGTCGAAGCCCTCAATAAGAGTGCGGATATTACATAGGATACGAATTGTTGGACCTTCCATTGCCCTAAATGCATCCTTTACAGTTGTATTTACTCTACTTGATTGTCCTGAATGAACGGTGTCACAACTCATTGTAATCCCATCCATTTCCACCATTTTCCATACAAGTTTGAAGACTACCTTAAAGAGGCTGGCACGACGCTTGGTTGTGTGATACGTTACAATCCGGTTGCTCCCAAAACGACGGATAGATTGAATAATCAAATCCGCAACAATAGCGTACCATAGAATAACATCAGGCGAGATAATGACATCGTCTTCGTCGTCACTATCAATAGTCTCGGTCTCAATCGCATTTGTTAATGAGCGTGTAAGTCCATTCTCCCATTTTTTCAACTCGCGTAGAAAGTGGGTAAAGGTGTTTTCGGCTAGATTCAAATGCCGGCGTAGGTCGGCAATAAGTCGGCGAATCATAGGTCCGGTAGATTTAATACACACCACCTCAAATGGAGCAAGATATCCATTATCACGCCCAAAGATGTAATTGCGTTCAGCAAGGCAAGTCCCATAAAGATGCTCTTGGTGTGACATGCCGGTGTGAACCGTCTTATCATTTTCAATAAGTGGAGTATTTTTAGGAGATGCCGTAATTGCAAGACGCCAACGAGAACGAATATTCTCATCGGCTAGACCAAAGAGATTGCCTGATAGATCCACCTTTTTAGCAGATGGAACAAGGTGATGTCCCTCGTCAAATATAGTAAGGTCTACTACAGCATCCTCCATCTTCACAAGGGAGTCGTATGTGGAAATACAAATCCACTGACCACTTGTTGGAAGTTCAGAAAACCGATTCACGCGGACAATATTTCGGAATTCGTTAGAAATGGTGCCACAGCAGACAAAGAGTTGCGCACTAGGATATTTCCACGCAATGAAATTTGTGAGCGTTTGTTCAATAAGTGTAACGCGTGGCACTACAAAGAATGTTGTATTTGCCGATAACTCAAGAATGAGTTCAAATGCCATAACAGTCTTTCCAAGTCCGCATTCAATTGACCAGTATCCACGTGAGGCGCCCTCGTTCAGAAATGCTTGCTTCGTACTCTGAATATCCTCAATTTGATAAGGACGAAGAGTCAGTCCTGAACGACTTTTAACTACAGGTGGAGCTGGCATATTACGACGGCGATATTCACGGAGAACACCGTTAATTTCATCGTTTGTGCGGTATGAAGCAATAAAGAGATCCGTCTGTTTGCGCTCTACAAGAACCTTCATAATATTTTCTAGAAACTGGGATTCGTTTGTGAAACGTATGCCTTCCTGTGTAGACGCATGGTTGAGATCAGTATCGTCCTCTTCCGTTGATTCAACCGCCTCGAACTTTCCTAGCCATGCCTTTTCAAGTGCTTCAAGTGACTTTACAGTTGTTGTATTCAGTTCAACCAGGAAACGAAAGCGAAATTGGTTATCGCGCTGAGCGGCTGTGCCATAGACTTTAAGGCGTTTGTATGGGTCATCGGTTTGCCCTCCTTTAGCCACACCCCGTTCGTAGTCATTATCTGTTGCGACAACGTATAAGAACGGCATCTTTGAGGTTTAAAAAGAACCATATAACGAAGTTTCAATTTTTAACCGCCTTCTTCCCCGCCACCAACTCCTCATTCAACCGCTTAATCTCCCGCTTCAACGCACGCATGGCTAGAACGTCAACGGGGTTGGACTGGCTATAGCGGGACTCCAAACGCATTAGCGTCTTCTCTAGCTCCTCAATTCGCTTTTCAATATCCATCTGAGATGACTGTTGAAAAAGAATAAACCAAAGACTCAATTTTTAGACAATAACACTGGAGTCTACAACAACTTTAGGTGCAGCAGTAACAGCAACGGCGGCAGCAGCGGGAGCAGACGAGCGACCGTGGACTACGGCAACAACCGCGGCAATGACCGCGGGTAGGCAGATGGCAATGCCGACCATTGCGTAGCCGCCGCTGGTATTACCGGTCGCCCATAGCATGAAACCGGCAACGATGAAGCCGAGCCAGCTTAGAACACTGAGAAATGCAAGTGCGGTCATCTGAGGAGACATAGGGGTAGAAACAACTGGAGAGGTAGCAGAAGAGCCGCCGGCGTATAGAGGGAGTAGAGCAGCGAGGACAGCGGGGAGGCAGATGGCGATGCCGACCATAGAGTAGCCGCCGTTCGTGTTACCGGTCGCCCATAGCATAAATCCAGATACAATGAAACCGCTCCAGCTCAGCGTGGACAGTAGCGCAACAGCAGTCATAGCAGGAGAAAAGGCTGATAGAGACATTTGCCAAAAGGTGATGACAATTGGAATGGCGCCGATCCTCAATCAATTTTGATCAACGTCATTTTTAAAAATTGAAAAAGTATAGTAATTACTAGTCGTTATAATTAAATAAGTTCTTTCCAAAAAAAACGGACCTCCCCATTTCTCTTTTATATAATAACCACTCTACAAATGACTAAGGAACATATGGAATTTATAAATGGTATAGAAAAACAACTAGAAGTGTTACCCGATTCGTACCGTTTTCTATATTCAAAATTATCTACTATAGACGAAAAATACTGGTTTATAGGTCTTAATCCTAGAGGAGATATATCTAGTCCAAAAGATCTATATCAACTAGAAGGAAATGAATATCTTAATAAGCGGTGGAATAAATCAGGCACCGGTTATAACAATCTACAAAAACAAGTATTCTTCTTCTTTGAAACACTTTGTAAATCTCTAAATATTACAGATTGGCAATCATTTATGAGTAATAAATGGTTAATTAGTAATTCTATATTCTATCAGACAGATAGTAGTAAAAGTATTAAAGATAGTTATAAAAGAATAAGCGAGGATATTTGGAAACAAATGATTATAAGAAATGTTCCAAAAGTTATTGTGTGTTTTAGCAGTTATGATAATATGAAAAAAATATTTATAAGACTAGGTTGGCAGAATATAATTGAAAAAGAAACATGTATAGGAAATAATAAAACACTTATTAGCGCAATGAAAAAAGATAATAATTTATGTTTATTTGTAGGATTTTGCCATTTATCTTATGGAAAATATAGCATTAAGAGTACTGAATCTAGTAAACAAAAACTAAAAAATATATGTAATGTTATTGCAAAATGTATCACGACCAATCAATCACAATAATCTGTTCAATGACTTTATCTTCATATCCCTTGGTTTCAACGTACTCAATCTTACAATCTATATACTCCTTCTTAAGAATATCCATAAAATCGGTAATAAATAATGTCATATTAATAGGATTATTTAGTTGGGGAAGCATTTGCATAGTCTGGTCCCAGCGATTGTTAGTAATTTTAAATAAGTATTTTGTCTTACCACCTTGCGCTTCGCGACTAATATCCGCCCAAATCACCTGTAGAAGACGATCAAATGCCTGATATTTTGTAAATTCATTTCTATCCTTTAGCGACTGTAGAACGTCACGGGACTTAATTAGAGTTCGTGGCTCGTTAGACATTGTAGATGCCGACCACCAAATCAAAAATTAAAGACTCAATTTTTGACTTTGTTAGAAACTCAGGACCAATCAATCACAATACCCGCCTTTCGTACCCGCGTATCTCGTCCAGTTTCAACCCACTGCTCATCATAAGTAATATTACAATCAGGGAAGATTGCCTGAAATGCAGCAACAACTTCCTCATTGGTGAACTTATTTGTAAAGATATTCTGTTGTAACATTTGCCGAAACCGATCGGTATTATTATTATTATTCATACCACAACACTGATTAGGATTAATATTCCTCAACTCCTCAATCTTACTCCCCTCAATAAGATAGGAAGTCTTCTCCTTGGAAGCAGCATCTAACACACTGCCTCGGAAATATTCAACAATCGCCGTTACTGTCTTAGCCTTACGATCCTCCTCCTCCTTAATCTTCTTCAGCCGATTAGCCTCAGGCAGCCCTTGTAGATAGTCACGAGTCAATACCACTGGCGCAGTCATTGTATGGTTGTGCCCATCCACCAAATCAAAAATTAAACACTCAATTTTTTATTTTTTATTTTTTGATTGCATTAATTCGTATTAATCAAACGGGTTTGGAGGTGGAGGCGGAGCATCTTCAAACTCATACACCGCCTTCATACACTCAAGCAGTTCCTTAATATCCCTCTTCATCTCCGCAATATCAGATTTTATATTGTGAATCTCTCCCTTGAGAGAATTAATTTCGTACAAAGAAGCATTTTCAATAATTTTAGCGGCTTTATCAACCTTCACAGTATCACGCTCCTTCTTGATCTTTTGGCGTTCCTCCTTTTGGATTCTATATCCTTGAACAACTTCATTATAGAGAGGACTCATTGTGTATGCCTGGTACCCGCGAGCAAGACGGTTGTGAGGAATAACCGCCATACTCTGTAGTTTATAGGCAATACAGCCAGGAGTACGCTGATGGATATCAGCAATTTCTAGTATATTTTTTGATTCATCATTATAGCGACGCTTTACTTCAGCAGCCTCATCAGGAAGCCAGGGCTCCTTAGAACGATTGTAATGGCTCAGGGGATTCATTTGAAAGGAAGAGAGAAAGTAGGTAACCGTAACAATCCAAAAATCCCCCAAACCCCTTTCAATTTTTGCCACCAACAAGCAAAAATTTGATAAAATCTGATTTAAACCACTGACCCCCATAATATTTACAATGAATACCTCAGGTGGCGGCACCCCTGTAACTTTCGGCAAATATCAAGGATATACCTTTGAACAAGTAAAGCAGTCGGATGTATCCTACTGTAATTGGATTCTGAAGCAGATGGAAACCGGCGGTAGGATGAAGGAATTCCAGGACTGGCTGAAGAAGAATTCAAATAAGGCGACATGCGAAATGTGTAACGGCACGGGCAAGATGTGTGTGGCTTAAACTCAAATAACAAAAACCGACAAGATGCCGGTCAATATCTACATCCTAAAACTCCAAGATGAGTGTTGGTATGTCGGTAAGACAGCAAGTGATGTTGAAAAACGTGTCCATGCCCATATGAATGGTACCGGATCCGCATGGACGAAATTACATAGACCCATCAACATTCACGAAACATTTTTAGATGTGAGCCCCTTTGATGAAGATAAGTACACAAAGGAGTATATGGCAAAATACGGAATGGATAAGGTGCGCGGCGGAACCTACGTCTTGCCGACACTCCAAAAAACCCAGAAGGAGTTGTTACAGAAAGAGATTTGGGGCGCACAGGACCGCTGTTTCACGTGTGGCGGTAACCATTTTGTATATAAGTGCAACAATAAGCCATCAACGGATAACGAAGAGGTAACCAAAAAGTGTATGGCGTGCCTCAGTGCCATCTTTACACCTATTTATAATTTTTTTGCACCGAAACCAGCCCATCAACAATTACCCTAATTGTTAGAAACTCAGCCAACCCCTTACCGACGCCGTCGTGCCTTCCGTGTCTTCCTCATCTTCACAGTTAATGGTTTAGGAAGGGCTTCTCTGATAATTAGATTTTGTACTTTATTACGTATTCTAGGACTAGCCTCCATAAGTCTTTTAACTGTAGGATCTTCTAATGTAGTAATTAATGTACGAACATCTTCTTCTTTTAAAGCCTTCGCAAACCGGTTTACGGTGGCAAAAGGATTTACTGGTGGAGCTTTATTGAATTTTTTGATAAACGCGTTCGTAATATTATTATAACCATGGTTGTATTCACTATTCTCGTTAATGGCTGGTAGTTTATTCAACGGTCTGCTTTTCCGTCGGGTTCCACCTTTCTTAGCACCAGATGAAACATCATCTGAAACCGCAGCCAGCCCTTTCATTACATCCGCATATAATCCCTCTGGGCTTTTACAGAGACGACCGTAGATAGGATCAATTAATGTAACTAATATTACTTCTTCCTCTTTCTTCAACCGAGCTTCCGCTTTTTCTGAATCTAAACTACTTTGAGTTGTTATCAATGGTAAGTGAGAAAAAGAAAACAAATTAACAATATCTTCAAAACTTGTTTCTGAACTACCCTGTAGTGTTACTGCAATAGACGGAAAGAAACTTTCTAAAGGGGCTGATCCTTTGTACGCACTTCTTCGTGTAAAAGCTGCTTCAAAATCCTCATCATTCACTATAGCTGTCAAAAAAGCAATTTTATCTGTATTTGAATTGATCCAATTAATAAATTTACCTCCGCGTGATAAACGCATGAATCCCATTAGGTACCCTCGTTCTTTAATTTTCCAATAACGTTTTGTCTCTTCATTAAACCCTTGACTTATAACACCTTCTTGAGAATTAGTTGTTATGAATCCATTCCGATTGATGGCAGTTAGTTCATCTAGACTACCCATCGTAGTGCCGGCATTTTCTCTTTCACTAAACACGGGAGACTGGAGATGAATTGCCATAGCCTCTTTTGCTAAATCAAATGATAATGGAGGCAACACATCTCGGGCACCCGTTTCGCTCATTCTACATTAAAAAGATAAATTCCATACCACCAATAGAAATGTCAAATAATGCAACCGCGTTCAAGGAAAACTTAAGAACCTTGGAAAAGGAGGTGCTAAAGGGTGATTTGGATTCATTCGACCAGTGGATTGTTTAACTAAATAACAATTATGGACCGTTGCTAGAAGCGAAACGCAGCAATGTAAATAACGAAATCGCCACATGGACCTCGGTGAGCGATTCGCGTTACGGAATGTCGTTGCTACAGATTGCGGTGTGGGGAGGACACCCCGACATGGTACGGCGGGTTCTTGATGTCTGCCTTTATTCCGAAATGCCCACGAAGTTTGATATTGAATACCGAAAGAAAAAGAATCCATCAGGAGTACCAAATCCTGAAATAGATATGTTTAACGGCAAGACCGCCCGAGGAATTGCGGATATTATGTTAAGCACCGCCCCTACAGACGAAGCAAAGGGTAGATATGCGGAAATACGCAATATTTTACAAGAGGCTGGTGCTTCGGCAAAGTACCCTAGAACACGTATAGTCCGAGGAGTCCAAAATTTCGTAGGCACTGTGCTGCCAGGATTTAGCGGCGGCAAACGAACCTACCGTAAGAAGCGCAAGACCAACAGACGCAAAACCCGCCGTCATAAATAGAGGCAATGGTGTATCTTAATTTATCAAGACAAGGATTGACTGTATTACCTCCAATCCCGGCAGATGTCACACATCTTCATTGTTTTGATAATCAACTCACAGATTTAACTGATTTACCAGATGGATTGCTTAGTCTTAATTGTGGTGATAATAAACTCACAACCTTACCAGTCTTACCAGATGGATTGACTAATCTTGATTGTTCTAACAATGAACTTACAGCCCTACCTGATTTACCGGCTGGATTGATTGATCTTTATTGTTCTTTTAATAAACTTACAGCCTTACCTAATTTACCAGCTAGATTAAAAAAAATTTTTTGTCATGGCAATCAACTTATATCCTTACCCGATTTACCGGCTAGATTAACCTATCTTGGTTGTAGTGATAATGAACTTACATCCATACCCAATTTACCGGCTAAATTGGATCAATTTATTTGTACAAATAATCAACTCACATCTTTACCCAATTTACCGGCTAAACTGGAATATTTTTTTTGTGACGATAATCAATTGACTGCCTTACCATATTTACCAGATAGTCTGGTACATATTGAATGTTCTAATAATCAACTTGTAGTCTTACCCAAATTGCCGACTGTATTATTTTCACTTAAATGTTCCAATAATCAACTTACAGCCTTACCAGATTTACCTGAAAGATTGGTTGAAATTTATTGCTTTAATAATCCTTTTCCTCCTGAACTTCAAGAAATTATTGATAGATATATAAATGATGTACCTAAACACCAATTAATCATCTCAGTCAATCATTATAATGAGGAAGAGCGTCGCCGTGCTACTCTTCGGCAAGCAGGTCGTGAAATGGCAACTTTACGGAGTATTTTACCAGCGTTGCCAGGTAATACCTTCAGAGCAAATGATCCATTTGCTGAAAGATTAAGAAAGTTACAACACAACCATAATTCGTTTGGTCCTAGACGTCCAAGGAAGAGCCTGCGTAAGAAACGCAAACAGGGTAGGAAAACCCGCCGTAATTAAAGAAAATTGAACCCACAAATCCCGCAGAACAGATTCGCATCCCCACATAATGAACGTTGTAGCCACTCTACGCTCAAAGTCACCAGGCGATGCGATGCGCCTTATCGGCAATGCTCCACAATACATTAATGATTCCAATTTCATTAATGTACTGAATCAGTACGATTTTAATAGCAAGAAGAATGATGCTCGCGTCAGCCAGCAACTGAGTGCATTTGCAGGCATTCCTGGGCTAGCAGCAAAGGTCCAACAGTGGCTCTCTTCATAATTATATATGTTTATAAGGATATACAACGATGCCTAAATCAAGTGCTCCAGCGAGTCTTCCAACCGTACAAAGCAAAGGCTATATGTACTATACGTTTACTGGAGATGTTTTTAACGATGGAGGAGAACCAGTAACAGATAAAGGTGTTGTATTCAGTAACACAAATAATTACCCTACACTGGCAGATAGTAAGCAGTCTAATGTCCCATGTACAGGCACTGGTGGAATAACTGTTTCTATATCCGAATACCTCAATCCTGACAAAATATATTACTTTCAGGCGTATGCAACAAATTCAGTTGGAACAAGATATGGGGGTGTTATAACCGCAAAGGCATAATAATCAGAAGCTCTTCGCAACTGGTGAGCCGATGGCGGCAGCAACAGTGGGCTTGGAGGTTGCAGGCACAGCAACCGAGGCGGCATTAACAGCAACCGAGGTGGCAACGGCAGCAGCCGCAGGCACAGCAACGGCAGGCTTGGTGGCGGCTACGACGTGCTCCTGCCAGTCAAGCGACCAAACGCCGACATAGTTGCGTAGGAAGTTGAGCTGCGAATAGACAGACTGTAGGTCCTCTGCAGAAATCGTGACCGTTGCCATTGTATAGAAAGACTAGAGTGCGTTGCTTTTAAATTCTAGACACTTCGTAGAATGAGCAACACTCCGCCAGGATCACCCCCTAAGCGTCTACTGACGCTTGGTGTCGCAAATAACAATAATGTAAGCGCCATTAGTTTCCATAACAGCAGCAACAGCAGCAACAGCAATATTTTGGGCAGTTTGAAAAACAATAACAATAAAGCGTATAGCACCTCGCGTTCTTTGAACAGCAGCAACTTCTATAATCGTAATCGGAGCACAACCGCTCCCCGCAACAACAACAGCAATAACAGCCGCAATAATAATAAGCGGAACGCAAATTACAAAGCGCTGATTGGAAAGCTGAACCGCAAGAGTCGCAAGACCCGGCGGCAGAAGCGCCGCCAATCTCGTAAGTAAATAGATGGAATCCACGCCACTGAAGTTGGCGGATGGAAATATTCTGCCGAACACATATTATGAGTTTCCGCAAAAGAAACGCAGTAAATTTTCAGCGAAATTTGGTGCGTGGATTAAAAAAGTTGTAAAATTTTTCACAACTCCACCGAATTAACGCCGCTGCCGAGCCTCCTCCACCTGGCGCCGACCGTCCCCATTACAATCGCAGCACATCACGGATTCCACAATCATCTCCCACCCCTTGCCACGGCACCGATCGCACACCACCTTCTTCGCCGAGTCGTTATTACAGGTGCGGCACCACTCTTTAGTAGAAGGATAGAGCCAACCCTGCCCCTTACAGTGCTTACAATCCACCCACCGAGGCATACCGCTTTTGTTAGATACCCAGGATAAAAAATGGAACCGATGGTTTCATTTTTTTCCCATAAAAAATTGACACCTAACCCCGCTACCCCAGCAGAAGGCATACACCATGCAGATCTTTGTGAAGACGCTTACGGGTAAGACGATTACGGTGGATGTTGAGCCATCTGATACGATTGAGGGCGTGAAGGCGAAGATCCAGGATAAGGAGGGCATTCCGCCGGATCAGCAGCGCCTCATCTTCGCCGGCAAGCAGCTAGAGGACGGTCGCACCCTCAGTGACTACAACATCCAGAAGGAGTCTACTCTCCATCTTGTTCTGCGGCTCCGCGGCGGCTGCTAAACCCAGGCGAAGGCGAGTTTATGATAAAGTCTATCCACGAGCCAACGCTATATGAGACACTCGCCCAATTCCTTGACAGTCTTCGCATCGTGTAGGTTCAATAATATGAACATAACCGCAGCCTCCACATTCAGCACATACCGTTTTTTTACCCTCGCATAACGGGCACTCTTTTTTGACGAGCGGATACACCATTCCCTCCCCTTTACACATCTCACACGTCGGCAACACAGTCGCGGACGCATTGCATAGATTAGAGCCGCCAAAAGACATTCTAATCTATGAAAGAAGAAAACCTTAATAAAACTACGCAGAGGATAAATACGATTCATCCATATCTACCGTCAAATCTTTCTTTACGTTGACTGTTGACCAACCAGAGCAGGAGTACGCCCAGGTAGGAATGTCCTTATCTTTGTAAAGTCCATTATTCTTCTGGTAATATTGAATAACGCTGTCAGGAATACAGACTTCATTCATGCCAAAGCACGTAGGAACGGGCAAATTGCCAGCCTTGTCACCGTATGCCGCGACTTCGGCGGCACCCGTCTTATACATAATAACTTGAGGGATTTCCTTTGGGCACGACATCGGAGCTGATGTCATCATATTCATTTGACTACAGAGTTGCTCACCAGGCGCTAAAGGACCCTTAAGTTTGCAGTACTTCTTCTTATCCGCATTATCGGATGGCATACAGTCGTAATCATCAAGATCAGGATGTCCTGAACAGCACTTGCCGATGCTAGCGTAGTTGGGCAGAGATTCCGGGCACGCCTGTTGCTGCGTTGTATGATTTTCCGTAATCATAGACGAGCAGAGGGGTAGTATACGATGGCGGTTGCGGGGGTCAGGCATATTCGGACGGAACGCGCAGAGTGCCTGTTCATCAGAAGCATCGCAGGTATGGGTGTAGGGATTCATAGAGCCGCGGCAGCAGAAGCTATCACCGCGCCGGTCGGTAAAGAAGTTATAACCGCCAGCAGGGCAGCGTGGACTTTCTAAAACCGGTTGTGCAGCGAATCCCTCAATATTCCGAGAAATCATCTGTGCAAATTTACTGATGAGTGACTTGTCATCGCGAAGGACGATCGCAAGTACTATGCCAAGAATGGCAAATACGAACAGAAAAGGAATCCACTGATATTTCATTTCTCTTCTACCTTACTGTTTCGTTGGATTTTCATTGGGCGGCACCAGGAGGGCAGAACCACCAGCGTGGCCACTTGAGCGCCCATTTCTTTAAGAATGCCCAAAATGCGCCGTGCGGCTGACTATAGGCAGAAAACGCATAGTACGTTAAAGTACATATAATAACAAGGGCTATAAGTACAGCGAGAATAATACTTCCTATCGCTTCTATATCGCCAGGTTGTACACCGGGATTGAGATGTTGCGGATCTAAACTATCTATAGCATTCTGTACATCTAACATTCTAGACGATGGCTTATTCGGTTTTCCCTCTCCGTTTACATATACTGTATTGTCTACGATATCCTCGTCTTCATCCAGTTTATAGCACTTGAGCGGGGACTCCTCTTCGTCCCCTGTGAGCGGAGAGGAATAGTTATCTGCAGTAGGATCTAGTCCATCTACGGGGTCATCGCAATGCGGCGCGCCCCGTTGTATAAAATAGTCTATATCTGGAACAATTGACGTTTTACAATCCTTTGACGTCATCCTTATTACGGGCAGCGAACTTACTCCTTAGGACATAACATTTTGGGGATATCAGGAAAGCCGACCCGCGGCAAGGAGGGCAAAGCCGATGTAATCTTAGAGGCGCTTCCCTTTTGTTTCGTTAAAAAATCCATTACATTTGTATACGATTTGCCGTATACGAGCCATTGTACAAAAAATACAATGGCGGCTAAGATTACCAAACCGAGAATGATGCCAAAGAACATGCTAAGACCGCGTTCAACATCGCCAGGTTGCATATTTTCAGGCGTTGACGGCGTTATACCGGGGTCTATCTGTCCTAAATCCATATTATTCAAGTCATCCTGCGTTTTTGTGAGTTCCTTTTGTAGTGTGGTACCACCCTTCGTCATATCTACGCGGAGACCACGACCACCAGGACGTAGCGGCTTACATTTCATATCACTCGTAGCGATGCCTTTGGAGTTTTTTAGAGCAACAGTCGCCAGCGCATCCGCCGCCTCAATCTTCACATTGGTGATGAGGGTTGTGAGCTGAGTATAACGGGCAGAGGAGACTTCGTCGGTAGACTTGGGCGGCAGAAGGAGTTGTTCAAGGGGAGCGTAGTCATTGGCACTAATAGGGCGGGGCTTACGCGCAAGTTGTCCGTCAAGGCGATTGTAATCGGAGACCGCCATACCAATTGAAGTTTGGCAGACCATATATCTCACATTATTTTTTGGAGATGCAGGAATATCTGAACACTTTTTAAGTGTATCGTTGTTGTTTAGAGTTAACATAAAGTTGAATCCGTTGTAGGCGACAAATTTAGGATTGGACGGTAAAATAGAACCGAGGGTGGGGCGATTGGGTGTTACACCGGTGCCGAGGGTGGCAAAGTATTTTTGTGATTGGGGATTTATACGAATGCCGGATTCCACGGGAATACATAACATAATTGGCAATTGTTTGGAACTGGTGGATTGTGAAGGATTAAAGACAATGACGAGTTCGGCGTTACAGACTTTTGTTTCACCGACGATTTTATGTATACCTGGCATACATAAATACGACTTGGATAAGTTATACATAAATCCATTGAAATGTATGGACGTTGTAGGGTTTTCGTTGATATCAAAGAAGAAATCAATGGGACCGGTATAATTTCCTGGACCTGGTATCTGAGAAATTATACGTAATATGCTAGTAGGACTTTCAGGAATAATACTAAGCTTCAAACCTGAGGGAAAGTTTGCGGGGGTTTCCCTACAGGAAAAGAAGTTATCAGCAATCGTGGACATCCGTGTCCGTCTCTGATTTTCCTACGTTTTTTAAGTGAGCCGCTTATACGGGCAGATAGCGGGGCGTGGCGTAACGGAATACGTTCGCGGTGTACGCCTGTCCTAAAATAGGGACTCCGACGGAGTCACCGGTGATAATTTCATCGCAGCCGTTATCATCGTCGCAATTGCGCCGCTTGAATTGGAGGGGGACCTGAACGGGGTTCATACCGTCTGTGCGGGTGTAATAGTTCCAGCGGTCTCGGTTGGTAGTGAGTTTACGTCCGAATAAAGGCAGTATTGTGCGATTGGGCGAGGCGGACATATCTGTACCGCCGGGTGCTGTAAGGACACCGATTTGTTGGTACGTATCAGGGTAGCCCTGGGTTTGGACGTTGATAGGTATGATAGCACCGACGCCGGCGGGAATAGGGGGTGAGACGAAGCCAGGGTCGGGCGGGGTGTAGTACGATTGTTCAGGGGCGAGGGGAGAGAAGCGGGGATCGCCGGTGCCGCGGGTCGGTTGCGCCCAGGGTCCTAGTGGCTCTAAGGGACCTAGCATAGGGGCGGTACCGCCGACACGGGGTATAAAGGGCGGCGCGGTCTCGTTAGTTCTTACTAGTTCTACTGTCTCGTCGGGCGGCGATGCGTACTTTCGTGCTTCTTTACGCTGTACCACATCTGGCTTTACATCTCTTTGTGCCGATGACGATAACTGGGTCAAGAGAAACGCTAAAAAGCCGAGAACGATTACGATAATACAAATAACGCAAAATATAGTGCTAAAATCCATACATAATACGCCAGGAGGGCAAGAAGCACCTCCGCGCATTTTGGGCAATCGGTTAGCAATACCGCGCGCCATCCTCTGATGTGTCTTACGATTTTGCTTTTTCTGACTGCGATTTTATATAATCACGAGCCATATCCATCGGTGACATTCCGCTGCGACGGACCGCATCGGTGAAGAATGTAGGGTTTAAGACAGTAGCCGCAAGCCGTTTTATAATGGTCATTATACGTGCAAGCGTTGCTTGGTCTAATTGAGGGATCGCTTCACGAATCTGATTTTCTACAACGGTGATATCCTCCTCTTGAAATCCTTCGTGTACAAGAATAGAGCGACGCTTATAGTAGGTGTATAATAGCGCCCCCGTTAGAAGTGCGGTAAGTACAACAAATGCGACAAAGATACGCATCATTTACATTTTCGTGCTAATTTAATTTGATTATATGGACACATAATCAAATTGAATGTAAACCTTAATGTACGCGGTTTAGTTTGTCTGCTTTCCCTCGCCAAAGTAGCCCTTGAACATATCCATCATCTCCTTGCCGTCACTGATGAGCGGCTTGAGTGTTGCCAACGTGCCCATCAACTGCTTCTGCGTCTGCATCAGCTCCTGCGTATCCTTGGACATAGAGGCGATCTGGTCGGGCTTGAGCGACTTGTAGGCGTTCATAAATGTGGTGCCGGCATCCAGATGATAGTCCTCATCGTCGCCCTCACTGGGTAGCTTGTACTTCTTGCCTAGCGTGAAGAACTCGGCGCGGTCACCGTTATCGGGAGGCGGGTTTGCGCGCTTCGCCTTCTTCGCCTTCTTAGGCGCCGGCTTGGGCTTTTCCTCCTCCTTATCTTCCTCAAGTCCCTCCTTCTCCTTATCGGTAATGTAGTCCTCCTCGCTCAAATCAGCGCGTGTATCATCAAATCCCTCTACACGTACCATAGGGGTCCGGGAATAGTGGAGTGCTACTAAGGATACAAGTGCGCCGAGTACTGAACTTACTAGTACATTGCCGCCCGTTAGAACATAGAGGATAACCGCAACGCCGGCGCCGAGACCGACTGTCTCGGGCTGACCGCTGTAAAGAACATAGGCGGCAACAAGTGCAAAAACAATATAGCCCGCAGTACATTCCATATTGCCCTTTACTAATGAACGAAGCGACTTCATTCGTATGACTCTATTCTATTGCGAGATTTTGCGAAAGGAGATTATAGACCCAGAGCGGAGCCCGCCACCTTATAAAGAGCAAAGAGTACGCCGGCAAGAATAGACTTGGCGATGAGTCCGAGCCACGAGAGCTGTCCGCCGAGGCTGAATGCCCAGGTCGCATACTTGCTTAAAAAGGTCTGGAGTACCGGGAGTGATAGAGTAAATACTAGTACGGCAACAATAATCGGGTCAAAGAGCCGATCTAGAATATTGGACCAGACGTTCTTCTTAGGCGCCGCGCTAGTAGAATCGTCCTCGTAGGGAACAAACTGCGGCTGCTGCTGCTGCTGCTGTACCATCATCGGAATCTGTCCGTTCATACCGCCCACGGGACCCATCGCATTCATAGGCATCGGCATCTGCATTGGCATCTGCATCGGCATCTGCTGCATCTGCGACTGCATCTGCGGCTGCATCTGTGGCATCATCTGGGGCGGTGGCGCAGCAGCACCGCCAGCGGCAACATCGGCACCCGAGGCGTTCATGTCACGTAGGATTTCCGCCATACGGCTCGCATCCGCCGCATTAGTAACATTACCCGACTCTAGCGCATCAATGGGGGTTCCGCTTTCGGGAGAACCAGAGCCAGACATTGGGTTTAGACTGGAAACAGAGAATCGGGGCATTTCTAAAACGCATCCGATTCATTGTTAGAATCACAGGTTTAACCTAGTGCGGCAAATGACATTGTATCTACAACATTTATATTACTTTCTTTGGGCGGGCACTCAACTGCTTTTGCGTCAAACTCCACGCATTTGGCACCAAACTGGTAGACGGCACCACGGACTTCGTTGACGGGCGGACCGCGGATAATGAGGCAGTCAGGTCCTTTACAGAGCGGACGGAAGATGGCAGCGAGCCCGAATCCGAGGACAATGCTAATTATAGTAGCAAATCCTGGGCGGTCAATGATGCTTATGAAATTAAACATCCTTACTTTAATAGGAGATGAAGTTTTTTAATAAGTTAGAATTCTTCCCATTCTTATTTGGTCTCGCTATGGGAATATTCTGTGTGTATATTCTCAAGCCGGCGCCAATGGTGATTACGAAGTACCCTAATTTGGAAAATGTTGCTGAATTAGTGTATCGTGATAGAAATGGTGCGTGTTTCAAGTACGAAACGAAGACGGTGGACTGCGATAAGGCAGAGGATCGTATTAGACCTTACCCTCTTCAGTAAACGGAATAATACGTCCCGAAAGTGCAGTCGGCTTAGTTACAAGACGATAGAGTTCGTTGTGAAACCGTTTATCACTGTGTGTAGCATAGTCCAGATCTTTTATTAAAAGTTCTTTTTCTGCTTTGATATAGCGTACTGGGTACTGGGCGGCACTTAAAGCCGCTTCGGCTTGCTCCATCGCTACGGTTGCTTTAGCAACATCAAGGGCAAGTGCGCTACGAATAGAGGCTCCTTCGTATCTTGCGGCTTTCCATGTCTGCGTAATGGTCAATAAGTCCGCCTCCGCTTTATTGACTGCATCGGATGCGACTTTAATACGCTTTTGTTGTTCTTCGTGTAATTCTTTCATAGTTTCTTCAGCAGTAGCCCGGAGTTGCGGAAATTCACTGACGGTTCCGAGAATTCGTTGGGCGTCTACTGCTTTTACGGAGGCTATCACCTTCTCAGGAGCAGCAAGAGCCGCCTTGTAGTCTTCTTTGTATTTGACGGGGTCTAGGACGAGATAGTCGCCACCACGACGAACAAGGTTTCCGTACTTTGAACGGTACCCTTTTAGCCAACTATCTAGGTCGGTCACCTTCTTGGGGTCAATTGTGCGTTTTGCGCGGGTCGCCATTCTTTTTTTCAGGGATAGAGAAAGAAGAAAAGAATGAATGTCGGAATTACAATAGCCCTGGTCATTTGCATGTTTTTGATGATGGGTATGATTCCTCTCCTTGTGTTTATGGGTTTGGGTTCGGCGCTCGGTGCTCAATCAAGTGAAATGCGAGTGCTTGTTGCGTTTTTCTTATTTGCGGGAATTGTTGTATTTTTAACATCTTTGGGCGCATTTGTATTGATACAGAAGGAGGATTGCGGAAAAGTTCAGAGTGTAGCAAAGGCGGCAAATAATGCGGGCTTAGCGATGTTAATACAAATAGCAACGCTAGTGCTCGTATGGCTGATTACACCTTTACGTGGAATTGTGACGAATCTGCTACCGCCGGATTTGGATCCGAATATTAGCGATGCACTGGGATACGGTTATTTCGGCGCATTTGCGGGGGCATTTAGTACATTGATCGGCGCAAGCTTTTCGGGAATGTGTGATGATGTGGTAACGCCAACAACAGCAACGGCGGCGGCTAAGCCTGCAACTAAGCCTGCGACAGCGAAGTGATTAAGAATGCGGGGTTAAGTTCTCAAAGGTAGGCGGCTCGTGTCCGAAATAGATGAATTTGGGCACACCGGACGGTTGAGGCTCTACGATATAGTAACCGGGGAGTTGTTGTGCTGGCGCTGGCGTGGGTGTAAATACTGGTGCAGGTACGGAAGGAGCGACCTTAGGTACACGAGGCGCACGCACGCGAGGGGCAAGCTGGGATTCTGTATGGACAACTTGTCTCGCCGGTTCCGTATAGCGAATTTCGCTGATAGGTTTCATATCGCTTTCACCGACGTCCATATCCATATATCTTGACTCGCCGGGTGTAGATTGTAGGACGACGTTTGCGACGAATACATTCCCGATACTTGCGATAGCATAGGAGAGGAACGCCCATACAATTGTAAACATCCAAAAGGGGAATACAGTGTTGCGATTACTACTATCAAGACCAAATTCCTTCCACGTTCCACTATCGGGATGAAACATTATACTGGGACGTAAATACAATACAATGGCTACACCAACAATGTATATGGCGAGCGCCAAATAAAGAACAGACATTCTTCCCTATTAAACTCAAGAGATAAAGCCTACAAGAAAATACGCCTCATAAAATAGAATGAGTTATAATAAAATTTCGCCACCGGCAGGTCAAATTATTAAATCTCGTAATAACCCGCCTAGTATAAAAAACCAACGATCTGAAGCAGTGGAAAGGAAACGGGCGATAAGAGCACATCTATTAAGACTTCCTCCCATTGATCCAAACTCAGATCTAGCAAAAGAAGTGATGGATATGAGAGATGAAGAGCCAGATGATATTATGGAAGGTAAAGAAAATTTAGGTATAATATCTGTTCCACCTAAAACAATGGATCCTATTACACGTGAACCAATTGAAACTGGTGATACGATTGTACAAATCCGACAAATAAACGGTAGGGGTCAGTTAATTACGACATTTGTTAGATTAGATAATTGGTTAGAATTTATTAAAGATTGTAAGGAAGCTAATCGTATTATTGTCAATCCTGATGTATCAATGAATCAGCCAGTTTCAGCGGGCGAGGTTGATATTTTTAAAGCAGTGATTGCCGGCGGTGATGGGGGTAGTGGTTCAAATATCAGTACTCAACTTAGTACTATGTCTTTGAATAATAGTAGTCATAGCAGTGGTGGAGGACGTCGCAGGACGTATCGTGTAAAGCGTCGTAAGGCTAGTCGTCGCCGACGAGCGTATAAAAATTAATATGCCCGATTAGAATGAACTCTCCTCCAAGAGCCCCGCGTCGCCCCCTGCGTGTAGAGGACTTTGCGGTGCGTCGTAGAAACAATAGCCGCCGTGCTATGAATGTAAATCATATTAACGATGTGGTCATTCAATCATTTGCGGAGTTGAATCAGGCAGGCATACCGGTGCCACAGGGACAACTACCGGCGTGGTATACTGCTAAAGTAAACATGGGACGAATTCAAGTTCCTGCGGATAAGCGGCAAAATGCGATGAATCTTGAAGATATTAATACGGACGACGAGGTTGTACTAATTCATCAGCTAGGACAGGACTTTTTCTATCGTAAAGACAACTGGGAGCAGTGGATGCGGACACAACTTGCCCAATATCCGAATCGTCCTGTTGTAAATCCGGCAAATCGTGTGCCGGTCACGGCGGACCAGATTACTCTTTATACGGCACAGGTTCTATTAGGTGGCAAGCGAAGCAGACAATCACGACGCCGAGCCACTCGGCGTAGAGCCATCCGTCGTTAAGTCGGTGATATCATAGGTCCGACCTGCAGCCATTCCGTAAGTCAGTCCTTCAGCAACCCGCACAGATTCCCATACAGGACACGACGTCTCTTCACCGGTTGTTAGAATCATGATGTCTTCGCCCGTCGCCGGGTCCAATATATATTGATAGTAGTGCGGTTCCCGCCTTGCTATCAATCCGCCGTGTACAGCCGATTTAAAAATCCATATCAACTCGGGCATTCTTTTACATTGAATATATTTTATATGCTGTAAATAATAACAAACCTATAATTATCATCGGCATAAACAACCAGCCAATCGGTACTGTAAAGAACATTATTGTTGGCAAAAAGATAAATGCAAAGATTGCAAAGGCGATTCCTAGAATCGCGCTCATTCCCTATTAATAATCAACATCTTCGTCGGCGGGTGCACGGTGGTCGTATCCCTCCTCCTGAACTGCAGCACGCATAGGCTCCGCCTCCGCCAAACCGGTAATATCGGTAGAGAATTCGGGAAGACCCATTGCGGCGCGCTGACCCCGCTCAAATTCAAAGAAATCGGCGTCGTAGGAAAAGAGATTTTTGAGTGTGCCGACCGCCCAGTCACCAATCTTTAGCGCCTTCTTACGCTTCTCAATATCACGTAAGTCCTTATCTAAATCGTCAAACTTCTTGATGAAATACGCTTTTTCAAGCTCGGCACGGGCATTAATCGCTTCGGCAATTTGTTCGGGTGTCTTCTGATATTTTCCAATCAGGTCAATCGTATTGAGGATAGCATCACAGATCCACGTCATATGAAATTTAGTCGCTTCTACCTTTTTGCTGCTGTCGGTCGCATCAGCGTATATTGGGGATGTCTCGGAGAACAGTGCTAATAAACCATTAAACAGCGACCATTGTATCATTAAACGGAACTCTTTGGGAGTTAACTGAATACCAGACCGTATATTCGTATTTATGACCGTTAGCCAGGTACCAAACCAGGCTGTAAACCGATCCAGAGATGCTTGAATAATATCAATTGTATCCTGCGAATATTCACGTAGTGCGTCCGCCGCCTTTGTTACCGAATTGAACGATTTCGTCCAAATTGTTGTGAGCAGATTGTTGTGATTGCGGCTAATCTTAGGGAACCACTTAGACCCGTTGGGATTCGTGATGGTAAATAAATACCGAATCTGTGAGCCCTCCTTGACAAACGTATCAATATAATTACGTAATACAACGCTGCTGTCAGTGCTCACAGAAATCGCATCAAACATTTTGCCGAGGAGTTCGGTGGCGGCACCTACTTTTGCATCTGGACCGCGCTGAACCGCCTCTATTCCAAACATTCCCCCTGCCCGCTTGAGTAACCGGTCGCATCCCGTTACGCCGAGTCCGGTAGTCATCTGCTTGAGGAGCGTCTGAAGTGCCGAATCGTAGGCGAGAGAGAATTCGTAGAGTTTGCCACTACGCTCCTCGTCTACCGGATTCTCCGTAGCAATCGTTTTCATAGCATTTATAAAGGCGCCCCAGCCCTCAGTAGCGCTAGGTAGCAATATGCCGAGTGTTCCACTTAAACTTGTTAGTACAGTGATAAACGCGTCCGTAACGATAGGCGGAGGAGGTATGATCGCCTTGAAGTTCTTCATTGCATTTTCTAAGAGTCTGAAGGCGGGCTCGTCAAACGCAATATTCTGGCGGCGCAGCCCTTCTAACGCAATCTGCTCACGCTTCGCACTTAATATGTCTAGTGCCCGTTGACGCCGACCGCCCGTCTCTATTATATCACCGACGGTCAGGTCAAGCAATTCGGCGGGCATCGCATAGCGGCACCAACGGCAGACTCCGCTCACATTGAACTCGTGAACACCGCCGACCCGCACACCACGGTAGCAATATTGTAGGAATAATTTGTAATAGCCGGCACTATCCAGCTCTGCTAAATCCACAATGCGTGTAGTCGCCGACCAAGGAACGTAGATATGCGAGCCGCAGTTGGGTGCCGCCGAATCGCGCCGCGCCACAACCGCCGCCGCCGTACTTTGCAGTACCAATTCGGCGGAGAGATTCTCCAAACCAAGCGACCCGACGCCGACACCGATTCGTCCTACATCGCCAAGGCGACCGAAACAGCAGACCGAGTCGGAGCGCGGCGAATTCTCCTGAATGACCGCCGACGAAATACTCTCCTTGTAGAATTGGGCTACGAGTTGTGCATTGAGCTGATTCGTTCGCGCTTTCACAAAGGGACCTATCTGAGCCACCGGCATAGTGACAACGTCCGCCTCAAACTTCTTGACGTTTTGAACACTGCCCTCGGTCAGAAGAGACCGGTCTACGGGCGCCGCCATAGGACGGAACGCCGGCGGGAGCTGATCCAAATCGGACGCCTTGACGACTTCGGCGGTCTCCTTCTCCTTCGCCAGCCGCAACATCTCTTTATACGTATCTGTCACCGTTGTTAGAGGCGCAGGTGTATTCTTACCGGTTGAAATACATAGAATAGAGAAGAGCGCCAATCGGACAGCGTTTTCGGATGCGACAAGGCGCTTGGGCATCTGTGTTTCGGGCGACCACGATGTCAGATTCCAAGGGGCGTCGTTACGAATAATATTGGCAACACAACAGGCGACGTAGGCGAGGGCACCGCGACCCGCCGTAGCGGGGTCGTCGCCGTCAAGGGGAAAGCCGGCACGAGAGTATTCGCAGCCGGCGGCGGGAAACGGCACATTTATATCAGATGTTTGAATTTCCAGGACAACAAAGGCGCCAATAATACCGACTTGATAATTGGCGAAGAAGGTGTCGTAGATGGGCGGCGGCGCGCGCTTTGCTCCTTTGGGCACAGGTGCAGCGACCATTCGTTCGTAGGTGGCGCGATCCGGCACACGCTGCTTGAGGAAATCTTGCGTACCCTGTACGACCCGCTTATAGGTTGCTACGGGCGCCGCGTAACCACAGCGTTCAAAGAGTGTACGTGCAACAAAATAAATCTTTGCATCGGCATCGTTATCAAAGGGAATCTCCTCACGGGCGTCTTCACGTAGAACCGCCATAGGTGCCGTCTCGTCGTCCTCCTCCGCACCAATTACGTTACGACCAACCAGCGGACGTCCCTCGTCGTCAAATTCTAAATGTGTATCGTACTCCAGGTCCTGAATCTTCTGACCGCAGCTCTTACAGATATAGGCGCCCTCAAAGACGGGACCGGCGTACTCTAACAAAAGCGATTTATGAAGCGCCTGTTGACGACCAGGATGTAGGAACTCATTGAGTAGCAGCACCTCGTGTTTACAGATGAGGTCCTGACCACAGTTACCACACATTACATAGTTTCCACGTTGACCGGCTTGGAACTGATTGAGGAACTTCTCAAAGAGTAACATACGGTCCTCATCGCGGCGAATATTCATAATTTTTTCCAGTTCTTTGACATGTTTACAAGGATTGAGGATAGGGGCGGCTTGGAAGTCATTGTTTGCATCACGAGCGGTTATAGTATTGCGCTCAATACGAAGCGTCTCCGCTTTGTAGGTATGTTCAACCTTTGCGGTGAGAGCGGGGTCCACTCCGCCGGCGACCGCATAGTAATAGCGACCGAGCGTCTTATTTGCCGCAACAATAAGTCCATTGACAATTGTAAAATCGTAGGTCTTGAGCAGTGTTTCGTTTTCGGTTATTTTTACGAGGGCGGATTTGATAGTTTCATTGCCGAGCGTTTGTTCAGAGAGTAGAGCGGAATCGGTGCCGAGGAGCGCCGTAATAGCAGGAACAGATGCGGTTCCGCGTGCTGCCTTTGCCGATTTCATTAGTCCCGCAAATTGATTGTTCCACTTTGTAATACCGGCGTTTACAACGGCAAGAACTGGTTCAAAGGCTGTGGTGGAAATCTCTAGATTGCGGAGTCCGAAGGAGTCAAGGACTGTTACAAGATGTTCGTCGTTAAAGGAGGTCGCGGTCGGTAGACGGTCTTCTAGAAATTCGGCAAGGGGCATTACAACCTCAGGATCGTAAAACTCCTGCGAAGCCCAATTCTTCATCAATGATGTATAGAAAACACGACCAGAGCCGCGAGATACCTCTGAAGCGCCGATATCCCATAGGAGGACGCTTGACCGAATCGGCGAGCGGAATCGTAGCATATCACGCGATAGAATAATCTGTTGTAAGACGTCGCCGGAATCGGCAGGCGCAACAATCGTCATTGCACCCGTTTTTGCATTGCGTAGATACGAAGCAGATAGTAAACGTACAAAGCGGTTATTGATTGTGCTCAGCGAATCGGAGTAGAGTGATTGAGCCTGGTTTTGCTTATTTACCGTCGGCGGGGTTTCTAGGAAGCCAATGACCGGTTTAGGCGGAATCTGCGAGCGCAGGACATCCATATCGTAGGGGATACGAGCGCGCGATGCCGACGCAGGAATATACGCCTGTATTGTTTGAAGTACAGAATGTATATAACCTACGAAGGCATTGTCAAGGGATTGTTCTACGAATACATTACCGCTGGCGGCAACGGTTGCGAGGGTGCCGACATCGGAGCGGGATTCGGTATCTTCGGTTTCAAACGATTCCTTATCGTCGGTATAGAGGACTTTCTTGACTGCCATTACGGGCAAAAACGCCCTTAGAGAATCACCGCTGCGGTTGCGATCTAGGATATCTTGGAGTGAATCTACGACGTACGATGTGCTAGTATTAGGAATAACTGCACCGGCTTCGTCACGGACAACAACGGAATTCTTCATCGCAAGCAGCAAGTCGGTTGTACGATAGAGGTTCTGCATCACTTTGGGGTCGCGCTGTTTCTTGAGAGGGACATCCACCAGGAGGGATACAAACATATCTTCGCGCTGGACGCTGTCACTAAAGGTCTGTTCTTCGCTAGGAATCTCCTCTACGAGCGCAGCGGGCAATGTATCATAGTCTAGTTCCGGGAATACCTCTTCCGTTTCTTCTGCTACCGATTCGGCATTGGAGGAACTATTGTTTTCGGGTGGCGCAACGTTTTCGGGTGCGGCACGAGGACGTAGAATATCGTTGGGGGCGACCGAACCGATAAACTGAAAGTTGAGTTCTGTGCCGTTATCCAATACAATACCGTCCTCTTCTGCGGTAGCAACAATACGAGCGATAACTGCTTCGCCGACGGGTGTACCGTCTACGCTGAAGATTTCTAGAATCTCCCCTTCTACGACGGAGAGTTGTAGAGAGAAGTGGGGGTCCTTACGTTTCTCGTGAATTAACACTTCTTGAACACCGAGCGCCTCTTGAAATAGTCCCGTTTCAGGATCTAGGGGAAAGTCTACACCGGTATTACTAGATTGTGTAGGACGGATACGAATGAGAGCGCCGTCGCGGAAGATAATACGACCGCTAGTGGTTTTATAGGCATCACTGATGATGGTCACCCAGTCGCCCAATTCGGGCACAAGGTCTTCTGGGTCCTGCGCCATTCCTCTAATGTAGGAGCGGGTCTCTTTTCTAGTAACTACAACCGCCGAGGTGGCAAAAAAATTGACGACGCTGCCCGCCGAAACCAAACATCATCCCTCTTTCTTACAACTCCACAATGTCCGTCTTCTCCTCCCTTTCCAATACTTACCCCACCTGGGGCGGTCTTTCCTCCTTCCTGTCCAGCGAGGCTGGCGGTTATCTCCGTGTAGATGACCACTCTACGCCTGAGCAGCCGTTTGCACTCATTCGCTACGTCAAGGGCAAGAGCAACTTCTCGTTGCCCCACGTCGGCGCTTTCCGCTCAGTAGTGTGGGATGTTCTCAAGAACGAGCCGGTGAGCGTTGCTCCGGTGAAGAGCGAGACGGGTGAGTCTATGCCGACGACGCCCTCCACTGACGCGTTCATTATTGAGCGCTTCATTGACGGCGTGATGATTTGCGGGTTCTTTGACACCTATAATAATGTGTGGCGCTTCCACACGCGTTCCACGCTCAACGCGAACTGCCGCTTCTATAGCCAGACGAAGAGCTTCCGTCAGATGTTTGAGATGGCAGTTTCCACGACGATGACGTGGTCCGACTTCCTAGCGTCGCTCAACCCGACGACGCAGTATACCTGGGTGCTCCAGCATCCTGAGAACCGTATCGTGGTCAATGTGACGACGCCGACGGTTGTCTGTGTCCAGAAGCAGACGTATCTCTCAGGTACGCTCGTTGCCGTGACGGACCAGCCGACGCCGTTTGATATTGCGAAGATTACGGTGGCGTCTTGGAGCGAGTTGACCAACAAGCTTCAGCTGGAGAATGCACACTTCAAGCACAATTTCCAGGGCTATGTCATTAAGAATGGACTGAGCTATCGCTGGAAGGTGCGCGGCGAGGCGTATAACCGTGTGCGTAAGATGCGTGGTAATTCGGCACGTCGCGACTTCCTGTGGCTGAGCCTGTGGCGTAACGGTACGCTCCGCGACTATCTGACGCTCTACCCTGAGGAGCGCAGCGCTTCCAACGCCATTGTAGATCGCTGGAAGACGATTAGCCGCACGGTGTACAATCTGTATACGGATGTCTTCAAGGCGCGCAGCCTGCCGAAGGCGCAGATTCCGCCAAAGTACCGCCCGTTCGTCTTTGGGCTCCACAATATGTATATCAACGAGCTCAAGCCGCAGAGCAAGACGGTGGACTGGCAGACCGCACTTCAGTATATGAATACCAGGGATACGGCGCAGGCGCTGTATGCGATTAACTGGGAGGTGCGCGCCCAGAATCAGCAGCAGGTGATTCCGCTGGAGGCACAGGCAGCGGCGGAGTTTACGGAGGCGGCTCCGACCGTACAGGGGCTCATTCAGACGGCGGCATCCAATCCGCCGACGTATGACGCACAGCCGGTCACGGGCGTCGTCTAACACAATACAATCATAAACCCAAAACCAAATAAAAATAAGTAAAACTTCAAAAACCCCTAAATTTTTTAGTCCCACGCCCTTCGTTTAAACACGTAAACTAACGAAACCCCATAACTTAGAGCAAATGTGCGGCATTTGGGCAGCCCTGAAAGCCGCTGGGTTTACGACCGAGCAGGCACTTGCTTACGTCAAGAAGCTAGAGCCAAGGGGTCCAGAGTATACCGCCCTTAATGATATATCCGGTGTTCTGCTAGGATTCACCCGCCTTGCGATCAACGGCTTAACGCCGCTGGGTCACCAGCCGTTCCTTCAAACCAATACGGCAACCGTTTGTAACGGTGAGATTTACAACTACAAAGAGCTTGCCGCCCGTTGGAACCTTGATCTACCTGAGGGTACGAGCGACTGTGCTATTATTCCCCACCTCGCAACTCGTCTTCCACCGACCGAACTGGTCCGTACCCTGGACGGTGTATTTGCCTTTGCGCACGTGAACACCACAACAAACACGCTGCTCGTCACACGGGACCCATATGGAGTACGCCCTTTGTTTGAAGCCCAGTACGCCGATGGATCCACGATTTGGTCTTCGGAAATCAAGGGTCTCCCCACAGATTATACGCAAATTGAGCCGTTTCCGCCAGGAACGTGGAGACTTTACAACATCCTCACCGGCACCAAAATCAGCGAGCATAAGTACCACGAGGTTCCCCACGTGAAGATTGCCGCCCTTGGATTTCCTAGCGGTCTATCGTTAGCAAAGGTTACTCTACACGATGCGCTTACATCGGCAGTGAAGAAGCGTTTGTTGAGCGACCGTCCTATTGGTGCGCTTCTGAGTGGCGGCTTGGATAGTTCTTTAGTTGCAGCAATTGCGGCTCGTGAGCTCAAACTGAACAATAAGAAACTTCATACATTCAGCATCGGAATGCCTGGTTCAACAGACCTTATGTACGCCCGAATGGTAGCGGAGTTTATTAAGTCTGAGCATCACGAAGTAGTCGTAACCCCAGAGGATTTCCTCAATGCGATTCCGCAAGTTGTCCACGATATTGAATCGTACGATATTACAACCGTACGAGCCAGTGTTGGCAATTGGCTTATTGGTAAGTATATTAAGGAGAATACGGATATTAAGGTAGTATTTAACGGTGACGGTAGTGATGAGATTGGTGGAGGGTATTTGTATTTTTACAAGGCGCCGAGTGACGAGGAGTTTGAGGCAGAATCTGAGCGTCTTCTTAATGAAATTCACTTATACGATGTGCTCCGCTCCGATCGGTCTATGGCAGCGCACGGTCTGGAGGCGCGTACACCGTTTCTAGATAAGAATGTTGTAGCGACTTGGCGTGCAATTGCTACGTATTTGCGCCGCCCTAAAGTACTCAGCCCTGAGGGACGCGGTGCGATGATGGAGAAGTTTATTTTACGCGAGGCGTTCGTCTACGACCACTATTTGCCACTGGATGTACTTATGCGTAAGAAGGAGGCGTTCAGCGATGGTGTTAGTGCAACGACCGACTCGTGGTACCTCCGTACTAGTGAGTACGCAAAAACGATAAACCAAACCGACCAGCAAACCGAATATAGCCATAATCCCCCCAAGACGGATGAGGCGCGCTGGTACCGCCAACTTTTCGTCCAGAACTATGGCGATAAAGCCGCCACCCTGATTCCGCGGATGTGGCTGCCACGGTGGATAGAGGGTGCAACGGATCCGAGTGCCCGTACGCTCAAGGATTTGTATCCTTAAAGTAAGGAATGATTCACGAAGCACTTCTGGTGCTATCGGAAGTAATTTTATCGGCATACCCGATGTTGATTAAACTGGTAGATGTCAGCATCGTGTTTCAAACGGGTCTGCGTATGGCGGTCTTTACGACATTGGCTGCCGTAGCCGCAGTCATTACAAAGAACCCCCTTGCTATTGGATCACTCCTATCTGTAGAAACCTTAGCAACCGGTATCCTCAATCTCATTCACGTATTTACAAGTTATACGGCGTTTGACCAGTTGACCGGCGGCAATGCAATGGCACTTTTCTATACGTATCCTGTATTCAGTATTCTAGCTACAGCAGTGGTCTTTAAGGAGGAGATTCAAATGAAGTCAATCCCGTGGATTATTCTTGCCTTTGGCGGTGCCGTTGCCCTTGCCCAGCCAACAACCTCTAATTGGACTATGATTGGTGTCATCTGTGCCTTAGTTGCGGCGCTGACCGAGGTCGGCATTTATATTTGGTTCCGTTGGCGTAGGGAGAAAGAAGATACACAGCCTTGGACGAAGATGATACAGATGTACGGTAGTAGTGGAGTCTTGTGGTTAGTAGGAATAGCCGCTGCCGCCCTCTTAGGCGTTCTTGCGAAGAATACATTTGATATTACACCGAGCAGCCTTGGCGGAATTCTTGCGTTCAACTCCTTGATAGGATTCGTAGGCTACGCCCTGAGATTCTTCCTCATCCCGCAGGTGAGCACACTGCTTTTCAGTGCTCTTTCGTTCTTTGGTATTTTTGCGGCGTACATATTTGACTGGATTTTTACAAGTCAGAAGCCCAACGCAATACAACTCGTAGGCGCCGTGGCAATTATTATAGCAAATACGGTGCTGGTGACAAGAGAGATAGCCTAAAGACCACGCCCGCAACTATTTCAATGATAAGACGCGGCATCTATGTCTTTTCGTACCGTCCTATTGACCGATGGGAACGCTCCCTATTAATAGATAATTCCTATTATAATACGAATTATCAACTGTTGGCGAATCCAATTCTAGTTCAGGTAAAAAGGCGTAATGTTAATGCAATGGACACAAATAAGGAGTTCAAGGCGAAATATGTGAAGGAATGGTACGTTTATCAGTATCAAAACGATATGGTCCAAGTCTATCCCCGTGATTACAAATGGTTGGATATTAAGATTCCTAACCGAATTACGTTTTCAACCTATATGCCAGATATTGTGAATACGGGTGATACGCTCGTATTTGAATCTGAGGATAAGCGACTGTTTTAGCGCAGAAGCAAAGCACCTAAATTAACCCCATATAACAAGGATAGGATGGCTGCTACACCCGCAAATAGCCTAACCCTTGTGAGCACGGGGCTGGCTGATGCACGTCTGATGGCTACGAAGGGCAACCCAGACATACATCAGTTTATACACGTTGTGAATAAGACGACCCGCTGGGCAGCGCAGTGGAATAAGGTGGAGTTTGACGGCACGCCCGAGTTTGGTCAGCGCGTGTCAGTCACTGTGCCGATGATAGGTGAATTAATTAACGGTGTGATGGTGGTAGTTGAGATGCCAGATATCTACTCTCAACAATTGTTAGCAATCCAGGTCGCCAATGGTACAACTGAAATTTCGGCAATTGATCCGAATAATTTAGGCGATTTCTTAGGACCGCTATTTGGTTGGACGAATTGTCTAGGACACGCCTTAATTCAGCAGATAGAGTTGGAGATTGGCGGTGAGATTGTAGAAACTCTAGATGGACGGCTTCTGGAAATATTAGATGAACTTAACGAGACGACGGAATCTGCAATAGCGAAGAATTTTATGATTAAGCGCACCGCCTACGGATATAAAAGTACGACTTATTTGACCCCAATCCCGACAAAAGTATATATACCGATTCCGTTTTGGTTTTCTAAGCCTGGCATTCATTCGCACGCCTTGCCGATTCAGGCACTTGCCAACGACCTTGTACGTATTCACGTGACCTTCCGCCCAATCAACCAACTTATCTATACGGAAGCCCGTGCCAATCCTAATACGATTGGACTCTCCAATATACCCTGCGGCAGTACCCCGCTGTATAATCCTATGTTACCCATTCTAGGATCGCCCTTTTGGCAGACCAATCCGCCATCGGGTCCAACGGGACCGGTATATACAATGAATGCGCATATGGGCACAACGCCGGTAACGGGTGGATATGTACCAGGTATGCAGATGCCCTTGAGATTTTCGCCGACGGCGGCATATGTAATGATTGAGTATATTTCATTAGAAGAGCAGGAGGCAATTGCGTTCCGAACGGCGGAGTTGACGTATCAGGTACAGCAGCATTTTGCGATTCAGCCCGAGGAGACTTTGGGTCAAACGGAGATTCATTTGGATATACCGTATGCAAATCCTACGAAAGAAATACTTTGGGTTCTACAACGACCTGAGGCGGAGATTTATAATGCGTATTTCTTATTTACACGGGACCTCTTCCCAACGCCGGTATCACAGCCGACAGGCGGAGTTCCACCGCCGCCGAATCCTTGTACGATTCCGTGGTGGCCGAATGCGCTTCTTCTACCGAACCAAGCGAACAACTGGCAGGTTCAGCCTGGATTTTATAATGCGTATTCGGAGCCGTTGGCGGGTGCGGCGCTTCACTATAATTCATATGAGCGCTTTGTTCACGAGGGTGGGTCCTTTTTCCGTTCGGTGATTCCGTCGCAGTATTATGTGAAAGAGGCGTGTATTGACCGCTATGTGTATGCGTATGCGTTTGGACATAAGAACAACCGGTTGGAGTACATGCCGAAAGGTACGGCGAATTGGGATAAGATAGCGCGCAAGGAGCTCTATCTTACAATCAATAACGCACGGGGTGGAGGACCCCCGCCGAATTTCAATATCTATGCGTACATTACGATTTGGAATATATTTAAGGTGTACGGTGGTCGCGGTGGTATGTTATTCAGTAACTAAGCACCCCAACCAACAAAAAATTGACAATAAATTTTATTTATTATCAATTTACAAAACCAACCATGTACATCGGATATGCAATTAGTATGATGACTGCGTTTACTATGTTTGGTTATAGGCAGTCTTTAGAAGATTCTTGGGTACGCTATAATGCACTGAGGGATCATCTTGCCAAGTACGACCTAGATATTTACTTTTACGACAAGAACGTCTATATTCTAGGTATGCGAGTAGATGAATTTAGTGCGATCAACGATACCCACTACACCGTGAATGATGCGATTGAAGTTATGATTGCGTATAAGCATAAGGTCACTGCAGCACTGAAGGCAGCCGGTGCTAATCTAGCAGAGTTTGATATTGAGGTGATGGAGGGGGAGCCAACCAAGGTCCAGAACCCGCAGCCGTACGTCATCACTTAGTTTACCCGAAATTGCTTTAATGTCACTTCAATAGGTTTTTTTGCTCCACGAGGCAGATTTACCGTTGCGATACGACCGTAAGCCGCAAAAGAGACGTTTCCGTTCCAGCATATACCGTCTTTGATATACCTGTCAAAGTGTGCCTTGAGTTCTTGGACTTCGGGGGATGAATAAGGAATACCTAAATCAACTGTGAGTTTCTTCAAAACCGCAATTGATTCTTTGAGCCGGTCCGCCTGTGGTTTCTCTGAAATCACAGAGTCAGACTGAGACATTTATCAACCCACCGAAAAAAAGCGTTACTTACTACCGCCGGTCTCAGGAATGGGTGCTGACACGCATGTGCTCACACAGACATTCATTCCGTGGTAGTAGTCGTACTTGTTTTCAAAGGAGGGAAAATTCTTAATGCACGTGCTAGTTGTATAGCAGCAGGTTGTGCTGAGTTTTCCACAATCACCACCGGCGTTATTTCGGACAAACTGAGCATATTGATTCACGTACAGCGCTTGTGCCTTGTTTTTACGAATTGTATCGGACGCGTCCATCTACTCATGCTCTTGAAAACTTTGCGTAATATTCGCCGTAGCTTGCCTTTGGCGAGACGTACTGAACGGAGATGAAATGACATCGGGGTCGCCTACAGTTGTATTACGGCTGAGGAAGAAACCGTGCTGTGTGCCGAGTGCGGTCACGTTACTCACCATTCGGGTTAGCATGTCAACATCCGTGTCCACTACGGGTCCTTGTTGCCGCCGAACATCATCTAGCATTTCATCCACCTGGGCTTGAAGACGGAGAATGAAGGAGCGACCGGCGGCGGGTGAAAGTGCTAGACGGTGCTCTGCAGCGGTGAGTTCGGCAATTGCACCGGCATAGTCTTTTTGTACAATCATCTCAGATACAGTTGTCATTGTGTGGACAAGGTGAACCCGCTGAACCTGTTCTTCCATCTCCATAATATCAAGTCCTCCAACGGACGGCGTAGCAACATACTGATGCGTAACTCCTCCTTCGGTCCACGTGAGCTGAACAGGCAAGCAGGGACCACGAAAGACAGCCCACTGGGGCTTATCGGCGATAAGGGAACCTACACGATAAACTTCAGGACGCGAGACATCCACGCCGAGTTCAAGGCAGTGACATCCCGCCTGAGCGGTCAGATAGGCACTTGAACCGACCTGGTCAATGAGTCCGCCGACAATATCGCCAATGATAGCGGGGATGAGTTCGGCAACATCGGCGTATGTATAAGAGCCGCAGCTTCGCACTGCCATATCACGGAGCATTTGAGCGTTATGATTATTACCAAAACCGAGAGTATTTACAGGTGTTCCTTTCTGTAGCCGCGCCGCAATAAGCCTTAGCAACCCCGCAGAGCTCGTAATTCCTGTGTTGACGTGTCCATCGGTCATTAGGAAGACAGCATCAATCTGTGATTCACTTATATCACTGAGCACCTCAATTGCATCCTCCATATTTGTACCACCATCCGCGGTCAACCGGTCTACGATACGATGAATATCCGTCTTAGCACGGGCATTCATGTTGGCACCATTAACAACAACTGATGCGGTACTGGCATACTGAACAATTGTCAGCATATCCCGTTCCTCCATACGGTCAATGAGCAGGTGTAGAGTGCGGATAACGGCGGCAAGCGGACCCCCATCCATACTTCCACTCGTATCTAGCAACAAAGCGATATGGTAGGGCGTACGATCAACGCCGACCGCCCGCGTAGGTAGAATTCTTACAATAAGGTCACTGCCGTAATAGGAGGCATTCACTTGAACGGGCATTTTATGCACATTCAAATAATAAAAACCGACAACTCAATTTTTTTCGCCATTTACTGCTGTGTATCACTCGCATAATTTTGGGTGAGTACAGTTACGGCACGCTTATACTTAATATAGTCAGTATGCGACCGAAACGTAGGAAATGGTGTACCTTGAACCGGAGGGGTAGTATTGGAATATCCAGCAAGTAGTGTCTTACCTTCTTTAAAGTTCATTGAATCTGCCCCAGACCGATCATTCGGCTGCTTACGAAAAAGTAGCACATCGCAGCTCTGGGCACAGTAGTTTACTGTGGACAAAGGCAACGCCGGATCAGGGTAATAGATGTACGTCTGGGTTGAGCCATAGTACGGCGGCGCCTGTGACGGAACCGACATATTTAATGAGCGACCAGAAATTCTTTCTCGTAAGCGGACTCCATTTCGGGCAGGGGCGCTTCGCGGTAATCGCGAATAAACTCCACCGACTTACCCTTACGAATGCTAATCGCACCTGAATTCATAGTAAAAATGGTATAGAGTGTCTTGGCACCGCCAGCGGGTCCTCTAGACCAGTAATTCGCACTACGTTTCCACTGATTTGCCGAGGAATCGTAGACGATTTGCGCAGCCGAAAATACAATGCCAGACGGAGAGATGACTGTCGTATCACACTGTTCGCATACGACGCCGAGTACCTTTCCTGAATGTTTCACCACATCGCCAATCGCAATGCTATCCATACGTTTCCATTCTCCGTCCGCCATCAACACTTCGCTAGAACCGGCGACTCCAAGGCTGTAATCCATGACCGGTTCTTCTCCGTCAACCCTTCCATTCAAAGCCTTTGTAGCCATACGCTGCGTCTCACCCACCACAGCAGCCGTATCGTGCTCGTCGTAGTCCGCTACCAGCAGTCCGTCCTTTCCAACACGGAACCGATGTCCGCTGACGTTCAGGCACACGAGTTCTGGAACCGATCCTGCCCATACCGCATCAGGGTGTGCCTCTGCCGGCACCATCCCGTCAGACCCCGCCAAAACATAGTGCGCGCCGCTCACGACCACGTCACCAATACGTACCATCGGCGTAGAGCCGCCGGCGAAGCGGAAAACCGACGTCACAACAGGCGACTTATTGTTAGGAACCTCAGCCAGCACATCACCAATCACAACATCCTTAATCGTCTTATGCGTTCCATCTGCCATCTTAACCACCGTATCAGGTGCAAAGCAGAATTCAAATAAGAATTTTACAAGGTCGTTGTTACCTAAATTAAAGGCGGCGGTCATTGCGGACTGTCCCATAAAGAGTACGGCGAACATAGAGCCGTATACCTTGCCCATCAAATTGAGGATACGAATAAAACTCATACGGACGTTGTTCATCAAGAACTGAATCTTATTGCGTACACTGGCAATGAAGTTCTCCACGCCGCCAAGGAAGTTTGAAAACATTCCGCGAATACTCAAAGCCGAATTGACGATGGTCATAAGAACGCCTTGAAAAGTACCCAAAATACTGTAAATAGGCGCAAAGACTTCGGCGGCTTTGCCTTGAAAAATACTTTGAACACAGAAATTGAAATTATCAATCGGATTGTATCCAAAATTGCCTACAAATGGCATAAATAATGGATTACACCGGTAATTGCCGAAGTTCTTTTTAATATCGGCTAATAAGTGTAATTGAAAAGCGCCGACTAATAAACCAATTTGCACAGCAGTAATAAGCACAAAGACGATTATAGTTCTTGTATAACCCTCTTTCCACGCGGTCAATCGTTCAAACTCGGATGTTTCCATTCTGAAAACCCTCTGTTGAAAGCCGTGATTTTACTTGGGTCTTACGACACGCAGTGAAACCTTTCGCTTCTTACGTGTCTCCCGCTTTCGCCCCCCGCCATTTACAGGTTTTATATTTACCATCGGGGTTGTAGTATCTTCGTCTACATCATTCCAACTAGCAACAGAAAAAAAGCCGCCCATCCTACTTATAATGTGCGTTTAATCCACGCAATATCCGTCTTGAAGACTTTGCTAGCGCGCGGTGATGTGTGCTTCGTATACGTAGCAACCGCCTGGAGCTTACGACGAACTGATAGCGAGCCGTAGCGTTTAACAGCCTTCTTTAACGCAGAACGGCGAGACTTCACAGACTTCTTGACTACATTGGTGTAACCGAACTGTGAGAGTTCGCCCTCACGTAATGGACCTATACCGGGACTCCCGTTAGGACCACGGTATCCCTTACCTGGACGACCAACATTCTTAATCAATCCAGACGAAACCCGTACACGCGTGCCACTCTTTGTCTTACGTGTATATGCCGCACGGCGAATATAACCACGTTGCTTACGGGTTACGCTCATTGACTTCTATTACGGTTCTATAAATTGTAGAATTCATACACCCAATTCAAGAGGATGTGGGCTTTCATAGGTTTGACTGGAGCACTTCTTGTTGGAGTCTTGTACTTCTTTGCTATGTCAAATAAAAAGGAGGTACTGGATCACTGGGACGAGTACAATCAAAACATATTATTCGTCTTTTTCTTAGCACCTTTCTATAAGCCAGATAATGATTCGCGGTCCCGGCTTCAATTCGCTTTTGATAATTTCAATAATCTATTGTCTACCTTTGCCAACAATACAATGAAAACAATTATGCAACCGGTAATGCAGGTATTTAAGTTACTTACTGACGCAATTGGACAAACCGTAGAAGGATTGTTCAATGTACGAGGGCTTCTCAAGACTATGTGGAGTCAATTCAACAGTATGACGGAGGTATTTATGACTCGGTTTCAAGGAACTCTCACCGCCTTGCGCGCGACCTTTATGAAGTTAAATGGAGCGATTGGTAAGACATTTGGCGTTGCGGTGGCGGGCATTATGTCAGGTATCTCGGCGCTTCAAGCGACCCTGAGTGTATTTGATTTGGTAATTAATATTATTATTACAATTTTGGTCATTATTGCGGCAATTTTCATTTGGCTACCGTTCCTTTTCATTGCGGTGATTGCAATTATCATTATGGCGGTGAATGCGATTAACGACGCGGGTCAGGGAGACAGTATTACGGGCATTGCGGGCGTCTTCTGTTTTGCCGAGGGTACCCAAGTGGAAACTGCCGAAGGCGTGCAGCCAATAGAATCTATTAAACTGGGAACCGTCCTTGCTGACGGTGGGGAAGTAAGAGGCACCTTAGCCTTTGAGCAGGATACCGATGATATGTACGACTTGTACGGCGTTCAGGTGAGCGGATCGCATATTGTCTACACCGACGCCAAACCAACACTCGTAGAAAACCATCCAGCCGCCCAAAAACTGCCGCAGCAGCAGCGGAAGGTGTATTGCTTTATTACATCCACGCGTCGTATCCCCGTCAGCAGCGCCAACGGTACTCTTCAGTTCGCCGATTGGGAGGAGTTAGAGAACAACCTAGATGACCTCAAGATGTGGAATAAGCAAGTCTTTGCGCTACTCAACCCGAACCAGATTTACATGGAGCCGAGCTCGCATTGCCTTAAGTCCGAAGCCGGTTTTACGGGGCAGACACACGTTATGACGCAATTAGGTCCTGCTGAAATTCGTGGAATTGTCCCCGGATGTAAAATCACTGATGCCGACGGCAAACAGACGACAGTACGTGGCATTGTACGACTCGCCTCAGAGGAGATTATCAATGCGGTCAAGCTGAGCGAGACATCGTATATGTCATCCGGTAATTGGACGAAAGTGGCTGACACTTGGCTACAGCAACATACATTATGCGCCAGCAAACCTGCTGACGAAGAGTGGTACCAACTTTTTACGGAGTCAGGCACGTTTATGGTGATTGAGGGCGGACAGTTTATTGAGGTACGTGACTTTACCGATGTTGGAAGTTCAGATATTCATAAGACATACGATTGGGTCCTAGAAACCTTAGCGGAGAAAATCTAATCTATAACTAAAGCAAATGTCTCCCAGAATTACATTCGTGCTCGTAATGTTGGGTCTGCTCCTCTTGGCAAATCTCCTGATGGTGTACGGATTCACCAACTACCCTGTGGTCAACGCCGAGGGATTCATTGATTACATGCTGGATAATGCCTCCCCCATTGGTAATAACTACCAGGCGATTGGCACGTACGATAACATTGTAAAGAAGCCGGCGAACGGTCTCTCTAACTGGCGCGGACCGGCGCCAAATGAGCCGCTACTGGGTCCCGATGTTGAGATTGGTCCCGACAACCTCTTCATGTTCAAGAACAACCAGTGCAAGCCTGAGTGCTGCCCTGCGTCTTTCAGCTGCGGTGGCGGTTGCGTTTGCACGACGGCGAAGCAGCGTGATTTTATTAACAGCCGCGGCGGCAATCGTAATGAGCCCACGGATCTGTAAACAATCAATTACTTTCATAATTTCATATTATGCTACAAGCATATGATGAAATTTGCTTCTGCGCCCATTCCTGCGCCCATCCTTGCGCCCATCCCTGCGCCCACCCCTGCGCCCACCCCCACCAAGGTTTCATAATATGCTAAAAACATATACTGAAATGTGTTCAAACTCCCTTGCCGGTAAACGCCGCATCAAGCGTAGCACCAACAAGGGGAGTATTAATAGCCGTGAATGCGTTATCAGCAGGCGTGCCGACAGTTAGATTTGCCTCATCGGGCGCACCTCCCTGCGGCATTAAGGAACGGTTGAGTGTCTTGAGGGTTACTTGTCTCGTTTCTGCGAGTGCCTCGGCGGGCTTCACGTAGTTAAACGCCGACTTTTCCGTAACAGGGTCATTTGTCTCCTGCATATTTACGTAGTTCTCAAAAAACTCCTTCTCATTGAGCTTAACAGTGTGAACGCGTCCGATGAGTCCCTCGCCCATACACTTACGGTAGTGAATATGGGGCGATAGCGTGCCCTTGATAGGTACGCTATACGGCTGCGGTTTACGTACCTTGAGTCTTGCAATGCCTGACTGGTCTGCAACTGCAACACCGGCATTACGATACGTGAGATAGGCATGCTTCCAATCATTTACCTCGTGTAGATCCTTATTATTAGGTTCCGCCGCCCAGTAAAGGACTTTTGTGCCGGGACCTACGTGAACCTCGGTGGAAATATCGGCATTCTCGGGAGTCTGAGGCTGTAGTACTTCGCAAGGGATTAGCGACTTGCCAAGGAAGGGGAGATAGCTATCACGGTTGAATCCAATAAAAAGCGCAGCCAGACCAACAACGCCAAAAATAGCATTGGCAACAATCACATTACGTCCCGTTACGTATGTAACGAGGTCCTTGCCCATAAAGCTCTTAACTCCCCAGTTAAGACCGCCAATTATAAGGAGAACCATAGCAATCATATATGCCTTCGCCTTCCAATAGTGGTTCATTCTCTGTTATTATGGGTCTATAAAATCAATTCATAAATTTGCGTATCTGCGGGTATATCCTTGACGTTACAACGGAACTGTGCGAACAATGGCTTTTCTACTTGTACTTTTGGCATAGCATTGTGAACTTCGGCGGCAAGAGCACGGTATAGGTCAAAGTCAGGGTAGCGCTCCTCACCCGCAGGCGTACGAAGTACATTCTTACCGTTATCATCGGTGAGCCACTCCCACAACAAGTTATAAATGGGGCTGATCGTTTCGGGATAGAGTTTTGCGCCTTCGCGTGACATAATCTTAACAGGCGTCGCATTGGCAGGTCGGTCCGGAAAGAGTGATTCAAGCAGCGATACGGCAAGGCGGCACAGGTCAAACGAGGTATTAGGCTCTACCTTCTTACCCTCGGCGGAATCGTAAAACGGCTCGCAATTGTACTGGGTGGCAGCGTCGTTTCCAGGAAAAAATGCGTCGGAAATGAAGAAGCCGGCACCAGGGACGGTGAAGGAGGCACGACCGAAATCAATAATCTTCATCAGGCGTCCGTATGTAGGAATCTTCATATACCAGGTCTCTTTACCCCGCCCAGGCGTAACACGGTAGTAGATATCAGTCACTCCAGTGCCGTTCCACATAATATTATTGGTATGTAAGTCGTTGTGAACGAAGCCGAAATAGTGCTGGGCAACAACCAGACCCGCGATCACTTGGAAGAGCCACGCCGCCCAGCGCGCGTCTTTTGTCTCTAGCATACCGACATCATCCGCATCCTCGTCTTCTAGTAAAGTATCCATTGTGCCGTCCGCTTTCTCAAGGAGTGAAACCTGTACGGGGAAATTGGAAAATTCTACAAGTTCTTCCACTTCGTCACTATCATACGAGGAACCAGAACCAGAACCAGAGCCAGAACCAGAGCCGGAATCGGACATACGCTTGAGCCTCAATTTAGGATTTGTTAGTTTCACAGGCTCTTCATTCGTTACAGCGGGCTCCTCTTCACTGATAGTAATATCATTGGTAGCAGTTACAACAATCGCAGTACCTGTATCGGCATCTACTGATACGAAATCGTCAAGAGATAGCGCCTCACCAGGTTGCGTAAAGAGTGTTTCTATGTGTTTCTTTCCCTCTTCGTCCGCCTGATACTTGAACAGACCTAGACGCTGATGTACATTCCACCACGGCTTTCTACGTAGAGAATCGTACTCTTCGGAAATATTATAACTATAAGTATCTACGCGAGCAGAGAATGTGCCGTAGCAGCGGCACCAATGTGGCGAAATACGGCTCTCAACAAACTTAGAGGCGTAGAGAGCAAAGAGGCAGTCAACATACGCTTCATTAAGCGGATTATTGATTTTCATAAGCGTATTTTTCCATAGATCGCTGGGTGCAGAGAGAGCGCCATCTGATGGTAAAACGTATTCGCCCTCCATTGCGGCGAGCGGATCTACAAGATGAATACGCTTAATGAAGATATCCTTTGTAGTTCCGTCCGCCATCTTGAGAGCGCCTTCAAAGGATGAGTCGTTCTGGCGTTCAATGCCGGTTATACTCTCGCCTGAAATACCGAGCCAGGACGACTGAAACCCTACAATAGACGCCTCAAGAGACGGTTGTAGTTTCTCAAGTGCCGAGAAGTACGCTTGGGGTTTCTTAAATTCGCTCATTGCCTCACAAATTGTTGTTGGCATTTGAGCAGGAGTACTGGATAGTAATAGTGATTCAGGTAGTTCGCTGACGGTGGGTTTTGCAATACGCACGTTTACTTTACCACCGGCGTTACCTGCTGCTGAGCCGCCACGACCTCCGCTAGCGCTACCACCACGACCACCTCTTGGAGCACCACGAATAGGACCACCGCGACCTCGGTTGCGATTACCAGGCATTTCTAAGTTTCAGACCGGGTCTAATTTAAGAGACTTTCCGCATACTCGTGGCGAGGATACGCGGTAAAAGAAAAATGGCTGAAATAGGTATCAACACAGATGAGTGCTCCGGCAAGACCTGGTATGGGTTTGACGGCGATGTTGCCGACGATGGGTGGCGATTCTGCCTCCCCCCGCCCCACCATGAATCTGCGCCTCTCCAAATTTAATATGAATATGATTCCGGATGACGGCGTTGTTTTGTTTATTGGACGCCGTGGTACGGGTAAGTCCTGGCTTATTAAGGACTTAATGTGGTATAAGCAGAAGTTTCCTATTGGCACCGTATTCTCTGGCACGGAGGGCGCGAACGCTTTCTACGGTTCAATGGTGCCGAGTCTGTTTATTCACGATGAGGTGGTGCCGCAGACGGTCTCTAACGTGCTCAAGCGACAGGAGCAGATTACAAAGACGATTCGTAAGGAGACGGAGGTACGCGGATCGTCTGCACTAGACCGTAAGGCTTTTATCATTATGGATGATTGCTTATACGATAATAAGTGGGTGAACGATAAGTGGATTCGTTCGCTATTCATGAACGGACGTCACTACGGGCTTCTATACATTCTTGCCATTCAGTACGTGATGGGTATTCCGCCGGTCCTACGAGGACAGGTGGATTACGTGTTTATCCTGAGAGAGAATCAGGTCTCAGCCCGTCGCCGTATTTATGAGCAGTTTGCGGGTATTTTCCCAACGTTTGAGTTGTTCTGTCAGATTATGGACCAGTGTACCGAGGACTACGAATGTTTAGTGATTCACAACGGTGCACATACGAATAAGATTGAGGATTGTGTGTTCTGGTACAAGGCGCAGCCGCATCCTGATTTTAAGATTGGGTCGCGGGATCATTGGGTTAGATCGGCGGAGTACGAGCGCCAGAAGGAACTTGCAGAACAAGCAGGCGAGACGGGCTTGCCTATGTTGACGACGGGAGGGGCGACAAAGGGACCGGTGCTTCAGGTAAATAAGTATTAGTCTGAGCAGCCAACTCTGCTAGATTTTGTTGTTCGTATTGTTGCCACCGCTGAAAGAATTCTAGAGTCCGCGGAGTCCAACGTCGCCCCCGTGCACGTGGATTGAAAGGATTTCTCCATAAATAACCAGGTGCAGCGTAAGGGTCCTGACGAGCAAGTTCTCTTAATGCGTTGCCTAGTTCCATTGGTATTCTTTGTACCATTTACAAAACCTACACAAAAAGAGTTTAGACCGAATTCAGCGGATGTAATCAATGCCGCCGTTGATTTCGTTAACACCGCTACGACCGGTGCTACCAAATCCACCGGCACCGCGAATAGTCGCACCGCCAGGAATCTCGTCTACGATTTCAATACGCTCAAATGGCTGTAGTTCAGGACCAGCAATCTGGAAATAGCGGTCACCAGCAGCAACGGCAAAGTCCGCACCAGTGGAGTAGACCATAGCCAGCAGTGGACCACGGTAGCCGGCGTCAATCAGACCGACAGAGTTCGCCAACCTCAGCGGTGTCTTAGAGATGGAGGAGCGGGGGAGCATCCAGTACGCACGGAAGCGACTGTCCATAGGGTCATAGATGGCGGCGCGGCAGGTCTGACCAACCTTGACAGTAGCGCCACCGCTGCTGCTGCCACCAGCCGCTGTTGGATTCATTCCAGGCACGGAAGCCGCCACGGAGAAGAGGTCAAAACCGGCATCACGCTCGCCACGAGGCTTCGCCATATAGGCTGCCACTGCCGCCGCATACATCTCCTTCACCTCCGCATTTTCAGGAACAAGGTAAAGCACAAGCATTGTGGTATACCTTGTTAGAAATTCAGCCAATCGCCGTCAATTTTCATCACCACATGGGACCGTAACGCCAATAGAGGTTAAAAATGCAGTTTGGGTACCGAATGCATAATGTAGTATTTCACCCGCTACAAGCCAAAAGACTAAAACCGGTAGAAATGATAGTCCGAGCAAGTATGATGTAATAAAAGCGAGTACAATCGTTGCGAGTGTATCGTTCAGCGCGTATCCAAAGATACGTGTTGAATGAAAGCCTTGTCCAGGGATACCTAGAGCGTATTTGTAAGGACAACCCATTTACATCGTGAGGGTATTTTCGGCAGACGCCGCCGCCGCTAATGCCGCCGCGCCGGCATCTACCGCCTTGATTACAGAAGCAGTGACAGCCGCTGCCGCTGCCTCCGCCTGCTCACGCTTACGCTTCATGAATGGGTCCTCGTCGCCAAACATATCCTTGGCAGGCTTAGACTCCTCAGTGACACTTGCGCCAATGACGGGCTTCTTCGTCTTGCCCTCGCCCATACGGAGAACCTTGTGCTCGGCGTAGAGCTCGTCACGCGTCTTCTCATTCTCCTTGTACTTCTTCATGAGCGTGTTGAGCTGGTCGTCGGCGTACTCCTGGTCGGCAATATCGTGCGGCTCAGGATCCCAGGGGAGCCAGAAACCGACCTGACCGACATAGACGTTGAAGGCGGGGTCAATCTTCTGTAGCGTCTTGCAACGATGAATCGCCTCGTTGTACGTATCGTAGACACCGCGAATCTTGACGCCCTGAACTGTCGTACGGAAGTCGTTCTTCGCAAAGAACTCGTCGTCCAGACGCTTCTTATTCTTGAAGAGGAACGTCTCAAAGTCCTCCTTAATAGCAGACTCACGGAAGTCGGCGACCTTCGTCTTGACGTAGGTGCTCATATCCTCAGCAACATCGGTTGTTAGAGTACGGCGGACCTCCTTAATGGTCTGGAGGGCACCGCTGAGGTCAGCAAGCACCTGGAGCGCGCCGCTGAGATCCGTTGCCTTATCCTTCTTGAGGAGCGCATTCTCAACAACGTCCTGAACCTTGGAAGCAGCCTCCTGAACCTTATTCACTTCGGACATTACAAAGCTCTCCGTTGACTTAATCTTGTACTGCATTTGATAGTCCTTGAGGAACTCATTAAAGAAAAAGAGGTCTTTGTTCTTCAGTACCTTCTGCGGACTAATAAAGCTGAGTGCGACGTAGTGCTGTCCCGGAATCTCCTTATCCGCTTCTAGGAAAACTTCCTTCGGTTCGGTTTCAGTATTCTCCGACATAGTTTCTAGAGCATTGAATGAATTATATCTTTAAACTTTAACGCAATCCGCGGCACTTTTTTTCCTTGCCCGGAGTATAAGAACAATGGACGGTTTCAACGGCACTGAGCTCCTCACCCGCGCCGTGAAGTATTTCCTGGAGGGTCTCGCCGTCGCGGTAGCGATGGTCATCATCCCCCGCAAGGTCCCCCAGCTGGAGGAGATCGCCGTAATTGCCACGACGGCTGCGGTTGTCTTCGCCATCCTGGACCTCCTGTCGCCCTCGGTCGGACTCACGTCTCGCCAGGGTGCGGGTCTGGCGCTCGGCTCGCAGCTGGCGGGCGGCTTCCGCATGGCGTAAAGCCCCCCTTTCAAAACCAAATCAAGTTTTCAATTGTTCGTTTAAAAAACGACGTGTTGAACTATTACTCCAGCATATCTATCTCATCATCACTATCAACGTCATCAATATCGGCATTATCCTCCGGCACCGATCCACGCACAACCGCCGTCTTTACCTCTATTTTCTTCCATTCACGTGTAATTCCACCCTTAGTCTTTGTGTCCAGTGCTACCCGCCCCGCATCGTCCTTGTACGTCATATCCGTAATCGTTTCTAGCATATCGTCGCGTGTAGCGCCAATATCTACCAAACGCTCTACAATCTCCGCAGCCGATTTACCTTTTACAAACAGCATTGACCGAAGACAGTCTAATGTATCTAGCATACCCTCTCCAGAGCCAGAAAGCACGCCGCGAGAGCGCATATCACGCAGCCAACGGCGATGCTTGAGACGCTTGGATTGCTTACCGAGCCAGGAGGGGAAGATTTGGAATGGTGCAATACCTCCGGTTGAAATCGCCGCCGATACAACAGAAGAAACGGCGTAAGGCATTAGAGACCAGGTTTGTGAGCCACGAATGCGGCGATCTAGGATATCGTAGTCGCCAAGATACATGCCGGCAGTAGTACAGCGCTGAACCAACACTGTGTCATCAGGACGAGAGCCAGAACCAGAGCCGCGCGGTTTCCCAGCAGCGGCAACGTACCCTTCAGCGACCATCAGGGGAATCATACCGTAGTCTAGAAAGATGAGTTCTTCCTTGACAGCCCGTGAATCACCGCCACCGATGAGCCGACCGGTAGCGGAGAATGCGTCCACCCTCTGAAGTTCGTCCTTCCCCCCGCCAACAAGATAAGCCGCCGAGAACTGAAGAGCATTAATCACCGAGCGGATATCGTTGCCGTTCCGCTCACACAACTCCTCAACATCAGCCACTGTGTAACTGAGCTTCTCCGCCTTTACGACTCGTTCATACAACGCCTTCGCAATTACGGTCTTTGTAGGACGCTGAAAGCGGATATCTAGACAACAGGAAGCCAGTGGTCGGAGCCGAGGCGTTCCCCGCTCGTTGGCGATACAAATGATAGGAAATGTACACGAAGCAATCACTTTCGCCAGTTCACCGATACCGCCACGGTCACCGGTGCTCATTCCATCCACCTCGTCCATCACAATTACACGACGTTTACCACAACAGCCAGACCGTTTTGCCTCGTCAAAGTACTTACGAACCGCTAACGCCGAGCGCTCATCGGATGCATTGAATTCTATCAAGTCATAGCCGCACCCTTTCACAATCAGACCAACAGCGGTGGTCTTGCCGATACCAGGCGGACCAGTCACCAACGCTCCATGCACAGATCCAGCAGCACCCGTCCACCCCGTTAGCCACGCAGATAGTTCATTGATTGGCGCGGCACCACCAATCATCTCCTTGAGTCGTCGTGGTGTATAGCGGGTGACCCACAACTCGCCAGATCGCTGTGCATCAGCCAAGACGGAAGCCACCGTCACTACAGCAATACCGAGACGCTTAGCCTCGGCGATTTTCCACCGACCACCAGCCCCGTCGCCAACCACCAATTTACAAATGTTAGAAGCCCAGGGAACCACTACAGATCCAGAACTAGAAAGAAAGGAAGAAAGCCGATCGTAGTCGGCGTCTACACCACAAAGTGCTACAGTAGGCATTTTCAGTGTACAAATCTAATTGTACAGTGGAAAGGATTCAATTTTTTTAGACCTTAGGACGGCGGAGACGCGTGTGCCCACGGCTTGGCGTCATCGGGCTCAGGCCAGCCACGCGACGTCATTTCACCGGGATAGCCACGTGCACGTAACTGCGCTTCTTGGTTATTGAAGAGCGGTAGTGCTTCACGACCAAAGTAGTACATTGCGCGACCGGTAGCATCTGGGCTATCAGGCTCAGGCTTCATAGGTGCAGGAGAACCAGAGCCCCAACGCCAGGGTGCAGCCGTTTCATTGATAACAAGTGTTGTATGAAACATCTTCCTATCAGCAGTAAACGACGTAAAGTCAACACACGGCGGAATATAAATGCTACCGAGACCGCTGTAGTAGCCGGCAGGAATTCCCTTAAGTTCAATGGTGAAGCTGCCATCGGGTGACTCAATAATACCGGTATTCGGCGTATTAGAATACGCAATCTCTTTATTTGGATACGGCTGACCTGAGCCGGCAAATCCGATTCCACGCGTTACGGGCGCGGCGGCAATATAAATAATCTTTTGGCTTATAGTTCCGAGACCTAAGATCTGCCCCTTTACTGTTACAGTACCGTCTACAGGATTTCGTCGTACGACTCCCTGTACACCATCGCCGGTTACAGAATGCTCCATTCTATAAAGCGTTGCTAATTAACCTACGCCTCGGCTCAAGCACGAGGAGCGGAGTAAGGGTGCGACTTCGCACCTCCACCGTAATTTACGACATCTCCCTTGTATAGCCACTGCGCCTCGGGATCGTCTACAGCGCACTGTGACGGCATACGAGGCGGTTGGCGAGTCCATGTCTGCGGTATTTGCGGCACATCCTCGTCGGAGAGTGCCTGGGGAGACGACGCATTGCCGGCGGCGGAAGGTACATAGATACGACCGGTGCCGATGCCCTGGAAATTGCCAGGAATCGTCTTACAGCCCTCCCAAGTACAAACCCGCTTGTAAAGTTCGGGAACCATTGTATCGTCACAGGAGGTCGCCGTATTCTTACGGTCATTCATTTCGCGCGCAGCCCTCATAAGTTCATCGGCGCCGTGAACCATGCGTGCTCGGGCATCATTATCGCCCCAGGTCTGCGCGGCAAGCAGCGGGTACTGGTAGCAGCGCGGACGGTAATCGGTGACGAGGCGACCATCCGCCATACGTGCGGGGGCACCAGTCTCAGAGTAATGCGGGTCTGTGGATGTAAAACAGGCGGAACCCGAAGGATTGGGCATGACAGGAGCAAAACTCAATGTGCTCATCGTCTTCTGTCAGGAACAAATATTTAGTTTAGTTCAAGAACGCCCTCGTTCAGGTCAAACGTTCCGACGGCAGGAGCGTTACGTAGTGCGTCAATGAGTGCCTGCTTGCGCATATCCTTTGCACCAGAGATGCCGCGGCTCTCGGCGAGCTTACGGAGATCCTTCAGCGTCATAGTATCGTAGGCATTCGCACCCGTCTTCTCCTCGGGTACGCCGCTACCGACACCACCAGGCTGTAGGTCATCATTGACGGGCGCGGGTGCCGTAAATGCGGCAGGGGCATCAGCAGTCGGCTCCAAGACCTCTAGGACCGGCGACTCTTGCACAATAGGTACAAAAGGCAATTCATCGCGAGTTCCACCGCCCAGGGCGCCGTGTAGATCGTCGTTGAGGATCTCGGCATCATCATCGCTCATGACCGAGCCAGGTGCCGGTGCATATTGTGTAGTATTGATGTGCGGACTGGGAATAGGTGCCGGGGGAGGTGTAGAGAGCGCCATCTTCATTTCATAGACGATATTCTCAAGGAGATTGAGCTTGCGAAGCATGAATTGATTCTGAGTCCAGAACCAATAGACCGCTCCTAAAATCAGAACGGTCATACATAGGGCAACGTAGAACGTATCGGACAGATTCATTGTGTCTCTGCTTCAGGAGGCAATCTTTCTTCTATGATTTGACCGCGAGCGATTGGCGCCGGGTGCGCTGACGGCAATAAACCACGCTCTTTCAGGATCTCCACCACACTACTCTTGTCAGAAACACCAGGAGTTACTTTATAGCTATATATCAATCGGTCTTCCTCTCCCACTGTAGCGTCCATTTGTATTGCGGTCGCAACGCCGCCAAACGATTCGGCGAGGTCCTTGTAGTGTGTGGAAATAATAGATATAATATCAGATTTCTCGTAGAGTTGACTCATAAATACACGACTTGCTTCCAATCCGTCGCCGGCATTTGTGGAGTGGAAGATTTCGTCCATCATTACGAATGCCGGTAATCCCTCAGTTGCTAATACGGATTTCGCAAACTCAATCTCCGCCTCAAAGGTGGACAAAGATCCCAAAAGCCCCGTCGGCTCCAACGCCGTTACAACTGTCTTAAACGGCGAGAACGACATTCGCGTAGCCCAGGCGAATCCCCAGGTCTGTGCTGTCACAACCGCTAAGCCGACCGATTTACAGTAGGTGGACTTTCCACCACGATTGGGACCCGTCAAAATGGAATGGCTCTCCGTGATCAAATTGTTAGAAATACAGCCCTTTACAAATGGATGATGGACATCCGTAAGTTTGATTCCAACGGTCTTACGAATAGTAGGAAAGCAAATGCCGTCAAGGCTGGCGATTGCGGAATAGCAGTCTAGTTGCGATAACCATACTTTTAGTATTTTTACCGTCTCGGAATTATTCCATACACAGCCAAAGGTAGCAACTCCGTCTAGACCGTCTAATTCTTTACAACCTAGGATCGCTGCCTCTCCGCTATCAATTAGTTTAACAGCGGCACGTTGGGCTTTGGGAGAGAGTGTCTTGAGTTGTTTAATTGTTTCTTTCGCAACGGAATACATATGCTGTATATGATCGCCCCGCTCTTCCAAGTCAAACCAAATTGCTCGTGTATGAATAGCATTATTAATTTGCGACCAGATACTACTAATAAACATAGCAAGCGTTAATCCGATAAAGAGCGATTCAAATACAAATCCTAGACGGTCATCTGGATGCCTAGAGCGTAGGAAATGCGGGATTGTAATTTGTTGTAAAAGTACATGGCGGACTCGTGTCATATATTCGTCGGTTGATAACTGAATATCGGGGTTCATAAAACGTAGTAGAAAAAATGGTATTACGACGGCGATAAGGGGGGCTAGAACCGCAAATGCGGGTAGAATGATAGTACGCCATAGGATTAGGGCGTTCATAGCGTATGGGCTTTTATTGAGAAATGCTCCAAAATGTGTAGGTTTCCATAGAATTTGTGATACAGATTCGGATACGCGATTATCGGTATTTTCTAGTGCGTCGTCAACGTGTGTTGTTTTATTGTTGAGAGTTTCTAAAGTTTTTACGATAGATTTACATACTGTAGGTTCTAGACGAAGTGCCATAATAGGTAGTTGTTTGCGTTTGATTTCTTGGGTATCAGCGGTAATATCGGTAAGACCGATACGAAAATACTCCTTACCCCATTTGGTTTGTAGTGGAACTACGCTATTGACCGTATCTAGATCTAGGTCCGACGCGACTTGTGTTCCGAGCATTTAATGTATGAGTCGCAAAAAATTGAAGTCGTCTTCCGCCGTGATTGAGAATCGGGGTTGCGTCTAAATTCTTTCTTTCAAATGTCCCTTCGTTCTAACATGTCTTCCCGCCTTCCTTCATCCTTTCCGGAATCGCTTCGCCTTGTGCTGGATGTGCGCACAAACAACAATGCATGCCCTGCCGATGTGGCAACACGTCTGCTGACAATGCCCTTCTTCCAAAAGTCCGCATCAAAGGATGCGCGTGCTTCCAAGCCGACAAATCGTTTTGCGAATCTACTCTCTACTGCGCCAGCGGAGACGGATGGTTTCCGCCGCTTTGCGAATAGTGGCGCGGGTGCGCCGTCGCAGTGGCGTCCGGCGTACAGCGGTGGTGGTGACCACCGTGGTGAGCATCGTGGTGAGCATCGTGGAGACTACCGCGGAGACCACCGTAACGATCACCGTGACCGTCGTGAGCCTCGTTACGACAACCGTGCTGATGATGGATTTCAGCAGGTATGGTCATCCCGTCGCCCGGCGCCACGCTCTACTGTATTGCCGCTAGTGCCTGCGGCTGCACCTGCGCCTGCACAGGCAACGCCCGTCATAACTCCGACGGAGCCCGAGGGACCTAAGTTCAGTTCGGCGGGTATCAAGGCTGTCGGTGAGACGGAGGACCGTATCCTTGCTAAGGTGAAGGGCAAGATTAACAAGCTCGGTCCGATGAACTACGAGGCGACGAAGACCTTTATGCAGCAGATTCTGGACTCCGACGAGACGGAGTTCCTGGACGAGTTTATGAAGTTCATCTTCCAGAAGGCGGCAACGGAGTCTACCTTCTGTCCGCTTTATGCGAAGCTGCTTCACGAGCTTGCCGACCAGTTCACGCACTTGCGCACGGTGATGACCAATCTCTTCCGTGACTATACGGCTATCTTTGTGGAGGTGGAGACGGCTCCCGATGTTGGTACGGAGGACTACAAGGCGTTCGTAGAGGCACTAGAGCGGAAGAAGTTCCGGCGTGGCTACAGCCAGTTCGTGGCGGAGCTTGTCAAGCTCGGTGAGGCGGACCTGGATGCTTTCTCTGAGCTCGTTCAACAGATTGTGACCGTCCTGGAGGCGTCCTACACTTTCCCGGAAAAGACCCTGATTTGCGAGGAATACATTGATTGTCTGGCGAATATGTGCACATCTGCCCCGAAGATTCTCTCAAATGCGTCCTGGTCTGATGGCGTAAAGGGACGTCTCGCCAAGCTAACAAAGATTCCGCGTTCAGACGCTCCCGGCTTAACCAATAAGGGTCGGTTTGCGTTGATGGATCTAGTGGATTTCGCCAACCGTGGCTGGAAATAAAAAATCACAAACATAATTAGAAATGGCAAAGCGCAACAATAAGAACAACACTCGTCGTCGTGGTGGTCGCCGCAATAACTCTACCCGCAAGTCGCGCGGCATTTTTTCCACGCTCTATACGCCCGTCGGTGAGGGCGTCAATGTACTCAAGAACGTCACGGGCACTGGCTTGAACCTCGTTGTCAACCTGCCGACGAACGCGCTCCGCGGCGTCAAGGGTGTCGCGAAGGGCGCCGTCTTCCGCGTCGCGAACAACATTAACAAGGTCGGTCGCCGTGCGACGTCGGGCGTCAACAGCGCCATCTCGGGCGTCTTCCACTCCCGCAAGAACCGCCGCTCCCGCCGTGCGTCTCGCCGCTCCCGCCGCGCTGGTCGCCGGTAAGCGCAGCGAACCCCCTCCTCAATCGCTAAATCCAATTTTTAATTGATGTCAGCATTCGTAGAACGCAGACAACAAAATTGAGCCTGGTCTAAGGCTAAATGCCATTAGGTTAAGCAAATGCCAGACGATAATAAACCAAGGCGTTTAAAGCGCCGAGAACGACCGCCACCGTCGTCAGAGGATGAGGATAGTAGTGTTGATAGCAAGGGAAATATTCGTGATCTGATTGATTACGACTACGAAGAGTCAAGCGAAGAGCATGCAAAGCGCCCTCGCGCATCTGCTATTGCTGCCAAACGCAAGATTCGTAAAATTATGAAGCTTACTCCGGATTCAGAGCAGTCAGCACCGCATATCAAAGTTATGGACGTAGATCAAGAGTCAACCGATGATGATATTGTAAAGCCGAAGCGTCGTGTAACTGTAGAATCTAACCGCAACGTTCTAATCCCTGAGCATAAATCTAGGGCAAAGGAGATGGAAATGGACACCGATTCAAGTAGTGAAGAGGATGTGAAGCGTTCTAAGAAGGAGAAGAAGCAGAAGCGTGATAAGAAGGAGAAGAAGGAGAAGAAGGATAAGAAGAAGAAGCGGCGTGAAGAGTCGTCCGAAGAAGAGGAGGATGAGGAGGATGAGGAGTACGATTATGATGATGGTGAAGAAGATGATGACGAGGAAGAGGAGGAGCCACGTGGTCGTCGTAAAAATACCTTTGATATCATTATTTCCGATATGTTAGGAGGAGGCGGCAGCGATCCGAACAAGCCAAAGAAGTATAATATGAAGAAGGAGCCTGATAGTGTCAAGCGCTTTGTTGAACTCATTCAGAAGGAGGATGAGGGCGAGGAGGATACGATTGATAATGATATCACGTATTTCAAGTCGCTTACGAGTGAAAAGCAAACCGCGCTTCTGAGGGCACTTGAAGTAAAGGCGAGTCCGCCAGAGGTACAGGTTCCTCTCAAATTCAAGATTCTTGAGAAGGTAGCGGCGAAGCCTGAACTCAGTCGTATTGCGATGGCAAAGTATAATGCTCTTTGTAATATTGACCCTTCAACGTCTGAGTACTATAAGTGCTCTCACTGGATTAGTGGCTTTACAGATCTTCCTATAGGTGTATTTAGGGACCTACCGGTAAAGATGGATGACGGTCCTGAAAAGTGCGGCGAGTTTATGACAAAGGTTCATAAGTGTATGGAGACGGCGATTTTCGGTCACGAGGAGGCGAAGCTCCAGATTATGCAGTTCGTCAGCTCTTGGATTGCGAATCCGAAGGCGAACGGTAATGTTCTGAGCATTCACGGACCGATGGGCACGGGCAAGACGTCTCTCATTAAGGATGGTGTGGCAAAGGCGTTGGAGCGCCCGTTTCACTTCATTACGCTCGGTGGTGCTACGGATGCGAGTTTCCTAGACGGTCATAGTTACACCTATGAAGGCTCAACGTGGGGTAAGATTGCGGATGTACTGATGCAGTCTAAGTGTATGAATCCGATTATCTACTTTGATGAGTTGGATAAGGTTTCGGAGACGCCGAAGGGCGACGAAATTAATAACTTGCTCATTCACTTAACGGACGGATCACAGAACGACCGTTTCCAGGATAAGTACTTTACGGGTATTGACTTTGATTTGAGCCGCTGCCTCTTCATCTTCTCGCACAATAATAACGAAAAGGTAAATCCGATTCTACGCGACCGTATGTACAATATTAAGGTGAACGGCTTCTCTATGAAGGAGAAGCAGCTCATTGCAGAGAATTATCTCATTGTGGCGGCGCTCAAGGATGCGGGGCTTCACGAGAAGGTGAGTATTGGCAAGGAGATTCTACAATTCATTATTGAGAACTTTACGGGCGGCGAAGCGGGTGTGCGTGAGCTCAAGCGTTGTATTCAGACGATTATCAGCAAACTCAACTTGCTACGATTCTATAATAATCCGAAACAGGTGCCTTTCTCTATTAAGGATTTCTCGCTCCCCTTTACGATTAAGAAGGAGCACGTAGAACTGTTCTTAAAGAAGAAGAACCAGTTGGACGAGAGTGTAGCGCATCTGTACACATAATCCGTATAGGTCTAAACCTTCCACTTTTTTAACATATAGAAAATGAAAATCAATTTCTATACGTTTTCGTTTAATAATCCCCAAAGAAAAGCGAAAATGGAAGAGCAGTTCGCGGCGGAAGGCATTCCCTTACACTTTGTAGAGCCGGTGCTATCTACAGATCCAAGGCTCACCCAGGCACCAGATCGCCTTAAGCGTTTATGGGGCATTACGTTCAGTCACTTAGATATGCTAAAAACCTTTTTAGAGTCGGATGCCGACTTTGGTGTTTTTTGCGAGGATGATATTCGGCTAAGAAAGAATATTACTCCGTTGCTTCCTGAGGTAATGCTACAATTCCGCCGGTATAATCTAGAAATTTTGCTACTCAGTTATCTATGTGTATATGTACCGGTGGAAGTTCACGTTCATCAGCCTCACGGTGTTGTAGAACATCCGTATGTATATTTGACGTATCAGGATAATCTATGGGGCGCACATATGTATATGTTGGATCGTAAGACTGCACAGAAACATCTAGAAAAGTACAATCTAGAGTATGCAGAAGAAACTCTTGTAAATTCAAGTCTGACGCATTTCAATCCGGATTGGACGTTGACGAAGGATGCAACGCACAAAGCGGCGATTTATCCAATGCTGAGCCTAGAAGGCGGACAAGTAAATACCGACGACGAATTTCAGGTACAGTTTCATAAGCAGTCGTTTGAAACGCATTTTAACTCGGATTTTTACTATTAACCGACCAAGCCTAAACGCCCAAATCTGTATAAAACTAAATGGACGACCAAGCCGTGATTCAATATAGACCGACGATGACAGAGCCAATTACGGAGCCGCTGTATTCTCGTATTAGCTTTGCGAATATAGAATTAAATAAGTGGTACTATCTTAAGGCGGAAAATCTAGATTATATTGTACGTCCGTTTATCAATAATGAATACGGGATTACATTCGGCATTACGCAAATGCTGGACCGCGATGAGCCGACTCCAGACTGGGTAAATATTGCGTGTATTTATACACTAACACCAGATGATATAGATGGTGATAGTATCAAAGTATATAATTATGTGTCGGCAAACTAATCTTAGAAGTTGGGCATACCGATCTTGAGCTCCTCGCCGCTCTCAGACGCTGCGCGCGGCTTCTTATGGCTCTCACCGCTGCTGCTACTAACGGCGGCGGCGGCGGCAGTAGCAACAGTTGCACCACTCGCAACGGCGGATGTGAGTGTCTCAACAACCTCTTTGATTTCTAGAGATTCGCCGATAGACTGGAACATACTGGTCGGATCGCCACCGGCACCAAATAGGTAGGCATACGCTGCGATGCCGCAGGTAAAACTGCCGGCTATAAACCAGCGAAACAGCACCGAATTTTCCGGGAGTTTATTCTCTTTATAGGAGCTCCATCCAGCTGCTATAAAAAGTGCTAACCCGCCGCCGAGGAGGGTAAAGAGAATTAGATACGCCGTGGACATGTTTCTAGGGCGCTGAGAGAATTCGCAGCGCACGCCCTTCCGCACCCGCGGTGCTCATCACAGCCGCACTTTAAGCCAGAACCTCAAAATCGCTGGTAGAGCCGAGGGGCGCATCAATATCCTCTACGGGTGTAGGTGCCCTCAGAGGCGCCGGCTCTAGATCTTCAACATCATCGGCAACAATCGCCGCCCCTGAAGCACCAAAGGAGAGCCGCGGGTGAGTATCATATTCATCAGATTCGCCATCCTTTGGAGAATAGCGAATGTGGCTGATACCCTGTGTTGTCTCGTCAAATACAGTATCATAGGGTGTAAAATGAACGGACGGCTCGGTATCAATCATAACATTCGGCGCGGGTGTAGTAGCCACGGCACCGCCAACAGTTGCTCCTTCCTTAGAGATCTTGATAACCGGCGCAGCCACCGGCACGTCGCTAATCTGGTGCTCTGATGGCACAATTGTTGGAGGCTCAGGATTTGTCTCCAATTTTTGAACAACTGTGGGTTCTACTACCGGCTTAGGGGGTTCATCGGCAGATTTGAGTTCCGCAATAACTTTTGGTGTTTCCGTAATTTGTATTGATTTTATCTCTTCAACGGGCTTGACTTCCTCCTTGACCTCAACAGGCGCCTCCTTGACCTCAACAGGCGCCTCCTTGACCTCAACGGGCTTGACTTCCTCCTTGACCTCAACGGGCTTGACTTCCTCCTTCTCCTCAACATCCTCCTCAACCTCCTCCTTCTCTTCAACCTTCTCTTCCCCCTCGTCCTTATCTTCACCGTCGTCAAGGTAATCACGTAGAATGGACTTGACTGGCAGAAGTGAGCGTACTGCACCGCTCAAAGCCTCAGTGCAAATCTGCTCCGCTTGTAGGATATTCTTCTGCTTCTCAATGGGTGCTAGATCCTGTGCAAAAAGGTAAGGCGCCTTCCAGAAAGAGCGTGCACATTCAATGAAGACACGGTGGAGAAAATGATCCAACTTGGGTAGAGTAATCTGAAGCTTCTTCTGCCGAGAGTTGACACGAATCGCCGTAAGCATCTTTGTGTAGGCAATGAAGACCGCCGTCATCAGTTCTTCCATATAATCACAGCGGCAGTTATCTAGAATAATGCCAATGTTGCTATCAATGACATCCTGATTCCATAGAGGAACTTCGGAGCAATACGTTTGGAAGGCGCTCATCACGCGCTTTCCCTCCGTATCGGCTAGCGTATTGTATTCTTTACGAAAAAACTCTACGAGGGGCGGTACGATCCACGTAGACATTTGCTTGAGATACTCATTACGAGCCTCAGAATATAGAGATGCGTTCTCCATAATTTTATTCAGGACTGACATTGGTTTTCTGTAGTCTTAACGCAGAGATACAATCAAAAAAGAGCGTACGTGGACTGGTTCCACCGAGCCGGGACCATTGTGCGCACGTACTTGCTACGAGTGGATTCTGTTTCCATCCTTGACGTAAAATATCACGTAAATCTACACCGGCAATCTTACAGGCTGATTCAGAGTCAACCGCCCACTGCACCCAGTCGGCATCAGAGCCATTCAATGGACGTTTATCAAGAAGTGTGCGAATGAGTTCATTGCCGTATCCATAGTGCGTATCAGGACAGTGAAGTGTGGCTAGAGTATTTAGAAGGGCTGTACGAAGATTGCCGTAAGAATAGTCTACAATCTTATTTACAATAGATATGTCTAGTTTATAATTTGTTCTACGCTGTAATTCAAATACAATATCGGTAGAATCAGGGGCGGCGAAGGTAATGATAGAGGAGCGGGATAGAATTGGTTCGGAAATCGCACCGGCATCACGGCATTCAAATACAATGCGGGTAGAGGCGGAAGTCGTTTCCAACATACGACGTAGGAATGCTTGGGTATCGGATGTGAGTGCCTCGGCGTGTTCAAAAATAATCCAGCGTAGTTTACCGTCCATTGTTTTGGAGCCACGTGCAAAATTACGGATATTATCGCGTACAGAGCGTAGACCGGAATTTGCCGTACAATCAATCTTGAGTTTTGGGATATTCGCAAGAACAATACGTAGGAATAGAGACTTGCCACATCCTTGGGGTCCAACAAGTATTAAATGCGATGCCTTGTTTTCACGAATTAGCCCTGCCGTTGACTGAATAATATCATTGTTGCCTACAATATCATCAATCGTCTTTGGCGAATGAGGATCGTAGGTCCAACTATCCAGCATTCTGGACTATTCTTTAGAGTAAAGAACACTCTAGAATGTTTAGACTGGTGCTTAAAACGGCCAAAATCCACAGAATCTACGTTTACGCACGACTGGTACTGTAGTTTCGGGTATAGGTGTAGGCTTGGGTAAAGGCAAAGGCAAAGGCAAAGGCAAAGGCAAAGGCGCAGATGCAGGAGCCGAAGGCAGCGGCACCCGTATCATCCGTGATGTACAAGAATCCTTGGAGTTATTCCACCGAATACGCCATTCATCGCGTATTAGAGCATAGGCGTCCAGAACATTCATAGAGGTTTCAAAACGAGGTATGCGTAGTAATAGTCCAAAAAATGTCGCTTCGTTTTCGCTCAGCACAGCCGACGCCCCCTCAGACACGGCTTTCGCAAGCAATCCGTTCCATATTTTAGACGCCTGTGGCAATGGTATATTTCCTAGTGACAATCCTTCGTCGCACATCCAAATCAACAACCGAAATAACTCTTCAATGCGCGATTCAGGAAACCAGTCAAAAATACGAAATTCCAACCCATGATTCCAATGCTTATTAAAGTTGATATCAACGCCAAGTGCATCACGAACCGTATAGGCACACCCACTCATATCGTGAATTCGCTCGTACCACCGATCAGGCACTCGTGAATACGGCTCGGTCAGTATTTTGCCCGTAGGCATTCCCGCCGTATCAAAGGTGCCGACCGAGACGTAGCGCGAGGCACATAGACGCTGCGAGCCGGCAGGAAAGCCAGAGCTACACGAAGCGAGTACGTCACCGCTACCGAACGCCGCTATCAAAAACGGTGAAATCCATTGGAATAGCCGAGCAACAGCACGATGCCGCGTAACAAATGACGGCATATCGGCAATTGTCGCAGCAGGCGTTAACCGTGTAGGCAGCGTAATATTGAAATGATAGGTGCCGTTATTGAATATTCCAACATTTGATCTATTTGTTAGAAATACAGCAAATCCGTGATTTTTCTTAGGATAATCAACGCCGCGTTTTAACGGCGCTTCGCAATCAAGTGACGATACTCCAGATTTGAAGGCATTAAGCCAATGTTTTTTATAATCAAGCAATTCGGTAATAACATCTTCCATTTTTGCACAATAAAAACGCTGTGTCATAAATTCAATCGTATCACCGTCAAAGGTCCACCAGTTTTTATGACCCGTTTTAAATACAAAAGGATTCACATCTTGTAAATTTTCAAATAAAGTTTTTCCGTTAAATTTCGGATTCGGAGTATATATGTGCCGATACAAACTTTTAGGCTCTCCACGCATATCGGCTTTCATCAATGTATGACTATTTATAAGTAGCGGTAAAGATACCGTCGGCGCCGTACAATACGCATCCAACGCATTTGTTAACAAATCGGGCTTATATGTAGTCCAGTAGTCTACACTATACCGTTCACGTTTATGATTCTTTTTTAGAAACTCGGCAGACTTTGTAATTCCACCCTCAAGTTCAAGATATGTTTCATTTTCAATACCGAGACCCCAATACACTTCATCGGGCTTATACATAAATTTATAGCGGTCGTGTTTTCCCGCGGATTTCATTCATGCTATTTGGTATATTTATAAAATTATTCGCTTCTTCTACTATACAATAGAACAAGTGATAGAAATATAGTGACGTTTAGATAGTATCGCGTCCACCGACCAGTGCCGCACGGTGTAGAGGGATGACGTAGGGATTGCGCTCCAGGGCAGCAACGGTGACGGGCTCGTTGCGGACAGCGGAGATATCCAGCTTGAGCACAGTACGGGGGCGCTGTAGACCAATGACTTCTTTGGAGGTAGGAATATTGTCCACACGGTCCACAGCGGGCTCTCTATCGTTGACGGAGTCGGCGTTGAGCTTGCGGTACTGGAGATGGATATTGTCCTCGCCGTTGAAGAGCTTGACGGACGAGCCCTGAGGACGACGACCGCGCGCCACATTTTCCTTCTGCGGATAGTGACGCATATTGTACGCATCGGTACGGTTGGTTTCGGCGGTCGCCACGGCGGCAATTGCAGGACCGTTCCAAGACGAATCCGCCGATAACGCTGCCTTCTGTGTATTGCGTACCGTATCCTGGAGACGCGACTCCGCCTTGTCAGGAATACCAGCCGTCGCAAAGTTACGGTACAGATCCTGCATATCAAGAGTATTACGACCGGTTACACGTGCAATATCATCGGGGTCGTAGATGGTGAGTTTCTGCGGAACATCACCGCGCGCCATAATACCAAGGTAGTCATTATCCTCAGTGGTCTCCTTGATAGTCGTACGAGCAATATCGTTCGGGTCATAGACGGTAAGTCTAGGTTGGGCGTCAACAGGACCCGCGGCACCTAGGTAGTTGAAATCTTCCGTCTCCTCCTGGCGTGTAGGGCGAGCAATATCCTGGAGAGGAAGTTGAACCTCGCCGGTATCCTGTGGCACGATATTGAGACCGTGGACACGCTCTGTTGTGTAGAAACGCTCGTTAGGGCGGATTTCCACACCGGACTTACCGTAGTCGTTCTCCTCAGCATCAGTATTAGGGTCAAAGTTGTTTGTAAGATCGGCGTTACGGAATCCCCAAGGACCCATCTGCTGCGTAAGCGGTGTACGTGTGGACGCCACGGTGTAGGTCGCCTTGCCCTCCACTTGACCGGCGGTACCCTCGTACTCCTTTGAGGTATCGGGGCGAGTGACGTGCTTGAGTACCTGGGTAGAGCGGACGGTCTCTTTGATATTTTCACCGGCAGTGACGAAGTTACGCTCGCCGTGCTCGTTGAGGTAGAACTTATCAGGATGGTACTTACGGACGTCGCCAATGCTCTCGGCAGTGCCGCTGGTTGTAATAAAGTGTGCACCAGGTACGACAGGCTGAGCGTAGGTGAGTTTGGGGTTTGTAACGACACGGAGATCATTGGTACGCGGCATACGCTCAAGAATGAACTCCTCACCGGCTTGCTGTTGGTAGCCACCGGATGGTAATTCGGTAAAGCCCTGATTGAGACCAGGACCGACGCGAATCGGTTCAACGGGGCGCTCGCCGCCACGGTTCTTCGGCTCCACAATACGCGACTCCACAAAGTCGGTAATAGACTCAAATCCGAAAGGGTTGCCGATAGGCTCAGTGCTCGGCTCAAAGAACGGCGCCTGTTCGCGCTTGGCAAAGAGTGTCTTGCCTGAGCCCGAATAATTGTCTAAAATCTGATTATTTGCGGTATCAATCATATTCTGCTTGACCTGACCACGGAAGAAGGGGACCATGTTTTGATGCTTGAACTCGCCGGGTGCAAACTCAACGCCGCTGAGCGCCGATACGAATCCCTTACGTAATGTAGCGTCTTCCCAACCGTCGGGGCGTATCTGGAGCGCGTCGGCGACAGTTGGGTCGTCCTGTGTAGGCAGAGACATTGGTGGGACGGGGAAATAACCGTTGGGGATTGCTTGGAGCTGCGAGGGGTTGGGCTCGGCGGGTAATGAGCCGCCGGCGGGAAGCATAAATTGTTCGTCGTACTTGCCGGCACCGAGTGTATTCGGTTGGCGAGGCTTGCCAGGTACGGTGCGTGCATTCGCGGGTGTATAGACAGCGTCACGAGGGGCAGCGTAGGTAGAGGGCGAGCGTCCACCGTCACCGCGACCAGGAGAATACGATGTATTTGATCCGATACGGAAATTGGGCGAACCCTCAACCGATTGAAAGCCCTCCTTATTTGCCATAGTTTTGCTGGCAGCATAACCGAGCCCGAGCAATCCAAGGAATGCTGCTGTCTCCATACTGGAACTTCTACTATGAGAGACTAAGTTTAGCGGGCTACGGATTTAACCTACAAATACCGATATAGAGATAGAACGGTATTTGATTATAATAAAAGGATTACGCCTTCTGTGCCCATCCGTGGCGTGCGTAGCCGGTAGAGGGCGGGTTGAGCGGCGAAGGTTGAATGCCGTATAGAGCATTCGGCGGAGCCGGGAGGACGTCAAGACCACGTGGCAGTTTGTTCACAGCACGGTTGACGGCGGCACGGTATTCATTGAGAGAGTCCTGTTCTAGACCTTGGAAGCCGGATTCGGGCTCGTAGGCGTTCGGGGCAGGTAGAACCTCGCGAGAGCCGGTGGGTGTAGGGATACAAGGGCGGAACTCATCCTTTTGTTGGATACGCGTGCTAATCTCCCAGTCAAAAGGCATCATAGCCTTCTCTTGAGGATTCTGGCAGAGCCACTCCCAACGATTCCAACCAGAGGAGCGGAGTGTACAGGGAGGGTCGTTTAGCCGGGTATGCGTCTGTGGGAAAGACTGCTCTTTTGCAGGTACTAGCGACGTCTTATTCATTTTATTGTTGTCAGGATCATACTGATTGCAGATAGTCTTCGTTGTAGGGCGATTGATATTGAATAAATCCGACTCTACATCAGTCTTTAAGAAAGTACCATTCTGCGCATCACCCCACTTTTGTAGAATGGTTGTGGGCTCAGGCGCATAGGTTGCATTGCAGTACTGCGGGGGCGCGTCTAGTTGGTAACGACCGGGACCGGTTGTAAGACGTAAATCATCGTTTGTTTTGCAACCATCGTAGGTACGACGGTTAAAACTTTGGTCCTTAAGAGCAATGTTTGCCATTCTATTCTAGTCATCTCTTATCTTTTTCAGAAAAGAGATGAATACTTATATTTTAGGAATGGTCGCAACTTGCTTTGGTCGCAAACCTCACTTGGGTTTGCTTAAAAGCGCATGGGGTAGCACGTATTCACGTTGAGCGGCTTCGGCGTACCGACACCAGGGTAGGTGACGTTCTGGCACGTCGGTAGATTACGAGGCGCCGTATCCACCGTGTAAATCTTGCCGGTAGACTTATCACGGTAGGAAAACGACGGGGGAGTATCGGGGCAGCCAGCGCCGCCGAGGGGGCAGGCGGGCAGGTACTGGCGGGCAATACACTTGCTCTGGACACGCGTACGTCCAAATAAGTCCGACTCAAGGTCAACTAAGTTTCCGTTAATGTTAGAAACCTCAGAGCCGCCAACGAGACCGAGGGCGTTGCGGCACTTGCTGGGGTTCTCAAACTTTGCGGGCATCTGTGTGTAAGAAAACATACCGTAATCCTGCTCATCACGAACGGTAACCATATCCGTGGAACCAATGCGGTTCCAGGCGGAGTTCCAGGGTGCCTGTGGGCTGGAAATGTCCATTTCTTTACTGATGGCACATAAAAAGAATCCGGGCACGTTCAAGAACCTAAAACTATAACCATAGCATAGTATAATGTTATGGTCAAAAGGACCGCTAAGAAACGCATATTCAAGTAAGGGTACGGAATACCTCGCAACCGAAGAGGAACTTATCAACCATGTCAAATCCGCAACGAGAGTCTTGTGGATACGCAACGGATCACTGGGTCCCTTACGTACAACAGACCTAGATATAGTAGCAAAACACCTTGACAAACTCTCAAGCCCTGTTACACTTATTACGTCGGACGGCGACCGGCTTGTTCCCCACTCTTATAAACCCCAAACAGTTCAAGCCATTTTGAATCATCCTAACATTCTCAAGTGGCACACGCAGAATTACGATAAAACTACCGAGAACGAAAAACTCGGCTATATACCGATAGGATTTGACTTTCATACTCCAAAATGGCTCATCAACAATAAACCAAGTGAAAAGACTGAGTTTATGCTAGAAACCAACAAAACCGCCCCGCCGAAAATCCGAGATAAAGTATTCCTAGATGCCCACCTAACCGGCAGTAGCTTGGAGCGCGAAAATCTATACGCTACGGTCCGCAATAACCCGTCTCTTATTTGTTTGAAATCCCAGGTTCCTTTCACTGATATTACGAAAATTTACAATATGTATCAGTTTGTGTTGTCACCGCCAGGGCGGGGCTTTGACTGTCATAGAACGTGGGAACTTTTTCTAGCCGGTTGTATTGTTATCGTAAAATCAAGCCCATTAGACGATATGTTCAAACACCATAAACTTCCAGTTGTCATTTTGAAAAATTGGGCTGAGCTCAATGAGAACTTAGACCAAAAATTAAAGCAGTGGTACGACGACCTAATAGACTTAACCACTCCTGAAACTATTCTGCCAAAACTACAATTTGAATATTGGTTAAAGAATTAGCAGTTGAGGTCGCGTACGAATTGCCTACTAGGTATGCCACCACGTACCCAACCAGGCGCCGCCGCCTCCGTCACTAAGTTCGTGGGGTTCTGAATGTGGCGGGCTAAGTGGGGCACGAGGGGGACAAACTGATTATCAAAGAACGTCTCCGTAACGGTACCGCAAGGGCGCTCAATACGCGCCCACTCGGCGTAGATCAGGTCGCTCTCAACATCGGGATTACCACGACCATTTCCCATGTAAGGAACCGTCGTAAAGGGGCGCGACTGGACGTGGAGCGGGCAGCGGAGACGACCCTCCTGCGTCTGGTCGGTACGAAGGCGCGAATCATCGTCAATCTGCTGGTTATTGTAGCCGAAACCCTCACGACCGAGCATCGTAGGATTAGGGTACTCAATACGCACGGCGTCCGCCTGCTTCGGCACTAAATTGCGAACCTGATATATGCCGGGACCCGTCTGATCACGCATCTGCTGTGCGACTTCACACGTATCATCAAATGTACGAGTGAATTCGTTAATCTGGTACTCCTTGGGAGCGATATCCACGCCGCGGGGAAATGGTGCGACTGACATTGCCTTCTATCCATCTGAAAGACAAAAAAATTGACGCAACCTTCGGCGAAACGAGGATTTGCAACAACACTCACACACCAGTCACTATGTCTGTTACCACCCTTTCCATTAAGGACATTCCGTATTCACTAGTGCCAAATACGGCATTTCATCCGATTAATATAGATGCGGCAATAAGGCGTATTCGTAGCGATTACTTTGATAAGGTTCAGTGGGTCTTCTTAGAGCAACCAGTAACAATGGATCTAATTCTTACAACGATTCTTGAGAGTCCGAGGGCACAAGCTACGTGGGCAACGGTCTTTGAGTACCGTAACCGACCATTCTATATGATTCGGAATCTAGCACATACCAATACAACTCTTCCTTACCGAAGGGTTCTAGTGGTGAAACTTGACGCGTTTGTTATACCTTATCCTATGCGTACTTGGGACCGAGTACATAGCAGCCTGACGCGCGAGGAATTCTACCCATTGCCTTCAATGACGATGTCGCAGTAAATCCGATCTTCCTCTTGCCCCAATACGCAGTTTCCGCTTTTTTTGCTGCTGCAAGTGCTTTAAAAGGACTTTTCTTGACAGACCGAGTCTTCCAAGAAAAGGGTTTTTGCCGGCAGTTACGAGTCTTGCCAGCCATTTAATAAGCCAAGTGCTTTTTTCATCAAGGCGCAGCCAACCAAGGAATCTGTCCACCCTCGGTGCCGGTCTGGCAGACGGCGAGGTTGCCCTCCTTGCACGAGAGTCCAGGTACGCGGAAGAGCCAGTTCTGGAACGACTCTTGGTCGTTAGGGATTGACGTAGACGGCGGAACGATCCACGTACGCTGGTTCTGCGAGTGCTGGAAGACGTCGCCAGGGTCACCATAGAGACGGTCCTGCGTATCATCGGACAACTGGCGAGCCATATCAGACGTATCTACAGTTGCCGCCGGTGGCTTTGTAGGATTGTCTAGAACCTCATTGACGAGCACGCCCATATAAGGATTATTAGGCAAAGAATACGTACGATTTTTAGTACCGATGACGTCAGAAATATTCTTATTTGCTACATCAATGCCTCCAACAAAGTTCGGGGGAGTAGCACCAGGCGTTGTAAATAGCGTAGGTCCTACAATTCCGTTTTCAAATCCTTCACGTAGAATATTACGCTGTTTCATTCCGTAATAAGCGGCTACAGATAGTATTGCGATGCCGAGAGTAATTCCTAGATACGCTCCGTGCTGGTGTAGAACCGCCAATAATACGCCGAGATACAGACCAAACCGTGTTAGAGAATTCAGGGCATTTGCAGTACATTTGCGGGCTTTTTCAGTAAACGGGAAGAAATCTAGCCATTGCTCCCATAATATACTGGGTGACTCCACCCAGAATGGATTGCATCGGGACGAGCTCATTCACTTACTTTGACGAAGGTTTTTATTCTATGTATTACTTCTTACCGCTCTTCTTTGCGGTTTTTGCTTTTGCAGTACTCTCTTCCATTAGTAACTCATTTGCAGCCGCATCGGCAGCAGCCGCCGCTGCAGCAGTCACACCACTCGCAACACCGCCTGCGCCACCCGCCTTCTTCGCAGCCTTCTCGGCAGCCTTCTTCTTGAGGCGCTCCTGTACTTCACGACGACGCGCCGAGCCCTCGTTGCCAGATTCCTTCTCGCCACCCTTGAGCATCTCGCCGAGCTGTTCAAAGAGACCCGAAAACGCCTCGTTATCGGAAAACTCCTTCATCAGCTCCTCGGCTTCACGAATAAGTTCGTCGCGGTTGAAATCGCCACGCTGGAACTTTGCCTGAATCTTCTTCGCAATACGCTGCGCAATGCCGATGAGCAAGTCGGGCTTCTGGGTAAAAATCTCCTGTAAAAAGCTAAAAATCTGAGTGGGGTCGTTGCTATTAAGGATCTCTGGTGAGAGTCCGAAATCCTCAGGATTGAATTCGCTGACGATCTCCTCGGCGATCTTGGCGATGTGACCCTTGAAGAGCTTCTCAGGGATCTTGAACTTCGGCTTGCCGTCGGGTCCGATTCCACCAAGACCGTCAAAGGCGCCGCTAATATCCTTCATACCTAGACCCTCAGCCAACTTGGATAGTTTCTCAAAAATGTCCTTCATTCCGTGATCCTCTCCCGCCTTGAGGCGCTTCATCATCTCCTCCATATCGTGTTCAAAGCCCGAAATGTCCCAGATACCATCGGTCTTTGCACCACCGTCAAAGGCAGCGGCAATGAGCAGCAGCGACGTCAAATATCGCCAAATCGCATTGCGACTATTGTCAGAAAGTTCAGACCATAGTTTGGCAGTCATGGCAAATCCAGGAACCAATTCCAGACCGGCATCCGTAAAAATAGATGAGTTCTGGACAGCGATATTGTTGGTATGGGTCTTCCAGACGGCTAGGAAGTTCTCGCGCGCCTTCGGGTCTTCCTTGGCGGCATTGAGTGCGTTTGCGTATTCCGGAAATGTTTCCAGTAGTTCCGTGACAAATTGTACATAGGTGGCAGAGAACGAGACCGACATGTTTTTACTTGTTAGAGACAAAGAGTCTGTAACAAATAAAGAAACGCAAATACGAGTTTAGGGCATACCAGCGGCACGGCGTCCAAGAATGACAATCACTTTACACCAATTCCAAATCGCCTTCTTATTCGCTTCGGTCATATTTACCCAGTGGCGATCAAAGATGATGTAGGCAACGGCGTAGTCCTTGTATGCGCCGGTCGTCATATCCTTCGCTTTTGCGATAAGCGTTGTCTCATCTTCATTCATGACCGGCTCGTGAAAGTCAGGATAAATATAGTCCATAAATCCGGAATGAATCAGTTTCGGGTTTACCTTCTTTAGAAGACGTAGTGAATCTAGAGCACTTGCGATATCCTTCTCTTCTGGATAGGTATCGGCAAGCTCCTCTACGAATTCAAAGAGTTTCGTATTAAATGCCGTAAGAAGATTCGCCATTGATTTTTAAATCTAATTATACGTTTAAACCTTTTGTCATTTTTTTACCACACTTTAGCCCATACGAGCGACTGGGCGGCTAATATCACGGTCGCGGCTGGCGGTATACGCTTCAAACTCTTTCAGGAGTTTATCTTCCTTTGCGGTACGTTGTGCTTGGGAACCGGCGATGGCAGAGGCGGCAGCAGCGGCGGAAGAGCCAGCGGCGCCACCAGGAATGAGGGAGGCGAAATTGCGCTCAATAGGATTCACGCCCTTATCGGAGGTGAATTCGCTGCCAAGAAAGCTGAAGTTATCGGACCACATTCCACCCTCCATTTCGGAGCCGTAGTAGGCGCTAGGCTCGCCGTTAGGCGCTCCCATATCTGTGACGGTGGCACCGCCACCTCCAGCGCTAACTGCCATAGAGCCGCCAGTGCGAGGATTAGAGCGACTGGTTGCTTCTCCACGAGGAGCCATGTCGGGCGAGTATACAGGAGCGGCGAGAGGTCCACGATTGTCGTCCATAGAACGTTGACTGTTCTTAGGACCGCCACTGCCGTTGAGTCTAGCTTCAAAAAGCCAATTATTGACAGGACCGGGACCTACACGTGGCTCGGATTCACCGGCAACCCATAGAGTTGGGACGGATTTTAGCCAATTAGGAAGAGGCGGGCGAGAGGGCGATGGATCAACACAAATTAACTGAAACTGTGATACGAATGGGGTGCGTGCTAGTTCTTCTAGAAATCCCTGGCAGTGACGACATTTCGTGCCATACCAGAGGCGGTGCTTGCTCATCTCCTCGTTGTAAAGTCTGGCGATTTAACAAGGTCTAAAAAAACGAGCGAGGTGGGGTCTAGCAAAGCTTACCGGCAGCCGTAAACGGCGCCGGTCTAGCGAAGCTTACCGACAGCCACTTTGTGGCGTCGGTCTAAAAATTGAGACTGGTTCTTAAGATAGAAGAGGAGGCAAAATGTTTTCGGGTTATGTTGAATCGGGACCGCCTCTACTAAATCCGGCGCTGGGCAAGATTCGCGCAACCTTCAAACTCAATGCAAATGTCACGCTTGCGAATGTGATTCGTCGTACGATTATTTCCTCAACGCCGTCGGTTGCGTTCAGGACCGAGCCGGCGGAAACCTCTGAGATGACTATTTCGGTAAATACAACGCCGCTAGTAAACGAAATCATCTCGCATCGTATCGGAATGATTCCGATTCTAGCAGATTACACCACGTTTGACCCTGCTCGTTATGAGTTCGTTCTTGATAAGGAGAATACGTCTAAGGATATGATTGATATCACTGCATCCGACTTTCAAATCTTTATGAAGAATCCTGAGAATCCACTGGAGGCACCGGTACAGGTACCAACGGTGCAGTTCTTTCCTCCCGACCCTATTACGGGCGAGACGGTTCTCATTACCCGACTGCGACCGCAGTGGAATCGCTCAGCGCCAAATGAGCAGATTAAACTCAAGACGAAGGCGTCTATTAGCACAGGACAGGAGAATATCCGCTGGTCGCCAGTGAGCCAGTGCTCTTACGAATATACTCGTGATAACAACGAGGAGCATTTAGAGGATGTCTTTACGAACTGGCTGCTCAATACGAAGAAGATTCCAAAGGTGACGGACCTTGCGGAGGAGAAGCTTTCGGAGCTCAAGCGTGAGTTTAATACAATGGAGGTTCAGCGGTGCTATCTTACGGATGAGCGTGGCAACCCAACGAATTTCACGTTTTACCTAGAGTCGGTAGGTACTCAGCCTATTCCCCTTATTGTATCCAATGCGCTAAAGGCTGCCGAAGCGCTTGTGCGTAAATATGAGGATATTGACGCAACGCTACCGAAGAATGTCGTTGTTCAGCAGGGCGATGCTCGTTTCCCTTGTGTAGATATCGTCTTTACGAACGAATCGCACACCCTGGGCAATCTCCTGGAAACCTACTTGGTGGAGAATCACGTAGACGGTGAGGCGCAGCCGCGGATTACATATGCGGGTTATAAGGTTCCGCACCCATTACGCCCCGAGATGTTTGTACGTATTGGCGTAGAGTCGGATGGCGGCGATACGGATCAAGAACAGACTATTGCGCGTCAGGCGATAGCGAGTGTTTGCCGCTTGCTACGTGACCAGTTCCGCACTCTACAAACATCTTGGGCAACTAGTGCCCCTGCCACCGCATAAAATCAAAAATCTGGGGCTTCAATAAGAGACATGGAGCCGTTGCTATATGCGGGAGTATTGTTCATTGTTCTCATCGGGCTAAGTCTATTTTTCTACCTCCGGCCTAAATACTTACAAGAGGGGTTTGCCGTAATAGCACTGGAGGGAGAGACGATGCCAAAATGCTTACTCCGTAGCATAGAAGCACAGGCAATACTCAAACACCTCTATCCGATGAAGCAGGCGGCACCCGCATCAAAGGAGGCTATGGCGTACAATGAACTCAAGCTCATTCTTGAGAAAGTGCTGTGCATTGATGCGGATATTACGGGCTCGGGTGCGGGTCCTTACCAGACCTACCAACTACCATTTGCTACACAGCACGATATTGAGCCACCGGCAAGCTTCGTAGGACGATGCTTGAAGAAGGCATTGCGGTCGCGTGATATTGAGGTTGAGTTTATGAAATTCAATGATCGTGGAAATATACTAATTGATACACTTGTATACGACGGAGACGAGCGCCAACAACTGCGCGACGCCTTCCGTAATGTAATTGTAAAGACGGCGCATAATATTGCGTTCACGTGCTTATCGGAGAAGGCGACTCTAGACCGCCCCTCTGGTCCTCGTGATCCCGGTTATTACGTACCCCATTTCTCGTTGGAGCAGGGACCTTACGAAATTAAGGGACGGTTTCAGTACTTTTAACCAATCAGTCAAGCATATACATCACAAAAGCAATTATAGAGCCGACGAAATATCCATATAAAGCAGCAAATAAAACAAACAAAAAACATTTTATGATTTTTGTTTGGGAGGGGTCCATTCCTCTACACCGAAGGAAGGAATTTACATGGCGCACTGGCATGTGCCGGGGCTGAGGAGCATAATTAAGATAGAAATGCCGAGGATTTGCCATACAGACTTCGCCTCCTTGACGCCAGGAACGAGAACATGGAGGACATTATTCCAGAGGTACTGTCCAAAAAGGAGAAGGAGCCCTAAAATAATAACAAGGGTGATTCCTGATACGAGTGCCGCACGGAACGGTAGCGCGCTCATACCCGTCTGATTCTCAAACGGCTCTGAGATCTTAAAGGGGGCGGCTTCAAGAGCAGCATTTACACCATTGGCAACCGCACCACCGAACATATTGATTCTACTTTACTAAATTTTTTATTCACTACCGGCACCACCACCTGGCTTGGGAACATGTAGCTTGAGGTCGTGCTTCATAATGCTCGTACGGTTCTCTTCTAGGTAGTTCACAAGGGACGCCGCACGCTCTTCATCGCCGCCGAAGAATTCTTTGAAATGTTTGAGCATAAATCCGCTGGAGAGTTTTTCGGTGACTTCGCGCGTCTTATGAACAACCGCACCCTTACTGACATTGATCTTTGCTACATTATTGGATTCCATAATACGTAGAATAATATCCTTGAGCGCCTTGGACTGTGTACGACGCTGCTTCATTTCGGCATTAAGGGATGCGACTTCCTCTTGGATTGTCATCCAGCGCTTCAGCAAAGCGGGGAGTTCGCTAATGGCGGGGGCTGAAGGAGCACTTGTTGGCACCAGGAGTGAGTTTGTAGAACCACCTGGTACAATAGACATTTCTCTATTATAATCTATATGATTATTGAGTACTATTTTTAAACGCAACGTCATTTTTTATCAGAAAAAATGAATCCGCTCTCCTCGCCCCCTTCAAACACCAGCAATGGACGCTCCGCCGAGTGAGGAAACCCGCCGATTCCTACGCCAGTTCTTTCTGATTCGTTATAATTCCCTTATACAACGAATCAAAAGTAAGATTCCAGATCAATTAGACGACGAGACCACCCAAAATCTCACAGACACCCTTGCCAACGTCGCCTGGATTGATGAGACCCTAGATGAAGTAAAGGCTGTACCCAGCCTTTACTAGATGAAGTAAAGGCGCTGCCGATCCCGTAGAGTTGTACGGCAGACGAAGCAGAGATGCCGCTGTTTTTGTGCGCATCCGTTACAGAACGTGTGACCGCAGGGCACCAAAGCCCAGCAGACGCGCTCCGTCGTACAAATAGAGCAAATAGGACCATCGGCGTTGTTGGTGCTCACATTGAGCGCCATCAGGATGGATCGCAGCGCTGTAAAGCGTGCATAGTGCCGGCAGAACTCAGTATAATCCCCTTGGATCTTATTCCGCTCGTACTCGGACCGAATATATCCAACGACCGATTGTTTGAGAGCCAGGATTTCCTCTGTCTCCACATCTTCAATGGAGATGCCGAGCAGGCGCTTTTTCATTGTATCTACCTTTTCAATCTTGAGGTTGAGAATTTCCATACTACGAAACATCTCCTTGACCGTTTCCAAATACGCATTCATAACGGCGTGAATATCCTTACGAATATCGCTGATAGAATGTCCGAGCTCTGCTTCCAACTCGCTTAATACCGTATCATTATCTGCAACAACTGCGACTTTATCCTTCATCCACTGCGACGACGAGCTTAGCGTAGGAAGTTCAAGGGAGCGAATGAAGTGTGAGTGCCGTTGGACAATAGAGGTATCCTCTAGCGGTTTTTCTAAAAAGGTAGTCAGCATTTCACTTTCATTTGTTAGAATATCACGGAGACGCTTACGCCAGGGTCGGAGATAATCGCGCTCATCGGGTACAATAGTATGTATGACATTCATATGATATTGTAGGGCGTTCTCTATACCCTGTTTAGTATTTGTCATTGTGCCAGAGCCGGCATCAGCATCATCAAAGTCCGCTGTAGCAAACGCCAGCGGCTCAACGTGGTCACCGTACGCACCTGATAAATCCATCTACCTCATAAAGTTTTGTTTTGTTTAGACTAAATAAGATGCTGGACGAATTATTAGTAGCAATTATATTTTTTATAGTATTAGGAATATGTGTATTTATTTATAATAATCCTATGCCAACTCGTGAGGGATTTGCCAACGAAACAGTTACCGACTCGGCGGAGGATATTTCTGGAGCACTTCCTACCGATTTGTCAGGATGCGCAGGAATACCATTATCAGATTTTAATACAGATATAGTAATGTCTTACTTATCCCCCGATATCGCTTACGCAATTATGAGTTACTCTATCGGTAGTTATAATTATTTACCGACAATTCAAAATGCTTTCAAACGAGCAAATTCTACAGAACAGATGGCAATCAGTGCATTACTTGGACGATATTTAGCGTTCAATGGTGGATCGGCGGCAATACCTGGACCTGGGTTTACCAATACAAGTCCTGGAAATTATGTAGCACAAATGAAGGGGGCTACCGATTTACTCAAACCGGAAAAAACAGAGACAGCATCGCCTGTCTATAAGTCTTATAAAGCCGCTACGGATGTCGCTTTCTGTACAAATTTTAATAAACGGTGGACAACAACAGAAGATTTTTAAAGAGAAATCTCTGAAATATACGTGAAAAATTCATCACTGAATCCATAATGGCATCCATTAGATTCCGTGCTTTCAGGTACACGACGGGATGTCGCATTGCCACCGTGTAGAAACGACACAATAATTCCACGAGGAGAGATTTCGGAGGTCAACGCCTCGCGACCAACAATAAATCCCTCGCCTTCGGCAATATTTACCGACGCAGGAAATTTACCACTTTCAAAGAACGATCGCTTGAACGCTAGGGACGCCTCGCTAACACGTTCCGCTACCGATAAGTTGAGCGGCGGCACATTCATCGCGCTAATATACCGTTTGGAGTCGTACATCGGCAAGGTAGAGCAATAGACGCATTCCACCGACGGATCGTTCAGGTACGCCATACGCGCACGGATAGAGGAGACAGGATAATGGTCGTCGTCATCCATCATCATAAAGATAGAACATTCAGGTGGTGCGGCTAAACACGCCTTATTACGCTTATCGCCGATTGCCAACTTTTTCGGCATTGATAAGTATCGCACACGAATATGCCGATTAACGCTTTGGAATTTGGCAACGGCGCCATCAATACGACCATCACTGTCACTATCGTCGGCAATAATCCAGGTAATTTTATCGCTGGGATAATCGGACTTTAGAATATTGTTCGCCATATTGGGAAACCACTTGGGACGATTATGCGTCAACGTAACTATGGCAACGTGAGGAAAATCAGGAATCGCGGGTAGCCGTGGCGGATACGCAGCGACTACAGTCGGCACAATAAGTAGTTTGATTGCGGATTTGAGTAGGGAACGGCACGCCGCACGGAAATCCTTCATACGGGTTGTGGAGCGGTGGCGTAAAGCGCCAGATAGGGTCTTTTGCTCCTCTTTGGTGAGTCCTAGCAGGGATTCTACTGCACGACAAACATCGGCTTCACTGAACAATACAGGTTTATCGGGAAACGCTGATTCTTCTAGCACTTTCCGTGTAGAAATCTTACCGACCGAGCCAAGAATATCACCATAGAGTTCAGTATAGACGCCGATATCGGTCCATAATGGTAGGGCACCAACAGCAGCCGCTTCGGCGAATGTATAACCGAATCCTTCGGCTGCGGACGCAACTACGTGAAACTCGTACTCCGCCTGTGCTTTCACTCTTTCTGTCTCGGTAGCGTACGTATCAAGGAGTTCAACGCCGCGCACACTCGCATCTATAAACTTTGCACGTAGCGAGTCCATAATCATTTTGGAGCCGTAAACATGAAGCGGCGGCCACTCTGCCTTCCAGACGCCGACAACAATCATTGCGGCAGCGGCTTTGTTCGCAGACGCACCCACCAAGTACAGAAACTCACGTTTCTTCTTTCCTAGGGCAGACAAACCGGCAGAAATTTCGGGACCTGCACGCCAAGAGATTACACGCGTACGAGATTCTTCAACGTCAAAAAACATATTACGCGCGTACTTGGATTTGAAGACGATGATGTCAGCGCCGCCCTTCTCTCGCGGCTCCAAAACCCATTTCCACGCGTCGATATACCACCACTCTTGATTGACGACGACAATATTGATACGCGCATACTTCCATGCCATACGGCAGGGCACCTCTAAATGAATATTAATATCAACCGCCCCTGATGCTCTATTACCGGTTCCGTACGTATAAGCGTCTCCGTGCTCAACCGAATCTATTTTCACTGATCCGCCCGCAGTGGCTTCTCGTAATATTTGTTCAATAATACGAGCATCCTGACTCAGACCGTAAGCGTGCGCAACAGTGCGCGATGAGCCTGAGAGTACACAGATACGCAATCCACGCCCTCCACTACTCATTCTCTACTTCTCTTACGAGTCTTCAATTTAGATAGGTTCGCCGTACGCACTGCCTTCAACGTCCCTTTACTACGTGGCACCCCCTTAACAAAAGCATCGGTAACTTTACGAATGTAACCTATTTCTTCTTTAAAATAACCGGAGTGACCACCATCCTCTACACGTTTTACCTTCATTTGTGGTAATATCTTGGACAATTCGGCAACAGAACGGTAGGGGCAAATCATATCGTAGCGCCCGTGAATAACATCAATTGGTATTCTTCGTAACCGATGCGCATCTGCTAAGATCTGACCTGGCTTCAAAAAGCCGCCGTTAATAAAGTAGTGATTTTCCAAAATCGCAACGGATATATCTTTCTTTCCTTTGAACGTAACCGGCTTCGGTACAAGTGAAATAACAGCATCCTCATAGCCGGTCCAAGCCGCCGCCGCTTCTGTCGCTATCTTCTTATCGGGACTGGTTAATCGGCGTTGATATGCACGTAAAATTTCTAACATTGTCCCTGCCCGCTCAGAAGCCGTTAATGGCGCTAAAAACCGCTTGTATTCTTCTGGAAATATTTGTGCAGCACCGTGTCGTTCGTAGAGCCAAGCGGATTCGGTATCATCCATCAAACAGAGAGCCCGCAGTAGCAGTCCGCTAACCCGATACGGGTACTTTTCTGCATAAACCAACGCCAACGTGGAGCCCCACGAGCCGCCGGTCAAATACCATTTCTTCACCCTAAGAACTCGTCGCAACCGTTCCATATCATCAAGTAAATCGTCTGTGGTATTGTGAGAAAGCGATGGAACGCCGAAAGGCTTAGACCGACCGCAGCCTCGTTGGTCGTATAATATAACGCACCACCGAGTCAGGTCAAACATCTGCACTGAGAGCGGTGAAAGTCCGGCACCGGGTCCACCATGTAATACAAGTGCCACGGGTCCTCTACGATTTCCGTGAACTTCATAATACATAGTCTGTCCGTGTGAAAGCGGTAAAAAATGCCCCGCAACTGCCATCCCTGCCATCCCTGCCATCCCTGCCATCCTTATTATAGCACTAGAATATTACGGCGAATAAGTTCCTGAGAGCACGCTACTAGGCAGTCTACATCACTGGACGCCCGATGCGCATCATACGTCCCCGCGTTACCAAAGAGATACGTATGAAGTTCGGCAAGGCGCGGCTGCTTGTACGAACCAGGACGTTGCGGATACCTAGAATCCTTATACGGTAGTTTACATACCGGTGTCGTGAGCTTCATAGTACAAATCTGCTTTGCGGGCAGCCACGAAAAGTCCGTATCCGCCGGCCAAATCCGCAGGCAGGCACACTTGACAACGGGCAAGTCAAACGCAAGATTGTGAGCAATAATCGCATCGCAACATGCGCAGTCCTCCTTGAATTCCGTAAATACATCGGCGCCAGGCGTGCCATTTGCAACTGCGAACGGCTTATAGATTTTATGAATCATTGCGCTCCCCGCATCCCATACAATATCAGGGTCCGGCTTAATAAGTGCCGAACGGCGCTTTACCAGAACCCCGTCTTCCAATATATGCCAAGCGATTTCTACGGGCTCAGGGTGGTTTTTCACATCAGTATCAGCGCCACCCCGGACCTTTGGCAACCCATTTGTTTCAGTATCAAAGTATAGTACTCTCATTTTGTTAGAACTACAGACGTTGCCTTTATATACTCAATTTTTGCGGTTAAAATCGCCGTTATAGAATAGAAATATGAACGGTCTAAATACTGGCGCTAAGGCTGCTAGAAATAATGCTATGAACAATGCGGAGCGCGGTCCTGTAAACTACGCAACTGCCTCGAGACGTAATAATAATTACAACTTACCGGCAAGCCAAGATCCTGAGGCGTCTCCGAATGCGAAGAACAATTCGTTCAAGGCGACCAACAAGAATAAGAACAAGAAGAATAATAATAATTCGCCACTGAATGCATCATTTACAGCGGTAAACATGGGATTCGGATCTGTAACAAATACGTTGGGGTCTGTTGGCAAGGGTGCGACGAATGTTCTAGGAGGTGTCGGTACCACGGCGACTAAGGCGGTTAGCGGCGTTGGTAAGGTGGCGAGCAACACGGTTGGGGCGGCAACTGGCGCGGTGAGCAGTCTGTTCGGTGCGTTAGGCGCGGCTGCTCCCCGGCTTCCAGGTCAGGCGGGCGGATATTACTCTGGATCCATGCCCATTTCAGGCACCCCTTCCTCAGGCAACCCGTATCTTGCTGAGTTTTCAGTAACGACGGGTGGTGGCTACATGCGTAGAAATAAAAATAGCCGCCGTAATCAGAAACAAATGGCTCGCTCTCGTCGTGCTTCCCGCCGCTCTCGCCGTGCGTCCCGCCGCAGCCGCCGCCAGAACAACCTCAACAAGATGATGGGAGGTCGCCAGAACATGGGCACCCTAAACAAGATGATGGGGGGTCGCCGCAACAACAACAACAACCTGCTGAACAACAACAGCAACAACAAGAACAACAAGAACGGCAACAACGCCGCTGCGCCTGCGTCCCGCCGCCGCAGCCGCCGTGCGTCTCGCCGCTCTCGCCGTGCGTCCCGTCGCAGCCGCCGCCAGAACAACCTGAACAAGGTTGGAGGTCGCCGCCGCCGCAACAACACGAAGAACAACAAGAAGTCGCGCAAGAGCCGCCGCTCCCGCCGCAGCCGCCGCTCCCGCCGCAATAATAAGAAGAACAACGTGAAGGTTGGCGGCTGGTGGTAAGCGAGCCCACACCGCAGGTGTGAGGCGACCGACTTAATCGTCCGTTCCTAGCCAACGCTCCGCTGATTTGGCTCGTTTAATCGGACCGCCTGTGATTGCGCGGACAGGTGCGAAACTACGACGGTGCTCAGGCGTGACACCGTGTGCCGTCAAGCCTGTCATATGCTTAGCGGTTCCATAACCCATATTTGTACTTAATCCGTAGTGGGAATCCCACTCTGGATTAGATGCTACCATCTCTTGAACCCAACGATCGCGGGATACTTTGGCGAGAATACCCGCCGCCGCAATCGCCAGATACTGCGCATCACCGTCTACAATAGCGTGTCCCTCCGTATCCTTATAGGGACGCCAATGGTCACCGTCTACCAGCACTCGCTCAACTGGCACCACCAAAGAATCCAGGGCGCGATGCATCGCCGTTAAATCCGCTTGGAGAACATTCTGTTCATCAATCTCCTTGGCAGTCACGAACGCCGTTGCCTTATCCAACGCACATTCTTGGATATAATCGTAAAGTATATCACGTTTTCGCTTTGTTAGAAGTTTTGAATCGCGAATCTCGTTAAGAGCCACTCCATTATCAAACATATCATCGGTATCATTGCTGAAGACAACTGCCCCGACATAGAGTCGTCCAAATAGGCAACCCCGACCCGCTTCATCAAGCCCTACTTCAATAACGTCATCTTCCTTATAACGCAATTTATAAGGCATCGTGCGTAATGAAATAATAACCATAATTCAGTCAAATTTTTTAAAGACCACAAGCAGAATGGTGTCAGTTGGAACAGTCCTGGCAATCGTAGCAGCATTTGCTGTTATAGTATTGTTATACACGTGGCCTTATATTTTTGGTCGTACTCATAATGAGTATTTTACAGATGCGCCTCCTGAGCCTACCACTGAGCAACCCGTTGAAAAGTTATTAATTGACACAATACCTTCTAAGAATTTAATACACGCCTTGGCAGTACCAGATATTAGAAGCCTAGAGGGTTTCCAGAGCGGAAGTCTAAATACATCATTTGATGATGGTAATGGGCAAATATATGGTAATGAAGAACTAACTAATAACGGAAATGAGGAAATGTATACTAATGGTAATGAAGAACTAAGTACTTATGGTAATGAGCAAATAGATAGTAATGGAGAAGCAACCACTTATGGTAATGAGCAAATAGATAGTAATGGAGAAGCAAGCACTTATGGTAATGAGCAAATAGATAGTAATGGAGAAGCAAGCACTTATGGTAATGAGCAAATAGATAGTAATGGAGAAGCAAGCACTTATGACAATGGGCAAATAGATAGTAATGGAGAAGCAAGCACTTATGGTAATGAGCAAATAGATAGTAATGGAGCATCAAATGATGTAGTTGGAAGTGGTTACGATATTCAGCCGATGGATAATCCGCCAATGTCAGGTACCGCTGCGGGTTCAGGAGTACCGTTACGGTTAACAAGTTATACTCCTCCCTTGGCAAATGTTGTTTTACCGAGAGGTCCTGGAGCAGGCGCATCGGCAGGAGCCGGCTATCTTATGACAACGAACGCAGAGCCAGTAATAGGATATACATCAGTAAATACTCCGTTACCAATTCTAACTGGACCGCCTCTCCCCCCTCCACCTCCTGCACCCCCATCTATGAATCTACAGGTATTGAACAGCGGTATGGTTCCTGTTGTTACTTATTTTACAACAAGTTCGTCTGGTGCATCAGAGGATTTTTCATCATATCCAGCATTTAGCATTGGTGCAGCTCTGGTAGATTCTAATGCAGTAGAAATTATCAAAACAAACATAATATCGGGCGGACAGTATAATCTTAATGTAACGTCTGATTTACCAAATGTAAAATATTCATTTCCTATACAATTTATTGATGTTAACACAGGTTTCAATGAGGATCAAGATAAGCCGTTTTCTTATAATTTTAGGAATACAAATATTGTGAAGCCTGGACCCGTCTTTTTTGGAGCCAAGACACTCAATTTCCAGGTTGTCCAGACAGAGCCATTGCCTCAGACAGCACCAAATGCGCCCCCACTGCGCCCACCTACACGGCAACCTGCGCCATCTAGCATAAATAGTGCATCATCTATCAATAATAATTCGTCAGGAACCTCGGCATTTGTAACAAATAGTTCACAGCCTGAAGTATCGCGAGCATCCTCTGCACCAATAGCACAACCTGCTATGCAAGTAACATCTCAAATGAACAATGCTTTAGCGGCAAAACTGATTACTACATTAATTACAAACGAGACGGATCCGATGACTAAAATGGGATTATCAACCGCGCTAAGAAAGATACCAACAAATGGTACAAATATTCCAAATCCAGGTTACGTAAGTGTTTACAATGCAATTGCGGCGATTCCAACAAATTTCACATATACCCAACTCGCAAATATGTATAATACATTGCCGAGTACGAGGGGCACAACGAAGCCGATTGCGAATCCTACAGCCGTATTGTCAATGGCGCCTATTGTTGGCGCAGCGCTAAGAAATACACAAGGACAGGTTAATAACGCACAGGGACGCACACAGTCGCAAAATCAAATACAATCACAGGCGACGATACCGTCCAATTCAGTGACTGTTCTCAAAACGCCGCCAGTGAATACTAATGCAAATATGATTGAATTAGAAACACCTTATCCCTCATTTATATTCCCTGCGCAGGGAATAAATGCTAATGTAATTAATACAATAAAGACAAATTTAGCATCATCTGGACGATATACAGCACTTATTAGATCGGACGTACCCGGTCTGTTCTATACATTCCCTCTTGGACAAATCACTGCAAATAACATTCCAAATAGTTCGCGAGTCGTTAACTACACCTTTGAAAATCAGTCAGTGCAAAAGCAAAACCGAATTTTCTCAAGGGCAAAGACGTTATCGCTAACGATTGCACAAACAGCTGCTCTTCCTTCTACAGCGCCGAATGCTCAACTCGCGACGTCTCCTATGACAAATCCGGCAACTCCTTGGGCAAATCCTTGGGCGCCTGTATCATCTAACGGAATCTCATCTCAGCCTCCGTCAACGATGGCGTCTATTATACCAGCAACGGCGACGGTCAGTCCTACAAACGCCTATACATTTACGAATCAGTCTATTATGCTAGATGCAAGCACATTAGCACAGAAGATTCGTAATGCCGAACTGACGGTAAAGTGTAATAATTACTCACCAACACTGCCGACGCTATCTATGTAGATAGATCACCCGGTTACATCAACACCTCAAGTTACTTAGTAATGTGAGGCGTTGCGAATTTTGGCACCCCGTGTTAGAGGGAATGAAAGTAGAGACAGTACTCTTTGTCGGATTCATCCTACTTTTTGTCGCATTCATTTATGCGAATAGAAAAACAACTGAGGGATTTGACGGTGATGTGCCGACAGCCGATGAGACGTCGGAGTTCCCGCGCGATACATCCTCGGCGACTACGACAAATCCGCAGTTAGCATTAGCGCAGCCTAAGGATATTCAGGCATTGATGGAAGTTATTAAAAACTTCAAACTCTTGTACAACGCCCAGGACCCTATGACCCTCAATCTGGATCCCCAGTCTTTGCAGCAGACACAGTACTTTTCTATGCAATCCGATAATTTGCTCAATCAGTTGCAGGCAGGACTCGCAAGCTCAGACGCTGTATCTATGAGTTTTGATGATACTGTACAACTTCGTAAGGCGTACGAATGCTCTATAGATATTTTACGCGGAAAATCGCAGACGGAGGCGTCACAGGACTCCTCGCCAAACGGCTTATCGGTAGGAGTACTCGCAAAACTACAAGCACGAGTTCAGGCAGAAAGTCTACGATTGTCCAATCTCCGATCTTCGTCGGAGAATGTTATGACCCGTATCTCAGAGTTAGATAAATTAGCATCGGACTTAGGCGATATTATTTCAAGCGTTAATCGCGGACAGACAAATATTGCCGATGTAAATATTTCGCCGGCTGAAGCGAATAGCTTTCTCAAGACATCGGCGGACCAGAACGGCGCTGTACCAAATCTATCTGAACCATCGGGCGGTTCTACAAAGTCTATGACAATTGGTCCAACGGGACTTACAATTGATACTGCTCTACAGACCTTGGTTGGTGTCGCTCGGAATATGAAATGGAGCGTAAATGTTGCTCTGGAAAGCGATCCTGATAAGCGACAGTCACAGGATGTACTGGATAAGATTGATGCGATAGAGAAGAATATTAATAAATACGTCATCAGTGGCACGCCGATTCCTCCAAATATTCAGAGACTCTATGAACAAGAGCTAGCGGTACTCAAAAATCTTACGGGTGAATCGGCACCCGATATGACGACGGTTGTATTAGGACCGCCGAAGCCGGCACTACATCAGAAGGGCAATGTATCGCAGGCGTTTATGCCATCGCTAGAGAGCCTCAATACAGCGCAGGGACTCATTGGGGGTCCGACCGCCGGCTCGGCATCCAATGGCATCGGCTCAGGTGATTACGTAATGACGGACGATAATATTCAGCACCGTGGTTCGGCGGCGAGTTTTGACGATTCTATGGTCGGCGGATTGGATTATAAGACACGCGCTCTGGAGATGTGCCGACAGATTCAGGCGGCGAATCTGGGCGACCCCACCAACTTTGGATGTATCAAAAATCCTAATGAGGTGAGTGCATCGTATTCGTGGAAGGGCAACTACCAGATGGTCTGCTCGCGCCTAGGCGATACGTGGGGCAACTGGTACCCGCAGATGTTCGGCTGCCCAAAAGTGGATCCGACGGCAAAGTTCACGCGCAAGACCTAGTATGCCCGCCCTCCCAGCATACCTCCATTTGTCTGTCTAGCCGGCTCCTGCGGACGGTTTGCCTCAAGATTGCGGGGTACGTATCCAATAATAACGATACAGAGACCCGAGATTATTGCAATGAACGCCGTATTTGTATGCGTTACAATCTGCAGAATCATACTACAAATGGGGCTGCCAATGAGGAAGAGCGAATTGACGAAGCCGACAAAGGAAAGATTCGCGCAAAGATTTGCATAGATATTGGTGGAGATAATGTGAATCAGATAAACAAGCACAAACGGAAGACCATATTTAATATATGAATACGCAAAGATTGTGTATTCCTTTATTTTATTATACACAGGTGCCACCAAATCCCATACCCAACGTACGCAGTCCATTACTGCCATATTATGTTAGAAATTCAGGTATCTCTCAATTTTTAGAACGCCCGGCATAAAAAACCATTATACTGAATAGAATGGCTTCAGGAATGAAGGTGACGCCTATGCTTATTTTATTGGGCGTAGCGCTCATGTTAATTGTGGGTTATTTGATTGGACGAGCCCGCGGTAGAGTTTTAGAAAAGTTTGACGGTGGTGGAGGCAACTGCAACCGTTGTAATAAGCCCCGCCCTTGCGGCTGCCCTGCAACGGCAATTCCGCCAGAGTCGTTAGACTTAGAGTTGCCATCTATGCCGCATTGGCCAAGTGCGGAGGCGATAAAGCATCTCTGTAATACGTGCCATAAACCGAGACCATGCGGATGCGGTGGCGGCAGGGGTGGCGCTTGGAATGGAATGCATTCATCGCAACACAGTGTAGCCGATGCGGGATCCAACTCGTCTCCTGATGGAATGCCGTATGCGCAAAGAGAGCGCTGCCCGCCCTGCCCGTCTTGTCCCACTCCTGATATGTCTAAGTGGATTAAGAAGTCGGCAGTCCCGCCGTGCCCGCCTTTGCCCGATATGTCAAAGTATATGCTCAAGACGGAGTGCCCGCCGCTCCCTGATATGTCTAAGTATGTACTCAAGTCGGCGGTACCAAAGTGCCCCCCTTGTATCTCTACGTGCTCTAAGCCGTGTAAGATTGGTGAGTGCCCGCCGTGCCCTAGACCGCGTTGCCCAGTGGTCAAGTGCCCTGATCCTAAGGCGTGCCCGGCGTGCCCTGCGGCACAGTGCGAGCCTTGCCCAGAGCCGAATATTCAGTGCAAGGCGAGGTATGAGCCGAGCAATCCAGTGCGCCCTATGTTAGCTAGTACTTCTACCTTTGGTTTGTAATACTCCCGGCTAATTATAGGAATGGCGTCACCAAAGACGTTAAAACAATCGCCTGAATACCGTCATTTTCTTGAAGAAACAGTGTTGACAGTATTTTTATGGGTAGGCATATGGGGTGCGATTTCGCATCTAATTGACTATTATTTGAAACGTTATTTTTACTCAGAACTTGTCATCTATGCTGTAATTGCGTTAGTTTCTTTTAGTTTACTCGCATCTCGTGGTTACATTCCGGCAGATGAACAAAAGAAGTAGGTGCGTTAAATCAAGAATCCCAAATAGAAACATTATGTTACCGTTTTTATTTGGCTGCGTCTCCCTGTTGTTCACATCCGTGACAGCACAGACACTAGGGTATGATTATCAAGGATTTAACCCTCCAGCGTTGGGATGTGGAACGAATAACGGTGCATTAAATATTTTATTGTCACAGTCGCTGCCTGCGGGCGCTACCGGTCTCAAAGTGAAGCAGATTGCGTTTGCTATTTATGGTAATCAAGCAATGCCGGCAAATATACAACTTGACGGAAATCCGTCTACTTCCAGATTATCTACCTCAGGTATCCAGGCGTGCTGCGCACCGAATTGTGATTTAGCGGTTCAGATGGCGGCAGCAGGACAGACGTGGTACAATTCGCCGTGCGGCACAAACTCGTGCGGCGGCAGTTCAACCAAGAATCAGTGGTATTATATGGATTTTTCCTCAACAGCAGTGGGCACAATACAACAAACTAATATTTGGCAGATAGAGTTCTTTGATAGTGGTGGTGGCATGACCGGTGCGGATATGATTAATCTTGGTTCTGGTTCCGTATTTTTCATGTCATACACGGCAATTATCCCTTCGCCGTCAATCACGCCATCGGTGACGAAAAGTCCAGTTTCGCCAAGTTTGACACCGTCAGAAACTGCCTCCGCATCAATAGACCCATCGGATACACAAACATCAAGCGTAAGCCGAAGTGTATCGGCGTCCGTATCAGCAGATGTAACAGATACTAAGAGCGTCTCGCCGTCGCGAACTCTTTCACGGTCGGATTCACTTTCAAGAACAATTAGCCGATCGGAATCCGCATCAGGCACACTTAGTCGATCAGAATCAGCATCAGTCACAAATAGTAGGTCGGAATCGGCATCTGTATCGGCGGATGTAACAGATTCTAAAAGCCCATCGGTAACAGTGAGCTATTCAAAATCGGAGTCCGCATCTGTAACAGGATCTAGAGCCGTATCGTCGTCAGTTACTGGGTCAAGGTCACCCTCGGTAAGTTTTTCGGCTTCAACTACATTATCTACTACAGCGACAAAAACCTCTACAGGCGTATGTAGCGACGCTCGTACCTATTTTAATGGGGTTTGGGCAACCGTTGTAGATATCACTGCTACATATCATGTAAGGCACTGGGTGAATGTTACGCACGATTTAACTCCGCCAAACGAACAATTTATTGGCGCAAATCCCACGTGTACGCAAACGAGTACAAGTTGTACATGTTTGTACACCGGCGGTGATAGTTTGAACGGATGTTCTATTAATCGCTATGCGTCAATTACCTATACATATGGGGCTTCACAAACAACCACCTATGTAACGCAAAGCCCGTTGTGCGCCTATTTTTTCGCGTCAACTATTTTTATACCATCAGCAACCCCGTCTGTAACAGTTTCATCAACTGTATCTCGGTCTTTAACACGTTCGTCAAGTATATCACGGTCTATTGCGGCATCGTCATCTGTATCGCGTACAAATGCTCCATCGCCATCAGTTACCATATCACCGACGCAGACGCCGTATCTTCCGTGGTTTCAAGGTCTCGTAGGATGTTGTCATGATTCCATAGATACATCTATAATGGCTCTCAACGTTTTGCCGCCGTATCCTTACGTAAATATGGGGATTAACCGTGTTTCGTTCCAATATATGCCATTGGCTGCTGGTACAGCCACTTTCACAATCGCTCTCATGAACGTAGCAGGAATAAGTGTACCAGGAGGAACTATATTGGCATCAAAGACGTTTTCAGTCACATCTCCAGGTAGTTACCCAGCATACCCACAACAGGTTGTGACATTTACTGATCTTTACCCAATATCCTCTTATGTTCTAGGAGGAGATGTGGAGTATGCATTAGCATTCTATAATGCGACCCCAGGAATCATAGATATTGTTGTTGGCGATTCAAGTGTATCATTTCCATCATTCTGGAACGACCTGATGGCAGAATTAACGGGGACGTTCTATACGGTGGGTGAAACAAACCCGCCAGAGGTTACGAATTGGTTACAATCTACAAATATTGCATTTGTTGCAGTGGGAGCGGGATCCGTGCTTTCCAGTTCGCCAACACCGTCGTTGTCTCTAACTCCCAGTTCTACTATATCAGCGACCACATCGTTTAGTCCCAGTGTTACAACAGCTGTATCTCAAAGCATAAGTGGATCGGTCACAACCGAGGCATCCCAGACTACAAGCATATCATCTACTGCCTCGTCTTCAGAGTCTGCGACTATGTCTATAACAACTTCTGCATCTGTGTCTATTAATCCATCATCTTCTAGTAGTTTTTCTCAGACATCTAGTTTGACTGTCACAAGCCAGCCTACGGCATCTGTTAGTTCTTCACTTTCAACATCTATATCTGTATCATCTGATGCTTCCAGTAGTTTATCTGTCAGCGAAACATTATCTGGAACTATGACTTCGTCGGCAACTGTTAGTCGAAGTGTCACTATCAGTCAAAGTATTTCTAGTGAGGCATCAATGACAGAATCTGGAAGCCCATCACTTTCAGCCACACAAGTTGGAACTGTGACTTCGTCGGCAACTGTTAGTAGAAGTTTAAGTGTCAGCCAAAGTATTTCTAGTGAGGCATCAATAACAGAATCTGGAAGCCCATCACTTTCAGCCACACAAGTTGGAACTATGACTTCGTCGGCATCTGTAAGCAGAATAGCCAGTTCAATATCTGTAACACAAACGGTGAGTTTATCTGAGACAGCATCCTCGTCCGCATCACTATCGGTAAGTAGATCGGTATCACAAAGTACAGAACCCACTTCATCAGTAACACAAAGCATATCGGTATCACAAAGCACATCAGTAACACAAAGCATAGAGCCCACTTCATCAATATCAGTAAGTAGATCGGTATCACAAAGTACAGAACCCAGTTTATCATTATCGGCAAGTCTATCAGTATCCCAAAGCACATCAGTAACACAAAGCGTAGAGCCTACTTCATCAATATCAGTAAGTAGATCGGTATCACAAAGCACAGAGCCCACATCATCAATATCATTAAGTAGATCAGTATCCCAAAGCACATCAGTAACACAAAGCGTAGAGCCTACTTCATCAATATCAGTAAGTAGATCGGTAAGTTCCACAATTTTACCACCCTCACTGACCGCATCGCTGTCTACAAGCATAATAGTAACAGTGTCTATTTCTAGTTCTGAAACACAAACAGCAAGTTTATCAGCAACAGTATCCGCATCACTATCTGTAAGTAGAACCACAGGTCCTTCGTCGTCAGCGAGTGGTTCTAAAACTCTATCAAGGAGTTCATCCCAATCATTTACATCTAGTATATCACAAACGACCTCAAATACTCCTGTGCCGAGTGTATCGGTAAGTCCTAGCATAACACAAACAGGGTCAAGTAGCACATCTGCAAATCCTGCTCAATCCTTCTCTTCCTCTATAAGCAATACAGTTTCCCCTTCACCAGGTAAAACAGCGAGCCGATCCTTATCACTCACAAACAGTATATCAAACTCTCTATCAATCTCCCCCACTCTTTCAATGTCTATATCAGTATTTGGCAGTTTTTCACCATCCATTAGTAGTATGAGCTTCTCCGGTACTCCAGGTCCCAATTTATTCACAAATGCGAGTGCCTCACCTTCCTTGAATGCAACTATTCCAATTGTAGTCACCGCCGCTGCGGATAATTCCTCTCTAGGCATAATTCTTGGCGCGGTATCGCTAGGTTTGGTGGCTTTGATGGGTGTGGTTATGGGAACAAATGCCATGCGGCGCAGTGGTGCGTTAAATTTCCTGGGCGCGTTGGGGGTCAAGACCCCGCCTGGAATAGCCACCGGCAAAAGAACAAAGGAGGAGCTAGCGGCAGACGCTGCGGCAAAGACAACCGTGTTAGGCAGAATGGGTTCTATGGTTACAGCCATAAAGGGACGTTCGGCACAAATTACAAAACTTGTAGACTCACTGCCGGTACCGGATTCGGTCAAGAGTTTTGTACACGATCCGAAATCAATACTACCAAAATCCGCACAGGATTTACTTGATACGGCACAAAGCTCATTCGGTCAGACCGGCGAGCCAGCCGATTTAGAAAGCGTCGAGCAGCCAAAGGCTACAAAGTCAATACTCAAGAAAGATTCACGCGTAACTATTGCGCCTACGCCCACATTTTCGGACGATGTTGTGATGGACGGAGGCATACAGTTAACAAATACACGGGCAAGTACACCAACGCAGCAACGCAGACCCGTGCGCAATACAATAATGGATGATACATACGATGTATACAACACTGATAACCTAGACAACGCATACGAAAACACACTGATTCATGAACCTGCGCAGTCATCTGGTTTTGTTAGACCCCAAGGAAGATTTCCAATTGTTAAACCAACGGTACCGCCTCTACCAGAAGGTTGTAAGTGCGAGGCGTGTTTGGCGGCAAAGGCGGCTCACGCACCGCCACCGCCATCTGTATCAAATGCAGACGTGATGAAGCAGTTAGAGGATCTCAAAAAGTTTATGGTTGAGCAAATAAAGCCACAACCGCTTCCACCAGCACCAGTAGCACCAGCACCAGTAGCACCTACACCAGTAGTACCAGTAGCACCCGCACCAGTAGCACCCACACCAGTAGCACCCACACCAGTAGCACCCACACCAGTAGCACCATCACCTGTACCCGTACCAGTATCAGCATCTGAGCCAGCCGAACGACTCCCTAAAATCGTATATCCTGAAAATAGCAGAAGTCACGCATCACCTATAACGGTCAATGCAGAGCCGGTTGTTGAGACACCAGCGGCAACAGTCGCAGAGGTAAAGGTCACAGAAGTAACAGAAGCAATAGAGGTGTCAAAGGTCGCCGAGGAAACTCAAGAGCCACCAAAGGCAACAATTGAAGTGAATGCACACGAACTTGAAGAGATTCGTGCCCTTCTCGCCGAGAGACAAAAAAAGATTATCTGATAGTATTGTCGTAGAAATTTTCGCACATGGAAGTAAGGATGGATACCCGCTTTTGGGGACCGAGCGGCTGGCGGCTGCTACACTTAGTGGCGTTTGCTGCTCCCAACCTTAACCGACGCTACCTTCTTCAATTTTTTGAAAATCTACCGTACGTGCTACCCTGTAAGTTCTGCCGCGCGTCATTAACAGAGTATTACGCAAGCGATCCTATTCCCACGGACTCAAAGGAATTCGCCAACTGGCTCTATCGTATTCATAACCGCGTAAATGGCAAACTCCGCGAGCAGAAGTTAATTACAGGCAAGGACCCCACTTGGCACAACGTCAAGCAGCGTTACGAAAAGTGGATGCGGCAGTCTTGTACACAGCAGGCAATGATCGGTTGGGATTTTCTATACTCCGTTGCGTATACAACCCCCTGTAAAGATGTGACAAGCACTCCGATACCAGGGGCGCCACCACATCCAGCGACTCCCGAACTTAAAAACCGCTGGAATACGATGACAATCGCGGAGCGCCTACCGAAATTCAAACTATGGTGGGAGTCTCTTCCCCATATTCTCCCTTTCCCCGTTTGGCAAAAGGCGTGGGTCAAAGCGGTCCCCCACGTGCCGAAGCTCGCTTGCGGTAGAAAAGCGGTCACCGAGTGGCTCTACAAAGCTGAAAAAGCGATGTGCCAAGAGATCAAAGAGAATGCGCCCCACGATAGTTTTGACGGACTTTGTACCGAGTTGAATGCGTTCGCCAGCGGCTGCGGCAAAATTAAGACCACGAAAGTGAAGACCTGCCGCGCAAAAAAGACGCTCAAGCGGAAATCCTTGGACCGCAACCGTACGCGCAAGTACTTTGCTACCGGCGGATTCTTATAGTTCCTTTTTCTTCATACAGCCGCGGTGCGCCCAACAGCGCATCGTAGAATGAATCGTTATTGCCTTATCGCAAGACTTACCATCCGCATGTGTATAAGTACACTTATATACATACGTACAATCACCACGTTTCTTCTTGTTTGACATCCAGGCAGCCGACGCATCGTCAAAGAACTTCGCATCAAACTCCTGATTTCCAGCAGACATTTTAAACATCATATAATCAAAACTACCCATTTCAATTTTCCACTGTCAACTCGGCAAGACGCTTCATAACGGTGTCAGGATAAACTATCCCCGGAAATTTTGCGACGAGCACCGCACAGGGAATATAACGCCGACGGTCATCTTCTGATACACTAAGTGCCGACCAGCGCGCTTCAAGTGCTTTCGCACGACTCCAATCCTCCGCGGACCAAGTTTCATCGCCATCAGGTTTTACAAGATACTGCGTCAACACTCCACCACGTGAAAGCATTTTCTAATCCTTATATAAAAGAATGGCTAACCTCTTTAAACTTTCGTCTCTTCCGTATCTTCCTATTCTCCTAGTGGTTGTAGGTCTTGTTCTCATTTATCTATGGGCACGCAGCCGTACAACCCGCGAGGGCTTTGAGGACACTGTAGAGCCGTCGGCTTCCAACCCGTGGAAGTTCAATATGTACTACGTGGACTGGTGCCCGCACTGCCACCACGCCAAGCCTGAGTTTGAGAAGCTCGGATCTACCATGACCATCGGCGGTCAGCAAGTCGCATGTAATGCGATTGAGGCGGAGAAGAATCCCGAGGCGGTTCAGGGTCTGAAGATTTCGGGCTACCCAACGTTTGTTTTGTATGATGCGGAGGGGAACATGGTGAAGGATTTCGACGGTCCTCGTAAGACGGCGAGCTTCCGTTCTTTCCTTGAGGATACCGTGAATATGAAGGCGGAGCGGAATTCAGAGTAAGCCATTCTTGCGCAGCAACAGTTCCGATTGAAGTGAGCATTTCATAATCGGCAAGTTGAAGTCGCATAAACCACGCAGGAAACGGTAAATTAGGAAACCAAACAATATTTTTAGGATATTTATCCTTCAAATACGCTATTTTCTTCGGTCCTTCAAAATGGATCATAGAAAATATGTATTCGGCAATCGTAGTAGGTGTCTTTATTGCACCGTGCTCAAAGGTAAATCCGAGGGATTCGTAACGATCCGAATCGGATGGCAATAATCCCCAAGGAAAGTTTGCACCAATCGCACCATCAACCCATATATGTCCTGTTTCTTTATGAGTATAAGGGCGGAAAAAGAGCGGTAGGCTCATACTTGCGCGAATTGCATCAATAACAGATAAGGTAGGATGTGTTTTTGCAGAGCATAGAATAATTTCGTGCGTGCTAATATTTGCAATTATAAAGGTAAGATTTGGTATATCGGACATTACATAGGCGGACGACCCAGGTTTTATAAGTTCTAATATACGTTCAATCTCTCCCATTAATGAGTCGCCATTATCCAATCCCCACGATTTATTGATATTCAATAGATTATTGACATCAATATCACGGAATTTAATATAGTCTGTAGCATACATACATTTACGAACATCGGCAACTGAGTCTCCAAGTGCCATAAGAGTTGCGAGAAATGCGCCGGCAGAGGTCCCCCAATACTCCTCTACCCGTTCTAAAACTCCTGCTGTTTCCAATAGAATTAACGCTTCAACGAAGACAAGGCAGCGTGTACCGCCACCGGCAAAGACTAGGCGCCGCGGAAGCATCTATCGGCGCCGGCGGAATGAAATTCAAAATAATTACGCATATAACTACAAGATGTCATCAGGGTCATTGGTGCCGCCCATGCTCGTGCCGTCTTCTTTATATAAGGAAGAGGCGAAGCGAGATAGCACCCGAATTCGTATTTATAATATGGTTCTACAGCAAATCTATAATAAGGTAAAAGCCGTAGCACGTGTTCCCGGCAACGAGAAATCACTATGGTATGTAGTACCTGAGTTTATTCCAGGGACCCCGCGATTTGATATTGGCGATGCTGTATTATATATTGTTTGGAATCTACGAAATATAGGTTATACCGTAGAATACACGCATCCGAATTTATTGTTTGTAAGTTGGCGGTCTCATGACGAGATTTATCGCAAACACGAAAGTCCGTTAAGTCAGGTTTTGAATGCGGTCCGAGGTGTTGCGCAGGAATACAAAGTTCCTATGGCGAAACCGACGATTCCTACAGCGATGGCACCTATGCCCGAAATAACAAAGCGTAAGACGCCGATTAAAAAGACGGTGGAATTCAAACCTGAGGCGGAGACAATTCACTTGCCAAGTCCGACACAGCCGATGACACGGTCACTGGTTATGTCGGCAACAGGAGGAGCGGGCGCGGGTATACCACGATTACCGGGACAGTTGTCGGAACGGCATGTATCGTTTGTATAGACCACCACCACCGGCGGCGGCAATCATCATTGTCGCCTGGGTACCCTGCTTCACTAAGATGTCTAGAATGAGGATTAAGAAGATGCCGCCGAGTACAAATAGTAATATTTCAAGTAGATTGGATTCAGACTTTGTGACTTCCATCTGCTCCAGTTTATTGAACATTGAATCAAGTTTACGTTGGAGGCTATCAAGGCGTTCATTGGCGGCGACTTCGGCACCCTTCAAGTCCGCCTGTCGCGCTTCATTCTTACCAATCTTCTGCCATAGCGTGGACTGTCCATCTAGCCAGGGCGATGGGATGAGCGGCGCCTCGTTTTCACGATGAGGCATACGGTTCTTAATCCAATCGGGGATAGATGTATCGTTAAAGGCGGTTGCCCAGTCGGGTTCCAGTTTATATACGTTTTTATCTATAACATCTTCGGCGGGATGCGGGAAGTAATCTGCAGTTTCAAAAGCATTGAGAATCTCGGATTCGCTAGTACTCTTTGAATTACTCGTCGGCGAGCCACCGAGTAACTCGCCTGGTGGTAGCGGGCGATGAGCGGGGCGATCGGGCTCAATCACCATGGGCTCGGGCGGCGGCAATGCGGCGCGACGCTTCTTACGGCGTTTCTTATCGGTATCTAAAGCGAAGAGTGACGGAGAACCATTTGCAGGTCCCTGATCTTCATTCCGGGACGTGTCCGTAAATGAACTGAAAGCTTCTTCTAATGAGCACATCTGCTCTCCCTAACGTGGGCTGTCTATTTATTTTAGTGATTTCCGCTTGCGGTTAGCGTCTTTGTCCTGGCGAAAGTTCCTATTCCAAGATAAGGATGCACGTGATTCAGTTAATATCAATCGGGCTGTTTACAGCCGCGGTTGTACTTACAATTTATGCTTGGATGGACCGAGTACGGTATTCAAATCGCTATTTTAAAACGACGGAAAAATTTCAGAATCAATCGGATCCGTTGGCTGTATCTGAGCCGATTGGTAATGTGCCGGCGTTAGTAACTCAGAATCCTACAAATGCCGATGCTATCGCCGCGCATAGATTATTGCTTCAGTACACCAGTAAAAATGTAGCAAATGGACTGCGATTTATGAAATCAATCGGAAATACGTTCTTCAAACAGCCCTTAGATCTTCGGACGGATATTGATCCGGCGAATTTAATGAATAACTATGTGAGCCCATTACAAGTAGTATGAACCCGCCACCAGGTCCCGGTTCTTCGTCCACAGGTCCTGTTTGGCATCCACCTATTGCGACAAAATGGATTGTCGTGATTATTGTTGTTTTCTTAGGCGCCGTCGCAAATCGTATCCCCCATCGGTTTCGTTTCTATCTCATTCAGCCAGTAGGATTCTTTCTCATTTCTCTAGCGGGCATGTTATGCTACTGGGGTAAATTCTATGCGGGAACGTTCGCTCTCTTCTTCTTCCTACTGTCTATCTGGTCAGCAGAAGCGCGTAGCCCTGAGGGATTCCTAAACGCTTCTAATACTGTAGATTGGGTCACAAACTCTAAGAAGTGGTTCGTAGAGAAGGTGCTCAAGGAGCAGCCACTAGCAATTCAGGAGAAGGATGTAAGTACCTTCCCCATTTCAGATTAAACCAACACTTAATAAGAAGATTCCCGGATGGATTACGGTACTATTGTAGCAATAGCTCTTACCGCATTCCTATTATACTTCTCGCTTGATTTTAGTAAGCCGTATGGCGCTACATTTAACCGCGCGGCGCTACATCCTGCCGCCCGTTTTGCAGCGGCGTTAGCATTACTATATGTTGCTCAAGAACATCAGTTACTAGCATCAGTACTATTTGTAATTATATTCTTTTGGATTGCCGATGTAAATCTACTAGCCTCTCATCCATTGTAAGAAACGCAGGAGCCCCCCGATACATAAAAAATACTAATACACGATAAGGAGATACGATGTCTAAGCGTGCTAAGAAAGGTGCCGGTTGGATGACTCCGGTAAGTTCGTGTCTTACAGGACAACCAGGTCCACACCCTGCGCCACCACCGGCTTTACCGACAACATCAGTGAATCCCTATTTACCACCACCGACAGCACCACCAACAATGGGTGGTAGTTGTTATATAGGACAGCCAGGTCCGCATCCGCCGCCGCCGCCGGCTTTACCAACAACATCGGTGAATCCTTATTTGCCGGCACCGACGGCTGGTGGTATGGCACCCCTTGGTCCGTCAGGACCTGTTAATATTCCGTCGCAAATGCCTTCACCTCCACTAACACAAGGAACAAATGTAGCGCCAACCTTATCTCCCCATCCGAGCCCGAATAATAATACGGGTCAGCCCATTGCTGGAGGTGTCTTAGATCCGCTTTCCCAGGCAATTACATTTATAAACACAAATCCGTATATTATTGGTTGTTTCATGTTAGTTCTCAACTTAGGAGGTCGTTTTCTCGCCTTAGAGTTGACAAAGAAGCAGGAAGAGTTTTTAGCCGCCCCTTGGATACGACCTGCGCTGTTTTTTACAGTTATATTCATTGCGACTCGTAACTTAGCCGCTGCCTTTTGGGTGAGCCTGCTCTTCTTCTCTATCATCTGGGTTGTAGCGAATGAGAATAGCCCGTATTGCCTCATCCCATCGTGGTGTGGACATAATATAGATAATGAGAAGAAAGTGTACGAAGAGAATGTTAAAAAGTTTTTTACGCTTAAGAAAGTGGCAAAGAAGCCAGAAAAAGAGCCAGAGCCCAAAGCCGAACTCCCTAAGGAGTAATTCAACAGTTTCAATATTATTGAACAAATTGAATAAAAATTATACATTGAGCGTTAGCTCGCTACCCGTCGGCTGCGTTGTCGTCGTCTTTTTAGAACGGCGATTGAGTCCGGCGCGGCGCATTGTCTCTGTCGTATAGGCACTGCCGATAGAGTTTGTCTCCTCGGCGTCACGACGTCCACCCGCATTGAGTTGCTGGAGGATATCATCTACACCGGTGGGACCGCGCATCTCACGGCGAACCGTCTGCGCCTGAGGGGGACCCGCCATTGGCATTGCGGGCATCGCCGCACCGAGACCAGGCATCATACCGCCCATCATATTGCCCATCATACCCATAAAGCCGCCGCTCGGCATACCCTCGGGCTCCGACTGCTCCTCCATCGGCGGCGCCTGTTCACGCATTGGCGGCTGGCGCATCTCAGGCGGCATCTGCGAAGGACCGCCACCGCCCCCCTGAGGGGGACCGCCTCGTCCACCTCCAGGTTGTCCGAGCGACATAAAGTTCGCAAAGCCAGGTCCGACCGACTCACGCGCCGCCGCCTGTGCAAACTCGCGCGCCAGATTCGGATTGTTGCGGAGAATATCATCCATACCAGGCATACGCGACTTGAACATCGTATTCGTGACGTGGCACATACCGGCGGACAATCCGAGTGATAGAATGAGGCGGACCTCAGGCGCCACCTTGCTCTTATCCTTGTACTTATCGTACAGCTCCTCAAAGATCTCATCGTAGTCCTCAATATTCTCGTTCACCTGCTCAGACCAGCCGTCTAGATGGAGTCCGAGCGGGTCGTAGCGGCTGTTGAGAAACTCCATACCGCTGGTGACGGTCGTGAGCATTGAGCGCTGGAAGCGCAGTGACGCCTCAAGACCCTTGGAGTCCTTACGGCGTGCTACCTCGGAGTTAATCTCCTCTAGCGTATTGCTCATTGACATCTTCGTACCGCTAATGCCCTTGCGGTCCATGCGCTCTAGAATCGTTAAACCCTCCGTCTTCTTACCCGATTCTTGTTCGGGAGTCAGGTATACAGCGGACGTCTGAGCAATAGCAGGCGTAGGAGCGGGTGCATCACTGCCGCTAAACCAGCTGCGGAAACCGGCGGCGGCAGGGGCGGCTGCTGCCGCGGCATTGGCAACAGGATTCGTCGTTGTTGCACCACCTAGTCCAGGAATGCTAGAGAACCACGACTTCGCAGCAGGTGCGGCAGTAGTAGTAGTGGCACTCATTGTTACACTTGGAGCAGATGTCGGCTGTGCGGACATTGTCGGAGCCGATGGTGCAGAGCCGCCAAGGCGAAACGGCTCACTACCACCTCCGCCACCAATAGGCGCCGAGGGACCCGTCTCGCGCATAATACGAATATTGTCACCGCCACCGGACGGCTTGACATCAAATGTTACATTTGTATCATCAAGGTTTACAAATTCAATATCATCTACGGGTTTGAGGTCGGCTGCCGGAGACGCCGGACGACCGACAGAGCCCGCAATCTTGCGCTGATTGCCGAGGAGATTGAGGTCAAAATCGTTTTGGTTAATGTCAAGCGAGCGACCCATATCCTGGCTGGCAGAGATTTCGGGGAACGACCCGCCGTCGGATATACGGATCGTAGGACCGCTCATAGTTTCCTTCTTTTACCTCCTCCGCCTTCGTTTTAGATTCCCAAACGCAAATGGCAAAACATATTCAATTATAAATTGAACATGTTAATAATGAATTATACACTTATTTACGTTTGTTTTTATGGGTCTTGCGACGGCGTCCGCTAGTCTTCCTAGTAGATTTCTTGTTAAGAGGGTGTGTATACTGGCGGAGTGGTGTTGATGCTGCTGGTATCAATGTATTTTTAATAAATTGCAACTCTGGTGGTGATAGTTTACGGAGGTCGTCAATTACCTCCTGCGCGGCTCTTGTTTTTTTAGGAGCAGCAAAGAGTGCTTCAGATGTTGATCCATAAGGAACAACAGGTGGGTATAAGATTATTCCCGTCTCAATAGCAACGTGCTGGATTTCCTCGGGCGACAGGTGGCGCATCTGCTGCAGCACAGACTGCGCCGCCAGAGACTTCTTGGGTTCAATCAATTTATTAGACATTATTCTGTTTATTCATAATAAAATCATTGACGATAAGCCATCAAAAAGGCGTCCGCCAAATCGGACTTCTTGCTCCGTCCCGCAAAGAATTTAGCCCATACAGAAGCTTTTGCCCCACCCGCTGCCAAAATAGCAGTAACATCGGCTTCCGCCGTATCCTTGCGTGCCTTGTACTCTCCTGAAGCTCCGCTAATATCGGTGTAATCCACGGCACGCGACTTGACGCCGGCATGGACAAAGTCAATATTGCCGGTCCAAAAATACTCACTTTCCAACCGATGTGCTAGAAGCGTATACAACATAATCTGTACCGATTTCATAGTAGGATTTTTCATCGCCGGCTGATTTTCCAGCCGAATCAATTCAGCCCGAGCCATTGATGAAAGTACAGATGTTAACCAGGTATCCATGGCTTTACGAATCGTATCCAAACCGACCGACATTGTCTTTACCGCTTTCCAGGGCACGAGGTACTCCTTTTGTGCCCATGCCACCAGTTCGGGTTTTTTCATCTTCTTAGCATCTACACCACGACCTGTAGCAAGTGCCTTGAGTTCTTTTGCCCCCATATCGCACGGTAGGCAAGGCAGCGATGGCTTTGCCGTAGCCGATTTTTTGACACGGACACCGGTGGCACACGCTTTACACCATTTGGTCCCATCCCCAACGGAAATCCACTTTGCGCCACCACCGCAACCGGCACACGATTTAGCAGTCTGGGCGGTTTCGCCACCCTCAAGCAAATCTACGTTATCCCAGGCGGCAATAGACCATTCCCCAGAAATACCATGTTCAATGACGCAGTACGCCAGATTGCGGATACCCATATCAAATCCGACATAGACGGGCATTCGGGATATGTCTCTATTTAGAGTAAGATTTAGACCTACTCATAGAGAATGTCTACGACATATTTTATTCTTACGAAACACTCCGCTGATGATATCGCAAATAATGAAAATAATCAACTTGTATTTCTAAATTCCAAGGCGTCGTATATTCTTCCTGCCAATAATCTACCGTACTATATTCAGCACGGACTCTTTGAAAAGGGTCTTATTCAATGGTGTAAGCAGTTTTGCAAACAGGGTACGATTCTAGATATTGGCGCTCATACGGGAACCTATTCTATTGCACTAGCAAATAGCGCTGCTAAGGTTCATAGTTTTGAGCCCCAGAAAATGACCTTTTACGCACTATGCGGATCAATTGCCTTGTCCAACGCAAAAAACGTAACGGCACACAACGTAGCGTTAGGTGCTCCAGATCAAGTGGGTACAATGACTCTAAATATTCGTAGTCAAGACGGCGGCGGATCATCTCTACAATCGTTCGCCGATCCAATTCTTGCCCAAGAGCAGGTGGAAGTACGAACACTGGATTCGTATAATTTCCGAAATATTACCTTTATCAAGATGGACGTAGAAGATAATGAGTTAAATGTTCTCAAAGGTGCCACCCAGACTATCAAACAAAATAATTATCCTACAATTATCTTTGAGTCCAACCACGAAAACCAACCGCTCTTTTCGTATATTATTGATACGTTAGGTTACGGTGCTATTTTACCTATTAGCGGTGTCAGCAATATGTTTTTAACGGAGCCGCCAAAACAACCCCAGCCCGTTCAAACCGACTCAAAAAGTTATTATGAATCTCTAGGGATCCGCTAATGGACGTAAAAAAATTATCACATACAGATATTAGTATTTTAATACCTGTATGTAGCGAAGCAAGTAGAAAGGCGCACACCATTGCAATAGAAGAGGCGAAAAAGTATCCTGAGCGATTTTATGAAATATATTTAGCAATTTATAACTACGAATTTAATAAACTATATAAAAATATTCTTAAACAGTTCGAATGAACTCCCAACCCATATCTTCACAGATTTTCTGCCAAATCTTATCCTGCATATAGAGTTTCTCGCGGCTCTTGAGCAGGGGAAAGCAAGGTAAATAATCATCCAGCTCCAAAAGTTCACAGAACTTATACAACACAAAGGAGTATGATAAGAAGTTGGAGCGCTTCTTAGGGCAATGTTTCACGAAACTAAATTGGATTTCCTTAAACATATACCGAAGTTTTTCCTCAACTTCACGCGACAAAACGGGCGCCGAAATACCGTTGAGCCGATTGAGAATATGTGCTACGTGGTCGTAGCAACGATTTAATTTTAGCTTTTTAATGACGTCCTTCAATTTGGACGGTTTGAGTTTGCTCATGTCAGTAATACGTTCCTTGCGGAGTTCCTGTTTGATTTGGTCCAGAATAGCAGGCGATATTTCGGTAGTTTCTTTTGCTTGGAATTGCGCCAGCCATTCGTTCAAGTGATTAATTTTCTTATAGGCGTAGTACGACATTTCTCTAGGCGGATCCTTATAGGACGGCTTCTCAGAATCAACCAGAACATAGTCACGGTATCCGCACTGAGGGCAGTCCAAAAAGGTCTCATTAAATAACATTTCAGATTCACAAATAGCACAATTTCCAAAGTTCTCCGTAATAGATGAAGCGATGCTATTTTCGTGTTGGATAGCGGTAGGATTGAGCGCCGTCAGATACGACTCCAGCGCCTTATCGCGCTTAAACCCAATTGTGTTCGTAATCGCAGACGCTTTCCGCACTTCAGGGATTAAATCGTTCGTCTTGGTGGACTTATCGTCAACATCGGCGGTAAAATACGAATAAACGCTATTAGCGGGCATTTTTCCTTTTGCCGTCGCTTCTATGGGCTTTTCGCCGCCGGCAATACGTTCTTGGGCGTCGCTGTAGGAAAATAGAATATCGCCGACGCGTAAAAAGTAATCGGCTTCGGCGGTACCGTCTTCCAGTTTTTGAATCGCTTTTTCAAGGGCGATAACATCTTCTTCTAATTTTTGTCGGGATGCCAGGACTAATACGTCGTTTGCGTTGGTTAACGCGCTTGGCTCCATAAATTGGCGCTCAACGGCGGCAAGTTTTTCCTTTTTTTCTAAAAGGTCTGAACGCAGTTTCGGAAGATTATTCTTCTCCTCGCGAATTCTATGAATTTGTTGTGTGTGGAAAGATTCTAATGTTTTTGCCGGTTCAAGCGTCTTAGGTATTCGGGGAGCGGCGGGCTCGTTTTCACCCATTGGCTTCAATAGGTTGTCTAACGATAAGGGTTGGGACATGGTACCACTTATACTAAGAAAGGTAAATATGAAGGTTTAGACCGTAGGACCCGTGCGGGGGGATTTCTTGACAAAAAAACCTCCCGGAGCCCAAAATTATTTTCTCGGGCTCAGGTATAAACAACTATGGGATCCGGTGGTCTAATGCAGCTTGTCGCCTATGGTGCCCAGGATATCTACCTAACGGGCAACCCCCAGATTACCTTCTTCAAGGTAGTCTACCGCCGCCACACGAACTTCGCCATGGAGTCTATTGAGCAGACGTTCAACGGCTCGGCGAACTTCGGCAAGAAGGTGCAGTGCACGATCTCCCGTAACGGCGATCTGATCCACCGCGTCTACCTCCAGTGCACGCTCCCCCAGGTCACGCTCCAGGCGTCGGACGGCTCGGGTGCGCAGTTCCGCTGGCTCAACTGGGTTGGCCACAACCTCATCAACAACGTCTACGTAGAGATCGGCGGTCAGCAGATTGACAAGCACTACGGTGACTGGCTCCAGATCTGGAACGAGCTGACGCAGCAGCCGGGTCTCCAGGCCGGCTATGCGGAGATGGTTGGCAACGTGCCGCAGCTGACGAACCTGCTCGTCCAGGGCGGTGAGGGCTGCGACAACGCGTGCGGCACGGGCGAGCCCCACGCCTCCCAGGAGGTGCGCAACTGCGCGCCGGAGTACACGCTGTACATCCCCTTCCAGTTCTGGTTCAACCGCAACCCTGGTCTAGCGCTGCCGCTCATTGCGCTGCAGTACCACGAGGTCAAGATCTGGCTCGAGTTCAACCCCCTCCAGAACCTGGAGTGGGACTACGCCACGTCCACGGTTGGTGGCACGTCGGTCCAGAACACGTCTTACCCCATCCAGCAGCGCGTTGCGGCGGCTGGACTGGTGTCGGCGTCGCTGTACGTTGACTACATCTACCTGGACACGGATGAGCGCCGCCGCTTTGCCCAGGTCTCGCACGAGTACCTGATTGAGCAGCTGCAGTTCACGGGTGGCGAGTCGGTCACGTCGTCGTCCAACAAGATCAAGATGAACTTCAACCACCCCACGAAGGAGCTGGTGTGGGTTGTCCAGCGCGACTCGTTCGTCTCGTGCGACCCCACGGTCGTCAACCCCTGGAAGGGTCAGCAGCCGTTCAACTACTCCGACTGGTGGGATCGGTCCGTGCTGGAGTCGGGCTACTCCGTCACGCGCGTGGAGGGCATGGCGGGCTACAACCCGACGGTTGTCGCCAAGATCCAGCTCAACGGTCACGATCGTTTCTCGGAGCGCGAGGGCAAGTACTTCAACTTGGTCCAGCCTTACCAGCACCACACCAACATCCCCGCGGTCGGCATCAACGTCTACTCGTTTGCCCTCAAGCCCGAGGAGCACCAGCCCAGCGGCTCGTGCAACTTCTCGCGTATTGATAACGCGACCCTGCTGCTCACGCTCACCAACAACACGGTCAACACCTACAACACGGCGCAGGTCCGTATCTACGCCGTCAACTACAACGTGCTCCGCATTATGTCGGGCATGGGTGGACTTGCTTATTCCAACTAAACGCTTGGGGTCATATTTGTATGCGTACAAATATGGCACAGCGTTTGGTAACAAAAACTGTATACAAAAAACATATTTCTACAACCGATGTACTAATAGTGCTTCAGTTGAATATTTTATTATAACTAATTAGAGATAAGCATGTCCAATGCGTCAAGTGCCCCGATGGTAGCGATGAAACAGATCATGGATATTATTGTCAACGGGGACGTTGAGGGATTAAAAGTCGCGCGGCGAAATACTTTCAAGTTGAGAAACAATGTTGAGAAACTGGGCTACGCAGGTCTAAGACCATTTTAACAACATACATACATCCTCAGGATGGAAGCGAGTACCAAGGAATGAACCCACTCCACTTGGCTGTGTTGACGGGATTGCCTGAGATGGTAGAGGAGGCGATGTATTTCGGCGCCGATCTGGAGACACCAAGCGGTGCAACATTGGATCCCGAATTAGCCCAGAAGACTCCACGCCAAATTGCGGATGTGCTTTTACTGCGTTATAATACACCTGAAAAGGGCAGTGAGATGTTCAAGGCGGTCAAACGTGTACTATTACGTCGCGGAGCCAAGCCTAAGATGAAGACGACTATGAGAGGCAGAAAATTAGCGTTTAATGAGAATGCGGCGAACGTACAGTATTACAAAAATGCGACGGCAACGCTAAATCGTCTTTTGAGCCAGTCCCAGTCCCGTAAAGGACGTAAGACCCGCAAAACACGCAAAAATAAGACCCGCCGTGCGTAAAACCTAATCTTTAAAGTAGAGAATGGCATTTTTAGGAGCTTCTGCCCTTGGACGCCGGCATAAATACGCATCAGCACCAAGCAGACCTCAGATAGAGATTGACGTGCGTGATGCGTTATTTAACATGATGGAAGCAATTGGTACTGGTAATGTCGCTGCATACAAGCAGATTGTAGATGTTGAATTCCCGGTAAACCTCCAGCCGCGTATGACAAAAGACTACCGCACAATATTGAAGTATTACGCTCATGAAATGGATGGTGCTGATTTACAGGCTATGACACCGCTTCAAGCGGCAGTCTATAGTGGCAACCCCGAAATGGTGAAAGAAGTCTTAAAACTAGATAATGATATGGAATATTATACTGATAGTGTAAAACATGCCATACTTGAAAATAAGACCGCTCGTGGCATGGCGGATGTGTTTATTGCACACTCCACGTCACCAGAACAGGCTGCTCCATATAGAGCCATTAAGAAAATACTATTGTTGAACGGCGCCAAGCCTAAAACGGTCACAACTATGACGGGTAAAAAACTAGCGTTCCCTGAGAATAAGGCGAACGTCAATGAGTACAAGCGTCTTTCTGGAAAGACGCGCAAGAATCGCAAGGCGCGTAAGACGCGCAAAATCCGCCGTGCGTAAATCAGAACGGATAGTCCTTGACAACAGGATGCTGCGTCGGCTCTCTAAACGACGATTCAACAACAGCGATCGCCACATCTCGTGCCGTATCTGTTGGAAATATTAGAGTATCAAAGGACTTCTTATCCTTATAATGGATGTCTAGGCATCGGTCTAGTATGTTGATATACATAATAGAGTTGGTAGGAATAATACGTACATACTTTAACATTCCAAAGTTAGTACCACTAATGCGGATCAAGGATCTAGAAAGTCTAGTAATAGACGCCATTTTTTGTTGTTACGTTTTACGTAACCGACAAAAGCAAGTTCAAATTTTTGTAAAAATTTCAAAAAATTGAGCGCCAAACCCCACACAAATTCATCCTCACTTACCCCACCATGCCGTCTTTGCCGTCTCTACATCTCCTAGACTACTCTACCGCCAACTCTATTGAGCATTTTATCCAGTACTATATTATGTTCTCAACCTTTGGTCTTCTTATGAATCTTATTCGGTTCTTCTTCTACAACTTTGTTACGCAGGACAATAAGGACACGGAAATTAAACATCTCAGGGCAGAGGTGGAGAATCTACACAATGTTCTAGATGAGGTTGTCAGGTATCTGAATCGAAATAAGACCCGTGAGAATTACGATGAGGAGAAGGCAGAGGAGCTATGGTCTGACGATGAAAAAGCGGAGAAGCCTGCAGAAGAGAAAAAGGATAATTAATGAATGAATAAATTACTATCTACCTATTTTTTACTCCACAAAGTCGTAGGTATCGTACTCCAGCCCGTCCACCTCAATGTTCGCCTGGAATACCATCTTATCGTGAGCGTAATCGGACCACTCGCAGTCTAGGAGACCCCGCTCCATATCCATATCCGCTGCCTTACCATTGCGGTAGTCGCGGTCAAATAGGAAGAGTCCATTGGCGTGTAGATCGTGCATCTTACAGCAGATAAGAGTGCTTAGAGACTCCTCAATGCGTGCATTGGGCTGAATGTACCAGTCGTCACCGTGCTGAATGACGACCTGCTCGGTCTTAGGCATCCACGATACGGCAAATACGCCTTCGGGTGTAGAGAACTGCGCAAGCTGCTGTAGATCCCCTAGGGACGGCTCAGGAATAGGGATTGAGTAAAACGTCGTAAACACAGGCATAATGAACAATGTGGATGCCAAACACTAACGACGACCAACGAGGTTCAAATTTTTACCGCGGCGGAGAAAAATTGAAACCCCTACCGACAAAAAAGTAAATCTTGCCCGCATATTATACATCCTCCCCCTTCTTACTTCCCCTTCCTTCCAAATGGACTTTTACAGCATCAACGTTCCTGCGCCTGCGCCCGAAGACTTTGACAACATGCATCTCATTCAGCTTGCGCAGATTGAGACCTGGAATAACGATATAATGGAGATTCATTGGCGCCCTGCCAGCCGCCAGATTCTCATCTCCATTGATGACGAGTGCATTGTCCAGCCTGACAATATCAATATCGTCACAAGCATCGCAACGCTCTTCTCGTGTGACGATTACCAGATCCGTATCAAGGATCTGGCAATCGGCAATGACGGTGCAACTCCTGAGGAGTTGTGGAGTCTTTACAACAGCAACTGGGTCTACTACGCCGAGAACAACGTCAGTCTCCAGTTCCGTGCCGATGTGGACTACGACGCCGACAGTGCTCCGCAGTGGGTGGATATTGTGCCTGACAGCCAGCCCTTTGCACCAATGCCTTATATTATGTTGGATTAAACCCCATCTAAAATCCGAAACCAAAAACACAAAAAAAACAAACATTTTTTACAGCGCGGTCCAATACTTTGGCCAAGTAAATGCGAGATTCTGTACAACCATGTCCATCACGCGCAAACCGCTGGGAAACACCGCCGCTGACGCCGGTGCCTTGGTCATCGTAAAACCCCACTCGCCCTGGAACGACGGAATACATACGTGGTAAGGAAACACCTCCATACCCTTAAACAACTGCTCCCGTATCCACACCATACCCGTACCACAAGCAACCGTGTCGGCACCAGGACGAATCGGACCGCAATGAGTGACCACCCCACCACCTAACGACAGATGTGACATAATACGCTCACGGAACCGAGGTCCATAGAGCGTATCGCTCAAATCGGTCGCCTCAGCCAGCATCTCTACATCAGGATCCGGCAAGTCCAGAATAATCGCATCGTAGAGCCCAGACGTACGGTCCAAAAACGAATTAATATCATCAGGGCAAAACATCAGCCGCGAATCGTTGTGGACCGAATTGTCAGTCCACTCCAAATGCTTATGGCACAAATCCACCAAATCCCCGTCAATATCCACCCAATCTACCGCCGCTACCGCGTCAGCAGACCAACGTAGTACCTCACGCACCGTCGCCCCCTCGCCGCCACCAACCACCAGTACCTTTTTGTTAGGAATCCCAGAAAGCGAAGCGAGCAGAGGATGAACTAGGTGCTCGTGGTAAATCGCCTCATCCGACGACGACGATTGAATCTCGCCATCCAGAAACAGCACCCGTCCGTAAGTGGGCGATTCCGCAATCACCACCTCCTGAAACGAAGTACGCCCCGCCCAAAATACCCGCTGTAAAGGGTAGTTCGTATGTACGTCTGCCGAGCACGCCGTCTCCGTAAAAACCCCATTTGTCAACCGACCAATCAACTCATTGTCAGAAATCGCAGGCATCTTTAACATTATAAAGAGCTCTACGATTTAAGCCAATTGCAATTACAATACCGCCCCTTTGCCTTCTTTACATATTCATCAATCTCCTTTTCAAAATCCTCTTCAAGTGTCAGATATGATTTACGGTGTGAAATAATATTTTTCATTCTTTTTTCTTTATCCGTATTTGCGTATAAATATTCCAATTTCTCTTTTTTGGTATCAGACATATCATATAGTTTTTTCAAACTTATAGTATTTGTGCTATCTAAAAACGGTTGTTGTTTTTCATGATATCGGCGAAGACTAATTTTCAATTCATTTAGTAACTTAAGCTCTTCAAGTTGAAGATTTTTCACCTTTGAGAATAAATTTTGTTCATTGAGTGTTCTAAAATTGTAACGAATATATTGCGGTAATATAAATTTATTCGTATCTTGTATTTCCTCTATCTTTTTTTCTATTTCAACGATTAATTTAAGCATTTCATTGTATAATGCTACAAAATATTCTGGACTATCATCTCGTTTGAAAAACATAATCTTACCGGATTGAAACTCACAAATGGTTAGCAGTTTGCTATAATGGTAGGCGCTTGTTTTATGGGCTTCTGCTTTCGCATCGAGTTTTAGATACGAAATAAGGGCAAGAATAAATGAATTGACCGCGGTCAAAGCGCTAATTACGTAAGGACCGGCAATAATGCCTTGAAGCGCTAAACTCAGTAAAGTACATAAGGCAGATATACAAATTGCCGGTAACATTAACATATTTAGTTGTTGTTCACAATAGACTTTTGCTTCGGTATATAAGATTTTTTGGGCTTTTATGTATACGGCAATAATATCCATAGAGGTGGACATATTGAAACCAGCATCCGAATAATCTTCGTTCATAAATTTTTTAACGTAGGAAATTGATACCTGCGGAGGTAAATTATTTCCGCCGAAATCTTTAATAAATGCTAATTCTGACAGCGCCCCTGGGTTTAAAAAAGACAATTGATTATCTGTGCCTATTGGTCCTTGCGGACTATTAGCACCAGTTTGTTCTGGCGGACCATTATTTGTATTATTAACACCCGTAGGTCCTGTAGGTCCTGTCCTATTAGCAGCAACATAATCAGGATGCGTCTCTTCTGGTGGTGGAGGCGGATCCGATTCGGCTGGTACAAAAAGAACAACCGCCCCCGATAAATCTGCCGACATGTCCTTATAAAGTACAGTAAAAAAATACATTCAAAAATTCGCCGAAACTCATAAAATTTGACGTGACGCCGTCCGTTTAAAAGAAACTCATACAAAAAAGAAGAGATGCCGGTTCTGTCACATTCATCTGAAACTGAATCCATTGTGGGGATTCAGTTTGGGGTATTTAGTCCTGAAGAAATCCTACGGCGTTCCGTATGCGAAATTACGAATCCTTCTACGGCAGAGGGTAAACTGAACGGTCTCTTTGACCCGCGCATGGGCGTTTTAGAGAATGGCAAGGTGTGCCGCTCGTGCGGTCAGAACAATCACAGCTGCCCAGGTCACTTTGGACATTTTGTTCTTGCACGACCGGTCTACTACACTCAGTTCTTCAAGCTGCTGATGAAGGTGATGCGCTGTGTATGCTTCAAGTGTGGCAAGTTGCTTATTGATAAGCAGCGCCATCAGCACCTGCTCAAGCTCAAGGGCGAGTCCCGCTGGAAGATGGTACTAGAGGCGGCTTCCGGTACGACACGTTGCGGCGAGGATATTGAGGACGGTTGCGGCTCTCGTCAGCCGAATAAGTATCGTGAGGAGCCGGTCCATAAGATTTACGCCGATTGGAAGAACCTACAGCTCCCGGAAGGCGTTCAGGCTCCAGAGGGCGCAACGGTTGACGATAGCGGAGCGATGAATCTTTCAATGCTGTTGGAGCCCGAGTACGTTCACCGTCTTCTCCGTCGTGTAACCGATGAGGATGTTGAATTTATGGGTTTCAGTCGTCACTGGTGCCGACCAGACTGGATGGTTTGCACGGTGCTACCGATTCCTCCCCCGCAGGTGCGCCCCTCGGTCACCCAGGATAACAATCAGCGTGCCGAGGATGATCTGACGAGCAAGCTCATTGATATCATCAAGGCGAACAACATGCTCAAAAAGAAGATTACGGATGAGCCGAAGAAGCGTGCGATTGATGAGTGGACGAATCTACTCCAGTATCACGTAGCAACGCTGGTGGACAATAACATTCCTGGTATCTCACCCGCTGCACAGCGTTCAGGGCGCCTCCTCAAGTCGCTTCAGCAGCGTCTGGGCTCTAAGGAGGGTCGTATCCGTTCCAATCTCCAGGGAAAGCGTGTGGAGTATTCAGCCCGTTCAGTCATTACGCCGGACCCGAATATCTCCGTCAAAGAGCTCGGAATTCCTCTCAAGATTGCAACGAACCTGACGTTCCCTGAAAAGGTCACGCAGTTCAACATCGGTAAGCTGTACAAGTTGATTCAGAACGGACCGGACATCTATCCTGGTGCGAAGACGATTCAGCGCAACGACGGGCGCACTATCTCTTTAAAGCACGTCAATGCTAAGTCGTTGGAGCTGTTTGAGGGCGATGTGGTGAATCGCCATCTGATGGACGGTGATGTGGTGCTGTTCAATCGTCAGCCGTCGCTTCACCGTATGTCAATGATGGCACACATTGCGAAGATTCTGCCCTATAATACGTTCCGTCTCAATGTATTTGTAACGGCGCCGTACAACGCCGATTTTGACGGCGATGAGATGAACTTACACGCGCCTCAGTCGGTGGAGACGGCGACGGAGCTACGTGAAATCGCCGCCGTCCCGCTACAAATCGTGTCACCCCGTGAGTCGGTACCGATTGTGTCAGTAGTCCAGGATACGCTGGTAGGTGCCAACCGCTTTACCCGCTCTAACGTGCTTTTCACGAAAAAGGAGGCGATGAATCTGCTGGTTCACGCGAAGCGGTGGGAGGGTAAGCTGCCAGAGCCGGTCACTATGACACCGCAGCCGATGTGGTCAGGTCAGCAGCTCCTTTCAGCGCTTCTACCGCCAGTAAGCCTCCAGATGCCGAATAGTAGCTATACGGATGAGGATAAGAAGAACCCTCAGTCGCCCAATCTAATTAAGATTCTCAATGGTGTGATTGAGCAGGGTATTCTGGATAAGTCGGTATTCTCCAAGCAGCTCATTCACATTATTTACAACGATTACGGACCAGATATTACGGTGGACTTCCTTGACAGCCTTCAGGCGATGATTGCGAATTTCCTAATGAATAGCGGTTTCTCGGTCGGTATCTCGGACCTAATCGCCGACCAGGCAACCAATGACGAAATCGGTATTGCACTCAACAAGCTTACGAAGACAATTGAGGAGCAGATTCTTCAGCTACATACGGGTCTCTTTGAGAACTCCAGCGGACGCTCAAATCAGGAGGAGTTTGAGAATAAGGTGATGAGCACACTCAATAAGGCTGTAGGTGAGGCGGGTAAGATTGGTCTCAAGTCGCTCTCAGATATGAATCGCATGACAAACATGGTAAAGGCGGGCTCTAAGGGCTCGGAGGTAAACGTCTCACAGATGATTGCCACGCTAGGTCAGCAGGCGATTGAGGGCAAGCGCGTACCGAACGGCTTCCAGCACCGTACGTTGCCCCATTTCAAGCGCTTTGACGACAGCGCTCAGGCGCGTGGTTTCATCACCAGCTCATATATTAAGGGACTCCAGCCCGATGAGTTCTTCTTCCACGCTATGTCGGGTCGCGAGGGTCTTATTGATACTGCCGTGAAGACGGCTGATACGGGTTATATGCAGCGTCAAATCCGCGTCGCCCTAGAGGACCTGATTACGCAGCACGACGGCTCAGTGCGTGATACCAACGGCAATATGCTACAGGTATCCTATGGAGAGGACGGTATTAATGCGACGAAGCTGGAGAATCAGCCCCTACCGCTCTCATCTATGAGCGACAGCGATATCATTGCGTACGCGGCGGCGCCAGGTGCCCCTGGCGAAAAGGCATACCAGGATGCGATGATTGAGGACCGCCGTATCATCGTGGAGAAGGTGTTTGGATCAAAGCCGCAGAAGAACGTCCGTTCTCCTGTTCACCTGGAGCGTCTCATTTACGCTATCAAGTCGCAGTTTAATCTGGATCCAGCGAATACGGCAAACCCAGCCACACCTACGGCTGTGTTGTCAGCCCAGGCAAAGATTCTAGCGAAGACGCACGCAAACAATAAGATTTGGGCGGCGCTGGTGCGCTACCATCTCGCCCCGTCCCGCCTTACCAGCATCGGTTATACGCAGCCGGCACTGGACGCTCTTTCTGAAGAGATTGTCCTCAAGCACTGGAAGTCGTGGGTGGAGCCTGGACAGCCTGTCGGTGTCATTGCGGCGCAGTCTATTGGTGAGCCGGCGACGCAGATGACGCTCAACTCTGTTGACTGGGATACAGAAATCATTATTGCGAAAGACGGTAAAATCCAAACTCCCAAGATTGGCGAGTTCATTGATAACTACATTGCATCTTGTAAGGAGGACAGGATTCAACATCTGCCAAATGATCAGGTCTATGTTGCTCTAGATGATGGACATGATTGGTCGGCTGTTTCTTGTGATGAGAACGGCAAGATGGTTTGGACGAAGCTAGAAGCAATTACAAAGCACCCTGTAGTCAATGAGGATGGAACAGATACAATTCTTGAGGTGACAACGGAAAGCGGACGTACAGTCAAAGCAACGAAGGGCAAGTCATTCCTAACTCTTCGTGATGGCAAGATTGTAGATATGAATGGTTCTGATCTAAAGGTAGGCGATGTATTGCCTATTGCAAATACTATGGCAATTCATCAACTAGGTCTTGTACAAACTCTTGACCTTCGTACTCTACTTTCGGCAAAGATGTATCTATTTGGAACGGAGGCAAAGAAAGCGCTAAATGCAATGAATAAAGCGGACGAAGCCGGTCAGCGTCACTGGTTTTCAGACGCAAATGGCAAAGACTTTACGGTTCCTTACAGCCGTAGTGATTCATTCCGTGATGCGTTTGCGAATGGACATAATACACGGGCTGATATGTTTATGCCAGGATATGTATATCCTAAATCTACTCGCTCATGCTCATCACAGATTCCTGATAGCATTCCGCTTACTAAGGAATTTGGCTTCTTTGTTGGTGCTTATTTATCAGAAGGATCTACAAGTGGAACGCAGATTCAGATTACGAATAATGATGATAAGTTTCTAACACCTTGCCGCAAACTCATGGAAGGATGGTGTATTGGAAATCATACGACTTCAGTAGATAAAGTAATTGAGAATACGGGAATCAAGGGACATACGACAAGTCTTATTATCCATTCTACACTTCTTACGGAAGTCATGCAGAAGGCGTTTGGACATATCAGTTATGAAAAGACTCTACCTGACTGGGTCTTTCAGGCACCTAACGAGTTTGTTGTCGCTCTACTGGACGGATACTTTAGCGGTGACGGATCGGTCGCACTAGATGGAAGCATTGCGTGTTCCTCGGTCTCTCAGGCACTTATTACTCGTCTTGGTACATTACTCGCCCGCTATGGAATCTTTACTACTATGTCATCGTATATGCCAAATATCGGCAAGTTTAAGTCGGTGTCGCAGCAATATCAACTACGTATTCCACAGATGTATGCGGCTGTCTTTGCCAAGACGATTTCACTTACGCTAACCGCAAAACAGGAGCGTCTTGATAAAATCCTTGAAACTGACCACACAGTATGTAAGTATAAGACGTTTAATGATGTTGTTATGGATAAGGTAAAATCTATCACCTCAGTGTCCCCCAAGGGCGGCAAGGTGTATGATGTAACGGTTGAAACAACTCGCAACTTTACAGTACTCAATCAACTATGCCAAAAAGATACGTTCCATTTGGCTGGTGTAGCCGCTAAGTCAAATATGACGCGAGGTGTACCGCGTCTCAAGGAGTTGCTCAAGGCGACCCGCAATCCGAAGGCGATTGAGTTGAACATTCCGCTGCGTAGAGACCTTCGTGATAAGAAGGAGGAGGCGCGTCGTGTATCAAAGGAGCTGGAGTTCACGCTGCTCCAGGATATTGTAACGGTTGCACGTATTTACTACGACCCCCGCGATAATGAGACGCTTATTACAGATGACGCGGATTGGCTAGCGTATCTGGCGGCTTACGAGAAGGCGACGACCACTGCTGCCGCTGCGGAGGGTGTGGTGCAGGATCCGCTCAGCTCAACGCCGGTAACGGAGGAAGCCGCTCCAGTTCAGGAAGAGCCGAAGTCGCCGTGGATTCTGCGGTTTGAGCTGGATCGCGAGCAGATGTTCAATAAGAATATTACAATGGACGACATTGCGCTCATTCTCAAGACGAAGTTCAGCAGCGATATTACAAGCATTTACACGGATTACAATGCCACGCGTCTTGTCTTCCGCATTCGCCTTGTCAAGACAGATACGGCGAGCGACGACCTCAATTCGCTCAAGGCGCTCCAGAATAAGGTTCTCTCGTGTACGGCGATTCGTGGCATTCCTGGTCTCCGTTCGGTGAATTACCAGAAGATTGCCGATACGGTGGAGCTCAAGGATGGCAAGTATGTACCGGCAGAGCAGTATGTACTGATTAGCGATGGCTCCAATTTCCTGGATGTGATGACGCATCCTGATGTGGACCCCTCAAAGATCATTTCCAGCAATGTTCACGATATGTTTGCGAATCTGGGCATTGAGGCGACGCGCGCCACGCTGTACAAGGAGATTACAACGCTGTTTGCCGAATCCGGCAGCTCGGTCAATTACCGCCACGTCTGCATATTGCTGGATAAGATGTGCCACAAGGGTCGCACGATGAGCATTGACCGCTACGGTATCAATAAGAACGATATTGGACCGCTGGCGAAGATGTCGTTTGAGCAGACGGAGGATATTGCACTCCGCGCCGCCATCTTTGGTGAGCGGGACCCTGTACTGGGCGTGAGCGCTAAGGTGATGCTAGGTGCGCCGATTAAGGCGGGAACAGCGTTCTCAGAGATGCTCTTTGACGAAGAGACGGCTATTAAATTTGCAGAGGACACCCCCGAACAGCATCCAGTAGAGTATGATAGCCTAGCACCGTACACGACGGATGAGATTCACGATGCACTCTATGGTGCCGACGATAATGGCGAGTGCTCTACGACGAATCTCCGTATTCCAGTCAGCCTTCCCACGATGCACCAGCACGCTGCGGTAGGAATGGAAACGGTCAACGAGGAGGAGGAGGAGGGCGACGATATTGCCATCTACGAATAATCCAAATACCCAGTAGATGGAGGTTGGGTACAAATTATTCCCACGAGGAAAACGTTACGCATATATGGTAATAAATAGTAAACCCGTCTTTTTGCGTAATATTGTTTTTATTCATAATGCCGAGAATCCCAGTCAGATTGTGATTGTACACGAGTGGGGAATGTCGGACCATCGGTGGGAGCCGCCGAAGGGGCAGTTTGAGTGGGACGAACTTAGCGCAACACGAAACGGTACTATAATGCCCTATAAACAAATTCTATCGTGTATGCGCCGCGGAGTTCTGCGTGAGACGATGGAGGAGGCGAAGATTATGCCGAGCGAACTTATAGATCTTACACCGTTGGATACAGGCTATTCACAAGATTGGACAGAATCAAATGTGCCGAACGCAATGTTTATGTATCAGTTCTGGCGTGCTACTATCACACCGACAACAATGTTAGAAGCCCAGAGACGCACACAGGAATTAGTAGATAATAAGGATTGGCGTCATTTGCTGCCACCCGATGTATTAGAAAAGGATAATATACGTTGGTGGTCTCCAAAAGAGGAAAATGCATACAAATATATCCGTGGGGGGTTTTCACAAAAAATGACGGAGCTATATTTTAAAATGCTAAATAAATCACGGAAGTAATAATATGGAATACAAGGTGTTAGAGGTATGGGGAACCGGCGGACCATCATCAATCCCACTAAGACCTAATACGGATTTACAACCACCCAAACAAGTCTATGTTTGTGCTTTAGAGAATCGCGCCCTTCAACAGGCGAAAAACGAGATCAATCTCTTCTATCAGGAGGGCAAGTGGGACGATTATAAGAAGGTAACCAACCCTTACGAGTATATCTTCCTCTCTTGGAACCGTCGGTCATCCCGATCGGTAGCAACCCGACAGCCGCTTTCACGCTCCTATTTCAAGATGATTGAGATGTGGAAGCGCCTGGACTTAACAAACGAACTTGCTCCACTGGTAAAGCGGAACGTAGGTATTGGTTTGAGGACGGTACACGCAGCGGAGGGACCAGGTGGATTCATTGAGGCGTGTCTTACGATGGCGACGAAGAATATGATACATCTTGAGGATTGGGGATATGTTGGTACCAACGCAATTACACTACGGTCTGAGGCAAAGAATGTACCTGGATGGCGTAAGGCGGCGAAGTTTCTAGCGTATTGGCCGCAGATTACGATTCATGACGGTGAGGATAGTACGGGCAATATTCTTATTAAGGCGAACCAGGACCACTTTGTAAAGTGGACAAATCTGCGAAATCCAAATGGTGCCCATATTTATACCGCGGATGGCGGCTTTGACTTCAGCAGCGACTACAATGCGCAGGAGGATTCCATCTTTCCACTTCTGTTGGCGGAGGCACTCATTGGACTCAAGGTGCTGGGCAAGGGCGGCTTTATGATTATCAAGTGCTTTGATACGACGGAGCAGCCGACGCTGGATCTCTTGTGGCTGCTGAGCCGTGCATTCCGTTCGTGGGGCATTTCCAAGCCGCATACATCACGCTCAGGCAATGCGGAGCGGTACTTTATCGGAAAAGGGTACTTGGGACCCTCATCGGATATTATCAATCTACTGGATGCGTATCAGGCAAAGCAGCAGTTTCTCTTTCCTATTCTTGCGCATCCTGTACAGTGCGAGTCGTGGAAGCCGACAATGGATCTCATTCAACAGCTTCAAGTAGAGATTGAACAGCTAGAAATCATTGTGATTCGGCAGACGCTTGACCTCATCAAAACGACGGATCCGATGGTGATTGAAAAACTAGTTCGCGAAAATGTAAATCGGTCTATAGACTGGTGTAAGCATCACGATGAAGAGATTACGATGACATGGGTGAATGAGATGGATAAGAATGTTGCGAAGGAGACGCAGGATTTGCTCAATATTCTCAATCCGCCACCTCATAATGTTCCGTATTCCTATGCAAATTGGACGAATAGGAGTACGGTTACAAATGCACTTGTGTTTGATAACTTTCGTATGGGAGAATCAACAACTGTACATACGGCACCGGTTGTAAATCCGTTTATGCGGCTTAAGAGTGTAAAACAGACAAATGCATTTACTGCTTAGGCTTATCTTTAGCGCCGTTGAGTTGAGGCTTTACAATACGATCTACAAGGATCGTGCCTACATTGACGGATGCATTGTGTTGGGAAATATCGCCACGTTCCATCTTATCTAACTGGTCTACCATCATGGCAAGTATGTCCCGACGATAGTCCTTTTTTAACAGCATCGCGAATATACTGGGAAACTCCTTTTGGTAGTCTGCGAATTCAGCCCCAATCTGTGCGGGAGTTTTGGTCTTCATAGCGTCTTCAATATCTAGAATCATTTCGCGAACCCGAGCCGACTTAGTGGACATCTATCTCCTGTCCTTCTTATTCTTTTTTGGAATAATAAACGCTCCCCTTTATAAGATGTCGCTAGCATATACGCGTCGTCGTAAGAGCAAGAATAACCGTCGGTTACCTAAGCGCGCGCCGCGGTATTGGGGCGGTGCAACAAACATTGTTGGCACGGATCCGGTGACCGGCAAACTTTTACCGGGTCAAGAGGGTTCGCTTACCGGTATATTGCCTACGACGACGTGGGGATCGTGGGCGAATTATCCGGGTGCGTTAGTATGGTCGCAGAATACACAGATACCGCCGCCTTTGGCAAATGGTGGACTGTATACAGGTCCCCAGTCTACAGGAGATTGGGCGTCCAAGCCGTTTCCTGCGACGCAGTATGGCGAGATGGCAGAGGCAACGAAGGTCGCAGGGAATCCCGATGTTTTCTTTCAACAGCGACCGAATGATAATACGGGCGCGAGCTTTTCGCCATATGTATCGGTACCGCTAAGTAATGAGCACTATAGTGCGGAGATGCCGGCGCCCTTTAATGGTGGAGCTCGCCGCAAAACACGTCGCAATAATCGCAAGGCTAAGAAACTAAGTCGTAGACATAAGTAAGGAATGGCGACAGCCGCAAACGCAGATTTAACGTATCACGTAGATCCGCGCCTGCCAGTTGGAGATGGTGTCAACGAGACTGACCCTTCTCACCCTAGTAATATTATAAAGAACCTACTCCAAACACAGAATCAGGCGAGTACCGATGCATATTATGATAGTAAGCCGCAGCGGTTACCACAGGGTGTAAAAACAACGGAGCCCTTTGCGCCTCTGTGGACTGAATCGGTTATGACGAATCCAACGCAGACACAGCAGATTTTAGTTATTTCAGCAATACTAGCCATTCTATTATGCCTGGTATTCGTGAAGTTAGCCGCAAATCTATTTATTAAAATTGCGATTGTCTTAGTTATGGTTATGTGTATCCATTACCTGCTAGCGAGGCTGGAAAAGCGAACGGTGTAGATTTTTTCACCAGCGGCTACACGGAAACGCATATCCTCAAGTTTAGACTTTTGAAGGTACTCCTTATTATTAATACGAAGTCCCCCCACTAAGTCTTCAACATTGAAATGGAACTGAAGGCTAAATGATGCGAAGTACGCCTTAATACGCGCAACATCTTCGTCGGAAATGAGAGCGATAGTGATAGGTGGCGGATACCAGGTCTTAAGAATCTCAGTCATCGTAATTAAAAGTACTTCAAAGAGCGCGTGAACATCCCCATCGGTATCAATCTCAAACTGGATACTGTTAGATGGTCCAGGCGGCTTTGCCAACAGCTGCGCTACAAATTCTACAATCTCTTCATTACCGTTGGACATCTATATATGTCCATCCAATTACGAAGTATTTAGACCCGCCGCGCTCCGCGCTCCGCACCCCGCGCCCCGCTAAAAATTGAGCCCGGCAGCATTTATCGAGAGCTCTCGATAAAGATGCCCCCGCCCCCGCCCCCGCCCCTCCAAGAAATCCTCAACGTTCAATACGCACTCCGCAATCGTTCTACGAACGCCAAGCACCATAATAGTAAGGAGAGCGTGCCGGCGGACGAATTAACGGAGGATCTCCAGCCCCAACTCCACGCGGATATTAAAGCCATTGCCGCTGCTATTGTAGCGGATCCTGATAGTATTCTAACGACGAGTTATACGGAGCAGGAGCGGCGAGTAGATTGGATATCTCTCAAAAATAAGAAGGTGCTGAGTGCCGCAGGCGAGATTTTGCCGCTGGATTCACGCTCAAAACCAGGGCATAAGATTTTGGACCATCATATGCGCCACTTTTGGGACGTCAAGAATTATAAGGGCGTCAACGTGCGCAGCCTTATTACCCTTGCAGCAATGGAGAAGGCGCTTTTACAAAATGTAAAAATGCATTCTACGCCGTATGTGAGCGAACTGCGCCGTATGCTCACAATGATGGGCGGACTGGGAAATGTTACGAAGTACGGCGCCGCGACGACAAAGGCGATTGTCCAGTACTTTGACGCCAAACTGGTGCTAGATCCGTGTATCGGTTGGGGCGGGCGGATGTTGGGCACCCTTGCCGCCGACACTGATACGTATTATGTGGGCTGTGAGCCGGATCCGACTACCTTTGCAGCACTTGATGCTATTGTTACCGACCCCGTTATGTACGCCGACACCGACCGCGTACATTTGCTGCCCCAAACCATTGAGGACTCATTGTTAGAAATCCAGGGAATGCCGAAATTTGATATGGTACTCACCAGCCCGCCATACTTCAACTTGGAGATTTACACCGCCGGTGAGCAATCAACAACGAAGTATCCAACTTGGGACGATTGGGTAACAAAATGGCTTAGACCGACTATTCTAGGTTGCCTTGCCGCTCTCAAACCAACTGGCACGAGTTGTTGGAGTGTCAAGAATTTTAGGACAAATAAGGCGTATCCGCTGGCTGACACGGTCAAAAAGATACACGAGATTGCTGGGTGGCGGCTGGTAAAGACGGTGGCGATGACGGGGTCGGCGCGTCCTGGTGTCAGCCGCATTCAAGAAGTGGAGGAGGAATTAATTGGCAAAGACGGCACGAAAAGTATTGTAAAGGTAAAAAAGGAAACGCGGCTATCGGAGGAGGAGACATTCTGCTTCAAGCGGTTGTTCTAGCAAAATGTCTGTAGAATCTTATGAAGCTTTTTCTTCTCCAGATCAGGGTGCTTCCAGAAAAGAACCTCCTCCTTTGGAATATCCTTTATTACATCTAGTGTTAGATTACTACTGCGTACATACGTCTCCTTCTGATGCATTTTCACGAGCTCTTCTAGGCACTTCAGGCGCTGAACAGGATCTGTAGGAAGGGTCTCGCCCCACTTCCAGTTATCGGTATTGAGCTTGAGGCGTTGGACAATCTTCTCATACCGCCCAGCCTCAAAGTATTTGTAAGGAACACAGATTGCGTAGTTAATACGGCTAGCGTCCTTAGGTGCATTTAGAAATACAATATACGAGTTTGTCTTATGTGATTTGAGTAGTATCATAGCGGTATCATCGTTTATACAACCAATCATTGCGACTCCAGGTGATTGCTTTTTGGGCTTCACCTCAATATCAAATCCGTCAAGTTTACCATCACCTTTATGTTTTTCTTTGCTATGAACAGCACCGATGGCTTCAGCGCCGATTTGTTCAAGGTACTCATTAGCAGATTTAGATTTAAGACATATCTCAGCAATATCTGCGATATTGGCAAACTTAGGATGGAGAGTACGAAGACTCTTAATATCCTCCTTAATCATCTCGGGCTTACGCAAGACCTCTTCATTGAATTTAACCATTTGGTGATTCCAAACTAGTCAATGTCGTTTAATCAATTTTTTAGGTCACCGTAAAAACGTATCACACGCTACAACAAGTACCATTACAACAGCAATAGCCGTGCCGACAGCGAGAGTTGCGGCTTGACGGGTATCACGGTTCACGGCGATATTTGCGAGTCCTAGAAACGGATCTACGATGGTTTCGGTGTTTCCAGTGAGTTTTTGTTCGGCGCGGGTGATGACGCAGCCAAATAGCCACTGCGTTGCCATCACAACTAAAGCAACCGCTAAGATCACTAAGCGCCCAGGATGATGGGGTGGTAATATGAAAAAGAGCGAAATAACGGAGCCGATAATCATCGGATGGAGTGCCATGAGGGCTTGTCCGTGTGCTGTATCACCACCGGGCAGCCAGAAAAACACAACACGGGTAAGCGCAATAATAACTGCTACTAATCCGTCACGGATTTCTCGTAGTATCCGTTTTGCTTTACTATCTTTTTTCACCTCTTCTTTGATATCTTCTTGACTATCATCCATTGGTTCTTACTTCAATTTATGAATATAATATAGAGAATATGCCGAAGTGGCCGATTATGCTACTTATCGTTCTTCATGTTGCAAGTCTAATGTTCTTTATATATCATCATTTTATACATAAGAAATCATCTCATATAAAGAACAAACATCATTTCCATATAAATGGAGTTTCCTCCGATACTCGTCATTAATCTTGACAATCGTACGGACAAATGGGAACAAATACAAAAGGATTTTCAGGACTGGCCGGTGAAACTTGAACGAGTGTCCGCCGTAAAGCACACTACTGGATGGAAGGGTTGTTACTTATCTCATTTAAAATGTGTTAAAATCGCGAAAGAGCGTAATTATCCTTGGGTACTCTATCTAGAAGATGATTGTATGCTAACACCTGAGGCAAAACAGCGTTTTACGAAACTTTTACTGTTCTTATGGGGTACACGGCAACATTGGGACTTTTTTATGGGCGGTCTTACTGGTGTAACGGGATGCGGTTTAGTAAATGAAGAGCAAACTATATATATTGCAAGAGGATTCGGTGCGCATTTTTGTTTAATCCATAGCGATACGTATGACCGTGTCTTAGATATTATGGATATTGAGCCAGGAGAGCCAGAAGAGCAATGTGATTCATTGTACCGTAAAACAATGCGTTTATGGATAACTGTTCCATTCATAGCAAAGCAGTATGCAGGATACAGTGATATTTCTAATACACATAAAGATAGTTATGATGAATATGATGAGGCGGAGAAGATATTGAAACTTATCCTATAATTATTAAAATCAAATATCAAACCATACAATGGTATGATATCCGAATGCCTCCTCGCGGAATCGAACCGCGGACCTCCTGTTTACGTTATCTGAAAGATACAAGACAGGTGCAATACCACTATGCTAAAAAGGCTTCAAGAAGATACACGAGTGTTATCCTTAAATCCCCATATCAGTCCATAAACAATAAGTTAGACAGCCCGTTCTGGAAGCGTATCCAGTTGGTGCCGACTACAAATAGCGAAACCGTCCATTCCGCATCCGCCGAGCCGCCAGGTGGTGCTACAACCAGGCTCAACTTCATATCAACGCGGTCAGGATTGAGGGTGCCGCTGGGATCAAACTCTGCCGGCTTCTCGGCGAAATTATAAGCATAAATGTAATTACCGTAGCCGCGTATACCACCAGGTAGTACTACATTGCCGGTTGCCCGCCACCAGCGCTCGGGTTGGTCCGCCCATATAGCCGTACCGACCATCAGTTGGGCGTGAACCAGCAGAGGACGATAAGGATTCCAAACAGGGTCATACTCATTCTCCAGCAGTGCCGAATAATTATTCCAATTATTATACTGCCGAACAGTAGCATTGCGACGTAAGAAGAAAATTAACTGGCGAATCGGTCCGTTCGCCGTCGTAATTGGCAACTGAATCTTAATCGTATTACCGATGGACGTATTTGTGACGTATTTTATCGGCTCGGAGAACTGTGTTTCCACGACCTGTTCCATCAAAATTTCGTGTGTATCGTGCATATACGCCTCGCGCAGTTCGCCGTCTATATGGGAAATACCACATACTAAATCCGCTGTTTGAAATCCAGGTTGAGCATAGTTGACTGTAATTGTCTCAAACTTACGAAAGGGATAAGTATAATCACGGACCTGAAAGCTTGTGCCTAGCGGTGTTTCTCCACAGTTGAGCGGTGCGCCGATTTTACGAATCACCTCACTGAAGGGACGGAGTGTAATATGAAACCTGACTGTATTAGGACCACTGCATGATATAAGGGGGAAGGCGGTATTAACGTGCTTTGCAAACCAAAAAGGTAAATAGCAGTATATGTAACCATCTTCACTTACAAGTACATTATTCACCGTTGGATTAACGTATGAATTGTAGATGCCATCATCATATGCTACAGCGGTAGTGACACTATGATTCATCTTATTCCACGTATTGATCCAGTCACCGCTAAATGTTTCAATAATAACACCGTCTACCTCCATTTCTGCTTTGGCGATTGCGATGGTGCCGAGACTTTGTGCCCAAACGAAAAAGTCTGCTTCGTCTAAGGGAACTAGATTTTGGATATTAGGTCCGATGCGATCTGCGGTATTTCCAGGTAACCAGGTAAGCGGTTTGAGTCGTAGGGCGATCCAATTTAGGAAGTCACCCTGCCAGGGCCAAGGTACGGCGAAGGTAATACGCTGCCCCCAGTTTGGCGAGCCTTGAAACGTCCAGGTCGCAGTCTCTTGGGTAAAATTATGGTAGTGTTCATTTTCGGGACGGAATTTAGTTTTTGATGAATTGGGTGGATAGACATATTCATCAAAATCGGAGCGGTCAATCAATGACACGATCTTCTTTAATTCACCGACGGGCTTAGCAGATGTAGAAGCCATTACCTTCGTCTTCTAGTATGTACTTTAGATAAACCGGGCTTTATCTAATTGGTCCATTGGCTTTCGCATACATTACAGATGTACTGGAACTTGAGATTTGTAGGGTCGGTTTTGATGTAAATGACGTCGCGCAGGTCGGCATTCGCTATGGAGGGGCACTCACCGTTGCGGCAACTGATGGTCTTGACGTGGGGCAACGTCGGGTCCTGGCGCGTGTAGGCGTTTACGGTGATACCGGATGCGGCACCACCAGCGGACGAGCCTGAGCGGAAGTTCGTCTCCAGGACCAGGGCGTCCTCCTTCGTAGTGGGCTTGAACGGTTCGGAGTGTCCGCACGTATTACACTTGAGATTTGCGCTAGTCGGTGTGATATCATAACCGTACATGTTATCGCACCGAGTACAAAACTTCATTTATACCTCTATACCTTCTGAGGATTTCAAGTTTAAGCCATCAAATTTTGAAGCAATGGACATACAGAAAACGAGCACCGAAGGTGCCGTTTTTTGTATGATTCATTGCGACCAAGCGACTAAGCCAGCGCCTGAGCATCAAGGGTGAGAGTTTCAAGTGTGCGATGGATCGGACAACGGCACGTGCGGTCGTGGATTGTGGTATGGACACTGTACATCATAGAAATCTCTTCATCACCCTTGTAGGTAAATCTAACATTATGAACAGATACCAAGCCATCGGCACGGGGAGGCTCTTGGTTGCTAACAGTATAGGGGTTTGTAAAATGCTCGGCAATATAATCGTCCGTTACATTTAGACTGCCTAGGGTATGTAAATAGGCAATGGTAATGATAGCGGCATCTGAAAGTGTAGCATTTGTAAAGCTGGCGATTGGGTGCCCCTCATCTTCACCGTAAATCAGAGTCGTAAATACCGACATTGTTATAGTAAAAATACTGATATATCTTTAAATTTAAGAAGAGCACATCAGACACTCCTTCTCTTCTTTTACCGGTGCTAACTCAGGTGCGACAGGTGCTGCTGCCGGCTCAACGGTGAACTTCTGTGCCGATGCTACCGCCCGTGTGCGCAGATAGTAAATACCGGTCTTGAGTCCCTTGCGCCAAGTGTAGAAGTGCATAGATGACAGCTTGCGGAAATCGGGGTCGCCCAAGAACAGATTTAACGACTGTGACTGGCAGATGTACGGTCCGCGATCCGCCGCCATATCAATCAACGTCTTTTGTTTGATTTCCCAGACGGTCTTAAATACGTTTTGGATATCCTCGGGTACACCGTCTACTCCAGTGACCGAACCGTTATTGCGAATAATGGCATCCTTTATTTCAGTTGACCAGAGACCGCGTGCGAGGAGCGCCTTGACAAGGTGCTTGTTGAGTACGATGAACTCGCCGGCAAGGGTACGACGCGTGAAGATATGCGTCGCATAGGGCTCGATACATTCACAGTTGCCGAGGATTTGACTCGTGGAGGCGGTTGGCATTGGAGCAATAAGTAGGGAGTTTCGCATGCCAATGCGGCGCACAGTGTTGATAAGCCCATCCCAGTCCAGACCCTCATCTTGAATTGGGTTAATATTCCATAGATCGGGCTGTAACTTACCCTTCCACGCTGGGGAACCAACGAACGTCTCATAGCGTCCCTCTGCTCCAGCCAGGTCGCATGATGACTCCACCGCGGCGTAATACATATGGGCGAAGATACGCTTGTTCAACATCGCCGCCTCGTTAGATTCCCACGCCAGTCCGAGCATTGCAAAGACGTCCGCCAACCCCTGAACGCCGAGACCCACTGGGCGGTGACGCTTGTTGGAGCGCTCTGCTTCGGGAATCGGGTAGAAGTTGATATCAATGACCCGATTGAGATTCTTAATCACTACGCTGACTACCGAGCGGAACTTCTTGAAATCAAAGGCACCATCCTTGACGAAGGCGGGCAGGCTCATAGAGGCGAGATTACAGACCGCCGTTTCATCCTTTGACGAGTACTCCAGAATCTCCGTACACAGATTGGACGACTTGATGACGCCAAGGTTCTGCTGGTTAGATTTGAGATTCGCAGCGTCTTTATAGAGAAGATAGGGGGTACCGGTCTCAATCTGCGACTCTAGGATGGTGAACCAGAGCTTCTGCGCCTTCACCGTCTTGCGTCCGCGTCCCTCCGCCTCATACCGCTCGTACAACGCCTTGAACTCCTCACCGACAACATCGGCGAGTCCTGGTGCCTCATTGGGGCAGAACAGCGTCCAGTCGCCACCGGCATCTACGCGCTCCATAAACAGGTCAGGAACCCATAGTGCGTAGAAGAGATCACGAGCACGCTCTTCCTCGGAGCCGGTATTACGCTTCATCATTAGAAAGTCTTCTACGTCGGCGTGCCAGGGCTCTAGGTACATTGCGAAGGAGCCGTTGCGCTTGCCGCCACCCTGGTCCACATAGCGTGCCGTGTTGTTGAATACACGGAGCATTGGGACAATGCCGTTGCTAATACCGCCGGTGCCCTTAATCAAAGACCCAGTGGCACGGATATTGGACAGGTGAAGACCGATGCCGCCGCCATACTGGCTAATGAGTGCGCAATCCTGGAGGGTATCGTAGATTCCGCGAATGGAGTCATCCTTCATCGCCAAAAGGAAGCACGAGGAGAGCTGTGGGCGCTTTGTGCCGGAATTGAACAGGGTAGGCGTTGCGTGAGTATAGAACTTCTGGGACATCAGGTCATACGTCTCAAATGCGCGCTTCAAGTCCGTACTCCATAGACCAAGGGCTACACGCATCCACAGATGCTGCGGACGCTCAACAACACGACGGTTCGTATCACGCAGTAGGTAGGCGCGCTCCAACGTCTTGAGTCCGAAGTAGTCCAGCAGAAAATCACGGTCGTAGCAGATATGTGACTCAATCAAGTCAGCGTTCATCTTGACGAGCGTAACAAACTCAGGCGCAAGTAGGGATGCCGGCTCCCCCTTCTTATCGCAAACGGCATCCAGCACCTCCACGACGGCAAGCATAGTAGCGGGCGTATTCTTTTGGTGATTGCTGATAGCAACCTGGCTGGCAAGGTCGGCATAGTCGGGATGAATGGTGGACCAGGAGTAAGATAGGCTTGCGGTAATATTGTCAAGTTCGGTGGTCGTGATACCATCTACGATACGCGCTAGGACGCCCTGCGCAACCTTCGTAGGATTAACGGTCAAGCCCGCCGCCGCTTTCGTAATACGTTCCTGTACCTTTTCAAATGCTACATCCTCTTTACGTCCGTCGCGCTTCACAACTTGCATGTTCTGTTCCATTGTTGCGAAATGTGTTCGCCAATTTCGGACGCATCAAGGAACTCAATTTTTTACCGCATCCCTAAACAAGATGGTGGCTACAGGTTGGCTTGTATTTTCCTTTGCGGTATTTGCCGTTGCTCTGGTGGGCTTATCGCGCCTCAATAAATTTCGGCTACACGAAGGATTTCAGGCGGTAGAGGACTTAGCGAACAATGGTTTCTGGTTCAAGGACTGGAAGTATGACACATCTAAAAGTGAGGGACCGGTAGGCGCATCGGAGCCGGATCAGCTTTCACCAGGCGACGCTTTCTCCGTTTCTACGGAAAAACTCTTAGCGCCGCACATTCAACCATTAGGCGTATTGGAGGCGGAGGCGGGCTGGGATAAGACGACATCGCAAGTATGTTACCAGAACGATGCCGGCGAAGTGCTGAAGAAGACCCGGAATTACTTACAACGCACCAATAACTATCCCCGAAAGTACCCCGATTCCTGCTCAGCGCCGTTCCACGAGTTTTTAGGCACGTTTTATGAGCCGGCGACGGGCGGAATAGGACAAACGCCGGCAGATGGCACAAATTACCCGCGCCAAACCCAGTGCGTTAATTAATCTTATAAAATTCTATAATCTCCTTTAAAGGTTTGCGACTCGCAATAATATCATTTCCGTCTTCATCCCTAATATTATTAAGTGTATAGCCGTAAGCAGCGAGTTTATTTGCGGTTCGTTCCATTCCTGCTTTGCCGAGTATATGCGCCTTATCGTCGTTGTGTTTTGTAAATGCTTCCGTATTAAACCCCCAATTTTCGTAACGGAGTAGATGAATAGTATATATATTAAAATCAATCATATCAATAATTTCACTATCAAAGCCTTCTGTATCTATTTGTAAATAATCAATCTCTGAAATATTCAACATAGAGCAAAGAGTATCAAACCGAATACTGTTTGCTGTAATTTTTACCATATCAGATTTGTCACCCCAATCGTTCATCGGCACAAGTGAAAATTGTGAATCTGTATAAATAATACCGTTACCAGATAATGATCCGTACTCTTTGTTTTTGGCACCAATATACAAATCAATAGGCTTGTTGTCTTCGTAATAAATAGCACGATTCAGAATAATTACGTTTGGAATATCTTTATAATTTTTAAGAATTACATCATAAAGATTCGAATTTGGTTCAATTAAAATTACACGACTAGGTTTATGTTTTAGAACAAGCTTACGAAAATTGTCATCGCCGTTATTTGTGCCAATTTGTATAAAAACGTTCATTTGTTTATACAAATTATCATATCTTTATATACTAATCTGAGTCTACACCGAGCCAACCAATAGCCGCGGGAGCTACAACCACAGCCTCTTTATCCGAATCGGAGTCCGATTCCAAAACAAACAACGCCTTCTCACCATAGCGTCCGTCCTTTCGTGCCGCTTCCACCTCAACCCAGAACTCCTCGTACGCCGGCTGCCCTACTTCTGCCCACCAACGACGGTTGCGCGGAACCGTCTTCGTGAACAGGTCATAGACGTACCACACCGTCTCCTCCAGCACTACCAATCCATCTATATTGTTCGGAATCCAGGCACAACATTCTGCAAATCCAGACTCCGTGGAAGGAAATAAAGGACTGTAACGGTATTCATATGTCTCAAGGTCGTACTTATCTTCCATTACAGTTCCCGTTTCCCGCTCAACTGCGACCTTTACAGGCGGTTTAGCAACAACCATGATTTTGCCCATCCACGGATTCTTTGCCGAAACCGCGGCGGAATACTTCGCATTTTTGAGCATCATAGATGTAAAACGCATCTCAATGTAGTCCACCGCATTCACATCGCAGACTTCGGCTTGAAGTTGCATTTGGCAGTAATAATCCGGTGGAATAATACCGTTGAGCTCACGGGTAATAGGGGACTTAATTTCAACGAGCCGTCCGCACCGGGGTCCGCTGGTGATAATGCCATCAGGCGACGCTGCTAAACGCGGCAGAAACGGATGCCGAATACGTCCTAAACCGTCAAATACTTCGCCTTCGGCAAAACACCGCTCGTACAGATCGCGCACAACTGGCTCAAATCGCCACCCCCATTTGAACGCCGATAGTTTCCCTTCGGCGTCAAAGGTATATACGGTCTGTGATGTGGTCGCCTGCTCGTGCTCGTTGACGACTACGGGTGTTCCACACTTCTTTGCGGCGACCAAACCCTTTCCGTTTGCCGTTCCATAAACAACGTTGCCGAACTCGTGACCTGTTAGAAGTTCTAGGGTTTCGTTATGCCACATCGCCGATTTCTGTGCGGATTGTGGCAACTCTTTGAGACGCTTTACATTTTCAGGATGCGCATCCAAATTTTTTAACGCAATCTCTTGGCAAAACAGGAAATACTCGTAATAAACTGCGCGGAGGATGACAATTGCGTCGTTTTTTGCACGCGTAGATTTAAAGGCGGTATCAATGAAGAATTTATTCGCCTCTGTCATCTCTTGGTCCATCCACGCCGTTAAGTCGTACTCATCAAGAAGCAGAGGCGGATCTACCGATATCCAATCATCCAACCATAAAATGGATGCGGAGTAAGGCATTCCTATATTAGTAGACATTTTTGTTGTTTTCGTGGTATCATGGGTCACTTGTGCCTCGTTTCTTGGTTAGACGATGTACCTCAATTTTGAAGGACGCCGAGTGTGTTGGATCTCCATCGCGTATTATTTTTAAACCACGGATGTTTAGAATCTTTCCCTCTTCATAAACGAGTTGTTGCTTTGTATTAAGAAGTTTAGAGTCATTAGCCTTTACAAGTGCCTTATTAAGATTCTCTTTCTCCTCTACGGATAGTCCTGGATACGATTCGGCGAAAGTACGTAGTTTTTGTAGACGGAGACCGCGCTCTAATCTTAGCCACGGCTTGGTAGTAGAGGCAGCGTGCGATTCGGCTTCAAAGAAATTCGTAAGACGTCCCATTAATGTTGTAGGTGCAGGTGCTGCCAGTAAGGCACCTGATATATCCATAGGAGGAACAGACCCTGAAATATCAGTAATCGCTGACGAACTATGGAGTGGTGATGGAGGAATTACGGGTAATGGAGATGATGCACGCTTCACTCGTCTTGTCTTTACACGAAACATTTCCTATTATTATATTTAATGCGCCAAAGGTTTAGACTCCTTACAAGATCTTATATTCGTGAAGCGCTCAAAGCGGTATAGTCCGTATAGAAGAACATTACCAAAGATAGAATGGATTCAACAGAAGAACGTTGGGATGCCTATGAAAGGTCAAAGCGGTACGGCTACCCTGGTCTCCGCGATCCTACAATTTTACCTCCTAGTTGCCCTGTAGTAAGAGTACGTAGAGAGTACAATGCGCGCGATGCGATTAATAGCCGTGCATGGGACTTCTTCCACGCAACTCCGCCGACACAGGTATCCTCACACAATCTTGAGCGGAACCCTCCGGCATATATGGATATGAATCCGATTCCGTCACGTACGAATACGGTTCAGTATCGTAATCAACCAGAATATATACCGAATCCTAAACGGGGTCCGGCGACAGCGGATTCTTTAGGTGTAGCGCCGCCACCTGGTCCTATTACCCCTCCTGCAAAAAAGATGTCAAATAATCCGTACATGCAGCGTTTGGATGCGGAGGGGGATGGGTCACGTAATATTATACGCGAACTTAAGGCGGCAGTCTACGAGGACAACCGCGAACTCAATACGGATACGGATCGGTCCCTTACGCAACGACAGTTTCAAGACCGTTGGCTACCACCAAAGGCGGCGACCGATATTCAATCACTTCAAGCGTACGAACTTTTGCGACCGAAGCAGGATGATTGGCGGCATAAGTAAATCCGCAATCCATTACAAGGAATGCCGTCGCCGAAGTCTCCCTCAAAGGCACTTGCGGAAGCACTTGCTAAAGACCCCATTTACCAGGCAATGCTAAACGGAAATGTCAAATGGGGAAATATAGTTGCGGAAAACGAGAAGAAACCTAAATTTTTTGCGGTAAATAAAACCCGTAATAATAAACCGCACAAAGCTCACGCAATTATTAATAGAAATAATACGATGCGTATTGGCAACGGTAATCGCTACGGAAATGTGGCGGCGGATGTTAAGGAAATATTAGACGATTTTAAGGTACCGGATCTCAAACTACGTAAGGGTATTTGGGAGAATTTCCCCGTTGCCCTAGTACCGCTGGACGACAGCAACGGCGTGGACCGTTATGGTGTTGCGTGGCATAATAAGAATCTGAGGGAGTGGAAGGATACGAAATCTAAGAGTGCAAAAGAGAAGGCGAACTATCAGCACTGGTGCGAAGTACGACTACTTCATTCGGTCAGGCAGTATCCTAAGCAGTATAAGATATTGCCAGCGCGCAATCCAAGCCAGCTCTTTGTGCTGGAAATGGTGTTTAAAAAGAAATAAATCAAGCAAAGAGTATTTTTGACGGTATTACCGCCATTGATATCATACGGAATACGAGAATAAATACAAAAATGTTACCGAGCATAAGTTCAAACGACGCCAGGGGCACCGTTGAATCATTGTGTAATACAATACTCTTCATAATTTCGGACATACTTGGAAGCCCGTCGGCTTTCTCATACTCTGTAAATATACAGCGTTTGTAAACCCGCTGCGAGGCAATGATAAACACTAATAGTCCTAAGATAACGAAGCATTCCTGAAAATTTGTTGAAAATAATGCACCAAAGATGACTATAGAGCACAGTAAAAAGTGCCATATACGTATTAACCAGGCGCGTATACCAACCAATAGCCCCATCTTATTATGTCTCCACAATTAAACCGCCGGTTTTACAAACCGGCACGTTCTGCCCTGATTTGAAATGATTATTGGTCTAACTAAACGAGACGACCACCTCGCACTCGTGAATATTCACCTTCTTCATGGCGGAAGTCGTGAGCTCGCAACGCTTCTTACGGGACGACTTGACTGTGTCGCCAGCCACCGGCGGCGTAGCGACAGAGATATCGGAGCCTGCGGCAGACCCCGCCCCAGCCGACACACCAGACGCAACACTATTTGTTAGAGACTCAGATGCTCCCGCGGATACTGTGCTATTTGATCGGGAATAGTGCTCCTTAAGCGTATTGTTCATATCCTTTTCAATAGACTCGCGATTTGCTAGAACATAGTCATAAATCTCCTTCTCAATGAACCATCGGAAGAAGTTGAGTTGACCGACGGTGGTGACGAAAGGGGTCTGACCGCGCGCCTCAAACTGAATGCGTTCACGGCGACAAAATGGGTCAAAAAGACGCTTAGAATACGCATTGAGTTCGCGCTTGTAATTGAAATAAACGAGGAAATGGCGATTCTCCTTGGTAAACGAGGTATTCATCTTCTTTGCGTAATTGGTAACAAAGTAATCAACTAGACGTAGGCTGATTTCGGAGTTACCTTGTAAAATAGATAGCAATTTCTCTAGATTGCCCGGAACGGTATAAAATTCCTGTAGCCATAGGACGACTTGATCTTGTTTGCATAGTACCCTCTTCTGGTTTTTGAAGGTGACGGCGCGGCGCTCCAAACCAAGAGGCGCAGACGAGGTAAGTAACGTTGAATGAGCGGTGTCGGTCATCGTGTTCTAAGCATAGAAAAAGAACATACATTTTAAACCGTAACCGAACGAGGTTCAGTCCGTGTAAAATCCACAGATGCCTAAGTAGGAAGGGGCAGATGTCCGTAACTGTTTTTTTGGCGAATCAGGGTTTTACCCTGCCAGTTACAAATGTAGACGATCGCCGACGTGAAGCGTATTTTAAAAATCCAACAGATCCAAACTATCAGTTGGTACCGGAAGAGGATAAGATTCTATTGGCACTAGGTATTGATAAACAAGCCTTGGGGACTCTTAAGGAAAACGAGTCATCGTGCCTTAATGGTCGTATGGCAGAGTTTTTCAAACAATTGCCGAAATGCCAGTCGGATTCAAGTCTTATGTTAGCAAAAGATTGTGAAGTAGTACACTGTGTACTATGGGAGACGCTCCTTGCCGCACAATCAAGAAGCAAGGATATGTATAAGGATAATTGGAATAAGAAGAAGCCTTGGGGTGATATATCGGTAGCAATAAACAACCAGATTTTGAATGATCTCAAACCTAAGCGCGAAAATTTAGATGATGTGGATCGGCTATTTACGTTGATAATGAAAGCGGGAGTCCCGGTAGCATCTCCTATTTCCGCATTGCCGTCGGTGCCAGTACCATCGGCACCAGTCCCATCTGCACCGGCGACACCGGCAGATGTTAATAAACTGTTTACGTTGATTTTGCCAGGTCAGACGGAAGAAAATCCTCAGCCAGCCGTTCCATCTCCGCCAGAATCAACCGCGGAACCTGAAAATGCGGCTTCTGCAATTACAGCACCATCCGTAAGTTCTAACTCATCTACGTCAACCAAATCATCGTGGTTTACACGAAAGACGGGTAAGACTCCATTTACAAAAGAAACAACGCAAGTAAATTTCAATCGTCCAGCAACGCAGCCGAATAGACCCTCGTGGTTTACACGAAAGTTTGGTAAGAAGCCATTAAGCGGCGCGCCAGGACCGCAGATTAATCTAGGAGCATCGCCTAATAATGAAGGACCTGTAAACCATCCTGGCGAGAGTCCGTTTACAAGACCGTCTGGTCAGGTACCGCTAGCAGATGAAGAGACAGAAGAATTCCAGCAAGAGAATCCTATGGTACCAAGTGCCAACCGTGCCGGTGAAAGCCCTTTTACTCAACGGTCTACAGAAGTCCCCTTAGGCGGACCAGAGCGCGGACCACCTTTGGGTGTAATTCCCACTGATGAAGAGATTAATAATCAGTGTGAAGGACGACCTAGACCGGCAGAGCGTGAAAAGCACGAAGAGGAGTTCAAGCGTTCTTTGTACTTCTTTCATTCCATAAAGCATCAGGAAGATATTGATTTAGCAAATGCGGATTTGAATCCGGCAACAGAAACGAAGTTTTTGGCAGACTGGAATAAGGCAATTAAGGGGTCTCGTGACAAGCTTGCAGCTTCCCTGAAATTCTTAGACGTTCCAGCCGATAAATTGGTAGAGATGAATGGATTATACCGTAATTTCATTAATGGCGGAACAAATGGCGTTAATCCAATCTTAGCCCACGAGTGTAATAAATTAGGAGAAACCGCTGCAGGTCTGCTTGAACGGTTTTATGAAACGATAGAACGAACGCCCAGTCAACGCACCTACTTATTCCAACACGCCGATTGGCCCTCAGGAAATGGAAACGATATTAATATGCAAACGCCTACTTCGGTGAACGCTGTAGATGTTTCGGTTCGTGATATAACACGGCACGAATATTTTACAAACGAGGGTATGCACCATCTAACAATTCTTACAACGCAGGATATTGATTATACCGAAAACAACGATTTTGATTATAATATTCAAGGTAGACATATTACCGATTACCTTCTCATTCGTGATCTATTTGCGAAGAATAAGAATTACGTCTTGGATATTAGCCCGCAGTTGATATACTTATTCTATAGAGAGCGTAATATCCCTCGTCCTACAGCAGATGGACGGTCTGTCACAATAAATGATGCGTTTTTTAAGAATGCGTTTGGTGGAAACCATATACCACCGCAACTAGCATCCGATCTAAAAGTTCAGGGACAAGTAGATATCGCATATTATGGAATATGTAATACGCTTACAGTAACTGATAAGAAACCGTATCGGTTCTATTCAAAGCCTACGTCAAGTAAGTTAAATGATATTATAAAATGGTTAGAAAATGCGACGGACCAAAAGTACGCACCGATTAGCAATTTGATGAGATGGGCTGTACCGACAGAGACACCTATCCAACAAGCGGTGCTTTTGGACCTCTTCAAGTCGGTTGCAAAGAAGCCACAGACGTTTTTAAACCGTATGTTTACCCGCAAAAATAAGAAGAATAGAAACAATGCGACAACACGACGAAATCAGGCACCGCCGGCGCCACAAGAACCTCGTAATGCGCTAACAGCAGCAAGAGCCGCTGCCATTGGCGCACCTCCTCAATTATTGTTAGAAGCACCAGGAGTTCCAAAGCAGAAGAAAGAGATGGATGATGCTACACTCAGAAATATATTAGCAAGGGCAGAACCAAGACCAGGTTCAGTTGCAGCAACCTTAGGCATTCCGCGAGTACAAGTACAAGGACAAGCACCAGCACCAGCAGCACCAGCACCACCACCGGCGTCTACACCAAGACCAGGTTCAGTTGCGGCACAAGCGGCGGCACAAGCGGCAGAACGGGCATCGCCACCTCCGTTACCGATTCCAGAGAGCCTACCATTGTATAATTCTGAAACAAACGGAACATTTAGCAATACTGAAAGCAATGGTGAATCTACTGCTGAAGCTACAGAATTAGCAGAGGAAGCGGTCAACAACGACCAATCAATTGTTCTAGATATGCCGAAGCCATCTATGGCGCAGAAGTTAGGCGCTTTTTTCAAGGGCAAAAATCCAAAACCAGAATCTCCACCATCAACAAATAGTAATTATTACGAACCAAAAGAGCCGACAACGGTTGAAACATGGGCGGCAGCACAACGGGCAGCCATGTCACCGCAAGAACCTTTAGAGAAGCGCACAACTCTTCAAAAATTAAAGAATCGGTTTTTCAAAACAAAGAAGAATAAAAAGCCGAACAACAACGGACGAAATCTTACTCGGCGGGTAGTTCGACCAAAGATTCCTGTAATGCCAGAGGGTCTGTCTCCCCTTGTAACCCCTGTAGCAAATCTATCTGGATTTTCGTCTAATAATCCACCGCCGCCATCAAATCCGCAAAGAGAAGAATACATACGTATGGCAAGAAATATTGGTCTAGTTGAAGATGATGCAATAGAAGCAGAAAAAGAGGCGGAAGCAAGAGTCAAAAATAATAAAAAGAAGTATAATAAATTTTTAAAGAAGACTCCTGCAAAGCAATCTGAACTTCTAAAAAAACTGGTTCTTAGAATATTAAAGAGAAAGCGAACTGACTTATTGGCAGAGATTACCAATCCTCAAGAGCAAGAATATACAAATGAGGAGAAGGCGATGCTTGCTTCTCTAAATGAAGAAATACGTAGGGAGCAGAGCCCGGAATAATTGGCAAAATAATACATTCACCTAATAATAGAGTATGGCTACATTATTAGGTTATACAATCGCAAACGATCCTGATAGTGTAAAACTTCGTCAGGAGTCCCCACGTGGATACATCGCGAATGACGAAACTGCATTAATAGAATTCGGAATACTTATCCGAAAGAATAATGCCGTTGTATTTAATGAGCGTCTTGGTCTAAATATTGATCAGATTCGCGATTTTCTAAACTGGGTTGTTGGCAAGCGGACAACGCCCCTGCCTGATTTGGTTCGTAAGATTCTTTGCTTGAAGCGCGCACGTATTGTAAATAGCGTTGCGAGCACAGGCACAAGTCCTGCATTGCGAACAAAAGAGAATAATATGATTGCTGAGATTGATACAATGTTATACGACGATGGTGTTACCAATCCCGAAGATAAGCAGAAGTGCTTAGCGCAGAACGCGGGTAAATACGATTCAAGGGGTGGAGCGCAATCGGCTATGGCAAATGCGAAGGCTGGACCTACAGGTGCTAAGGGCGAAACCGGCGCGACAGGTCCTACAGGTCCTACGGGTCCGAAAGGGCTAAATGCGCCTATGCCTGGACCTGTAGCCGCACCAGAGCCTCCTGTAGCCGCACCAGAGCCTCCTGTGTCTACCACAGTAGGCGCAACGGGCTCTCACTGTACAACCATTGTCAATTGCGATAATAGTACTATAATAAAGGAGATTGAAGGTTTAAAAACGTCTGTACAAACGATAGTGGATCATTTGAAAACGCAGGCAGTGGCTAAGAATGGCAAAAATGGAGAGAACGGAGAGAATGCAGTGACAGCGCCGTCTGGCAATGTGGACAACGATATTGCTGCACTTAAGGGTAATACAAGCGATTTTTCAATCATTCTTCAGCGTTTAGGCGATATGGATAAGATGTTAAGAGAATTACTTGAGCGGTCAACGGTTGTAAAGAACGCGTCTTCGGCGGTTGAGGCGGCAAAGAATGGCGACCATACGGAACTCAAGAAACTTCTTGAGGAGATCTTAGCTATTTTACGTAAGAGCCCTCCTTCACCAATTGAGGCGAGTGTCGCAGACGAGAAGGCGGAAGAGGTTAAAACATTTACAGAAAATCCAGACATTATGACTATACTAAAAGAGATTAAGAAAGAGGTCGTTCAAATCAATGGCGATGATATTGATAACTCTGTTTTAGCCATTGTAAAGGCAATCAAGACACAACTCAATGAAGTGAATGAAGCGGTTGGAGATAGACCGGCGAAGATCCTTGAAATTATTAATACGATTTTACCAGGTGTTAATGCGGGAATAGATAAATTGGAGTCAAAATTCACCGAAGTGATGAAGGGTATAAATAGCATTCGTAGCAATATTAGTGATTTAAGTGGTAGTTTGCCGGACCGATTTGACGAGGTACTGGTAGCGATAAGTAAGATACAACCTCAGGCATCGGTAGATTATGGACCGCAGTTTACGCATATTGATGAGTCAATGCGTAGAATGTATGCTGAACGGGACTATACGCGGCGTTTTGACGAACTCAACCAAAAGGTTGATGATTTGATGGATCTTTTGCGCCGCTGCTGCGGTGGAGGACAACTACAAGGATTGCCGGCGCCTCCTGCAAGAAACGAACCGTATCAATTACCAGGACCGGCACCAGCACCAGCACCGGCGCTTCTAGGAAACTGGAATGAACAGCCGGCTGGACCAACAGGACCGTTAATGCTTGAAAATAGAAAGGGATTCAATCTACCGGATCCACGAAACCTTTTTGGGCTAGGACCAGGACCAGGACCCCTACCACCAATGCCAACGCCACCTGAACCGGTAGAACCGCAACTGCTTCTTAAGAATATGAACAGACCGTTGATGCTTGAGAATAAGAAGAATAATAAGCCGAAACGGAAGCGGATAGTAATTGGTAATAATAATTCCGAGCCTAGCAGCAATATTGCCGATACTGATGAGGAAAATGTATCGTTTGAACCCAGAAAGAGTCGTGGATTGCCTGCGGGCAGTGATGTGGAGGAGAAGGCTGAGGAGGAGGAGGCTGAGGAGGAGGAGGCTGAGGAGGAGGAGGCTGAGGAGGAGGCTGAGGAGGAGGGCAAACCCGAACGCAAGCGTCTCAACATCAAGAATAACGAGAATTCAAATAATATACCTAAGCCGATTCAAAAAGATGATAAGAGCGCTCGTAAATTATTTGGACCAGAGAAGACCCGCGGCTTATCTGCGAGCAGTGAAGAAGACGACACAACAAACAATAGTACCAATAATACAAATAACAATGATGAACAGCCACCACCGCCGCCAAACGAGATGCCACCTCCACCCAAAACTGATAAGGAGTCCCGTAAGACAACCGAGGTAGGCAAACAGTTAACAGAAGCCGTTGGACGTGAGCCAGGTCGTGGCAAATCCATTGATAGTGATGTTAAGTATGTACAACTCAAGAAACTTCAAGAAGCGTATGAAGACGGTGATAAGGGCGACAAAGCCCGCGATTTCAAAGATGTAGAAAAACTCGTTAACGAATTTTTAGACGGCTTTGACGATAACGGACCGCTCAAGACCGCTTTCCTCAAGAACTACAAAACGAAATTGGATAAGACCCACTGGACATTATACCTGAAGAATCTCTTTGAAGCCATTGGAAAACTAAGTAATAAGCCATCGGTACTCAATGCAACACGGAAGAAGGGCGGCAGACGTACTCAAATAAAATCTAGCCGCATTACAAGAAAGAACCGTAAATGAATATTCTCTTGAAGGCAAAGTATAGTTTTTACAGCGCCCTGGTCTTTTTCTTAGTCGCCAATCCTGAGACTTATAAGATCACCGATTGGATATTTGGCGATGTTATGCCTGAAATTGCGAATAGTGCCGGCGCTCCTACACCTGTAGGCTTATTCTTACACACCCTCATTTTCTTCGTGGTCATCCTATCGCTAATGATGTTCCCACGAGATTAATTATCGCCCGGCTAGTTAAGAATGGCGACCCGTAAATACCATCCTACTCGTTATTACGCTGGTCTATCCAAGACCCAAAAAGCAAAGCGTTATAAGGAGATTCAACACTTCGGCAAAATCAATTGGCGGTCACGAAAAGCCTACACAGGTTTTAAAACCGATAAAGGCGTCAAGACAAAGACCTCGTCCTACACCGAGCAACTCACCCGTAAGTTTAAAAAACTAGGCATTGACCCCAACCAAACCAAATCTCTACAAGCAAAGGCGAAAGCCACTGGCGTTCCTCTTCGCTACCTAAAAGCCTCTTACAACCGCGGTTTAGCCGCCTGGCGCACCGGTCACCGTCCAGGCGCTACCGAGCAGCAGTGGGGTTACGCACGCGTCGCCTCCCTGCTCGTCTGCGGCAAAACCGCCAAAGGACCTGATTCTGATATTGTTCGAAACGCCAGGAAATCCTCAAAGTCAGCCAACAAATGGTGGAAAAACTGTTAACATACGTCATTTACGATACGATTTTCTGCGTTTGATCTGCGCTCGTCGGCGACTCTTACGTCTACCGCCGATAGGCTTGTCTTTCCAATATACATAATACGTAGGCTCGTTGCTGCTAAATAAGCCAACGGGGCTGGAGTCAAATCCGCAGCTGGTGCGGTCCTTATCGGAGTGCGGGTCAAAAAGATTCGTCTTTTCTGGAACGCGCGTTGGCTCTCCGTAACGCTCGCAAGTTTCTGTTTTCTGTCCTTGGCTATTTGTGCTATAACTATACTGAAGGCACGGACCCTGAGCACACTTAGGCATATAACTTCCATCGTCAGGATTTACCTCGGGAATGTTGTGACCCTTCATTCCAAATAATCCCGCTGTTTCTTTCTGTTTATAGGGTCCGGTTCTACGTAAAGAAATAGATGGTAGCATATTCTACTTACGTACTATGTTTTATCTAGACCCCGTACCCAGCCGGTGCCACAGCATTTCGCCCCTCAAGGTCCTTCTTCGCCTGCTCAATGAGCGGAGGAATAAGTGCCATTGCCTCCCGTGAAACAAACCAACCGTTTGTCACATATTTGAACATACGGTCCTGAAACATCGCACCTACGCGCACCCAATGTTCCGCTTCCGTCCAATCAGGATGAATACGCAACTGATATTGGTAGCACCGATGAACGCGATAGGAGCACAGCAGGTCCGCCTGGCGCACTATGTGATAAACCCTCCCCCAATCGCCATGGTCAGGAAAGACCGGCTTTCTATCTACCGTTAACGCATTCAGTTTGCTATACGACATCGTAGTGACTATTGCGAGAAGCGCGCTCGCCCGCGTATCGGACCAACCAATACTTGTTAGAAACTGATGGACGTGTAGGGATGCTAGTTCAGGATCTACGTACTTCTTATCTACGCAATCGTGAAGAGCAGCAGCGTAGCGAGCCATCGTCTTCTCATCTTCGCTAAATGAATAGTCCATTAGTTTTTCGGCAAAGCGAACACAATCACGTGAATGGGTGACATCGTGGCTCGGGTCTATATTGTACTCTTTACAGAATTCATCAATAAATGTGTATAGAACGTCCATTGTTACCTCTCCGATTATAACCAATCGGCAACCTCAATTTTTTCTGATAGTTCAAAGTAAGATGGGGCAACTCTTTAATGATAATCCGAAAGGGCATCCTAGACTCAAAACCTTGGGCTACGGTACAGAAGAAAAGGCGCTAAATTCAGTAGCCAAACTCAAGAAGTATCCGACGCCTTATCAGCGTCAAGCAGCGACGACGATGTATTACCGTGCTAAGTACCACGCCAACCAGACACGGAATATGCGTAAGGCGATGAAGGTATATAGTAAGTTTCTGAAAACTCTCAAACACAAGAAGGACAAAAAGTGAAGAGGACATATAAATACTACCATTGAGTATAATGGCGGTATTTATAAAGAAGGTCAGCCCTGATACAATAGAGGATGAAGCAGAACTTCAAAATGTAGCAGCGTCTTACGGATTTGCCCCAAAAGTCTATAAGACAACAGAGGGCGAGATTCATATGGAGGACCTACAGGAAATGTGTATTGCGGATAAGTATGGAGAAGACCCTAAGGATATTCCCGCTCGTATTTGGGTCTCTATTCGTACTATAATTCATACACTATATCACAAAGAAGGTATTGAATATATTGATATTACTCCGTATAATTTTATTGAAAAGGACGAAAAGGTGTATATTATTGACTTTGGACACGCCAGTTACTACAAGTCAAAAGAAATGATGAACTGGTTCGTCAAGCAGTTTCTAGAGGATGGTATCAATGAATGGAATCCAGATTTCAAGTAGCTGCTGAATAACGAATAAGCGCCTCAACATATAGATCGTACGCCTTATTCTTGCTGATATATCCGTACGTTTTGGACCATTTACCTGGAATGTTCAACTTATACGTTGAGAAAAACGTTTCAATCGTCTTTTTGATATCTTCACTAAGAACATCAATATCACCCATCCTTCCGTAATCTTCCCCTAAAACACATAAAACTTTTTCATCCATTCCGTGCTCGTCCTCCATCACCAGCGCGCCAATAATATAGGCATTATACGTTGTATCATTTTTGATACCATCGCTATTACGAATAATTAGAGCATCAAGTTCATCCCCATCCGACCCCAATGTACTAGGAAAAAAGCCGTAGGCATAAGGGTACGGATGGCTAGCAGGCATCACACGGTCTACTACAAGTTTCCCCTCGTCCTTATCATATTCGTATTTGATAAGACCACCCTTCTCAATCTCAATATAAACTGGGAAAGTGGGGTCCATAGGCATTATGGTTTATATTCATAGAAACAAACCGGTTTAGATATCCCATAAAAATTGACCCACTCCTGCAATAATAATCATATATTACAAGTAAAATGGGGTTTGATCTCAACATTCGCACCGACCTAATGATTTGTTCGGATACAGGAAAGCCTTATTTCTATATTCCTGACGGTTCTCGTATGCGAGTTTACGACTTATCAAAACTCGTGGTTCCGAAGGAGCACCGGCGGTTTATCAATCAGCGGGGAGGCATCTTTCACGCCTATACAACGTGTGTTTTTGAAAATAAGGATATTGTCAATATATCTGTTTACGAATTTCTAGAGAAGTATCCGTCGTGGGACGCAGTCAAGACCTATGATGAGGAGCAAACATACTGGACCGAAAAGGACCATAATGAGTTTAGGATGGCGCTAGAATGGTTGAACAAGGATTTTATTCAGTATCGTATTGAGTGGTCTTACTAACGTCTAAACCATTTGAAAATTCCTCGCATAAACGGTGTAGAGCGGGCTAACCAGCCAACCCAAACAACAGGAATAACGACGAAGACAAGTAAGTATAAAATAACAATAAGTATTTTTGCTAAAATTTTTGTGTAACCATTAAACCAAGATAGTTCGTGTTTATGGTCCATAATAGATGCCGATGTAGGTTTACATACAGGATCAACTGAAAAACAGGGTTCAAAGTACTTATGATCTAAAAATACAATAGTATCCTTATGGGCATTTACGATTTTGTTAAATTTTGAAAAGGCTGTAGTCGCATTAATATACATTTCTTTATTGGGAAAATCCGATTCTTTTACGGAAGACTCAACAATAGTTTGAATAAGTTCGTGAAGAGCAGGATGATGCGGTTTAGCAAAAATCATAGCGTTATTGAATATACCGAGCATATTTGCTGGAAATGCGGAATAACTTACAATCATATCGGCAGTATCAATATTTGGAGTATTTGAAATAGAGCGTAGAGATTTCATATCGGTGTCAACTGTAATTCCACCATGATTGTAAACAACAACATATCGTCCTAGATCTACTTTTTGTACAAGATAGGGGAATTCGTCAAACTTTGCAGCGACTTCTGGTCCGATTTTCATACACTCTTCACGTAGACTTTTTTCATCCCATTGCATATGTGTGTAATCCGGGTTCATATTATGTAAATCATCAACGTTAACTTTGAATTTATCAGGTAATTTATCCCACCCTTGTAACCATGTTTGATGAGTAATTTTAGGGATGCCCATTCCTACTATGTAATTCATTATTAATTCATCACTGTAATTAGGAAAGGGAAAGACTAAAACAGTGAACAGAACCAAGTCATTTCGGAAACGCGGGAAGTCCCATCGTCGCTTTCGGGTGTCTCAAAGACGAAGGGGAGTCCAGGGGCGGCGGTAGCAGTCTCTTTACAGAACTTAGCCAGCTCCTCACCCCCAATTTTGCCCATTCCGATATTGGCGTGACGGTCAACGTGAGCGCAACACGCCGTCAAAGAGTCATTGAGATGGATGACGCCGACATTGGACCAGCCGATCGTATCGGCAATAATCGCCGCCAGACCGGTCATCTTGTAGCCGCAGGCGAATACGTGGCAGGTATCTACGCAGCAGCCGAACGATTCGGCACCATAAATACCGACTATGTCCTTCACAAAGGCACCGAAATCGCGCAAATCACGTGCAACTTCGGTACCCTGACCGGCGCAGGTTTCCAGCAGGAGCCGGCAGCAAGGCACCCCAGAAGCCCGCGCGGCGTCCAGGACCGCGCAGAAGAATCCACGCATACGACGGAGTCCCTCCTTTTCGCCGAGTTTCAGGGACTTTCCGACGTGGATAACGACGCCTCGCGCAGCAATTCTAGCACCTGACTGGAGGAGATTGACGACGAGCGAAACCAGGCGCTGCCCGCTACTATTGTCAGCGCCCGCCGTATCATCCCACGAGCATGGATTGATGATATAGGGCGCATGGATGAAGAGACGTATATTGAGTTCAGTGACCGCCAGTTTAACAGAATTACACGTGGCGGGGGTCCACGCACAGTGCGCGAACGATTTTGGCGACGCCGCAAATATCTGGGCAGCCGAAAATCCGGTAAGTTTACCATGGAGGGAATGAAGAAAGGAGGAAAAGCCGATACCGTTGCTGCCGACGCCGGTACCACAGTGGTAGCCGATAGGAGGAAGAGACATAAGAACCACGAATGATACAAACCGCACTTACCGTGTTCAATTTTTTCACCCGCCCACGTAGGGTATGAAGTACGACATACTATTTTTAGTTTTAGGAACGGTTCTACTTCTTTTTCTAGTAACAAAACTCTCCAAGCAAAAAGATACCATTTTTCTATGCACGACGTATTTTGACTGCCCGAAGCGTGATGGTTGGGCGATGTTTCAAAATGGCATTAGTAAACTAAAAGTCCTTCACGAGCCGCAAACCCTCAGCCGTATAGACAAATGGGTTGTGATCAATGAATACTCCTCGCATCCGAAGGCAAATTGGGCAAAGCTTATGAACGAAAAGTATCCGTTTATCACCTTTTTACAGAAGAGTCAGCAGGACGAGGGTCAAGCCAAGTCCCTTAATATGTTACTTAACTACGCGCAGCCGTACACATATTGGTTTCATTGGGAGGAAGGATGGGAACCAACAAGACCATTCCTTAACAACGCCTTCAGCATTATGGATACTACCAATATTACGCAACTACAACTCAGCGATGATTGGATAAATCGTAGTGGACCGAAGACGTGTAAAGATAATTATTGCATTATTCCGCATACCAATGACATCACCAGCCACCAGACCCGAACGCACCTAAAGACCGCAGCCGATGTTCATCGGTATTGGCCGCATTATTCGCTGCGCCCATCATTCAACCGTGTAGCGTTTTACAAGTCTCTTGGCGAATTTTCCACCGATAAGTTTGCCCCGCCGCTCACATCGGAGCACGATTATGCGGTACGCTGGTACAATAATGGCGGCACAATCGGTGTCTTCAAACAGGGTCCATTAAAACGCCCCAACAACTACATCAGTACCCACGACTAATCAACAGCGGGTTTAAACCGAGCATATATTTATTAATATCTATAGTTTATAGATATGGTAAAAGATACAACACGAACACGAAAGGTATCAAAAAGAGTATTAGAAATGTGGAACGACCCCGATACAGTTTGGGGTAAAAATCCAGAACTTGAATATTTCTGGGGCGACCTGGCTTCACAAAAAAAAGTAGTTCTTATTTACAAAGATAAAACCCATAAATATATAAATTTACCCAATAGGACTACCAAAAAATACAAATCTATAATGAATGAATTTGAGGAAGATGATAATGTAGTTGCAATATTATCAAGCAATCGGTCTCAAGATGCGTATGAACAATATTTATATCCAAAGGCTAAGTCTAAGTCAGTTGATTATGTTATAAAACATTATAATACTTATTTCAAACCAATTCTTCCAGGTGACAAGTTAAGAGTCCCATTGTAAAGTGCCGGTCTAAATACATAAAACAATAATTTACTAAATGACGAACGTCCAATATGCGTCCGATCTTCATCTAGACCACCTCGCCCCAAATATAGAGTTTAATACTCTTATTACCCCTGCTGCACCGATTCTTATCCTAGCAGGCGATATTGCTTCGGTATGGACCTCCATCTATGGCAAATTTCTCCGCTGGTGCTCAACAAACTGGTCCCACGTTATTCTTATTGCGGGCAACCACGAGTATTTTTGCCATAGAGACCATCCGCGTAGCCGTCAGGAAACGGAACAGCATATAAGGAATCTCTGCCGTTTTCACTACAATGTTCATTTTCTACAGGCGGGACAAACCTATGTAGTTCCGAATAAAAAGCTGGTCTTTATCGGTGCCACTCTATACTCAAATATCAGTAAAGAGATCCACGACGAGGTACTTGTAAAGAGTGATTTTACGAAGACGTTTATAGAGCGCGATAATATACTCTGCCGAACGCATCCATCGGATCACGTAAATGCTCATAAACGCCATAAACAAGCACTCGCCGATGCCATCCGAGCAGTTCCGCGTAACTTTAAAGCCGTCGTTGTAACTCACTATCTTCCTACACCCAAGCTCCTAGAGCCCGAATATCAGGACGACCGATGGCGCTCCTGCTACGCCTCAAACGACGAGGACCTATTCAGACCACCGGTCAGTGTATGGATTTGCGGACACGGACACCGCAGCACCTATATCCTTGCAAAGCACGATATCCTTGTCGCTATGAACGCCCGAGGATATAAGCAGTACGAACTCAATCGTACAGTAGACATTTACCAACCAACAGTGGGATTCATTCTCTAAACCCATTGTAAGGATAAAGATGTCCGTGGCAGAAGCGGAGGCAGCCGCCCAACAAGCAGCCGAGAAAGCAAAATGGCACCGAGAACATTTATGGGCAATAGGATTGCTTACACGCCGCGGTGAGAATACCAGCCATTACACACATAGACAAATAGAAAAAAACAAACAAAATCTTATGAATGCAACCAAAGTAGCAAGACGAACCGCTCGTAACTTAAGAAAAGCCAAACTAAAAGCGCAACTTCAAAGTAATAATCCCGCCCCTGTTCTTATATTAAACGACGCTCCGTGGTATAATTTAGTAGAAGAGGAACTTGTTCCGAGTCCTTCGCGAGCTAAATCGCAGAGGAAGACTAGACGTCGTCGGCACCGCAACTAGCCAGCGTCTGCTTAAGCTTCTCTAAGTACAAAATGCCGTCCATCAGCTCCTCTTGGGCGTGCTGAATCCAGTCCCCAGCCCCCAAATCCGTGCGGTCAAGAGTGACGCCGTACTTTGTCACGCCCAGCGATGAACGCTGTAGAAACTTCAAAATAACAGCGCGAACAACCGAATCAGTACACGACTCCATATCTAATTGTTAGAAATCCAGGAAAGTTTAGACCGCCGTAATCACATAAAATTTGATTCTTTATAGTCTTAAAGAGGGCAATAAACAATCAATGAACGCTGCACGTAAGGTAATTCATACGGCACCAGCCTCTACAATTCGCCTTCAATATGCCAGCAATCTGTACCTAACAAAACACGAAAAGCCGCTATTCCCGCTATTCTTACAACCCACGGCACCATATCTCGCACTTGTTGGAAATGTAGGACACCCTTTGAGTGATTATTATAGCAGTTTCTTCCAATGGGCGTCAAACCGTTGGAAGTCTATTGTTTATATTCCTGGTGAAGTGGAAGAAAGTGTGATAGGTAATCCATACGACATTCTAAAACATCACGAAAATGTATTTATACTCACGAAACAAAATCCGTTCTATATTTACGAGCCGTACAAACTTGCCATGTGGACGCCAACTGAGCAAACTGCGTATAGAAAACTGTTTATCTTCACTTATGGTTGTCAAGATCAACGTACCTTTCTAGAGCACCACGGAACCATTTACAGTCACGGAATCAATGGTATAAATGGAAAAATTCATACAAATTCCCGAGGATATGAGGAAAGCCCAGCGGACGGATTTCAAACTAATGCGGTTCTCACAATATCTTCCAAATAAATAGAACTACAATGTCAGCGAAGGAGTATAAGATGACGGTTAAGGGTGTAATGAACTGGGCGCAAAATGAACTTGAGCACGTAGGTTACTTAGTAGGAGTCAGAGATCCCGATATTCAGTATGCGTATGCGCAGAGCGTTGTGAATGGTATGCTCCACTTACGTGATGCCCTTCTTGAACTTGTCAATGACCCGAACTACGTTACACACAAAGAAGAGTTACAGCGTACGCACGATAAGGTGATTCGCGTTGTTAAGCACCTCATCAAGGACTTTAATGTTAATTTAGAGGATATTAAGACGTTTAACACCCGCCATGTGCTTGGCAATCTTTCTTACTTGAACGAGAACAAACCGAAGACGAATGGTGGCACCCGTAAAAATCGTCGCCGCTATTGAACATACTATATTTTATATAGTTAATTCAAAATTTTTTACGCAACAGGGTTAACGCGTAAATGTACCATTTACGCAGTAGGGTACGACGGGTCCGACAGAATGCCGCACTGACCCGCGCCGCCGTTGTACGTCTTGCCCTTTCCGAGCAGGATGTAGCCATTGACACCCCAGTCCGCGCCCCAAGAGTTCTTCACCTTCCAGTACTGCTCGCCGCTCGCTGAGTCCGTACCATAGCCGACGGCGAGGACACCGTGGTCCAGCTGGGCGCCGCACGCCGCCGTAAGCACACCGCCCGAATAGAGCTGGAAGGAGTTCTGGTCAGCCTCAACGGCGACCGAGATGGGCTGCTGGGCAATCGCTGCCTCTAGCGCTGCTTCAGAGTTCGTCGCAACGTCCGTGTACGACTTGATCTTTGCCGCGACCGCCTTTGCCTTCGCCTGAGAGCAAGTACCATCCTGAGCCGTGTAGGGGTAGTTCGCCTCGGTAGTGAGACCCTTATTCTTAATAATGTACTCAAATGCCGAATCCATGAGTCCACCGTTGCAGCCCTGGTTTCCCTCAGATGAAGAGCAATCAACGAGCTGTTGCTCGGAGAGCGAAACGAGCGTGCCGTTGGAGAGGAACCACGCGCCCTCAACCGAGCCGGTCGTGGAGAACGCCCAGCACGAGCCGCACTGACCCTGGTTCTTCACCGGCGTCACGGCACCCTTCGTTGTCCAGTCAACGGAAACGGGGGCGACAAACGGAGGCATAAAAAAGTTGCGGTGGGGAAATACGCGGCGGGAAGCAATAAAGTTATCATAGCCGCCCGTGATGTACTGCTCGGCAAACTCAGAGGAGGTGAGGTCGGCAAACTTGTTCATCTCCATCGTCCACGAGTGACCGGCGGCATTGTGTTCCTCAACCTTGACAAGGTTGGAGTGCCAGACATATTCGCGGTACTCCATCTCGGAGACAGATGAGTACGTGCGGTTGTTGTTAGCAGCCCAGTCGATGAATGGGGACGCAGAAGCAACAGATGCGAGCAGGGCGAGAACAGCGAACATGGTATATGTATAAAATATGCCAGCGACTTTAAACCGTCACACCAATTTTTCTTTGCAATATGTAGAATGGCGCGCCGCAATAATAAAACGCGCAAGAATATTCGTAAAAATAAACGCACGCGTAAGAACCGCCGTGGCGGACAGCGTGCAAATGCGAGCACGTGCCCACCGGGTCAGACAGGCGTGAATTTCAAAAACTGGGGCGGTGCATGCGGTCCATACAATAGCACTTATAAACTGATGAGTGGTACAACGAATTAAATTAAACGGGCACGATCTGACGTCCGTCAATACGCTCCTCAGGCGGCACATAGCGCAACCCGAGGAACGCAAAGATATCCTTCTCACTCTTCATACCCGGCGGTACAGGCGCGCTAGATCCCTTGAGGGGCACCATCGTATGTTCATTAAGCGTATAGCCCTTATCATTTACATACTTACGGAAGGCAACATTGAACTTATCAGAGCCAGTGAAGTACAGAAGAGCGTAAGCGTACTCAGCGGGTGCTGTCAAAAGCAAATCCAGACGGCGCGCCTTTCCAGGTGCTGCCGCCGAGCCCACGCGCACATAGCCCATCCACTTCTTATCACCGCTCACTAGTTCATCAATAATATAATCGGACTCCTTCAAACCAGTAACAAATGTTTCAAAGAGTGCCTGCGAATCTGTCAACGAGCCGCTTTTAGGCGTTAGGAGCATATCTACGTCGCCGCTGTCGTTTGCACCGCGGCGATAAGAGCCGACCACGACGCCCTTGAGCCCCTTGGGCATAAACGCCTGTAGGACGTCCTCGTGGACTGTCATTTCCTCACGAGGAATGCGCAGCGTAGCCGTGGCGTGGTACTTGAGCCCCATCTTTTGGGTGGCGTTAAGGAGCGACGGCTCCGCCTTCACAGCCGCAGACAGTGCCGCAACACTCTTGAGTCCGGCAGCAACGAGCTCACGCGCCTTCACCGGACCGATACCGTGAACCGTCAGCAATTCATCTACGGCGTCAATGGAATACTCCGCCTTGACGCGCTCCGCCGACGCCAGAGATCCAGTCGCCAGAATTTCTTTGATTTTCTCTTCAATCTTCTCGCCGATGCCGGTCACACCGGTGAGATCGTCATAGGACTGAATCGGACGACCGAGACCGCTGATTTGGTCCATAACTTTTTTATAGGCACGCGCCTTGAAGGCAGATGTTTTCTCGCCCTTAGCGAGCTCACCGCGGCGCATAGTCTCAAGCGCAGAAAGAATGGAGGAAGTGTGGTTCATTTTCTACAGATGGGGAAGGAAGTTTGTCAGGTATATGGGACGCACCTGCCGATAAACCGCATAGTATAACTTCAATTTTTCCACTCGCCCGCTATAATAGGAAGAAGCGGATGGACCGTTTCAATCAGGTTTTAGATAAGGCGTTTCCGAACGTCAAGACCAAAGAAAATTATAAGAGTCGCCTCAGGGGTCTCACAAAAACTCTCAACGAAGCGGATCCGCTAGTGATTCTGAAGGCGCCCGACACGTATTATCCGAAACTACAGACCTTATATCCATCATTCAGCACCCGTAAGAATATGCTTACGCTCATCCTTGTCCTTTTCCGCGAGGATCAAGCACTTAAAACCGAGAACCCCGCTGCCGCCGCAAAATGGAAGCAATACCACGACGATCTTGTACGAATCCAGGAAGCGAAGGTGCGCCGATCAGAGCCTGAGGACAAACAAGTTAAGCAATATACGAGTTATGAGGAAATTACTGAGAAGTACCGAGAACTCAAGACAAAGACACCCCATAATACACTCAAGACCAGCCAGCAATTCCTACTCCTGTCCATCTTAGTACATTTGCGACCAAAGCGTGCGGATTTAGGAGCCGTAAAGGTGTATAATGAGGACGACCCACGGAAAACCGATGAGAACTATATTGTTCTGCGCACTGAGGGCACTTCTTACTTAGTAATGAACTTATATAAGACGAGTAAGTACTACCAGACGGTAGAGGAGGATTTACCTGACGAACTCGTAAAGGATCTGAGAACGTCGTTGGGACGCCATCCGCGCAACTATATTTTTACGAAAGAAAACGGAGAACCGATGAGCAATAATACTTACTCGGTGTTTGTTAAACATACGTTTGAAGAGCTTTTTGGTCGCTCAACAGGTGTTTCCCTGTTACGCCATATTTACATTACAGAGAAGTTGGACTTTGATGATATGACGATACAGGAGCAGGAGGATGAGGCAAAACTTATGCTTCATACGTCTGGGCTTCAACGGCGGTATAAGTGGCCGAAGAAGGTGATTTGTCCGAAACTTTGTGCACCCTATATGAAAATAGATACGACACCCAAAACCAGGAAATTTAAGCGTAAGCTCATGACAAAAAAGCCTACGAAGAAGACGCGAGATCGGCGGTCTCCACAGCATTAATGAGTGTATGAATAACAGCCGCAAGACCAGGCTGTTGATGTTGAATGTCACTGAGCATCATAGAAACTACGGATTTCAGAAGGAAATACTTAGTCTCCCATTGCGAGACAACCGGTGGTGCCGCACCAGAGATATCGGTCACCTCCTCAATACCATCAATGCCCTCGGCAACAGTGGTAGCAGTGGCAGTAGCAGCAGGTACCGCCTTGCCTTCAGAAATCAGTTCATTCTCCTCAGCAACAACACCGCCTGTAGCCTGCCGTGCCTTTAAGATGTCCTCACCATGCTTCTTAAATGTATCCCATACAACGTCATGGGCTGAAGAGCAATATTCGGCGCCAAGAGCCTCCAAAACATTTCCCGTTTTCAGGAGTTTGATAATAGCGGCTTTCGGCTTCGCAAACGAGGCATGAGTGCGAAGCTTGAGTGGAAACCCGCGAATCCATTCCACTGGCTCGCGTACAATAAAATCAATATAAGTGCGAAGTAGATCTTCGCCCTTGTACTTGAACGCCTCGTAGACCACGGTAAAGTAGCGTTCATTGGAACCGAGTAGTGCGCCGGCATTCTTTAACAGCATTCTATTTATTCACTGAAACAAAAGTTTAAATCCACAATAGAGATGTTTCAACTCGCTATTGTGGGCTTGGGACCCGCAGGCATTTTTACGTTGGCATCTCTACCGGAGGAGGTATTGCCCGAAACTCTTATATTAGAACGGTCGTGTATCGGCGGAGACCTGTCGTCACAATATAGTAGCGTTATTGCGAATATTACCAAGGAATGGTTTATTAAGACGTTCAAGACCATTCCGAAATGGGCGAACCAGTCGTTTCCAGAATTGGATGGATACCAACCCACGGAGCCACCCAAACTTGCTGATATTTGTAAGGTACTCAGGAGGCTAGCAAAACCAGATATTCAGAAGGCGCATCTTCATACAACGGCACTTTCAAACCTGGTTCAAACGACCGATGGTTGGAATTTAGTGACGCCAAAAGAGATATATCAAGCCAAAAAAGTTATTTTATGTATGGGTGCGACGCCGAAAACAATGGACTTACCACTTCCTTCAATCCCCCTTCCTATAGCACTCGCACATGATCAACTCACGAATGTAATCTCACCAACTGATACAATTGTGGTATTTGGAACATCGCATAGCGGCACCTTAATCCTGAATAATCTCAAGCAACTAGGATGCCAAAATGTCTATGCGATCTATCGTGGAAAAACGCCAGCACAACAAGAACTAAAATTGGCTGCCGCCGTCATAGCACAGGAAATACAAGAGAAACAATGGGGGGTCCTCACGCCGACCTTCATAAACTATGACGATTTTTCCAAGATTTATAGAGTCCTTTCCAAAGCCAATGCCGTGATTTACGCTATTGGATTTGAGCCACGTACATTTACATATACAAATCAAGAAGGCACATGTAAGCCGCTTACCGAAGATACGCCAGGAGTATATGGATTCGGTATTGGACGCCCTCGCCCCACGAATACCAGCGACGGAATCGGATTTGAAGAGTTTATTAAGGCGATACAGACGGAACTTCCTGGCATACTTTCAGCGTAGATTCCAGTGCCTCAACACGGTCGCGCAACGAATGAATCTCTGCCAGGCACAGCGTCACTAACTTAGGATAATCTACGTGAAGAACCCCTTTCTTATCTTTTTCAACACAGCGCGGCTCAATACGCTGGACATCGTCGGCAAATACGCCGATGTCCCGCTGACCGTTCGCTATCCACGTGAATTCTACCGGCTTTGGTAGACCCTTGAGTACATAGGGCACACCGTCTTTCTTGAGCTTAGGATCCGACGGTGTTAAGAACGCCTCGGCGTATACATCCCCGTCGGCAAATATGTTACCCATCGTAAGCGATGACGGCAATCCCATACGATTTATATAGAGATTTCCCTGACGGACTTGAACATCGCCGAGAACATCGAGCGGGGTAAGCGGTGCCTGTACACCGATGCCGAGAAAGCCCGCCGATGTAAAGCGTGCTATTTCTTGAGTATTGACTTTAAAGAGTAAATTGTTTGTAGCGTTGATGCCGTTAGAGAGTAGCAGCGGCACATTATTATAGTAAATCTGGGAATTGCTCAGATTCAGATTATTGCGAACTAAAATATTTGAATTGTTGAAGGTTTGTAACCCATTGGTTTTTATAATTTTATTGGTAGTATCTATCATTCCTAGAAGCAATGAAAGATTGTAATCACTATTTGCCGAGTTTCCAGTCGCAGAGGTAACGACATTTTGAAGCTCAGGCACATTTACAAGGAATTTGTTTGGGTTGGTGAGAATACTCGCCATTCTAATTTAGCCAGAGACGAAAAAAATCCATCTAAAACGAATGTAAGCCATAGAAATAGGATATGTCTTCTGGGACGGGAAGGTTGTATAGTGCGTATCCCTCGGATTCCGAGTCGGATACAGACAGTGCGTCATCCGATTACACGCAAAGCTCAGATGTAACGACGAATTACTTGATTAATGTCCCCGGTACGAAGCCTCCTGTACCAACAGGATATCAGGCTCCAGGGCAAGCGCCAGATTCTCCGCCAGATACCGGCACGTTATTGAAGTTTCAGCAGACAGAGACTACGTCGCTATTTATGCTGAATTCGCGAGATCGTGATACAAAAGCTTACCCGCAGCCCACATTTTTCACACTTCGTCTTCCACGCGTCTACAAAAATGTAAAATCCATTACACTCAATCAAATTAATTTGCTCAATTCATTCTTTAATTTTTCACTGGCGCAGCAAAACACAACGTTGTATGTGTATGAAGAGGGTCGTGTACTATCGGACGGTTCATCCAATATTGTGCCTGTAAGAATTCCAGACGGAACCTATAATGCGAGTGAACTCGTTATAGCACTCAATAATGCACTCAATGCCACTCCACTCTTCTCAAATATTAGTTATGCCGATTTTCTGTCCGTGTTTCAGTTGAATGGAGATTTTTCTATTCTTTTCAATACGCCAGGACCGGTCGTCTACAATGTGCTGACCAAAAGTTACGATAGTAATGTAACCATCAACGATATTGTGAATCGCTATTTTCAGCAAAGTCAGACTGCCGGTGTAACGGATTTTACGAACAATGAGACGACGGTGGCGTATTACTATCCTATTATGTACCAAATGATAGCCGAAGCGAACGTAACGGTGCCCTTTAGTGTAGACGGGTTGACGATTCCGACGGGATTTCCCAGCTGGTATGATTATATTTTGTTCGGATTCCAGGGTCTTGATGATCCAAATATTCTTGCAATCGCATCCAATACGGAAAATCAAAAAATATTTGATAACTACCGTTACCAGAATACATTTAATACAGCACTTGTAAATTTTTATAATTGTAGTTACAATACCCAACAAGGACGTCTTATAATAGCGGCTCCAAGTTTGAACGCAAGTATTGCAGCGGATTTGAATACACAGTACTCAAATATTCTTGCGTCTCTTATTACTAGTTACGACGCAGTGAATCCTGGACTCAACTTAGGAAACGTAGATACGTTTAACACACAGTATGCGGCTCTCCAGAATTCAAATGCGGTCGTTATATCATTTTATAACTTTTTACAATACAAGTTCACAAGCAATTTCGGTATTAATTTTGGAACGTACTCGGCGGGTTTTTATGCTGATTCAAACAATCAACTCACAATTTACAATACACAGAATGAATTTGGTTGGAATCTTGTACTTACGCCGAATATTTTCCTGACACAAATATCTTCAAACTCGCCGCCGTCATCTATTACAAATTATTGGCCGAATCTAATATTTCCTAAGAATGCGTTAACGCCCGCAATTTCTACGTTTGTATCAACTGTTACATCATCTACATTTCCTCTCACATCGCCAAATAATGTTCCACAGCTTAACTTTTCCAATGCAGGCGAAACTCAATACGGATATACCGATATTGTGTTTCCTATTTTGCCGGCAAGTTATGTTCGCACTGTGTTCAATACACCATGTCGGCAAGATATCAGTTTGATGACTATTCCACGTTACGCAAATAACCGTGGTCCAGGAACGGAAGAGGTTTATAACTTTAGTGTACAAAATTCAACCCCATCACTGCTGTTTGATGTACGAAACCCGCCGAGTGAATATGTACTGACTGATATATCAGGTGTTACAATTTTCAATATGTACACAATGGAACAAAATATGTTTCAGTCTGCTGATTACATGCGCGCCTATGATCAATGGCAGAATTATGTGTTTGTGAATATTATCAGTGGTACGCGCATACAAGAAACTTCGTTAAACTACAATCAACATCCGCCAATCGGTGATATTAATATGACGAGTTTTCGTCCATTTATCTTTTTCCAGATGAATGCACACGAATACGCTGTAGACCCGACTGCGTTGTTTGATGTAACCTTTTATGTAGAAACACAGGATGGATCCCCATTCCCTGCGCCGATTACCATTAGTTGGTATAAGGATCGTTCGGCGTTTATGGCAGATGCCTTACAGGCAATGAATACGGTGAATATAAATACCGATAATCCGCGCAATTATTTTCAGACTCAGACGTATTCTATAGGCACAAATTCCGCAACGATGGTAGTACCTGTACTCAATTTACAGGAAACGTATTTCTATGTACATTTTGCTGTAAGCGGCAATCAACCGAGTGTTGCTTTACGTGTTTTTACTTCACTTACAAACGATTATGGAGTATACGGATACGCTACAGTTAACGATTATTTAAATATGCCATATCAAGACTTGCCTTCTATTGCGAACCAGTTTACACCTGAGAGCTCTGTATACCAAAATAACTTAGTCTCTATTTACTCTACATCGGTGACGTCAATCGGCTACGATATTTCTGGGGTTTCAAACAATTTAGCAGATTACATTATTGTTGCGCCAAACTACAATTTCTACGATCCTACTAATTTTGAAAGTTATGTTAATGGTGTAGAGTCTGGTGTACGCTATCAGTTTAATCTGTCTAATGTTGGAGCGCCGGCGCCGCAGCCCAACTTAGTACCACCGTGGTCTCTCTATTTTAACTCAAATAGTCGTAACAGCATTTTGGATTTGTACAATACATCTAGTCTTATTTATCTGGATTCGTCTATAACGCAGACATTCCCTGGTGGCAGCAATTACATTTTGAACAACGAGTCGGTCATTGCCACCTTTTTGGACCCTACTTTACTGACAAATAAGGAAATATTCTTGACGCCTGGTCAGGATCCGTATATGCCAGTTCAGTCTACGACGATTTTCCAGCCGTGTATTAATCCTGGCAATGTTCTCGTAACAGATGCGTCCACATCTGCCACATTTTCCGATACAACGGGCTTTGCGGGTCTCAGTTTCTTCTTGCCGCCGAACGAGGTGGTGAATCTGTCGCAGTTTGTTGTGAAGTTTGCCTATACGGCGCCGACACAGACGAACAATTTGGATTACATTACACAAATTAGCAGCCCGTTTCAATACTACGGTTACAATAATGTACAACAGGGCACGATCAACAATTGGTTATATAATAATAGTGTATCACAGCCAATATTTCAAAATCTAAATCCTTATACTGATATCGTGTCTGGTGTTCAGTATACTATAGGCTTTCCTTATTTTAATATAAATTTACCTTTTATTACGTATAAGACCCTACAATTGCTGTTTGGAGTTCCAGATGGTGCTACGGGCATTTTTTATTCAAATACGGGAGGACTTAACGCACTAATACAATATTCCCCTACAAATACATCATATGTACTTCCAATAACAGCCATTTCTTTTGGAGGAGAATCATTTAATCCTGGCTCTTATAATATTCAAATAGCAAATCAGAGTTTACCACAGACACAAGTTTTACCGACATATGGCGATTTCTATAATATAAATTTACAGTTTTCCGAATGGTCCTGGGACGACTGGTATCTATCAAATCGCATTAATACAAAGATTGGTATCTTCCCTACTGGGCAAATTCAGGGCATCAGTACAAATCAAGTTTCAATCTCAAGTGCCTTATACACAATGACACTCAATCAGGTAACACAGGTTTGTCAGTATACGAATCGGTTGGGCACGCTTCATACGCGAGAGCCTGATTGGGGTACCTTCTATGAATACACCGTCCAGCAGAATTCAACTATACTCACTGTACCAATTGGCACAAATATTAGTAGTGTTTTTTCAACGATTGCCACATCTGCCGATATTACTCCTACCTACACAGCCGGCAATATCAGTTATCCTGGATATACATTGACTGCCCCAGAAATCTATAACTATACGTATCTGCCACGGTCGTACGGTATTGCCCCCTCTATTGGAAATGCTATCAATTACCCATATTCAAGTATTTCGTCGTATACTGCAGATATCCCCAATTCTTACACTGTGGTGCCGTTTTCGTATAACATAGTGACAAATCAGTGGGACGTGAGTGCGTTTCATGCGGTGAGTTTTACACGGCAGCCGGCACTGCCGAGTACGGGTCTCATCGGTGGCGGTGCGCCGTACTACGGACCACCTGGTGTATTTGGATGGAATGTGAGCAGTAGTATCTTTGCTCTCTACAAAGGCGAACAGCCGACGTATCAGCCGTATTATTGGCTCGGCAAGGTTGCTTTTACAGCACTACCAAACATTAGTTACAATCCTGCGACGGATTTGTCAGCGTTCGGCGGTTATGCGGGTCTCAGTGGCGAATACCAAGATACCTTTATGTTTATGTATGCGAACAGTACAATCGGCAAAGATTATGGCGATATTTCAACCAGTGCTACACAGTGGCGATGGGGTAACGAACAGAACAGCAATTACATTGCTTTTGATGACCAGAGTGGTTACAATTTCCTCTCCTATATTAATCAACAGACAGTTCGTCCAAATGTACCAGAATATGCGGTTCACGTGCGCGGATATGTTCCAACACCGCAATTTACGACTGGTCTTCGCATTATTGGCAATAACTACACGAACTTTGGTAGTCTTACATTGGGCGAGGTTGCACAAGAGATTAGTTCCTTGTCAGGATACAGCCCTATTTCGGACCTTTCGGGCTCTTTATACCTACAGAATACACCGGCGTACAATCAAATTATTAGTACGAATAACGGTATCCGACTTGGAAACAATAACCGATTCACCCATGCATACGCCGATGCGCTCATAAACTTTGATAAGCAATTCTATATCAGCACAATTACCTTTGGTGCAAAAACGGGATACCAAGGTGTACCATTTACATTCAATGGTTACGACGATGCACTGGCACAATACATAGCATATTATAGTACAATTGAATCACAGTACTCGGTGTATATTAATATTTTATCTACAACATCAGGTCTACTCAATGAATATGTAGTACTCCGTTACGGCAGCATTTTACCACCAGGAATCGCAACACGTTCACAGTATACAGCGGCGATTCCGTTCCAACTTTTGTGCGACTACAATCTACAACCGCCTTATAGCACGCAACCTGATCAGTGGGGGTTGCCGTGGTATCTTGGATTTCCTAAGACAACTGTTCCTGTGATTGGTCCCCGTACCTATGTAACATCCTCAACCTTTATTCGCATAGTACAGCAGTACATTTATCTCAAGCTCAATCCCGCCCAGAATATCAATACGCTCGCAGTATCTGCTAAGGAGAATCTGAGTGAGACCCGTGAGTCTCAGGGTATGGATACGCAGTATTTTACGAAGATTATTCTCAACGATTTTGCGAGTTTCTGTCGTGCAGGTGTTCAGTTACAGAAGGATTTTTCACCGGTTCTGGGCAAATATGAGATTATTGAGTGTATTTTAGCGGACCAAAACGGCAATACGATTAACAATACGGATTGTGATTACGATATGGTGGTTCAAATCACAGAAGTGACGAATGCGCCGACTGCCGATTCCAGCCTCTTAGGACCTACCAGTGATTTGACGGTGTATCAAAATAAATAATTCATACACCTTAGGAAATGGCATCTATTAACGCCACTTTAGCGGAATATTACCAGGGCGGACCAAAGAACTGGAATGAAGTCTTCAAGACCACGTGTATCAAGTCACACTGGGACCCTACGATGGTAGTTGACCACATTTTGCCGAAGTTTCAGCACGATATGGCGTTGGATCCCCGCGAATCGTCTCGTAACTGCTATGTCTATTACAATACATCGCCTGGTGACGCACCACTCAAAAATTACCCAGAGTTGGCACCGCTGGAGGCACCGGCATATTTGCGTGGCGGACCCCATCGCCCCGCTACTTATGAGAAGCCGCAACAACTCGCACTTCAAACTGTACCGGTATTTCCGCCCGGTGGTGCTGCCAGTCTCGGTTTCCCATATAATGATTTCCGTCCGAGTGCCGAAACGGATCTCTTACGGATTGATGAGGCACTGACAAAGTGTGCCGAGAAGCGTTATATCCCACCAGGAGGTATCCCGGCACCCGCAATGCAAAGCCGTGATGTACCTGGTGTATATCTTGGCGAAAGTTCAACGCTATCTCCGCTACTTACGCGCGTGACAAAGCAGGCGGGCTGCCGTAATCAAGATGATGAGGCGGCGTGGAACCGTTCAGCACGTCTCTTCTTCAATCCTACGAAGTATGACCGCACTATCACTGTGCCGCCGAATCTATACCAGCCGAGTTCGCACAATGCACTTGTGTGCCCGCCCTGGAAAAAGTCGTAATCCAGCACAAGAACTCGCAACAATGAGTAATATTTATCGCATCTATCCTCAACTTTGGAGTCAGGGAGGATGCTTTCAGGCGCAGACCGTTTATGCTATTGATAGACAGCCTCCGCCCAATACGTTCCAAACGCAATGTAGTACCCGCCAGTACGATGATCCGGCATATTGGTATGAAGGGAATAATTTTCAGCGAATTCTGCCGCCGCCGGCAGGCTTCTCACAACAGTGCTGTTTCCAGTCACCATCGTGGAACGCCGTCACTTGGCGCTCTCTGACTTTGTGGCTTTCCTATGTTCAGTCGGTCGGCTACACAGTAACCACTGACTTATCCACTCTTACGCCATTTACAAGCATTTATATCAGCGGTCCTTAGCAGAATGAGTGCTTACCCGCTCTATAGCTGGAGTTTGGAGCCGAGCATTAGTTTTAGTAATGCCGGTGCAGGAGGCGGCGTTATAGGTGTTCCCGCACTTGTTATTGACGCCAACCAAAACACCTATTTTGCAGCGGTAGTTATTGGACAGAATTCAACCGCGACTCCGACTGAGCCGGTAAACTATAGACCTTACAACAATATTGTTGTTGGAAGCACAGATAAAAATGGAAACTTGCTATGGTACAGATTCTTCAATGAATTATTGGTCGCCGCAAATCAACAACAGGTCAGCCTTGTTGTAGGTACAAATAACGATTTGTACGTAGTATTTGTTACCCCTGCCGCTGTAAGCAATCGTTATAATATGTCAACGACGCCGTCGTGGTGTCCTCCACTCTATCCTGAAGCGGGCGTAGAAGGAACAAATGATATTGTATTAGCACGTATTAATTATTCAAATACAAGCCAAACTGTTTCGTGGGTTATACAGAATGCACGACTCAATTCGGTTTATGATGAAACGGCGCCGCAACTCGCCATTGATACGACTACAGGTCTACTTTATATTACATATCAAACGGATGGTGATATTCTCTGTTATACGCCGGTAGGCACTCCCAGCGTTGCACTGTCGTGCTTTACTCTGTACGGTGCCCAATTATGGTTAGAATGTCAGCAAAACATTAACAGCACGGGGGCAAATACAAATCCGGTAGTTACTGCGGATAATGCGGGCGGTGTATATGTAGCGTACGAAACAACGGCAACCGTGAGCGGCGGTGCGGTTATTACTGGTCAACAGGTGGAGATGGTGAAATTTCAAACCTATCTAACTGCCTCAAATACCCTTGCATCTTACAGTCGGCAGTGGGTTCTCAGTCAAAACGGCACAATTTTAACCGAACCGCCAGGCACATCGTCGTCCCCAAGCGTCACATGCGATGGTACGAATGTATATATTGCGTTTCTTACAACGGGAGCAGTCAACGGTAATTATCCGACGGGCTCTACAAATGACCTAGTGGTTGCCCAAATTACACCGACCGGTTATACGCCGTGGATACAACAAGGCAGCCAGTTCAATCGCGCACCCTATACGTATGCGGATGCGTCTCTGCCATATATTACAGCAGACTACAAACTTATGAACAATGATGTGCCCAATATTCTAGTATCCTTACAAACATATACTGTATCTCCACAAGACGGCGATTCAAGTATATTTGTGTTTAAGATGTCATCGTCTACGGGTAATAACATATTTAATAGAAACGGCTACAATAATATGCCGCTTGCGTGGACATCGGCTCAGCAAACAACTGCGTTACTACCAACGGCGGCAGCGGGCACCTATACACAGGTTGCGGTGAAAACTATATATAACTCTCTTTATTTCTTGTTAGGATCTCTGGTGCCCCTGTCTTTTAATGTACAAACTAGTTGTGAGGCGGACCTTATCCTGCTCAAATATAACCTTGCATATTATTACCCAAATACAAATCCCTTTGAGTTTATGTCACAGATTAAGAAGATTTGTAGTTGCGGTGCGAATTGCTCGTGCCAAGGCAATCCTAGTGTTCCAGGTGCCCCCTTTGATCTTTCCGCTACACCTGGAAATGGATCTGCTATTATTTCTTTTACAATCTCAGATGGTGGTAGCCCACTTATCAACTTCTCGTATTCTATTAATGGCGGCACAACATTTACGTCCTTTGCTCCGCCACAATATGAAAGCCCCGTTACTATTAGTGGACTCACCAACGGAGTTACATATAGTATTCAAATTAAGGGAACAAATGGTATTGGAACGGGACTGCCGTCGGCATCGGTCTCCGTTACACCTTCCCCCTAATAATATTATCAGGACATTCAATAAAAAATTATAAATAGTACAAAGGCACCTGTAACCGTTCACTCATCACTCATCACTCATCCGCCACCTTGGGTGCCAGGTAAGCGATGAAATGGCTGCCGCTGCCGAAGCGGAACGTGGCACGCAGTGGATTGGAAGGGTCAAATTCCAGTTGCGTAACCGGTGACAGTGCTGAACCCCCCTTAATAATCATCGCCACGTACTTGGTGCCGAAGCGCGCCTCAACCGAATCACCGGTCAGCTCCATCTCGCGGTCCTCGGTATTCTCTAGCGTCTGCTTGACGGCACCACTATCACCCGTAGTAGACAAATGGAGACCGTTCTCATCCAAAACTACACCAAGGGTATCACCGAAATGTGCGATTTCCTTCACGACCGCCGAAATATCGGCAGTCTTGAGCGTCACATTGGCAGCATAGGTCATCGCCGGCAGCGAAGGCGCATCCTCATCAATATCCAGCGTCGGCACCTCATACACCGCCTTCTTAGACATCTTCACATTATAGCATTCTACAATGAACTTATCAGCCTTATAAATCAAAGTAACGCTATCGCCAGCACCGACAGGCGACAACACCCTAGCCAGAACAGACATATTGACGCTAATCACGAGCGAGCGACCAACAACAGCCTTGGTGCAGTCGGCAGCCGACAGCAGATAATCAACAAATCCCACGTGCGATGCATCCATTCCGCTGATGCTGATGCCATCGGCGCTGATACGGAGGGAAGCGATCGGTAGAAACTCTTTTAGAGCCTCTACCGATGAACGAAATAGAACAACATCCTTAGGTACGAACTCCATCTCTCAGTGCTTTGTCAGAAATCCAGGCACACCTAAGTCAATTTTTTTAGACATCAACACTATCCTCGTTGCGCCCTTGAAAATATTCACGAATCTGGTTACGTATTTCCTTATGACCAGGAAAAAGTGTCCATACACCTTGCCAATCTTTGTGGATATGAAAATAAGGGTCAAATTGATTATCTATTACAATATCCCAACGGCTTCTATATTGACGGTCAGACTTCTTGCCGTGCCAATAGTGGATAATTGAACCTGCTACATAACCAATGTTTTTATGAAGGCGGAGTGCGCGCTCCTGCCAGTTAAGGATAGCCATACGGTAGTTAGGATGGATCTTATGAGGAATAGAACGTTCACCCTCGCCAATCAAGCAGCACGCCATATGGTGATCACTAGCGCCAAGGATCGCTAGTTCAAATAGACCGCCAAGAGTATTTATAGCTTCACGGGTCGCCGCCCAGCAGTAGCCAGTATGCCAGTAGATACCTTTACACGCGCTCATCTGTGTTGATTCGTCGTCAAAATCGTTTTTTGTAATAGGTATAGTGGTTACAGGTACACCACTCGGTGTTCTTACCATCATAGAGCGGTCATTGCCATTATTAAAGCAGTAAGCAAAACCCTTGTGAACAGCATGAATCTCGTGCTTGGGACCAAGATCAACGGCATCCTCAAACATCTGAACGACAGGATGGTGCTGGAGTTCTTGAACCGTCTCTTCCATCCAGTTTGGATTGGTAAAGTTGATATCACCATCAATCCACGCAACATATTGCCAATCGGCAGGCAACTTTGAAATTCCGATATTAATGAGGTTCTCCTTGTGCCATAACTCGGATTCGGTGCGGAGTTGAATGTGACGAGGATTTGAGGCATCTGTTACCTCAAACGCACGGTCGCCGTATGCACCCTCAACAACGTAGAGTTTCGCACCGTAATTATGCATACGTGCCATAAACTCCTTGAAGAGTTGAGGACGGCGCTTAAAGCGCTCAGGATTTGTCATCACCGCGATAACATAAAAGTTATCGTGGTGATTAGTATTAGTCTTAGATATAGACATTTTCTTCTCGGACTCGGGGTTAAAAAACTTCAGCGAAACCGCATAGTTTTACGCTTTTTATAACGACGTCTAGTATTAGTTTTACTGTTTTTATTGCGTCGTCCACCAGCCATCGCTGCTCCGCATAATGCATTAAAACGGGGATCTTGTCTTAATGCCAAACCCTTATCTCCATGATAAACCATATTACCACTACACGTTATTGAATAATTAGGATATCCTTGTAATAATGTTACCACTAATTCATTAAACAAATGGGGTGCAGTAACACACGCTTTATTATTTGTTAAAATCATTATATGTATGCCCTGATGTGCAACAGCATTCAACCATTGTACAATAGCATTCAAGCGACCACCACCTCCACATAAATACATTAATGCATCGACTGTTGTGACTTCCCGTAATTGTGGCTCCTGCATAATAATAGCAGAATATAATGGCATTAGTGCACTCAATATTCCATTGCCGGCAAACGTCGCTGCTTGTGGAGGCAATATAACTCCTTCCATAACGGTAATAGTACGGTCCCAATCTAGAATTAAGGCACGATTCGGTCCCATTGCGTGCGTATGTGCCTCCCACGCATTGAAATAGTCAACATGAGGCTGATTTATACCGGAAACCGGATCATATCCATGAGTTCTACCTGCCAATCGGTTGCTAAAGGCAAGATAAGAATTATGTTGTAAATGATTTCTAGTTATATAATCTACCATTAATGGATCATCTATATCTATACTTGGCGAATGAGAGTACGATTCAGGAATTTTTACGCAAGTAATACGCGGACATGATGCTTGAACCTCATCAATATGTTTTTGCGCATTATCAAAAAAGATAGCAGCCCCAAAAGTGCCTGCCATTATACTATATGTAAATATAAAAAATTGACATTGTAAAGATATTGTTAGATATTAACAAATGCCACCCAAAAACAAGTCGCCGTTACGGTATCCAGGCGGAAAGACGCGTGCCATCACAATCCTTGACCAATACCTCACACAGCACTACCCCACTAGAAATACGCTTTTATCACCTTTCTTTGGCGGCGGGAGCTTTGAACTCCACCTGGCGTCAAAAGGTTACCAAGTCCGCGGCAATGACTTGTTCAAGCCGCTCTACACCTTTTGGCAAACTCTAAAGGACTCGTCAGAGGATATCAAGGATGCGGTGGAAAGTGTGATGCCGGTCACAAAAGAGTACTTCATGGAACTACGAACAACGATTCAGACAATGACTGATCCATTGGAGATTGCTGCTGCGTATTATATCATCAATCGGTGTTCCTTTAGCGGTGCAACATTCTGTGGTGGATTCTCAAAGGAAGCGTCAACAGGCAGGCTAAATGAGTCCTCTCTTAACACGCTCCTAAACATAAATCTAGAAAATATTACCTTCTCCAATTTGGATTGTAAGAAATTTCTTACGCAAAATCCTGAAACCGATGACACCGTCATCTACGCCGACCCACCCTATTACATCAGTTCGTACATTTACGGTAAGGATGGTGATATGCATGAAGGGTTTGACCACGCAGGCTTTGCCACGCAGATTAAGAAGCGACGAGATTGGATGATTAGTTATAACGATTGCCCTTATATTCGTGACTTGTACAAGGATTGCCGAATTGAGAAGGTGACGTGGTCGTACGGGATGGATAATGGGAAGAAAGGGTCGTCGGAGATACTTATATTACCAATATAAGGACCCGGCAAATATTTTTATATTATAAGCAAAAATTGAGGGGCGTTAGGGGCTAAAGAAAAAAACCAGATTACAAGTAGATACATGCAATATGCTTAGCTTATATAAGTTGGTATTCGCTTTTGCGAGTATTTTGACCGTTGCCGGTCAAGGAGGAGGAGCTGGTACTATTTCAGCGTCGTCTACTCCAGAATTTTCATCTTTTGCGGTTATTTCCCTAAGTGGAACCGCAACTCAATCGCATTTTGTTTCTCCCACCGCCACCAACACTGCGACTATTTCGCGTTCTCGTGGCGTTGTTTCTCCCACCGCCACGCAAACTCGTGCCGTGCTGTCTCCCACCGCCACGCAAACTCGTGCCGTGCTGTCTCCCACCCCCACCATTTCGGGCACTCGTGCCCTTATTTCCCCTTCTGCGACGGATACTGCCACGCGCTCTCGTGCGGTCGGCATTCCTATCGCCACCCCTACTACCACCGCAACTCGCAGCCGAGGCGGTGTCGCAACCCCTACTACCACCGCAACTCGCACTCGTCCAGGTGCCACCGCTACCGCTACCTCTACAAGTATTCGTCTAGGTGCTACCGCTACTGCGACTGCGACTCGCGGTAGTCTAGGTGGCACCCCTACTACCACGGCGACCCGCACTCGCCCAGGTGCTGCCGGTACCCCTACTACCACGGCGACCCGCACTCGCCCAGGTGCTGCCGGTACCCCTACTACCACGGCGACCCGCACTCGCCTAGGTGCTGCCGGTACCCCTACTACCACGGCGACCCGCACTCGCCTAGGTGCTGCCGGTACCCCTACCACCACGGCGACCCGCACTCGCCTAGGTGCTGCCGGTACCCCTACCACCACGGCGACCCGCACTCGCCCAGGTGCTGCCGGTACCCCTACTACCACGGCGACACGTAGTCGTCCAGGTGCTGCCGGTACCCCTACCACCACGGCGACCCGCACTCGTCCAGGTGCTACCCCTTCCCCTACATATACTGCTACACGCAGCCGTGCCGCGGCGACTCCAACATCCACTGATACGGTGACGCGCAGCCGTGCCGCAGCGACTCCAACACCCACGGATACGGCGACCCGTTCATCTACCGCAACTGATACTATAACAAGTACAAGAACCCTTTCGCCCGGCTCTACAGCATCTGCAACCAATTCACGAGCCGCTGGAACTCCGTCAAATACTATTACAGAAACACGCACAGAAACGCAAACGCCGACGGAAACTCGCACCGAAACGCAAACGCCAACAAATACTCAAAGCCCAAGCAACGCAGCAACTCAGTCTCCTACACCGGCTACAACCACCTCGCGGACGCCGTCATCGTCAATGTCAACAGAATTTAATCTACGTATTCCTAGTAATCAGCAGACAAATGCCGATACCTTGATTCGTGGTTATGTAAGTAGTTACGCCGCTCAGGCAGGATATAGCAATGCGGTAATTAACAGTGTTACATGGGCGAATGGTGCCTACACAGTACTCGGCAATGTTGTCGGCGCCCAGCAGTTCCAAAACGGCTTCCCCCTCTCCTCTGCCTATACAAATCTACTCGCATCTCTTGTTCCACCCCCTTCACCAACACCAAGCTCAACCCCATCTGTCGCCTTACCGATAGGTATTGCGGTCGGTGCCACTGCACTTGCTATTATTGGTGCGGCAACCGCTATTTATCTGGCGAGACAGAAACGCCGCCGCATCTCGTTTGACCCCAATGCTCCAACTGTAATGAATACACTGAAGAATGCAATACCGGCGACACGAATGTCCCCCTTGGGGACCAACGGGTCCCTACCCACTGCCATTCAACCTGTAAATAATGAAGGCTATTATGATCCCGAACAGGGAACACGCATTGTAAGCTTCCAGGAGAATAGTCACGTACAGACGCTACAGAAGCAGGCAAGCATGCCAGCCATTGATAAGGCGCGCATCAATTTCATACCTGTCAATAACTCTAAGTCTTTGAACGATAAGATAAAGACATCTTCAGCCCAATCGTCTCCTCAGATTCCCCACGGTTTCCAACAATCCGCATCAACACGGCAACTCACTCATCCCTTTATGGCACGGCGGCATACGCTACCGCCCCCACCGGCAAGTGAGTTTGATTTGAATAGGTATTCGCCTTCGCTACAATCCCAACCCCCACCGCCGCCTGAGGAGGAGCCTAGAGTCGCATTTAATGCTCTGCCACCTCGGCAAAATTATCCGCCACCACCTGTAGAGTGAGCAGATGGACGGTATGAATGTAAATGGTAAGGGTAAGCGCGCCCAGAAAGACAAAATTTACACCGTTGATGTGCGTAAGGCACGGGCATCTGCGGAATTATCTGTTTTTAGCCCCGCCAACGGTTTTGAAGAGATTGTAAGTACCAAAGCCCAGCGTAAGGCGCCAGTGTTTCGCTATTTTCGTTATACGCCGAATCCGAAAAATGGCATTCCGAAGGCACAACTAGAAGCAGCGTTCCAAGCGGCGGTAGCGGCTGCCGCGCCTCCGCCACCAGGCTTACCGCCGGTCGCCGTACTTCCTCCTGCGCCGGCAGGATCGCAGGGTAGTTATGGTGCGATGCACGAAGACGAGGGTGTAGATGACTTGGCGATTTTTTTGGCTGAGCAGGGTGTCGCTTCGCAGGGCGAGTTTGACGAACTTGCGGCGTTGATGGAGCAGAAGGCGCAGATTGGCGGCGCCAGACGCAGACGCACACGCCGCCACCGCAAATCCCGTCGCCGCTACAGCCGCCGATGAAAAAATTGAACCACCGGCGATTCCTTTAAGCCCAAAGTACCCCCTCCCTCCTAAAGACCACGCCGCAAATGAATCCCCACTTCCGCCCTATGGCACTTGACCATCTTTCCTACAATATCAATCGTCTCATCGTCTGCGGCGAGTACGGCTGGCATGATGTCTACCATTCTCTTCTACACTCCTGCTATAGTCAGCCTGATGCCAGTTACTGGTTTCAGGCTGCATTTGAACTTTGGCGCAATACTGCGATGCTTGTTATTCTCACTACGACGGTTCTCTTCGCCTTTGTCTTTATGAGTCTTGCCGCTAACGGCATCGTCTGGCTCATCACTGAGGGGGTCAAGTATGCTTATAATGCGGTCACCGCGACCCTCCACACCCCGCAGCGCATAACGCTCCAAAATAAGAGCCAGAATAACTAAATGTTTAAATCGCCAATCCCCGCTACCAGCGTACCCAAATTATTGTTAGAAATCACAGAAGACGGTGAACTAGTCTTTTTCTTTTTCGGCGACGGTCCGACTTTGGGAGAAGGTGTTTTGGACGTCTTAGCCGGCAGCAAACTCGGTGGTAGCTTCGCCACCGCATCCAAACTATACGTAGATGCCTTCAGGTCCTTGAGTTTCGTAGGCTGCGCAGCCGCCATTACCGATAGGCACATATGCCCCTTTTTATTACTGCGAGTATGAACCTTGAGACGAATACGAACTCGTTGAGGGCATTCAAAGTAGGGAACGCCGAAATCGCACGTATCCTCGCCGGTATGATAGAGCCCCTTACCGTCTACTTGAATATACTGGCATCCCTTTGCCTTATAGAGTTGCGAAATGGTATTATCACCGCAGGGAATATATGTATCCTTGAATTCGGGTGTCTCTTTCTTAATAGTGGTCCATTCAGAGTGGGTTACAGGATGTTCTAGAAACGTAGGCGTCTTACCACCAAAGAGATTCGCGGCACCAATAATTGTTTCAAAGATCATCTTAGACGCAGGTGGAATTTTGCCGGCACCCACGCCGACCCAAATACCCTCCTTATTCTTATCCAACTTCATCTGCATCCAATCGGGTGTAGGACGCTTCGCCTCTACACCAATATCACTCTCGGCGCGCCAATTGAGTTTAATATCAATATCCGCACCGCAGCCGCCCAAAGTATCCATAGGCTGCGTATTGAACGGTAGTTCCATATAGGGAGAGCGTACGGTCTTACACGTCTTCGCAATCTTAATCTCGTAGTTCTTACCGGATACAGAGCAACCGGCACCGGCATCACCGATAGGACAACCGTCCGCTAAAGGACTTTTTACCTTACGCGTTTTCTTCGGTGGCATTAGATAATCTACAAGTGTCCTAGAATATTTTATACTCTTGGACATATATAAGCCCACCCCCTAATAGAAAAGATATACACCACCAAGCCTCTCATTTTTTTAGGCAGAATAGGTATTCCTTCACTCCACTATCCGCATTGTATTCGTACGACTTGAAGCGTTTATAGTCGGTCTCTACTAGGGATACTTCACCATACTTTCCCATAATTTCTAGCATCCTCTCCTTAGAAATCAAACTCTCACTGCTGTATGATAGAAATATCCACTGCGCCTTCAGTCGGCTAAATAGTCGCTCAAAAGCCGCAACAACCTCCTTTTTCTTACAGAATGGCGACATAAAGCAGACTTCTGGGATGCCTGTGACTCCATCGCGTAGCGCTGTTGTTGTTTGTACAACCGGCGGCAGTGCAAGAATATTCAGGGGAAAGTAGTTTTTGGAATATTGGCGTTCATTATAAGGCGGATCCAAGTAAACCATATCCGCCTCAACTGCATCCAATAGAGAATCTGCTAGGACGTCACTATGATAGCACTGAGACCCCAAAGCCGCCGGCTCACGCAGCGTATGAATCGGTTCAAATACCAAAGCCCGCACCGCCTTCTCCTTAAAGTTTTTCAGAAAGCAGCCGTAGACAGCAGGCACGTTACTTACAGCATCGGCACTCACTAACAAAGAGCCTAGCAAAAACATATAGTCGTCCTTTCGCCCCATGTCGGCTCCAAACTCCGTCTCAATACGCCGACGGATATAATCAATACGACGGGCGTTATCAACTGTGAAGAACATACGGGGGCAGCCATCGTGCGGGCTGTATTTCCGTGTAATTACGCCCGCTGTATCGGTATCATCGCCCAAATACGTCCCATTCTCAATCTCACGCCCAATGCGCCGAATAAACCCCTCGCAGTCGGCAGACAGTATGGAGCGCGTCATAGCGTGGACAATTACGGAGCTATAGAGTTCGGCGTCGTTGCTAACCACGACCGCCCCCAACTTACGTAAATTGTAGGATACAATACCGGTACCGCCGAATAAGTCGGCAACACGCCGACCGGCAAAATCACCAGCCTTCGCCGATATAACATCAAATATCCACGAAACAAGCCGGTGCTTAGAGCCGATATAGTTTAGCCGATGTACTTGCTCCATTATTGTTAGAAACACAGGCGTCTTTTAGACCTCAAAAAATTGACATAGGAGATCCTTACAGTTTTATTCATCAGGTGACAGTGATTCGCTGACGTCATGTCTTGTAATATCTGTTTCGATACGTTTACGAAGGTTCGGCGAAAACGTGTGGATTGTACAGCCTGTGATAAGCCGATTTGCCGTCCGTGCCTCCAGCAGTTCCTCTTACAGGATACCTCGGTAGAGCCCGTGTGCCCGTCGTGTCGTATCGGTTGGAGTCGTGAGTTTCTGGATGAGCATCTGACGGCAACGTTCCGCAATGGTGCGTTCAAGCAGTTCCGTCAGAAGGTTCTGACAGACCGTGAGCGTGCCCGCTTTCCAGAGATACAGGAGCGGGCTGCGAACTACAAGAAGGCGATTGACTTTCTGAAACCAATCTATGCTGAAATTACAAAGCTGAAGGCTGAGATCAAAGCATATGATAGGACGGAATATGATATTGCTATGACGGAATGGATTACCTATTGTTCAAGAAACGGAGTTTTCGGTCCTAATGGCGAGAAGAACCATACAGAAGAGTCAAAACGGTTGGAGGCTATATATAAGGAGCATAACAAAAAGTTCAATGATTTTGCGGGACCACGGTATGAACGATTGAAAGAGCTCAATAAACTGGCTTATAAACCGCGTAGGATTGAGAAGCGGTTTGGAGTGGTGCCACCACCACCTCGCCCTTTTCGCCGCATACCACGTGCTGCTGTTGGTGGTGCTGGTGCTCCTGAACAAGACGTGGAACCCGCGGATGAGCCAAAGCCCAAGGAATTCGTTTACATGTTTAAGTGTCCTGCAGATGCATGTGAAGGGTTTATAAACGCCGACTCAGCGTGCGGTCTCTGCGATCTAAAGGTCTGTAAGGAGTGCCTAGAGCCAACTACAGAGGGTCATAACTGTAATCCTAATACAGTTGAGTCAGTGAAAGCGATTAAGAAGCAGGCGAAGCCTTGTCCTAAGTGTAAGACACAGATTATCAAGAATGGCGGCTGTGACCATATGTATTGTACGCAGTGCCAGACCCACTTCAGTTGGCGTAAAGGTACGATTGATGATGTCCGTCACGGCGGCAACCCTCACTACTACGAGTACATGAATCAGTTGCAAGCGGGAGCAGGCGATCTACCAAACAATGCGCGTGCAAATCCATGCGGTGCAGATGCTATCCTGTATAATCTAATGCAACTACGACGGGGTGCAAATGTGGATACAGTTAATAGGCTCATACGGTATCATCGTCTCTTTGCTCATATTCAAGGCGTGGATCTTACCAACTGTCAAGCGGTTGTTCAGAATTATATCAACGACAACAATGAGAACAGTTGGCGCATCCATCTTCGTGTTCGCCGTATGGCAAACGAAATCACCGAGGGTGAATGGAAGTCTATCCTTCATAGCAAGGAAAAAGAGATGATGAAGGAGCGTGCTCGCGGTCAGGTCTTGGAGATGTATGTAACAGCGGGCATGGATATTCTAGGTCAGGCGGTGACAAACAATAATGTTCAAGACCTTCTCAAGCAAATTACGACCCTCTATGAGTTTGCAGAGAAGGCGTCGCAGAAGGTCTCAAATGTGTACAAGTGCCCTCCTATGAATCTTGAGCCTCCAGGTATGGACCAGGAGATACATGTTATTCGCCGAGCATTCCAGACTCGTCATGTAAGGAATCTCCAACTGTTACATGCGTGGCAACAGCAACAGCAGCCCGCTCCGCAACCCGCTCCTATCGCTACCTAAGTCTACAAAGAATACAAATATATTTTTGGTTTTCGAACCATTTAAGCCCAAGTCACTCACATGAATATAAGATCCCACCATACAGTAAAATGGCTACCCCATCTATTATTTTACAGGTTACAGCGGACTTTGTAACCCCACCGCTTCTTATCAATGCGAGCCCAGAGACGTGCGTCAATGTGCTCACTGCAGGTGTGGCAGCGGTAGAGTCAGCATGCACAACCATTAGCAAATCTACAAATGCCACGCTTATAGCAAAGCACGAAGCCGTAATGGCGCGCATGCAGAAGGATACGGAAGCAGACCGCACACGTCTTCAAAAGGATGCGGAGGTAGAACGTCAGCGACTTCAAAAGGATGCGGAGGTAGAACGTCAGCGATTCCAAAAGGAGATTGAGCGACTCCAAGCCGATACAACGCTCGCCAAATCACTGCGTGCGGATGCGGAAAGCCGCCTTTCTGAGGCAACGGCAAACGCCAGGCAGCAAGCGTATGACGATGCCGAGGAGCGTATTCGCAAAGCGGTAGAAGAGCGTAATAAGGCGGAGGAGAAGGCAGCCGAGTTTCAGAAGCAGTTGATGAATGCGGTGATTGCGGAGAAACAGCGTGCTGAGGATTTAGTGAATGCCGAGCGTGCCCGTTCTGATAAGGCGATTGATGAGAAAAATCGTACCATTGAGGTTCTACAAGGCATCAGCACGAGTTCGTCGCAAAAGGGTGGCGTCTATGAGCAGAAGATTAAGTACTGTGTTGTCAATGCCTTTGGAACCGCCAATAAGTTTGATATCCTAGACAAGCAATATGAATCTGGTGATCATGTGGTTGAATGGGAGGTGTATAAGATGATGATAGAGGATAAGGATAAAAAGGAGATTGATGCTGAGGATATTCGCAAGGCGCACCGTGATTTCACAAATCACAGTGAGTGTGATATTCTTCTTTTTATAAGTGCGCGTGCGCACATTCCGAAGCACCAGCGACCTGGTGATATTGATATTGCCATCGTAGATGGTCGCCCTGCAATCTATCTGGGTAACTTCAACGACAAGGAGAACAAGATTCTATATCTAAAATCCCTACAGCCGGTAATGCGTACGCTGATTGAACTGACGAAGAAGGCGGCAGAGGGTCCTGAGATGCTCAATGAGCGGCTCAGCGACAAGCTGCGTAGCATTCGGCAGCATTTTATCTACAATGAGCAAATCATCAATGATATGGTGAATAAGGCGAAGGCAGCGGAGCGTAACATCAAAGGCTCGTTAGACGAATTGATGTTGACGATTACGAATGTACAATTGATGTTTAAGAATTCTATGGCGTCCATTGTCAATGAGGAGGATACAAGTGCGCCTGTGGTAGAAGAAGTAGAGTCACCACCAGAGCCAGAAGTGGAGCCGGCACCGCTAAAAGTAACGGGGAGGAAGTCGGTCCCCAAAAAGAAATTCGCTCAGACCGACACATAGAAAATGGCGTAACGCAGTATTTACTGCTCAATGTTCATTTAGACCGGCGGGCATTTCAAACCGGCATTTGTGTGTTTTCAATATGAGATTTAAGAAATGCTTCTTCATCTTTCATATGTACTAGTAAAGATTTACACAAATTATATTTTTCTTCATTTGTATATATTTTTGTCAGTATAATATGACTATGTTCATCAAATAAAGTTTCAGGAACAGATATAGTATTAAAAATTCGTTTTTCTTCACCTTTGGAGTGGCAATCTAATGATTTTAAGAAGGGCTTGAAAATACTATCTGGAATCTGTTTATCTTCCTCATATAATTCAATTAAATGCCTTGATGTAAAAGAGAACCTTCTATGAGATAAATACCATTTTTTATATTGTGTTTTTTCCCAAAATTCCATCACTACTATATGCTTATATAAAACCTGCTCTAAGTAAGTATGATGAACCTGTTTCATCGTATAGTTTTAGCCAATCTTGAAGGGACAACCTTTTACAATCAAATACTTCACAGGTTTCTACCTGACTATCTGTTCGTAAAGCATACTTGACGGCAGATAATTTATAGTCTTCGGTATGATGCTTTCCCATTCTCTCTTACTTTTAGTGCCGGTTTGAAATGCCCGCCGGTCTAATCTATAAGTAGACACGAGAACTGGGACGGACGCAAATCTAAAGACGATTTCCATATGAAACTATAGATGGACTATGGTACTCTAAAGAACTACTTTCCTCGTCCTAAACGATGGGAAACTATGAAACTGTTTGAGAAGATACAATATACCTTCTCACGCTTTACTCCAGATTTTGGAAAGTTTGTCCATAAATTAGATGCGAAACGTATTGTAAAGGAGTTAGCAGGGAATACCATTGAAGTCCCTCGTGTTGTTCGTGAAATGGCGCAATGGGATGATATTTCCCCAGCGGATCTGAACCCTGACCATATTATTAAGGCTACGCACGGCAGCGGATTCAATATCAATATTGAACACGGTGTAACGTATAATATGAACTTTATTAAACAGAATCTACAGCAGTTTAATCGCATGAAGTATTTGAATTTTCGCGAATCTCAGTATAAGTATGTAAAACCTGGATTTTTTATTGAGGAGAAGATTCATGATTACGCGAATGCTAAGAATGGCAATGCCATTACCTTTATGATTTACTGTATTCACGGCATTCCGTATACGCTGATTATGAGTGATAAGCGTCTTGACCGTTATCGGCATTTCTATGTTCATACGGATTACCGTATGGAGCAGATACCGATAGAGAACCAGGTGTATCACCCGTTTATTATTCCACCGCAAGAGACTATGAATCGTATGTTTGACGGTGCTAAGGCGCTCTCAAAGCTGTTTGAATTTGTACGCATTGACTTCTATCTAGACATCTATAACAAGATCTATTTCAGCGAGTTTACATTTACGCCTCACGCAGGGCTTCAAATCTACTCAAATAATATGGAGTTACAGCTTGGAAAACTATGGATTTAACGTGTGCAAAAATTGGCGCACAAAAATCTGCGTGCATTTTGCGCGCAGTTTTTGTGTCTTTGTTATCCTATAACTCGTTTCTCGCGTAGTTTCTTGTGTTTTTTGAAAACACAAGAAATAGCGCACAAAAAGTTACACACAAAATTGCGCGCAGATTCTTGTTGCGCAAAAAAAGTAAAGAAAGTTTGCGAAACTCGCGCGATTTTTTTGCTTCAAAAATCACGCGTCATTCATTAATCTATAGATTAATGAATCTGACACACTTTTTGACGTGAAAAAAGCCCCATTTTGTGGATTTTTTGTGTATTTTTTTGTTTTGCGCATAATTTGCGCGCAAAATACACGTAGTTTTTTGTGCGCAGATTCTTTGAAGTAAAAATCACGCACAAAAACGCACACAAAAACGAGTTATAGGATTTGTTAAATATTTCTCCTTAATATAAATGCAAGTAGAAAACTACATCAACCATGTTAACAAATCTATAGATAACACAATTCAGAATATATCAAACATTACTCAAGATATACTTAATATACATGGAATGTCCGGTGTAGGTACCAGGCATTTTTACAATAATATTGTAAGTATGCCAGATGCTAGATATCTTGAAATAGGTGTATGGAAAGGATCTTCTGTATGTGCTGCTATGTGTAATAATAAAGCAACAGTCGTATGTATTGATAATTGGAGTGAATTTGATGGACCAAAAGACGCATTTATTGAAAATTTTAACAAATTTAAAGGTGATAATGACGCGACCTTTATAGAAACAGATTCATTTAAGTTTGACATAAACGATTTTAAGCAAAAATTCAATATTTATATGTATGATGGCTGCCATGATTATAAATCTCACTATGAAGCATTAACCCATTATATTAATAGCATGGATGATATTTTTATATATATCGTTGATGATTGGAACTGGGTTACAGTAAGAACTCCAACAATGGCTGCAATATCAGACTTACGTTTGAACATATTACTACAACGGGATATGCATACATCGGATACAGATATACCACCACTATTACATAATGGTAATTGTGATGGACGGCACTGGGCAAGCGGTTGTGGTATATTTGTTTTACAAAAACCATCTGCTTAATTTTTGTCTAATTTAACTATTTGAGCAGCGTCATTTTGTGTCATTAAAAACACCCAATTGTCTAGTTTTGGTGCTGTCATCATTGTCCACGCATTATAAAGTTTGTACGCAGAACAAAATTCACGATCTCGTGCCCATACGTGAAAATATACAGGTTTAGTAATATTTACTATACCTTTATACTGACAATGATATAGGAAGTTAACATTTGAGCCCTCTACAAGATTAATACTTTCTGCGTTTTCTATGAGTGATAGTGCCCATCCAGGAAAAGAAACTAAATTATGAATGTCAATACACTTATAATTGTTCTTAATACATCTCAAGAAAAACCCCATATCGGATGTATCACCAGCAGTATTGATAATGTTATACTTTTCACCCTCAATTATACCATAGCGTTTAAAAACCTCTTCCGTAACTGATTTTTCTTTCTCCTTATCACGGGTGTAATCAAAAAAATCCATACGAACCGAATTATTCAGTCCTACAAGCTTGTAATATATTAAATGATTTATTTCCATTTCTGTAGGTGGCAAATGGCTATTCGGCATACAGATGTATTTTTGGTCAATCGTAAGACGCTTATATAATGGATTCATATCGTTGAAATAATAAGACTTATCAATCGCATTATATGATGCTAATAAAGTACTAGGCGCTGTCCAAGTATTTGTATGTACATCACATATGTGAATACTACCATTTGGAGATGCGTAGATGAGTGATTCCACATCAATTAATAAAAATATGCGTCGGTTATAATATTCTGATTTGGAGAAATATCCATCAAAGTAGGAATGAAGATTTCCCGTAATATTAAAGTACACCTTATCATAATATTGTAATAAAAAATACAATATGCCAATCATAGAAAATGAATCGCCAAAGGTGAAACATGGAGGCACAACAATAATACTATCGTACATCTATTTACTACTAAAACAATGTATTTAAATATGGGATAACATGATAGTCAACGTGACCCGCTAAATGTACAAAATAATTGTTCTTTAAAAATGTATCTAATTCGTAACCGCATGTGTATTTATACATCTGCCATATTGCATTCCATTTATTGTCCATAACTATATGTTTTTCGTTTGTCTGAAGTTCATATCCTATAACAACCTGCTCATAATGGAAGCCATTTTTATGTGCACAAATCTCTTGCTTATGCTTCTTAAACATATTTTCCATAAATTCTCTATGCTTGCGCGGCTGAAAGACAAGAACACCTGTATTAAACACCATATCTGTCGCTAAATGCTTTTCTATATGTATGCGGTAGTAATCCATCGCACACGTATCCCATTCACCATTATCGAGACCTGAACAAGGAACTGAGTTTACCTCTTTTGCGGATTTCCGCTGGTGTTCTATACGCATCTGCCGTGTTGGCTGTGAATACTCATCTACAATACCTACCTTATCGCCAAAATCATAAGCAGTATGGATTGCAGGTGCCTCAGGATTGATAATCACATCGGCGTCTACAAACACAAGCAGATCGTACTCCTGTGCCCAATCGTAACTACATAGAAACATCTTCGTAGATAATATACTTAGCGGCTTGAACGTATAGTCGGACTTATCATATGGCTCTGTTATAATACGAAAATCGTAGCCGTGACGCCGCGCATAGTGTTCGTGACTCTTACGAAATAGATGATTATATTCTTGGATATACTTATCTCCTACAGCCAGAGTTACAAGAGATACTTTCATTTCGTATTATTATATGAAATAAAAGTATGTTTAGACCACGATTACATACAGATAGGACGACCATACACCTTGGAAAAGTGCTCTAACCAATACTTGTACGTTTTATAATCGGCGGGCGTTCCCCAACATATATACTTATCCACCGCAAACACCTTCACCTTATACCCCCGCTCAATCAGCGGATTTAATAGGTCATCCACGTAATACTCACCATTTGTACGAATATTCTTCTCATAAATATCCTTGAGCCCCTCGCGATAAATAGACGTCTTACGGAAAAACATCGTACCAATGATGGCGTGGGTCGCACCTGGCAGCGGCTTCTTCACACTCACGTGCCGAATCGTATTCTCGGCATCCACGTCCATCCAGGCATACATATGCGGAAATAACTTGCCCGTTGGATTGTTCGTAAACGACCATACAATTACATCTACCGACGGGTCGTTTTCCATCTTCATATACTCAAAAAAATTATAGTCCGCGCCATTATCGCACGCACTAATCATAATCGGCGTTTCGTCCGTAATGCACGCCTGGTTGATCCCAATCTCGCACGTACATGCCTGCCCCATCGTCGTATCTGCAATCTTAATAATCTTAGAGTCAGCCCATCGCTCCTTGAGCGCTGCCTCTAGTGGATACGCCGCTAGATGCTCCTCTAAACAAATAAAAACCTGACGACGGCACTCTGGAATACTCTCAACAGCACGCACTATCATAGGCTTACCATTTACATCCAAAAGCGGCTTAGGATCCGTAAATCCATCCATCTTAAAACGGCTACCGCGCCCCGCCAACGGCAAAATAAGCGTCGCACAGCTTCTAGGTATAATTTGTAAATCCGACGCATCCTTAAAGTGCCGGCTCCACATATTGTAAATCGCCAAGTCGTGCGGCGTACCCCACTGTAACATCTTCTCAATCTCAAACGGTAATATACGCTTGCCGTCCTGTATCATACAATTATAGACAAGGCTCACATAGAACTCACCATTCTTCTTGCCCGCATCACCACATTCCATCAGCGCCTTAAAATACTGCTTGACGTACTTTCCGTAACGGAAATAGTACGTGCCATTAGACGCATATTCGCTCATACGATTGTCCGTAAAGGGCTCCTTCTCGCGCACCTCCAACACTCGTCCATCTGTATCACACCGCAGAAAGGCGTAATTGTCGGTGCCTAGCATATGAGGGTGGAATCCACGGTACGCCGCAATCGCACCATCTGCCCCACCGGTACGAACAGTCTCTAGAAACTTTTGGTAATCCCATACCGTGCCGTAGTCACAATAACTGACAATCACCTCCTCATCGTCCGCAATCGTATCAAATACCTGCGCGACCGCATACACCGGACCAAGACTATGCCCCTCAATGACGTGTACCGTTACCCCATACGATTCAAGAATCGCCCGCATATTCGTCGTCTCAATATGCTGCAAGTTGCAAATACAATGTACCTCGGCACCAGGAAATAGGTCAATTACATGCTTAATAATAGGCTGACCGTCAACAACAATAAGTGGCTTGGGATCGGTATAACCCGCTTCTACAAACCGCCGCCCCACGCCTGACATCGGTAGAATGACCTTCATGGCTTATTTAGAGTTTCGGCGAGTAGCCTTAAACCGTCTAAATCGCATATAAACGGGCTATTAAGTCCGCCATCCAACGCTTCAAATTGAGATGGGTTGAAGGTCGCCGTCGCAAAGACGCCGTCCGCAGCAAAGCCCGCCACGTCATTATTGGACATCTTCACTGTATAAGCACCGTCGGCATACGCCTCAATCTCGCCAATTTTCCCGTAATAGGGCGACGCGGCGTCCGTAACCTTGACGCGCACATAGAGCGGATAGGGACCTTCGTGCGGCGCGTGGCGTGTAATATCCGCATACCGACAGCGCGTATGGTTCATCGTATGAACGAACCGCTTATTAATTGTTAGAAAGTCAGGCGTCGTTATACACCCCACGGCAGTCTTAGAATTGCTAAATAAGATGTTTGCCATACCACCACCGATAAAGCCAATAATATGTGTAGCAGTTTGGAACAGTCCGATCTTATTCAGTGTACTGAGATTCTCACAAAATATTTCTTGATAGCCATAATCTATTAAAGTATATACAACCTCATCCTCATTGATACATTTGCGACGAGTAGTATAATTCGTACCAATATTAGACGTATCATTATGAATCCAGGTCCGACGGCTTACATAGAACTTTTTGGGCAGTGTGGCATTGTTGGATGTAAATAGCATATCCCAAATACGGCGAGCTTCTGGCGATGGCGGCATATTGGACGCCCAAACGCCCATGTGTGTCTTACCGTGTGTAAAGGATGATGGTAGATATAGATGCTCGTATGCTACATTTTCTTCCGCATATTCAAACTCCTTATAGCCAAGCATTGCTAGGAATTCGCTCTGAAAGCGCATCCACTTATGATCCTTTGGCAACAGTATCTTTTGCTGTCTATTTGTATGATGTGCCAAATACGGCAATGTATCGTATAAGAAATGAAAATAGTTGCTCAGATTGAAGATGAAGAAGAAGTAGTGACCTGGCTTTGTCGTCGTTGGCGGCGGCTGGTGTTGCGGCTCACATGCACCAACCATTGCGGGCATAGACATAATCTGCTCATCGTACGGATTCATACCATTGACCTTACAATTAGGATACGTAGGATTCGTTAGAACTGCGTGTTCTACGTGGTGTAGATATTTGATGCGGCTCATATATAAAGCCATAGATTGTGGCTTTATATATGTTTATCGCACATCGTGTAAATCAGTTAGACGAAACAGTTGCGGCGGAGGTATTTGGTGCCGCCGATGGTATAGAGTTTGATATTCGTGATACCGGTGGCGATATCGTTGTACAACACGACCCCTTTTTGGGTGGGCAGCTCTTTACCGATTTCTTGAAGTTCTGTCCATCTAACAAATTCTACATAGTGAATGTCAAGTCTGAAGGAATTGAGCGGCGCGCCATCGCCGACCTTGAATCTTGCGGAATTCAACAGTTTTTTCTATTAGACTGTAGTATTCCGATGATGGTTCGGTTAGGGAAAGAAGGAGAGCGTCGGCTGGCAGTCCGCTTGTCCGAATATGAATCCCTTGCCACTGTGGAAGCGATGGCTTCTTTTGTATCGTGGGTATGGGTGGATGTCTTTACTCTGTTGCCACTTACACGAGAGGCTGAAGAGTCCATTCGTCATCGTGGGCTCAAACTATGCCTCGTATCGCCCGAATTACAAGGACAGCAGGAGAAGGTTGTAGAGTATAAGACTCTTCTTGCGGAGCGTGGCGTAACCATTGATGCTGTATGTTCAAAACTGTATAACCGCGGTTTATGGATGTGAATTAAATGTGTTGTTTGTTCAAATGGACGTCGCCTTATTTGTAAGCGGTCGTCTGTTAGGGTATGATACTTGCTTATTGCCATTTCTTAATAGATTTTCAAAAGATTATAATATTAAAGTATTTTTCTCTATTAACACTTTATCACTAGGCGAAGGTGAAGATATGAATACTATAATAAGCAATCTTAAGCGATTACTTGGTATCAGATTTGGCGACATATACTATGAGGAGTACAAACTACCCTATGATTATGTTCAAACAAAACTTCAAAACAGAATCGATGTCTTCCTCTACAATCAAATGTCCTGTTTTTACAATGATAAACAAAATTTACGTATAATTGAAGATTATCAACGCAAATATAATATAACATTTGATGTTATATCAAAAATACGTAGTGATATATATCCTACTAAATACTGTATTTATTTTAAACAGGATGAACCAGATACATTAATGATACATACTGCATATACTTTTATTAGACATTGGGGTCATGTATTTGAACACTTTCCTTATGCGATGGTATCAGACGCATTCGCTTATGGTAATATGAAAAGTATGCGTATATACTGTAAAACATATGATTGGATATTAGAACAAAATAAATTAAGAAATGGACGATATGTGTATACATTTGAAATATTACTTACCGATAGTATTCTTAATCATTGTATCGGCGATTATGATGATGGTCATAATAATCCTACAATAAGTGAAAACCAATTATTTGATATTTTTTTTAATAACTCAAACAATATTAAGATATCATATAGTATTGATATTGAATATCACTTAATGCCGACTGATATGCGTTCAAAGAATAATTTTATTGTAGATAAAACGAATGTTCTTACTTACACGCATTCCTGCCCAGAATAATATCATTCAACCGGTCTGACAGATACTTACTGAGTTCATCGGATGGTTTTACGTGATGATCTATATGAGGGTACTGAAAACGTTCCGCAAGAATGCCATTCTCATTCAAAACCGGCATCATATCAATAAATGCCCACCGATTCTTTATACACATTGTTTTCAATGCGTCATTCATTGAAAAGAGTGCTTGGTTGCGCTGCTCAACAGAATCATTATAAATATGCGCTAGTGAGTTATAGGTTCTCTCCTCTATAAACTCACCAACCTGCTGTATCTTATTGTTGGCGTGGCACATTGTATCCTTAAAATTTACATAGAATGTATGCTGTGTATCTTTAATAGCAGTTGGATTCACACCAATTACAATGGGTGTTCCTTTTCTTTGCCACAAGAACCGTTCATAAATACGAATTGTATCATTAATAAATGTAGGAATGTCTAATTTTGTATTTGCTAAAGCACTCTTATAATAATAACCGAACTCCATATCTACCTGACCTAAATGGAATAGAAAGTAGTTTATTGGACTTGTATCAATCGTATTTATAGATTGATTCAGTCCAGTTGTTGAGTTAAGATTAAATAGCCCGCGGATAGATGCACCGGCAGCTTGTATTCGTTCAAAAGGATATAATGATATTTTCTCTAACGATTTGAACTGATCTATATGCGAATTTCCTACAAGAAAAAACTTAGGGGTGTCAAACCCCATTTTAAATTTATTTTCTCTTAATAACTTTAAATTCTCTTCTATTATATCCGTACCTACCAAGTGGTCATATTCGTCGTCGTTCTCAACAAACACTTTTTTATAGTTAATATACCGCTGCCCTTTACACTCGTGATTGAGACTTTCAAATCGGTCTATATTGGTAAAAATAGGATTCCAATTCAAGTTTGTAGAGAGTGAATGGTAAGAATTAATGAAATGGTCTATTGCCTGTATCCCCACTGTTCTTGATACATAATCCGCACCATTATGCGGATTACGAAAATTGGAATAAATATCTATATTGATTAACTGAAAATACCGTTTGGGCATATAAACTAAGTCATGAAGGATTCCAAGAGTACCATAGTCTAACAATCCATAGCGGATCTTATCATCTATCTTGTTAAATCTAGATAAAAAGTACTCCTTGATATAAAAATCAATACGTACAAAAAATACAAACTCGTAAGGAGATAAATCTAGTTCACTTACAAAGGCGTTTGTCTGCGCATAAAACTCCTCACATCTAGAGGCAGACGTTTTGCGAAAATTACTATAGATTATATTGGGACCATATATCTTAAGTATAAGTTCATCACACTCAGGTGTAAATTCATAAGTATTGATAAAAATATCAGTGTCCACGTTGTACTTTGCTTTCAAATAATTCATAATTCTGATATGAGAATATGACGCAAGACGCTGTTTATCAATACTATCGGAACTATCATCACGCTTTCGCGAGACTTGACCTCCGTTACGAAACGTCTCACCGCTAATAACAAATAAGCAACGCATTATTTGTTATTGGAATGTAAAATTTAAAGTTTATTTATTCGCAGCCTGCCTTAGTTTTTCTTTATCCCAATTCACAATCTCGGACACCTGTATTTCTGACAAGAAGTTTGCGGGTAATGGGACGTGAAGGTAAGATAGCAGGATTTCGTATATGTTATAACACGCCTCGTTCGTTCCCGCAACTATGTAAAATACACTGTTTGCGAAGATAACGCTTGGAAGATGCCCGTATTTCTTGTAATAGGCTGTAAGCTTTGCTGCATGGTCATCATTCGGATCCTCAAAGAGTAGCGGCGCCTCGTGTAAAAACACGGCAATGTCTGGCGTATACGGCAGGAAAATACGTTCTAGAATATGCGACGTGAAGAACGGCTTAATCAGCATTTTATTGTCGGTAAGATTGCGCATAGTATCAAAGAGAGCTGATGCTAACGGAATATCTGTATGGGGTGTACGGAACATATGTTTCGCAATAGCAGTCATTTGCTCAAGAATCTCGGTGACTGAATTGCCCATAATTACCACGCCGTGATTACGGAGAAAATAGACCTTTGTATCGTCTGAGTACAGAAGAGACATCGTTTGCGCCAGCGGTACGCCAGGTTTATAATACTCTACCGTTTTCGTATTCGTATGGGGAAGTTCAATAGGTCCGTAATTACAAAGGGCGTTCATTAACGGATACGGATGAGCGTGAACAATAATACGAGGCGGAAATGCGTGTAAAAATGCCTCAATGCTTGGCTTCCCTGTACCTTCTAACACAGTATGGGATACGTCCTCATTGCCCACTGCGAGCGCTAGACGAATGGCGGCAAGGTCGCATACGAGTCCGTTATTGGCTGCCGATACTAAGGTACCGCTCTTCTTCACTATAATGCGGTTTTTATCCGCGTCTTTAACCGATATGTTTCCACCAGGTCCCTGTATCCAATCGGTCCACGGACCAATTCTGCGGCACAGTGTTTCGTATTCTTCGGCTATTGTTATTTCCATAGTAGTGAAATAATCAAATATTGTATAATACCTTCGTAATTATCGTTAGGAATCTTTAGATTACAGTTGTTTGCTTTCAGGTGTACAAAAAACTCCGTGTGTGCCACCTGTTCGCGGAATTTATAGTGAATTGTGTCGTTGGCGGACTCTATAGGACTCTCTCTCAGGAATGGCAGGAGTTTGTTATGAACCGATGGCGATAGGTGGCGTTTAATAGTTGCTGCCGCATGAATGGTTGTTGTATCGGCATCCTTCGCGTATAGATGTATGATAATATCGGCAGCATCTTGTTGAGGTTTAATATACGTGAGAAAATCCGGCTCTCTGAGTTTCATTGTTTCCAATACGGTGCTAGGATCAGCGCCCCTTACTGCTACATCCCGCTGTATCTTCCACTGCTGTTTTAAATAGGTATCGGTATCTAAGTATATTTTCAAGTTATAGATGTCGTTGAGAGCCTCCTTATGGAGCGTATGAAGACCGCAAAACAACATAAACTTATTCGGCTTGATGTATTTTGGCTCTGTAAACTTGCCAGTAGAGTGGTCGTAATCTATAGTATGCACATCCTCTCCCAAGCATAGTTTGAAGGTATCACTAGATAACTTTTCCAGGTGATTTGCATTTGGGTTCAAGTGTGTAATGGTGCTGTACTGTTCAGCACCCCGTTCCCACTTATGATACCGGTCCGTTTCAAAAAGTAGCGTCTGCTCAAACGGCAAAACGTCCTGAATAAGCTTAGATAGGGTGGTTTTTCCTGCACCGCTATCACCGCATATCGCAATCGTGAAACATTGGGATAGGACAAGTTTATATGGCATATCGGTACGCATGATATTGAGACCGTTTATTGTCAGATGGCTGTACAATTGCTGCTCTGATATGATCGGCGGCGCGGATTTGAGATACCAATACATTTGACAGTAAGTACGCATGGCGGCATACGATCCATAGGCAACCTGGTCATTTACACAGTCTGATGCCTTAAATTGCTCATTAAATATATCAAATCCTGTAGGAATATAAACAGTATGGTCTTCAAAAGGTGCAGATAGATGTGCAATAAACTGTGGAATCGTCATTTGTAGTTTAATATCAGGTCTACATCGGAATATACGTGTATAGTGTCCTGGAATATTCGCAAACAACTTTTGTAGGCGGTGCCAATATATAATTACATTCTGCTCACGCTCAGATAGACCTGGTGTCATTGGTGGTATTTCGGAATCAATAATAATTAGTTTGACATTTGGGTTTTCTAACAAATAGTCAATAGCAGGTGCTGTATTAATAAAATGGTCCTTTGTGTCGGAACGTGCAAAGGATAAGAATAAATGATAGTTCGGCGGCAACTGCTTCAGGAAAGCATATAAATGTTCGTTGAATGAACGAGCCAATCCAGATACAAGAATAGCCACAGGCTCCTCTTCCATCCCTCACTTATCTCGGGTCCGATTAATTTAAATCATATTGAACGCTATACCGTTCGTTTACATAGATAGTGAAATACTATATCTGAACCCTCCACTATAGGGCGATTTAATAGAATTGGATATTTATTTCTTAGCGCAACAAAATTTGTCGCTTGGTCCATATAAACATACGGCTCGTACATCTTACCTCGCACAAACATATGTAGAAATTGGAACGGCTCGGAAAAGGGACGTCCTATAACATAATATGCGGGTTTTGTATCATCATTCGCAAATCCATATATATTCAGATGCTCTGTACAGTAGTTTTGAATCGCCGACTCTTCAATATCTCTATAGGACGTATTAGGAACAACCGCAAGGGCACTCTTAAACGCCGCAACTTTCCAAATAGATGGACCAACGTCATATGGAGTACGAAAATGTGGGGTTTCTGTACTCTTAGAATTTACAAGATTGAAATGCGGGTGGTGAATAGTGCCATTATTACGCCCAATAATGCCAAATATACAACGGTCAATATGATTCGTTTTGATAATATTAAAAAGGTCTGTAAAGATTACGTTGGAAAAACTCATCATCAGATCATTATCGTGGATAAACACTACATATTCTGTAGAGATTTGGTTCATAAGTGATAGAACCTTATCCGAATAATTGAGCGAATCGTCATAGGTAACGATTCCATCAAAGCCGGTGGGCTGATTGGGAGCATTCGCATTCACCGCGATTAGACGCTTGCAAGTGCTTGGAATAAGTTGCGGTGTAGTATCTCTGAGAATCTCCCAAAGGTCACTATAATCACTGTGTGTATAAAATAGAAATGTTATATCTTCCATGTTTATATAAATCATTGAGCAAATCTTTATATGGTGAAACGGAATCTAAAGAGTCTCAACATCACATAACAAGATATGAAAGTATTTGTACTATGCGGAGGTATTGGTAGCCGGCTACAGGATTACTCATTCCCTAAACCGCTAAATATGATTTACGGAAAGCCCGCCATTTCTTATACACTTCAAAATCTACCCGCATGCATTCATACTATCTATTTTATTACTTCTCCGCATCTAAAACAATTTAACTTTGAGCAAGTTGTCGCAAATCAGTTCAAAGATCGCCAGTGTATATTTCTACCGCTCTCTTATTTCACGCGCGGTCCCGTTGAATCGGCGTGGTGCGGCACACGCGAACTCTTCGCAGACGACGAACCTATCGTATTTCTTGATAACGACGTACTTTTTGAGTTCCCGCCAGCGTTCTTTGAAACCCACGGGTCCGCCTTTCTTGGATACTCTATAGACAACGGCACCTCTGAGGCGTTTAGTTTTATACAGATGAACGAAGGGCGAGTTACAATGGTCAAGGAGAAGAAGCGTATTTCCAACCAGTTTATTTGCGGCGTCTACGGATTCAAATCACTTAAGCAGTTTCGTGACGTTGCAAAGAAACGGCTCGTAGTTCCTAGTGAAACCGAACTCTATCTTTCGTCGTTGTTTGAAGACCTAGTAGAGCAGGGAGATACTGTAATCGGTGTGCGATTTTCCGATACCATTACACATATTGGCAGTCTCAAAGAACTTCATAATACTATTGGACGTATTTCCAAACCGCTTATGCGTATTTGTTTTGATCTAGATAATACACTTGTGACGTATCCAACTGTGCCTGGCGACTATTCTACTGTTAAACCGATTGAGACGATGATTCAACTCGTGCGAAAACTACACGATGAAGGGCATACTATTATTATCCATACTGCCCGCCGTATGGCAACCCATAAATATAACGTGGGTGCCGTTATTCGTGATATTGGTCGGCAAACTCTGGATACACTCGCCGACTTTGCCATTCCCTACGATGAACTACTCTTTGGGAAGCCTATTGCGGATATGTATATTGACGACCGCGCCGTCAATCCGTATCGTAATGATATGGAAAGTATGGGGCTCATAAATTATATGTGCCCTGAGACTCCCATCAATAAACTTCAAAACAATAAATACAATACAATTGAACTTGACGGAGATGATGTTGTAAAACGAGGTAAGATGGATCATCTTGCCGGCGAAATTTACTTCTACGAAAATATACCACATTCGTCATCTATTTCTCGCTTCTTTCCTACTTACTATAGTTCTATCAAATCATCAGGGACTGCTGAACTTCGCACTGAATATATACGCGGCGTGCCGATGTATACTCTTTACAAATCGGAACTTATGACCCGCTATCATATGAAAACCCTGTTTGAAATCCTGGATTACTTACATAATACAAAGGGTGAGTCGGTACCATCCTACGATGAAGTCTATGCAAACTATATTACGAAACTTGAGCGGCGCTTTAGCAATAAAGAGATCTATTGCTTTCCAGATGCCGAAAAATATCACAATCTATGCCTTGATAGACTCAAATGGTATTTGAAAGAGTCGTCGCCGCCTTGTATTGCCTCATATATTCACGGTGATTTTTGGCTGAGTAATATTTTATTAGACTTTAAGAATAATATTAAGCTTATTGATATGAAAGGGCGACTAGAAGAGCATCTGACAACCGGCGGTGATATAATGTACGATTATGCGAAGCTATACCAATCTATTCTTGGATATGACCGTATACTGTATAATGATTCGGTTTCGGATGGTTATCAAGTACAAATGAAGGAGTACTTCTTTGATGAAATACGCATTCGTGGAATATCTGAAAGGGCATTAACTGTAGTAACCCATTCACTTATTATGGGAACGTTATGGGCGATTGAAACTGCTGAACAACGCAAAAAGGTTTGGATGTGGGTTACAAGTCTTATGGATACCGCGGTTTAAAGAGGAATGCGGATTTTAGACATAAAATGGTCCCTCCACTTACCCTATGTATTCCAACAATGAATCGTTGGGAGTTCTTGAAGGTGAGCCTACCCAAGTATCTTGCAAATCCTTATATCGCTGAAATTGTAATTTCGGATGAGAATGGTGCGGATGCTGCACAGATTCGTGCTACGTTTACAGACCCTAAGATTCGCGTATCTGTCAATACGAACCGCCTAGGTCCATTCCTTAACAAACGTAAAGTTATTGAGATGGCATCCAATGCGTTCATTTGTTTAATGGATTCTGATAACTTTGCGCCTGTGTCCTATTTTGATGCGTGGGCGACGTGGCTAAAAGGGGGCGATCCTAATGTAGATACAATATACTCGCCCTGTAGAACAATTCCGCAGGCAAATCACGAGGGCTTTGACTATCGCCATTTTGGAGGCGTATACATTACCAAAGAGAATTATAAGTATTATTGGAAAAATATTCCAATGGCGACGTGCCTCTATAATACTGGCAACTACATTGTATCCAAGAAGATGTATATGACAACCAAAACAGATGAACATCTAAAACATCTAGAAACGGCACGAAGCCCAGATGTAATGTTCCAAAACTATTTTATGTGGAAAAACAATAATATGAAAATGGTCGTTGTTCCAGGTATGATGTACGATCATATTGTCCACGACGGTAGTTACTATATCCAAGAGCTCAGTATGCTCAATGTAGATAATTTCAACGCTCTTTACGATTAGAAGCGTCTAAAGGTAGGGGGAGATTACTATTCAAAATGTATCGCATGACACTTTTTGAATGGCAAAAGCGTCTGAAGGGGCGCGAACAACTGATGTACAATTGTTCAGAGTTTGACCGACTCAACGATGAATGGATTCCGTTCTCTATCGGTATGAGTTGGGAAGTCGCATTCTTCAATGGTTCCTTAGAAGAGATCCAAATCGGTCCACATGAACACCAGGTCCTATGTGCAATTCGTACCGGTACCGATAAAAACCGCCGCCCTACCGGTATAAACCGTCGGTTTATCATAGACAATCTTGAGGCAAACGGTATCAAGAATATAGATATGCCTAGCAGTGCTTATTTGCGTATGCTTCCTCATTTTCAGTTCGTTGTCTCCCCTGAGGGCAACGGCGTTGATTGCCACCGCCATTATGAGGCACTGATGGCAGGTTGTATTCCTATTGTGGAGCGTAATGAGCGGTTATTAGAGAAGTACGGCAACTGCCCTATCCTTTTCACCGACGATTATTCTGAGATTACGCCTGAATATTTGAAGGCGAAATACGAGGAGATGCTACACAAAACCTGGGACTTTTCCAGGTTATGTCTAGACGCGTTTGATGCCGAGACCCAAGCACAAATCAAGGCAAACGGAAATTATTGGTGCCGGCAACAAACTGGGCGGCATTGGTATGTTTAACTAAATTTTATATCAGACGATATCTTATAAAGACCTTCTATTATTTCATCTTTATAAGGACATTCACATAATAAAATATGATTATTTTTATAATCTATTTCAGTTGGCGAATAAACAAGTTTATCGGTTCCATATAATGGTTTACCGTGTCGGTTTTTATTATTATCTATAAATCCTATTACGTTTTCCTTATCTTTTATAAAATAATAGAGATATTGACCGTAGATACCTGCTGGACATATTAAAGTATTCTTAGATAGTTTTATATTGCTGATTCGGTTTATCTCATTTACATATATATCTGTCAACATGTTTTTATCAGTAAATGGTAGTTCTAATGTGAGCATATTAGGATCAAGCACAAACTTAAGCATATATGATTTAAAATTCCCGTTGTATGTAAAAGACGTTTCACAACGATAATGATATAAAGAAAATACGTATTTAATATAATCTAAGCCGCAAAAAAATGTATGCTGGGAATGTATTGTAATTATCGCCTTTTCTTTTACAAGTAAGTCAAAATTTGGAATAGATATAAATACACTACTAACATTACCGTTTTTAATTTTTTCAATAAACTTGCGCGGATTATATAAATGTTCAAATACGTGAGATAATATTACAGTATTATATCCATTATAATCAAAGTCTTCGCAATTTCCCTCAATAAATTTTATATTAGAATGTAATTCATTATTTTTGTACATATCAAGCGTAGTATAATCAATGGAACGATAATCTAACATAATTTTATACAGAATGCCTGTATTTGCCCCAATTTCTAAAAAAGACGTTTCTGTCGTATTCTGTACTATAAACTGGCAAAATGTCTTATGGTGATCTAACCAAGAAGGACTAAACGTTGCGTTCATATAGACTGGAGAATAAAGATATTTGGCATCTACAAGATTTTCTAGTTGTAAACATTTGCAACGGTTACACAGAATTACTGTATAATCAAATAATATGTCTTGTTTACCACTAGAAGAAGTCGCCATGATTGGAAAATTAGAAAAAGAGTTAATACATTCAAATTCTTTATTTTCACATATAATACATGATTCTCGTTTCATTATTAAACTATATAATAACCAATTATTTAAATATAAAGTATAAATGAAAATTATACACGAATATAAATAGCATCACCCCAACCCGTATTGCCGCACATCATCTGTGCCACACACTTGAAGCCCTGCGATTCTAGATAATAGTCTAGCATCGGCTTGAGAGTACAGCCTTTGTAGAGCTCATCCTCGTTCACCTCCAGATAGAGCACCTTCGCAAATGCGAGGCACTTTTCGCCGCCGACCAGTGCCTTGAATTCGGCTCCCTGTATATCCAGATTCCAAAAGTTATGCTTCGGAATATCAATCTTATGGCGTTGACAGAACGTATCAATGGTAATAGACGGTGCAACCATTGATCCCGTATAGACAACCTCAGGATGCGCCGTCGCGTGCGTACCCAGGTCAAAAATGCTGGACGACTGTACGTTGTTCGAAATATTAAACTTGATTAATTCATCGTCCTTATCCGTCACCAGTGCCTGATATACGTTCGGCATTCCCTTCGCCCGTGCCTCCTCTACCTTCTGCGGAATAGCATCTAGCCACGTTACGTCATTTGGTGTTAGATTCAATGTTTTGTAGAAGTCCATCTCCTCACATTCGTGTGCACCGACATGAAGCACACCGGTAACCTTGATACCGTAATGATTTAAGATGCGAATAACATCCGCTCCTGGAATCAACATTTGATGATTTGTTTAATGTGTATGGCTTTAGACGGCGGTTCGTAAAAACTCCTCCAACTCGTGCTTTGAACACGTTTTATAGTTATACGCTAACGTGTTTTCAATAGGCTTACGAAACGTTTCGTGCGGACGATTAGCAGGATAGTTCGGCATATAGACACGCTGAACCGTATCCGAAAAGAACGCCGCCGCCCACGAAATAGTAGAGCACGAACACACCAAGGTCTTCGCATTCTTCATAATATGATAATCAGTAAGAACATCGTTAGATTCAATAATTAAGTTAAAATGCTTGCCTAAATACTCAATATAACGCAACTCAAGTTCGGTGTTGGGCGCATTAACAACAAGACAATATGAAGGTGCTCCTATACTTTCTAACAGTTGTTTTACAGAGAGTGGATGGATCACATTGCCGATAGTAATAAAATCTTCCAAACGCAAATGAACAACCGTATCATAATATTTATTAAATCCTTGTGGAGTATTCACAATATGCCCTGATGAATAATTCATATGAAAATATGTAAAATCGTCACGATCCCCATTGTTTCCATCGGTTGTTAGAATATCGGTCGGATGCTTACGAATATAATCTATAATTTGCAACCTGTATTTCAAATAAATAGCATCGTGTTGAAAGTATCCTAAAAATCCATATGTTTTATCTTCGTCCAATCCTAAATTATCGCCATTTAGATGAGCATTCATCCAATGAATAAACTGTTCATCGGTTACCATCAAATATTTATCGGCATCTGTTATTTGTGTATGATGTATAATTGTAGCATCAAATACTATATGATATATAATTGTAGCTAGATAACGAAATATAGCATTTCCTAATCTACCTAATGGAACCGACAAAACTCGCATTTAATAATGAACACTAGTTCTTTTTAGACCTCCGACTGGTTCTACGCCGACGTGTTTGACGGCGGCGTCGTCGGGTCTTGCGGCTGCGATTACTGCGACGGGGCGGGGCATTACTCGGCAAAAAGCCTGGCTTCCCCCACGGCTCACGTGTAGGACGATTCGGCGTTGTAACCGTACGAAGTTCCTTCGGCACCTCGCGTGTGGGTGTCGGTTTGAATGCATTTAGCGGCACCGATTCTACAGGGCTATACGTCGTCGGACTATTGGACCGCATCATATTATTTGTTGGAAGTTCCAGGGTTGTTGGGCGCTTGCGTAAGGGTGTAAAGGGCGCGTTCATTCCTACTTATACCTTCTTTTCTGTTGGTGGGGCGTTAATAGCATTGATTGCCGATTCCGCCTGTAACTCATCATTAATATCAATAATGCCAGGGTGTAGGACATAGCAATTCCACTCATTAAAATGCTGATTTATCTGTTCATCAAATGCATCGTTCATATATTTGAGTGTCGGCAAAATCTTATGCTGAATAGCGCCGTGGCGCACAACGTACGCAAACGTGCCGAGATTCACACGGATACGGGGATCCGATTTGAGTTTTATAATTCCAGAAGCGATGTCGTTGCCATACGGTTTCCACATACGAAGCCAAATCATATCCCAATCTGCTGGTATCTGACGGCTCAAGGTGTCCCATCGCCCTCCAGGCTGTAGAAAGTCATTTGGAAAATTTACGTCGTCCTCTAAGATAAGATGACCGTACGAATCGGGGACGTTCATTGCTCCTAAATGCTCTATGAGCCCGCGATGCGATAAATAACAACCGACAACCCCCAGATTATGTAACTTCTCGCCTTTGTGGTCATTACGATCTGCGCGCACCATCGCATTGCCTACGCCGTGTGTACGCATCTGGCTATAAGGAATATCCTTGCCGTATATACCTCGGAAACGATTTACAGTAAGACCTAACGGAAAGGCTTGCTTCTGAATAGACTCCCATCGCTTCACATCACGGTCCAAGTTAATCACGTGAATCGTATCTATGTTAGGAGATTTACGTGAGTCTATGTGCTTATAAATAGCATAGACTATGACAACTCCTACTCCTACAGCGAGTAGGGTCAGCAAATACGAAAAATCGGCTCTCTTTGCCATCCTATTGGAGTACTAGATTATTGATGGCGGGTTAAAGCCGTCCTGGGATATCTAACAATAAAATGAATACACTAGACGAGGTGCGACTTATGTACCCGCTTTTGGCGGCGGACGACCGTAATCGCGTCGTCTATACGGTATTTGAGTCGGCGGCGCGCAAGGACGCCGAACTCGCGCGGGCATTTGAGTTATGCGAGGGATTCGGCGAGATGGCGTTTGCTTGGAACTGGAAACTGCTCGTAGATGCGATGCCGGCGAGTTTCAAATTCCTAGAGGTGGGTGTGTATAAGGGACGCGTTCTGGGTCTCGTAGGACTCTGCGCCGAGCGGGAGCGGCGTTTAGTATCGCTCCACGGCGTGACGCCGTTGTGTAATATTGGCGATAAGTACTCGCGTTACGATGAGTCCAACTACTTTGGCGACGTTTACGGGGCTTTGGCTAAGTGCGGCGTTCCTGCCAACCGTCTCAAGCTGCATATCGGACTGTCGCAGGATCCGGCGATTCTACGGGATGTTCGCGAGGACGGTCCCTACGATTGCATCTTCATTGACGGCTGCCACGATTACGAGGTGGTAGTCGCTGATATTAAGGCGTATTTGCCGCTGGTCAAAGTCGGCGGCTACTTCGTTATGGACGATTCGTCGCTGTACATTGAGAAGCCGTACGGGCAGTTCCTGGGTCACCCTGATGTATCACGGGCAGCGAAGGAGTACCTGACGGAAGCGGCTGGCGTGCGGCATATTGTGGCGGTGGGGCACAATCAGGTGTGGCAGCGGGTGGCTTAGGTTTACACGGTGTCTTGCGTGCTCTATGGCGGTCCATACTACTCTTGCTGTAGGTGATATAGCCGCAATTGCCGCAGTAAAAGTCGGACATTTGATAACTTGCTGACAGCATCATTCAATTATCAAATTTCTGCGTAGTCGGCGAAGAGGAGAAATCTCTCCGCTCGGTAAGGATGGAGCGTATATTCGGCAAAGAGAATCTCCTAGACTGGATTGACGCCTATGGTATGACCATATTCGCCGCCGCTGCTTGTGCTGTCGTATTGACAACTCCCGACCGCTCAATGGGTGCCGCCATATTTGGACTCAGCTTTATGTACTTCTGGGTCTACTTTTTTCACCGTGCGCTTCACTATCTTCCCACCGAAGGACCACTTATGTACATCAATACGCACTGGATTTTCCACCATCAGCCCCTCAAGCTCCTAGACCGGCGAGTGGAACTCGGCTTAGAGATGATAAATGACCTGGCGATGAGTCTCACCGTTCTATGGCTCCAGGCTATGACCAGCATTTGGATTGTGCCTACCAGCGTTATTCTGTTCTACGCTATTTGGTATACGTCAGTCCACATCGTGAACTACAGTATAATAGGATCGCAGGTTCATAAAGATCATCATAAAAACGTCGGCACCAATTTTGGACCCGATGTCCTAGACCAACTCTTCGGCACCAATCACGAGCCTGTCAAAGAAGACCTTATACCGCTAGCACCCAATATGGTTATCGCCTTCGGTATTGTTTTCTTGTTAAAACAGTGTATCAAATGGGTAGATTGACAGAGCGTAAATCTTGATGAGATGGATTATGAGGAGGTTTCCTACAACCGCCTGCTCAAAATCGTAAGTACTTGCCTGCTTATAGTCCTTGATCGTTGCTGCCATACCAATTTCCGCTAACGTTGGCTTGTTTTCACAGACCTCTAAGTTGTCCATTGCGCAGCCTCGGAAGAAGCGAATTCCAATAAATAACAGCATTAAAATCGCCAGAACGGCGCCCTTAGCGATTCTTGTGCGTGAAAATAACACGCCAATAACCATTACTGCGCATAGCAGAGCGTGTGTTATAGTAACAATCCATTCACTGAGCATGGGACCCTACCGGTTGTGCGGAATTTACGGCAACGGGTTTAACGAGTAGTCCGTGATGCTCGCATAGATTAGGAGTATTCTTATAGGTTTCATATAGCTTATCAATAAAATTTACTAAGTGTGTAGAGCGAAAAGTCATATAGAGCTCGTCAAACCGCTCCGCATAGATACGGGTATATTCACCAACATAAGGAATACCCATTATATTCTTCGTTTGTTCTTCGGCATATTCGTTGGCAAGGCGATGCGCCTGGGCTTTCGCATACATATGCCCTAGGATGGGAGTATTCTCCAAATCTGCGCAATGAGGACACAACATTATATATACTGTTTGCTGTTGGTTTAGATTGGCTGGGTTTATTCACCGGTGTATATAGATGTACGTACAGATTGGCACCGTTGTTCTCAAAGCCGCAGTCCCGACGACTGCCGAAGAGAAGCGCAAAGGTATGATGGAACAGCGGTTTGATTCAGGTTTCAATTGTATGGTATTCGCCTTTGACGACGACCAGCGGTCGTTCTGGATGAAGGGCTGTATTATCCCGCTTGATATGATATTTGTCAAGGACGGCGTTGTGACGTCTATTGCCCATATGTGTCCACCGTGTACTGTAGAACCCTGCCCTTCTTACAAGGGTGTAGGTCAGCAGGTGATTGAAGTGGAGGGCGGGGTATGCCGTCAGCTCGGCGTAGACGTCGGCGACCGTGTGAAATATTACGAGAAATCGTGAGGATAAATAGGGAGGTGCAATGCAAATATTTTTACGATTTATTTACATTACCTGTATTATCGGGTTTATCTACGCCATACAGTACCTGATACAAATGTGGGGAGAACGTCATTATTCCCGCGATGGTGGCGGAGAAGGCGGCAATCCTATATTTGATATTACCCATATCAATACTCCAAGTTTATACAAATATTCCTGGATTGCGAACATTATACCACTTGCGATGCTATTAGTTCTCTTCGTTGGCGCGAACGAATCCGATCTTATAACCGAATTCTTCTTCAAGTTCTTATTCATATTAGTCATTCGCGCCATTGTCGGCATTTCTACGATTCTGCCCAAACACGAAGAATGCCAGGTGAAGTTTGACCTACAGTTTTTATTAGAAGGCGGCTGCTACGATAAACTCTTTAGCGGACATACAGCCATTGTAACTCTCATATCGGTTCTATTGGCTCGCGAAGGCTTTATGTCCAATTGGGTATTCTGGATTACGAACATAATCAATATGGCGCTCATTGTTTTGACGCGGTCGCATTACACCGCCGATGTGCTTCTAGGCTTCGTTATCGCATATTTAGTCGGTAACGGAGACTACGGCGTATTGCCGCATTAATATTTAGGGCGCTGCGTCGTGAGCTTGGGGCTCTTGCCGCAGCTGAACTTCTTGAGCGTCTTACCACGGGTCTGAATGACCGATTTCACACAAATAGCAATAGCACGAGACTCCTTCTGTTGCTTTTTGTAGTTTCCCTTAATGGTCCGGCGGACCTTTTTAATACATTGGCAAAACCGTTTCGCCATAGACTCCTTCATTCTCTAATCAAGCGCTTTTAAAAAACTTATTGATGGCGGGTAGGACTTTATCGTCGTACATCTTGCTCGCCTCTTTCATCGTGAGCCGCGTTCTTATATCAGGGCTCATCATTCCTCTTACAAGTTTATAGCACGGTATGGCGACCATCTCAGCAAACCGAGTCGCCTCTTCTTTTGTTAATTTTAGCGGGTTATGTTCTACAATAATATGGGGAGCGGACATACCCTCATCGCGCTGTCCAAACCGCTGGTAAAAAACCTGTGACAAGGTTCGACCTAGCGCATACACGTCGTCCTTTTCAAAGATAAACTTATATTTTTCTACCGGTGTCATTTTCTCTAGTTTATCTTCTAGCCAAGTGAGATACTCTTCATCTATAACCGCCTTTTCATAACTGCTTCCAGGAACCTTCTTATAAAAAATACGATACGGAATCGTCTTCTCGCCGTGAATGGTCTCCTTATAGAAATCGTGAATCACCTTCCGCTTATTGACAGGGTGCGGATTCACAAAACTCACCTCAATGCTCCAGTAATTGTATTGTTGGTCAAAAAAACTATGACCCTTTTTGTTACGGGCAAATGGTGTCTTTTTATTTTTAGAAATCTCATCTAAATCGTCCCATTTGAACGAAATGCCAAAATCAATAAAACGGGTATTAAACTGCCCTTTGTCAGTTTTGGCGACCACAATATTATCGGGTTTAATATCATTATGAATAATGTCCTTAGCGTGCGCTTTCTCCAAGCCTTCAAACAAATTAGTAATAGACTTGAAGAAGGCGGGATAGTCTGCAGGCTCTAACTTAATATCACCGATACTTTCACCGCCGTCTAACGACTGTAGGATTTTACGCACTTTCATCGGAACCTTACACTTCTTTACATTGTTTTCATCATTAAAGGGGAGTTTTGGGTCGCAGATTTCAAAGGGATATAGGAAGTACTTTTGTGTCGGATCAATGCTATGAAAAAGGTCACGCTGCTTGAGCTCTTCTATAGCATCTACACCATCCATTAATTTGGAGATTTGACCTGGACGGTTGCGGGTATTGCCTTTACACGCAAGGGCAGGGCGGAATACGCACCCAAAGGACCCTTGTCCTAGAAGCGCACCGCCCTTACGACGGTGTTTACGAGTCTTCGCCATCCTTATAAAGGACGCTGAAAACAAGTTTATGGCTCTTGGCTCGGGGTTATGCCGATCCAGTCATATCTATGAGATCATGGTCAATCTGACGCTTCATAGCAAGGAGTTCCTCCTCGTCCTCCATTGTCGGCACGTGGCTGCTAGAGAGCTGGACCATCGTGCCTTCACTGTAGCCAAACGCCTCCATAATACGGCGGCGGGATGCCATAAAAAGTTTAAATATGACAAAAAGAAGAATGCCGACAATGATGGGGGTGGCGAGTTTTTCCCACTTCATCTTCTACTATACGGGATGAGATTACTCTGGACCTACTTTGAACGTTCTGACTGCCTCGCTGATAAGACCCTCAGCCTCCATAAATTGCTCTATGTTGAAGCCGTTCTTGTTTGGTACAGTATTTACAATATCCATGCCTGGTCCTGTTATCTTTGATAAGAGTTGAACTGTATAGGTATGCGTTTCACCTTGAGGCGGATTGGGAGGCTCGTAAGGAATTAAAATCTCGTCGTCCAATCGTCCTCTACGATCAAACCACTGAGTATATAACCAATGTACGCGTGCCGGATGGGGGGCGTCCTCATCATATATAACAATCACATACGCACGGTTCTTCTCTTTCTCAAATAATACATCAGGGCTTCGTCTAGCCGTTTGAAAGCGGGTAAGCAGTGGGGTTTCAAAAGGTGGAATTATATGTTTATGGATTGTATGACCAACTTCAGTATAAAATACTACATCAAACATGATACCGCCGCCGTTCTGAGAAGGCACAAGGGCGTGTTCTTCAGCCGTAAGTGTTGTATCCCACATAATTTGAAGAGATTTTAGATCGTTTGATATTTTTTCACTAATATCAAAACCCAACTCTTCATTCCCTTGTTCTGCTGCTTCTCTTGCATCTACGGCTAATTGTTGTGTAAGACTATCTACATCTCTTGCTCTAGTATACAGATTCTCATAATGATCAGGGTTATCAGCATGAGCGGCTGTAATGATATTCACTAAATGGCGAATTTTATCACGCACATTATTTATCATAAGCAAAAACATATGAACGGGGCGTCCTCCCCGCTGTTTTCGTGTTTTACCATTCTTCCTATTACGGTTACGGCGAATATGCAAAAATGCTTTTGACTCCAGCCAGTCATCCCAGTCAGGGCGCTTCCCTTTATCCCACGAAAAATGGTGCTCAAGCTCCATGCCCTTACGACGATTCAGAATATCAATATCGGCATGTGTTGGTCTGTAGGGTGCCAACTGATGGAGGATCTGTTTGACAGTGTTAGGACCCATACTACCGCACGTATAAATATCAAACTCTAATAAACAGCGGCTCTCCTTATTCTGAAAAATACTATGGTCGGGATTGCTCCAGAAGTGAAACGCAATATGGCTCGTCTTAATCGGCGCAATACACGTCATACCGCGGTTGTTTTCAGGTTTATCCAAATAGTATACACGAGGCGGAGCGAGCGACTTCATATTCAACGCCTTCAAGATATTTGTCACCATCCCTTTCACGCGGGGAATATCCTTTCGCTCAGGGCAATCCATAAGTTCCATACGCATCAACAAATGATGATGCTGAATGAAATCGTGCTTTCTCTTACGAGTAGCCATCCTACTAATCCTTCTTCTTTTTTAGAATCGGTGCAAGCCACGCCGATATCATATGATTAATAGGACGTTCAAATACCTCGGAGTAACCACCATCAGGAAATATAAAGACTATATTTACACGTTCAGCACTGTCAGGATACCGCAGAACAATCTTGAGGATAGCATTCTTGCTGATGCCATCGCTGTAGAAATGGTCAACATCAGCGACCTCTTTAAAGTCTACAACTCCATCCCACTGTGCCTGAAGCGCTCCGTGTGCCGCCTGTAGTTGTGTAACCGTGAGTACCATTGTTTTGTCTGGATTTCTAACAATAAAGTGGTGGGTGTTCAAATTTTTGGCGTCTTATCTATTCGGATACAAAACCCTACGCAGCCGTCCATCGCTTTTGCTATAATAGACTGATTATATGTGTCGCAAAATTCGTTTACCGCCTGAGGTACACCACACTTCCAATCTGTTTTTCCTTTTTTCATATTCATTTCATAATCGTGCCCCATAATGTAGCCTCCGTGTTTAATTTTCTTGAATGCCTCTATCAAATCCCGTTTACATCCCTCATAAGTATGGTCAGCGTCAATATAAATAATATCGTAATAATCGTCCACCTTACTTTTTAAATATGTAGACGAATCGGACTTATGTAAGTTCACGTTTGGATTATTTTTATATTTTTCGGTTAGTTCCTTAAAAGACTTTTCTAAATTATACCATATGAAATTATTACCATCTTGGTCTCCACTGCCATTTGTGCCTACAAATAAATCAACGCCGTCTAGCAATCCTATAGAACAATTATTCGCAATAAAGTCGAAGAATTCACCTTTGAAAATACCTATTTCTAAAATCTTTGGTTTGTCTATTGTATTTGAATAGTATGTTAGCATATCATTTCTGTTTTCAAATTCTATTATTTTGGAGAAAACGACGAAATTATCCATTGGAAACTTTTCTATATTTCCCTTATGAACGTGTAGACACTTAGCATCTTTAAAGTCAAATTCTTTATTTAGATTCGCAATTCTATCAAGAAATGAAATATGTATATCTTCAATAATATAAAATCCGTTCGGTTTTACTAAACTCCATAATGTCTTGAATGATGTTACCATATGCTCTTCCTTATGAGAACCATCATCAAGAATAATATCGGCGTATGGATTTAGTTTGCGGATATTATTGCTAAGACGATTCAGAGATTCAACGCTGCTTTGGTCTGTTTGGAATGTTGTAATGCGTTCCTCAGTAAATAAGACAGATTCTAGAATATCACAACCGACAATTTGCGCCTGCGGAAAATAGTCGCGCCACATTCGCAAACTTGCACCAGGTTTATAATTACTTGATGTAATTGGCGCCATTAAGGGGGCATTTCCTATACCTATTTCACATACCAATTGAATCTCATTACGCTTTGCGGATAATAACTTATGATACTCAGGCGTGTATGTATGTCTCTTGAAAGATGGGCATTTATCTACACAGTACTTCTTTGCTAGTTCACATAAATCAGACGAAGTGTCTTGTTTAATCCAATAGTATTCTGAATAATCAGTTTGAATAAGAGGAGAAATAATATTACGCTTTTGCCGAAACTCGTCTGTCGCTTTTTTATTACCGACCCAATGCCCATAATCATCGAGAATAATAACTCCACCGATGACAACCTTATCATACAGTGCTTCTAGACATACTTTTATAGATTCATACCAATCCCCATCCAAACGGAGTACTGCAATCGGACCTATCTTATCAATAATCTCCTGCTGCGCAAGAGTATCTTGGAAAAATCCCTTTATTAAATGTACATTCGTCATATCCAACTGTAAATCTTGAAAAGTCTTATATACATTTTCAATTCCTCCTGATAAATTATTACCAACCCATTCAGATGGATTTCCCTTATTATAATCGCTTATATCATCTTGTGTTATTGCAGGCATTCCTTCAAAACTATCAAATCCAAATACTTTGTTCTTAGGACCGGCTAACTTTTTCATAACTGCAAGACATCCGCCTTTCGCAATACCGCATTCTACAAAAGAATATGATTTATTTGTGAATAAACTACAATTATTGTATAAGTTTAGCAAGCGTTTCATAGGCACCATTGTAAATCTGTTCTTCAGTAATTTGTTTAAAAAATTCATATCTATTGTGGATGTAGTTAGAGAGCCCGCGCCATAATCAAGATTATCTTTACGAACAGATATATAACTAGTATAATCGTAATTAAATCTAAAAATATGCGAATACTTAGACCAATTTGCTTCTAGTGTAAATTCGTCAAGCCATATATAGTTATAAGTTGCCCACGATGTTACGAAGGTTGCATTATCTATAAAGGTAAATCTTGTATTTCCCCACGTGTATACATTGCCAGTAATATTTGGTACGATGAAAGGCTTGTGTTGTTTTAATAATTTTTTATAATTATTCAACAGATGTAGCACATGTTTCAGCATTTTATTTTTCTTACTTTCTGTTTCACCAGCATAATGACATAGAATTATATCAGTAGGACTTGATGGTGGAGGTGGAGAATTTCTAAAATATATAAATCCATATTTATTCATTAACGTAGTATCATGACGATCGCGTTTTATACAGTGAAAATTTAGAAATGGCTGATCCCAAGGGACCGGCATACGACAACCTAATTTCTTCATAAAGGCAATATGTTCTGTAATATCCTTAAAAATTAGTCTTGACGATTCTGTATTTTTAAAAAACAATATGCCAGAGTTCATGCCTTTTATATTCTTATCAATCGTTGTAAAATCAAAAAACCATCCTCCAAACCACTCAGATTCAATTATAAAATGCTTATTTTCGTTATTAAGCTCTGGCATGCCATGGATACGGTCTTCAATATCAATATTAAATAACGTTATCAAATCGTTTTGAATGATAATATCGGTATCGAGATAAAGTATCTTTTTATAGTTATTGATATGCTCATAATCAAATATAGAATAGCGACTATAATATGTATCATATTTATTTAACGTATTACAAATTTTTATATGAATAGGAATATTTAGAATAGTAGAAATATTCTTTATCGCGGATTCGAACTTCGATTCGGTCATCACTAGAAAATCAATGGTATCCGTCTGCGAATATAATTTTACCGTTTTCATAAGAATACGTAACAAGTCAACATAATCATTATTATGAAATACACAGAAATATACTAAATTACTGTTCATAGAGTTAATTGGCGCGGGATGTTTTATAGAATCATTAACCGCGGCGAATGCTACAGTAGGTACAATGGTGTCTGAATCCCTATTTATTGGCGATACATATAGAGAGCCACACCCATAATCAAGAGTATGTTTACGAACAGATATATAACTAGTATAATCGGAATTAAATCGAAAAACATGCGAATAGTTAGACCAATTCGCTTCTAGTGTAAATTCGTCAAGCCATGTATAGTTATAAGTTGCCCACGATGTTACAAAAGTTGCATTATCTATAAAGGTAAATCTTGTATTTCCCCACGTGTATACATTGCCAATAATATTTGGTACGACTAAAGGCTTGTGTTGCTTTAATAATTTTTTATAATTGTCCAATAAATGAGTTACATGTTTTAACATAGCATTTTTCTTTATTTTTATTACACCAATATAATGACATAAAATTACATCAGTAGGAGTTGACGGCAGTGCTATAGATTTATTACCATATATACAACCATATTTATCCATCAATGTATTATTGTCAAGGGCGTTTTTTATAGAATGAAAATTTAAAAATGGTTGTTCGGCGGCGTGAGGCATAAGACAGCCAGTTTTTTTCATACAGGTAATATGTTCCGTAATATCTTTAAAAAGTGTCCTTATTGATTCTATATTTTTGAATAATAATGTACCAGCGTTCATGCCTTTTAAATTCTTATCAATCTTTGTAAAATCAAAGAATGTGCCTCCCCATGAACTAAATTGAATTGTTCCTTCAGGAATTGCATAGACGCGGTCTTCAATATCAATAGTGAATAATGTTGTTAAATCATTTTGAACGACAATATCAGCATCAAGATATAATATTTTTTGATAGTTATTAATATGTTCGTAGTCGAATATAGAATAACGGGCACAACAAGAATCAAGAAAATCAGTTAGGGGATCGTAAATCTTTGTAAGAATTGGAATATTTAGCATAGTAGAAATATCCTTTATTGCGGATTCAAACTTTGACTCCGTCAACACTAGAAAATCGATAGTATCCGTTTGCGAATACAATTTAACTGTTATCATAAGAATACGTAATAAGTCAACATAATCCTTATTATAAAACAAACAGAAATATACTAAATTTCTGTTCATAGAGTTAATTGGCGCGGGATGTTTTATAACGTGGTCTACCGCGGCGGGCGGGGGTCGACTGGGCAAGGGGGGTGCCTTGGGGTCCGTTGGCTGCGACGGGCGCCGATGGGCGGCGGAGCAGTTTGTACTGTGAATACAGTAGGAAATTCTCGGGGAGGTGCCGTAAACACCCCGGCGGGGCGGCCATTTATTTTGGACCGCCTCGGTAGGACAATGAAACCTCAGCTGCCAGAATGCCTATGCGCCCTGTTGCCTGACGATGTCCTTGGTGTTATCAACTCGTTTGTGCCCCACCTCCCAAAACCGAAAAAGAACAAACGTAAGGGCTCAATGGATTCAGTAGATTCAACGGTTTCATCGGTATCACGGTCGCCGGATGTACAGCGCGATTTGAGACTCATACAACGGCGGGCTCTTAAGGGAACAGACGGAATGTTTATGCGAGACTTGGAGGACTTTGTGCTGTTTTGATTCGTTAAATTAGACCTATGTACATTCAATGTACGCTAGTCTAATAGTCTAATACCCCGCCATCTTCGTCCATAGCGTATCGGTATTCTTGACATCGTTGGCAGTGAGTGCGCAGAACCAATTGAACTCAAAGCGGCGCACCAGCTGATCGCCGTCCCATGACATAAATACAGCATTTGGTAAGACCGCCGACTTCGGATCATTCTTATCATCATTGAGACGTCCAAAGAGGTCCTCCAATTCACGAGGGCGTCCGTCAGGCAGTCTACCACCGTCCGCATCACGGAACACCTTTATGCCCAAATCCCTCTGCTGCTCCCATACATAGAGCTCTTGACGACGGGCTACAGCAGCACCCCACGCCTGTGGTCCACGTTCAAATAAGTCGTTAATTTGCTTCGCGGCATACGTCCACGCCGCTGTGTTCGGTACCATCGCCCAGCCTACATATGGAGAAGGTCCGGGTGCAATTGCGGTCGCAGTACTTACACGAGGCTCATCGGGGTGCGTACCGAACATTGCGGTATCTACGCCATTTACGAGAGGGTAGAAACTGGGTCCCAGGCAGAGCGTAGAATTGGCATCCATTACGAGACCGCCGTACTTATTACATATGTTCGCAATGACCCAGCGACGCCATAGAGCAGGGGGCAGCCGCTTCACCTTAGTATCAACATTAGGGAACAACTCAAGTACAGCATCGCGACCTACTAACGTTATAATACTGAAATCGTTACCCTGTGTCTTATTCAAGACTTCCAAGGATACCTGGAGATAGCCACGATTGGGCAAATTACTGTTTCGTGCGCCGAAATCCCACCAATGACGGGAATTCGTCTCGGAATCTACAAACCAATATAGTATGGGTTTACCTATGGACGGTAGATTATCCTGAAAGTTGGAAAAATTATCATAGACAAACTTTCGCTTGTAAAGCGATACACCAACGACAAGTAGAGTTAAAGTTGCAGCAATAGAAATGCTGACCATGGGTGATAGCGTATTTCCACTCATGCGATTCTCTTACTGGGTTAATTGATTTTCTTTTTCTTCTTATTCCTTACAAGAATGGCTTATACCATGGATGCTGCTCAGTATATGAAGTACAAGGTGCGCGCAATAAGCACATTTACCAGTCGTAGCGGATGTACAGAGTCCGGACTTCGTACCTGGGCTCTTGGACAGGCTGTCAACCAGACCTTTGTTTCGCAAAATACTACACCTGCAGTTCTACCGAATACAATAACATATTCTAACTTTAACCTATCTACACAGCAAGCGGGCAACTCCTTAACAAATATGAACCTGCTTGATAGCACGCGCATTGGATTCGGCGGAGACTATGTAACGCCTATACAGCCAACGATTCCCTTAACATCGTGTAGCTTTCTTGAAAGCCAGTCCAACTTCTATCTGCCGCCTATTGCGCAGGGCGGATTTCAGGTCCCCTATACTATACCAACACCATATCTCTATTCTGGAAACCCCGCACCGTACGCGGCACCTTTGGTATACTTATCCACACCAGGTGTCTGTAATATTCCACCATTCTTCCAGGGCACGAAACAGACTGAGGCGATGGCATATGGTGCTAATAAAGTAAACTGTGATAATCAGAAGAACTTCTTCCCTTCCACAATCGTTCCAGGTGCTAGCGCTTATTAAATTTCCTGCGTAAGAAATAGAAGATGGTCAATTATTCCCCCACCGTTTGGTCCGGCTATAACACCCTCATTAAGTCCCCACCGGAGCAGCCCCCGCTTTCTAGCCGCAATGCTTACACGACCTGGCCCGGCGGCGTTGATCCTACAGTCCCCCTTTACAACACGGATAACCAGAAGTTCGGTGGTGCCCGGCGCCGTTCGCGGGGCTCATGCAAGAGCCGCCGTGCTTCTCGCAAGTCCCGCCGTGCTTCCAGCCGCTCTCGCAAGGTCGGAGGTCGCCGCCGCAACAACAAGAACAATGTGCGTAAGAGCCGCAAGAGCCGCCGTTCTACGCGTAGACATCGTGGCGGCTATGCGACGTGCTCGCCCATTGATACCACCGGCTCCCGCGCAAACATCCCAATGTCGGCGAGCGTTTGCCCCGAAGGTTACTTCAAGACGCTAGATACTCTCATTCTGTAAAGAAAAAGGCGCCGTGATACAAAAAATATGTTAGTTTTTATCATATTTTTTGTTTTTTTTATTTTTTATTTGTTTTTATGGTTTCGGTGGTCTAGCGTCTAGTAGATCTTGAGGTCCATCGGCAGCGGGAGAATCTTCTTCTCATAATGCGTCTCAATCTCCTCCTGTGCCCGACGCTCGCGCTCAGTAATCAGATTGATGGACGCGCCCTTGCGACCAAAGCGACCCGAACGACCAATACGATGAATGTAGTTCTCACGCTGGAGAGGCAGCTCGTAGTTGATGACAATGGAAATCTGCTGGACGTCAATGCCACGAGCCAGCAGATCCGTAGAGATGAGAACACGGCACTTGCCGTTGCGGAACTCAGTCATACGAAACTTGCGCTCCGATACATCCATATCGCCGTGGATATAGTTGAGGTCAAAGCCGCGGCGCTTCATCTGGTCCGCCAGCCACTCCGCCTTCTGGCGCGTGTTGACGAAGATGGTCGCCTGCTGAATGCTCAGGTGGTCGTAGAGGTCGCACAGCGTATCCAGCTTGTGGTCCTCGCGCGGCACCTCCACAAACCACTGCTTGATGCCCTCAAGGCTCACCTCCTCAGGCTCCAACAGAATCTCCACAGGGTTGCGGAGAATACTCTTCGCCACCGCAACGACATCCGGCGTCATCGTCGCCGAGAGGAGTGCTACCTGCGTCGTCGCCGGCCAGCCGAGGCTCAGAATGCAGTGAACCTGCTCCCTAAAGCGCGCCTCCAGCATCTGGTCCGCCTCGTCCAGCACCAGCACCTTGATGGTGTTCGGCGACAGAACCTTGCGGTTGAGCAGATCGTAGAAACGACCAGGCGTCACTAAGAGCACGTGCGGAACGTGCGGCGGCTTCATCTTGGACTGCGAGATGACGTCAATGTCGGTGTTGACCGGCGGACCGCCCGTCGCCGTATGCGTGCGAATGCCGAGGTAAGAGCCAATGCCCTTCGCGACCGCCGCCGTCTGCTCCGCCAGCTCACGCGTCGGCGAAATAACCACCATCTGAACCTCGTTCTTGGTGTGGTCAATGCGGCTGATGCCGCCAATGACGAAGGTGCCGGTCTTGCCGGTACCTGACTGCGCCTGCGCGAGCAGGTCGTGCCCTGCCATCATCGGCACAATCGCCTTCTCTTGGACAGGGCTCGGCTTCTCAAAGCCGAAAGAATAGATGCCACGCAGAATCTCATCGTGGAGACCCATATCGTCAAAGCTCTTGTACTCGTGCATCACGTACTTGGTAGAGGGCGCCGGTGCCGATACATCTGGGGCAGCCGCGCCGGCGTCCTTGGGGTCCTGTGTAGGAGGGTAGGGAGGAGTTGAGGAGCGGTCAGGGGCACCGCTGTGAGTAGAAATGATGGGAGCAGACATGGAGGGATATGAAGGAAGGAAGGGCTCAACGCTTTAGATAAGAAGATAAGAAGATAAGAAGGAAGCCACGAACTGAAAAATGGTTTGAGGGGGCGTCAATTTTTTCGGTTTACTTACTGCGTTGAAATGAGTGCGAACTGGTAATAATCGTCTAGAAGCTCCTCTAGTGCCTCACGGTTGATGCCGCCAGCGGAGCAGAAGGCGCGTACTAGACCACGTGTAAAGTTATTTTCATTCACAAGAGCATTATCTAAATGGTTACGAATCCTATAAACGGTTTCGTCTATACTCAGTCCCGCATCAGCATATAGATTGAATGGATGGTCTGGCTGATTAATATTATAGTCTAGATTATCAATCAGCAGATGAAAGATAGCATTGGCAACTACCATATGCTCCTGGGAATCATTAAATTCCTGAATGAAGTTCATTGCGCGACTCGTAAAGTCGGCGAGCCGATTCTCGTCAATATGGAGGTTCACGTAAGGAGGCATCTGGCTGGTAGGAAGAACTAGACGGCAATGAAAACCCATTAATTCTGCGGTGACTCCTCAATTTTTTTACGACGGCGTACCGGCGTTGCGTGGCGGTAACGAGACTTGATCGGACGAACCGTATTCGGCGTCTCCGTAATCCATTGCACGAGTTCGGCTTGGGGAAAACGGAAACGGGGGAAAGACTGAGCAGAAGAATCGTAGAGTCCTATGGCAAGTAGAGCCGTAGGAACAAGTGAATGGGATAATCCTAGAACAGCACCTACGCCATCTGAGGAAAATCCTTCCATTGGGCAACTGGCAATCTTGAGCTCCGCCGCCGCCGCTAGAGCAAATCCTAGCGCTAGATATGTCTGATGCTTCGCCCATTGTACAGGATGACTATTGCCTGCCAAGGCACCGCGCATCATACCTTCCAACTGTGCCGGCGGGTTCGTTTCGGCTATAAAATGGTTGAGATGCTCCTCTAGATTATTTCTAGTACAAAAAACTAGCAAATGCGTACATTGTTCTACTTGAGGCTGTTCATAGCACGCCGGCAGAAGTGCCTTCTTCACCTCCTCGGATGTCACTACCTTGACAACGTACGGTTGAATGCCAAAACTGCTCGGCGCATTGACAATAGCATTGAGAATCGGTTGGATATCGGGAACAGGAGACATTGCGGATGGCTTTGCGAAGCCTTTCTCGGCACGCCGCCATTCTAGATTCGCAAGAAAAGACATCGGCTCTTCTCGTGAAAAAGTTTTGGATTTTATAGGTTTTACGAGGTCCACTCCGCCACTGGGCTCAAAGTAATACCGAGATTCGGATGGCTAATCACCTCCTGTAGAAGCTGGTAGTGAACCGATTTTACGTAGTCGTAATTGCCCTTTTCGTACTGCGTAGCGAAGACCGATGAAACCGTAGGCTCCGTGGTCTCCTTAAACTCAAAGTACTTATCCAGTGTCGGAATCTTGAGGAGATTATCGCGGGGACCCTTGAAGCCCGTCTTCATCGTGCCGCCCTGAGTTTCAAACAATTGCTTGACGACGTTGGCGGGGAACTTGGCAAGCAGGAACCGGCGGTTATTGAATTCCGTAGTATAAATATCAATCTTCTTTGCGTTTTTTGTGCCGAACTTCTCCTCAAAGCTGGCAATAACCGACGCGGCGGCTGATGTATCGGCGAGTTCGTACGCGGTACAAATGAGACCGCGACCGTTATTAATATCGGATTTGATAGCGTCTACAACGGGTCCACGGCGGAAATAGAAGCCGGACTTGCCGTGAAAAACGGTGACATTCTTGGATTGATCATAGACGATGCTGACAATGCCGGCGTCGCTATCCTTACGTAGATGGTGTTCGGGTGGGAGATCATTGACTGCCTGGTTGAGGGCACGCAGTGTCTCGGCGGCTAGAGGTTCGCAAAAGATTGGCATCTCCTTCTACTCTAGTCGGTAGGGTTGGGTTTAGGTCCGCTTTCCGCGGCGGGTTGTACGGCGGCGGTTAGTTTTGCGGGTCCTGCGAGATTTTCTGCTAGTAGGATATCCCTGTGCTCTTGCTGCTTCCAGATTCGCCGCACGTTGATTTGCAGCACGCTGTTTCTCTTCGGCTATCATGCTATTTAACTCGGCTACTTTGGCACTATTTCTCCTCTGTGCCGCCGCCGCTCTCTGAATCTCTAACATTCTAACATAAGAGGACGCTGTATTGGGCATGTTTAATTTAGACTAATATTATTTTCGGGAGCGAGTTCTATGGCGACGGCGGGTACGCTTCTTTTTCTTTCCTAATTTTTCTGCAGCGTTCAATCCCGCAAACGCTTTCTCTAGTTCTGTTGGCTCTCTTCCACGAGAAAACTTCGCCGCCATGTTGAGAAAGGCTAGATTCTCAGCAGTAAAATTAGTTTTTGGTACTGCAGGAGGTGCTGGTGTAGCAATGCCCATACTTGCCCTTATTGCAGCCGCATTTGCTTGGTCTCTTGCTAACTGTCTTGCTCGGCGATTCGCATTCTCTTTCTGTTGCTGTAAAAACACAGCATCATTAACATTTTTATGCTCTACCTCTCGTATCCATTCTATCATATTCGGTTGTAATGGCGACCGCATAAGATTGCGTTCAAATGCTTTTTGCCTCATTTCCGCCCATGTTTTTGCCGTATCAGGCATATAACTCTATTTAACGTGTTTAAAATTTTAAAGAGCCAAAGCTTGCCAGTAGGTCATTGACACCGGCGTTCTTCTGCTTCTTTGCCGCATTACGGTTTATCATACGCTGTAGTTTCTTGAGATTCGCGTTGCTCACATTATTACCAGCCTTAGTGCCACTATTTCCCATCATATTATTGTTGTTCATTACGGCTTCTTCCTTATGCCGTTCTAACGCCTTTTCGCACGACTGACGAATTTTGCCAAGGTGAATGCTGAGGTCCGCTTGTAAATCGGAAATAATATCACCGTCATTTTCTACAATGCGCTCCACCTTGGACACCATCGGGGCTAAGCGTTTGATAGCTAAGCCATATCGGGTGGGTATAACATTCGCATTACGGCTCAGCATATGCTTAACATTGCGCTTCGTGAGTTTTACCTTGAACGCGGCAGCGGGTCGGTATTTACGGGTTCCGTGACCTAATTTTGTCATTCCTAATTGTGGTAAGTAAAAAGAATGGGTCTAGTTCATTGAGCAAACAACCCGCTGTTGAATAGAGGTCGCCTTTGTATTAGAGAACGCCCTTATTGTCACTTCAGCGCCGGGCTCATACACTCGTGCTGTAGTATGTGCGGCTCTCACTGTCCGTTTCCAAGATGGAACATAGACTTTCGCCGTCTTTTTCTCATCGTTATACGTGATAACAATGCCTTGTGTGGTCGTAATAGACCCATCTGGATTGAGATGCTGCAGAAACCAAATAAGGCGCTCAAATTGCTTAATTATGTTAGACCGGTGATTAAGGTGCTCTGCGATTGTCACCGCATACGGCGTCTGAAATCCGAACACTAGATGCTTGAGCCACCGGTGATTGACAACATCAGCATAACGCCGTAGGGGCGATGTAGCATGGCAGTACGTTGTGAGTCCAAGACCAGCGTGGTGAGTATCTTGGGTGGTGGCGGGAATGTACTGACCGGCTGCTGAACCCAAGAATGCCAACTCGTGATTTTTGGTCTTTTCCGCAAGGAGGCTGTATGCGGCGTTGTTTGTGCCTGCATGTCGGCGCAGAATCCCCTTTCGTGAATGTTTGAGTACCTCGGCGACCTTCGTATTATAGAGAATCATTGCCTGCTCCACCCATACGTGAGGATCTATGGATTGCGACTGCGTGGTAATAATACCGAGCAGGGCTGGGAGCACTTCAGAAATAGATGGATTGTCTAACACAGATTCATATGTATAGGCGGTGTCAACAGCGACACTAAGAAGCCTCCAATCGGTTTGTACAACCCTGGTACCTTCAATAAGATATATGAGGGCGATGACAGGGCGCTTTACTCCATCGGCGCGCAGTGACGCCTTTTGCGCAGACAGGTATGCGGGGAACATCGGGTCAACCGCTTTGCCATCTACGTACAGGGTTTGCGCTGCCGCTTTTGCTTCCAGGTCCAGAGATGAATCCTCAGGCACCCACGCCGCAATATCCACAATTCCAATAAAGAACTCGGTACCGTGAGATGTTCGTCGCCATCCCATTACATCATCTACATCTTCGCACCCAGGTGGGTCAATATTGAAGACAAGGTCCCACGGCTGTGTGCTGTGATGACGAATATGATTCGCTATTATATTATCCTCGTCGTCAGTCTCTAAGGGGGCTTTAGGGATGCTAATGCCCATACGCAGCGCTGATATTTCGGCGTTTTGACTACCCACATATCCAAAGACGTGCTGAATGCCCGCCCGCGGGTGCTTCTCATTCCAGTGCTCCAGTGACGCAATTGCCACCATATTCTCAGTAGGCTTGAGTTTGGAGGCTACAATCATTGTTGGATACGCAGGATCGTAGGGATGAAAATTGTAGAGCGGGACACCCCGCGGCGTCATACCAATACGAATACGATTGAGGAAATCAATGATTCCCACAATCGCCTTATGCATTTTTAGATTTCGGTACTGGGACTCCTGCGTTGTTGGATTGATAATATCCCCGTGTAGCCATTTCCTCGTGATAGGCTCTGTATATTCTTGTATAGTATTTGGTGTGGAAAGGGAGTATTGCCCTTGAGCATAGTTTTTTATACAAAGGTCCATAGGACGGCGGTTTGCCTTAACATTATTAGGGTGTCTTAAACTCAATTTTTCAGGATTGTGGTTAATATGATACGACTAGAGTTCCGAACAAGAATAATGAGATTGCTGTGGTTTGGAGCCAGAGAGGTACGTATGTTATAGTGAGTTGGGAGAGGATAAACCATGCAAGCCCATAAATCGTATCACCTATCGGGGCGCCCAGGGTTGCCTCCTTACCGTAGCGCTGGAAGAAGTCAATATACTTCGTCGTTGGCTTGAGTTGGCTGATGAGGGCAAAATAGGAGAGGTCTCCCGTCCATTGGACCCCCACGAATGTTAGAAAACGCAGGAGCCACTGGAGGACGGACTTTGGCGGGGCTTGTTTGAATACAAGGGCGATGACCTGTTGGGCGACTAGGAATAAGAATGTAGAATATATGAAATCACCGAATGCGAGGATAGCAAACGGGAACTTAGAGTAATACTCCTGCGTTGTTTTCCCCTTACTGACCATCGGAATAATGTAGAAACTTGCCGGCTCTAAGACCGCATACGCTGCTGTCCACGCAAGAAGACTCTGGGCGCTAAATTGGAAGATATCCGCCATTCTATTTTACTGGGATAAATTAAGGATGTCTGTGCCGCCATCGTCCCCGTTAGTAAAAGGGGATGTGCCAGCAAATCTTGTGCGTAACAGAATTGAAATATTAAAAACCGCTGAAGATGTATTTCGCAAATACAGTGATCTAATTCCGATGATGAATGAATATCTCAGTCAGATACTTTATCTCGGTAGAAACATAGACCGTTTTTTAATAGATTTAGAGGCTCCTGAACAAGCTATATGGGGCAGCAAGCATAAAAATCTGTTTGATCCTCTTTTTCCAGGGATAGAACGCTATGATCCATTTTTAGGAATTATGATAAAAATTATGGTACTTGACCAAACAACTCTATATACACACGATTTACTTATGCATCTTATGGTCTTGCTTATTGGCGAAGAACTGACACAGCGTGGTGCATATTCTGAACGAGCCGTTGAACAGATGGGACAAAAGTTTATGTACTTATTGGATATTGTACGTGAATTTTTCCGAAGGCGTAATATTTGTCTAGATGTTCTATCTAGCTCATTAACTATTGATCCTCGTTTACTTGAAGCCTCTAAATATCGTGGAACTATTACGTTTCTTATACAATTTTTAGCGGTTGATGAAATGAATGCGGATGATACTTGGCGGGCTTTGTATATTCTATCACGCCAAGAGCACCATGTGGCAAATTTATTAAAAGCAAGCGCAGAGCACCAGTTTGAAAATGGGCATACCGCGGAGATTAAGGAACAGGCAAAAAAAGATGCAATCAAGTATTTTGAAATCGCAAAACGGTTAGGAGAGTTTTTAAAGACGCTGACAGAAGAAATTACGGAAAATGCTAAAGTAAGGAAATTGGAAGCGGAAAGAGGCGAGTTATCTGCAAAGGCAAAGAAGAATGCCGAAAACGCCACCAAAGCGGAAGCAAATCGTATTGCACGAGAAACTGCAGCCGAACTCTTACGAGAGGAGGAAGCGGAGAAAGCGGCAACAGTAGGAAAATCCGGAAAAGAAAAGAAGAAACGCGAGGAGAAGGCAGCACGCAAGGCGGCAGAGAAGGCGGAAGCGGATCGTATTGCCGCTGCCGCAGCGGCAGAAAAAGCCGCAGCCGCCGCGGCAGAAAAAGCGGAAGCGGACCGCATTGCGGCTGAGAAAAAGGCGGCAAAGAATGCTATAAAGAAGTCAAGCGATCTCTTAGCCGCCTCTATGAAAAAGCGCGCGCCCGAGTTGATGACCCCTGTACGTGCACCGTTAGTGTTTAAAAAACCTGCAGCTTCACCTCCAGCGCCATCACCCACATCTTTGCCGTCCTCTGTATCCCCAACAAACTCCGTATCACCTCCTTTACCTCCAGCACCTGCCCCGTCTGTGTTACCCCTTCCACCCTCTGCGTCGCCACCAAATCTCTCAAATGCTCCACGCGTGTCAACGACGTCACTCGCCAAAATAGGATTTACCCCATACAGTCGTCCACCGCCAGTAACACGATTTTGGGAAACCCTAGACCACGCATATATCTATCGTCTTCTATACGACTTATTCATTCGCACAGATAATCCAAATGTGCGTTTCTATCTCAAGGGCAGTGCTGCGATTCATATGTATAAGAGAGCGGCACGAACATCTATAACAAATCATACATCCGATTATGATACAACACTTCTCATCAATCCTGATTTATCCAAAACGCATTTTTATAATGTGCGGTCGTATATGTTGAATATTATTGTAAATCGTCTTGCCGATGCGATAGACGACCCCCGCTTCAACGCAGAAGTGATTACAAAACTCCACAGTGCCGGTATCCCTTTTGCGTCCTTTGCGTATTTCAATGTTTCAAAACGGGAGCCTGTGTATGCTATACAGGATAAGATACCAAAAGAGCACGTATCAGTCCCTGATAAATCAGCACCGAAGTTTTATTCAGACGGAATGAATCACTTCCCCTATGCGAGTTTCGCAGCGAAACCTAGTACAAACGTGCTAAACTTACGTATTCTGAGGGCGCTGGAGCAACCGAAAAATATCACTGTTCTCCAACTCTATACCAAGACCAGCCCTGAAATCAAACTCATTGAGGTGACTATTCCGTTCTATGAGTATGACATGACGGAGACGCAAATCAGTCTTGCCGACCAGTGGAAAGCAGCAGACCGTATTAATATTTTGGACGGCATTCCAGTACTCTCCTTACCAGCGCTCAAAGCCGAACAGCAGAAGTTGCGGACGCTCAAGGACGCAGCGGAGATTGACCGGCGCATAGCGGATATTGATGCGCTTATGCGTCCTGCAGGTGGTGCCGGATCTGCGCGTAGGCGTACTCGGAAACTGCGGGGTTAACCTGGGTTTCTAACAAATATGAATATGGTTGTGGCGGGCGGGCTTGAAAAAATTGAAACACAGCGGCGTATTATATATGCTATTGTGTCTCCTCTTTGTCTTTTAACCTCCTCCTTCCTCCTTCTTCGCAGAATGGGTTCTTCCTCCAGCAAGTCTTCCTCCTCGTCCAACTCGTCCAACTCATCCTCTGTCGTTTCCGCCTCTGCCGAAATAGAGAGTGCGTTTGCCGACATATTCGCCGACGCTATGGAACGCGCCGACTGGCACGGCAAGCGCAAGCCCACCTGGCAGCAGGCGCACGACCACTTTGTCGTCCAAATGCGTGCTGGCGCGCCCGCGGTCGCCTGAGCCGGTGGCGGTCAAAAATGGTACTACTAATAATGATACCCAGTCAAACTTTTTACGTCGGTTTACGGCGCTAATTTTGGGGCGCAAGGGGGTAGTCAGGGCGGGGGCGCCGCGGGAAAAATTGAAGGACACCTGGGACTTTAGGCGGAATATTGCCCCCCTTTACTTCCTATTTTCTCCTCCTACACAAATGGACGACCACCCTTCCTCCTCCCGCCGAAAGAAGTCTGACAAGGCAAAAGAAAAGCACGAGCGCAACCCCTACTCGTCCCAGCACGTTCGCCAGGTTATTGCCAACGCGATAGTAGCTGCGGCAACGAAGGCGGGCTCTGGCTCTGGCTCTCGCAAGAACAAACACAAAAATACATAAAAACATCTAAAAATTTTTTTGTTTTTGTGTGTTTTATGTTTTTTTGTTTTGTTTTAGGTTTTTGGTTGAGGCTCAGCAGACCTTGAAGGCGTTCCAGAAGCACGCCGGCGCGTTCATATCCGCCTTGTAGACCCACCAGCCGTCCTCCTGCGACGAGTAGTGAGCCTCCTTTGGCGCGGCGTTCGTCGCGGAGAGCATAGCGATCTTGCCCGTGACGCGGTGCTGGACCGCGCCCTTGAGGTAGATGATGCCAGCCTCCCTGCCGCGCGTCGGCTCTACGAAGCAGAAGAGGAGCTTGTAGTTCTTGTAGTCCGTATCGTACTTGGACTTCTTGATGACGGGAAAGAGGCGCTTGAGCGTCTGCTGAGAGTGCGTGTAAGCAATCCAGCCGGTGCTCGTCTCAGGCAGCTCGTCAACAGCCTGGAGTGCGGAAAGTGAGTCCTTCCAAGGGATATTCACCTTATTGCCGCGCCCGCGCTGGAGCTGGTCAATCTTGTACACGTCACCCAGCGTGACGTGCGGGATAGGCACGAGGCGGAAGGGCTCGCTACTGGAGCCGACGCTGTGCTCAGAGTCCGACTCGCTCTCAGGGAGCGGCGGGGAGGAGGAGGGAGGGAGGGAGGAGGAAGACATTCTTTGCGTTGTGTTGCGAAGAGGATGTGTTGAGGCGAGCTAATTATAGTGTTTTTAGCATATAGTACTATCAATTTTTTCATATGCGGGGCTATGTGAAAAAATTGAAAATTGCATTGAAAAATTTTTTTTTGTTTTTGTGTTTTATGTTTTTTTTATTTTGTTTTGTGTTTTCGTTTAGGGCATCTCAATGCGGCAGAGCTCGCCCTTGTTGAGCGCAGGCAGGACGCGCCAGCTGTTGGAGAGCTTGAGCGCCTCCAGCAGGTCCGCGCCGTGCTGCTTGACGTCCAGCCCTGCTGCCTGTGCGTTCTTGGTGTGCACCGAGATCGCGTGGACGTTGGGGTTGCCCGTGGTCTTGTTAGACCAGCAGGCGTGGAAGTGCGTCTTGATGTCGTTCAGACGCTTGAGCTCGGGCTTGGGACCCGCCGTGGGCTGCGCAGCACCCACCTGCTGCCAGCCGTCCGCGGCGGGCTCAGTAGGCGGCGCCTCAGGCACGAAGTTCATGCGCAGGATGCAGATCTCCTTTTGCGCGGTGATCTCACCCGTCTGGGGCGTCTCAGGCACAATCGTGACGTAGCCGCGCTGCTCGGCAGGCAGGACGTCCCACTTGGGAGACGCCTCAAGCGCCTTGAGCAGGCGGCGCTCAATCGTCGCGATGTCCTCGTCAAAGTCGCTGGACTCACGCGACTGCGCGAGCTTGACGCGGTGCCACTGGACCGAGTGGCGCTCAGCGCCGCCAGCGTCCTTGCCCAAAGGAATGAGCGTGACAGGGAAGTGCTCCCAGATGTCCTTGCGCAGGAGCAGCTCAGGGCACTCCCAGTCAGCGTCAGGGTCCGGCATAGGCAGGCAGCCCAGCTCGCTCAGCGTGGGCAGGGGCGCAGGCGCATTCAGCAGCGCCTCGTCGCCCCACGAGAAAGAGGGGTCGTTCATACGAGCGTACAGCTCGTTGAAGAGGGGAGAGTCAGAGAGGACAGACATCTCAGGAGGGAAGGAGGGAAAGGAGGGAAGAGAGAAGAAAGACGATGTGTTCTTCAATGAGTGTGGGGGCTGTTTTATGTGCCAGGGCTTACATATCATATCAATTTTTCTCTGCACCCCCCACCTAGGGAAAAATTGATAGGGGGTTTGGCTTCTTTGCCCACTTTTGCCGCGCTCCCTGACATCCTTCCTAAGCCTTCCTGCTTTCGATTCTTTCCTTCCAAATGTCCAAGTCTTCCAAGTCTTCCTCCGAGATTACTTCCCTCAAGGCGACGCTCGCCGAGCGTGAGGCACAGCTCGCCGAGAGCAACGCCAAGATCGCCGAGCTGACTGCCGCCGCAGCAGCCGCGCCCGCCAAGCGCGCTAAGAAGGAGCGCGCGCCGGCTGACCCCTCCAAGCCGCGTATGCAGAATGCATACATCGTCTTCTCCTCGGCAAAGCGTGCCGAGATGAAGGCGGCAAACCCTGGCGCAAAGGTGACCGATATCGCAAAGCTGCTCGGCGCTGAGTGGAGCAAGCTCTCGCCTGAGGAGAAGGCGAAGTACTCGGGCGTCCCTGCTGTGCCCAAGGAGCCCAAGCCCGAGAAGCCCAAGCGCGTCAAGAAGACCGCTGAGGCTGCTCCTGCTGAGGGCGACGCCACGCCTGCCAAGAAGGCGAAGAAGCAGAAGGACCCTGACGCGCCCAAGAAGCCGCTCACTAGCTTCATGCTCTATTCGCAGCAGGAGCGCGCGAAGACGCCTGATGAGAAGATCAAGTCGTCTGTGCTCGCTGAGCGCTGGGCTCTGCTGACTGCCGAGGAGAAGGCTGCCTACAAGAGCAGCTGAAGCACAGTTTGAAGTGCCTGCGTGTATTGTCCCCAAAACCCCCAAAAATCCATAAAAACACATAAAACACCACAAAAAAAACAAAAAATTTTTAGATGTTTAATCAATTTTTCCCTATGCGCGGTGGTTAAGAAAAATTGAATAAGAGGGGGATTGAAAAATTTTTGTTTTTTTAGGGGGGTTTTGTGGGGGTGTTGCTGGTGATTACTGGTCAGTCGTAGGGTGGTGTGGCGGGGATGTAGGGCTGCTCATAATAGTTGAACTCACCGTGGTTTGGAGAGTACGACGGGCTAATCCCGTAATAGTCGCCCTCATCTGCGTGGACGTGCTCGCCCTGGCACTCGCTGTCGCCGCAGGTGTGCGTGTCCAGCTCCTCCTCGTCCTCCTCAGGGACAGCGAGCAGGCGCAGATTCTCCGCAAGGGCAGCAATAGGATCAGGTGGTGGCGCTGGCGCAGCAGCATCAGCGAGGTACTCCAGCAGGCGCGCGTGCTCTGCTGCGTCAATCGCCTGCTCATCAGCCAGGTACTCTTCAACCTGGCGCATCTCCTCGTCGTGCAGGGGCGGGGAGGTGGAGTGAATGTGGGGAGGGAGGGAAAGGAGGGACATTCTGCGCTGTTTTGTGCGAAGAAGGAGGATGTATTGTGGAGCCAATTTGTGTGCTGGGGCTGGCTGGGCATATCAATTTTTCCCTAGGTGGGGGTGGATGAGAAAAATTGATATGACTGAGAATGTCAATGCTGATTTTTGGCTCGCCACACATCCACACATCCCTCCCTCCTGAGAAATGTCCAAGCCCTCCCTTTCCTCCCTCCACCTCCAGATCACTGAGCTGCAGCAGCAGCGCACTGACGACCACGCGCTGATTGTCGCCCTCAGGGCGCGCCTGGACGCTCTTGCAGCTCCAGCACCAGCACCAGCGCCTGAGAAGAAGCAGCGCGCCAAGAACCCTGACGCGCCCAAGCGTGCGCCAGGTCCCTATATCCTCTTCTGCCAGGCAGAGCGCGCGAAGACGCCTGAGTTAAAGCTGCTCGTCACCGAGCTGGCTGAGCGCTGGCGTGCGCTCACGCCTGAGCAGAAGCAGGCTTACAAGAGCGCACCTGCGCCTGCTGCTGCACCAGCAGCAAAGCCCACGTTCCAAGAGGTGCGAGACGTGGCAGCGACGATGAGCAGCACTGTTGCTGCCAAGTTCCTGCGCTTCTGCGTCCAGAACCCCACGCTGGACGCGAAGACCGCCGAGGCACGCTGGAAGTCGCTTTCTCCTGAGGAGAAGGCGGAGTTCAACGACCCTGGCGACGACACTGACGAGGACGACGACGCCAGCGACGATGAGGAGTGAACTTCCAGGCACCTGGAAGCCAGCCCACAAAAACCACCCTAAAACTCAAAAAAACAAAAAATTTTTAGATGCTGGTTATCAATTTTTCCCTTATGTGCCACATAGGAAAAAATTGATAGGAACGTTGAATTGTAATGCAATTTTGTCCGCCGTCACATCATACCTGCAAACAGAAATGTCCTCTTCTGTGCCCCTTCCCTCCCTTCCTTGCTGGCGCTGCCAGCAGTCTTTCCAGCCAGTTAGCGCTGCAGTGTTTGTCTGCGCGCCCTGTGCTGTCATCACAAATAAAGTCGCTGACGCTGCAGTGAAGCACTGTCGCGTGATTGAAGACCAGGTGCGCGCAGAGCTTGGATCGCCCCTGCGTAAGCGAGCGCGTCGTGTGTTTGAAGCACAGTGTGCTGACCTGGATCTCTAACAAAACAGTAAAATAGCAGTCACAACCACCAGTTTTTAGATGCGCTGGCGCTGGCTCTGGCTCTGGCTCTCCGTACTGGAAAAATTGAAACCACATCTAAAAATTTTTTGTTTTTTTGTGGTTTTGTTTGTTTTTAGGGTTTTTGGGGTTTTGTTTGCGTCAGCAGGGCGATTCACTCCGCCTCGCTGGCAGACGCCGCCGCCTCGCTGGCAGCCGCCGGCTTGTAGGCGTCCTGCTGCTCCTTGCTCAGGAGCTTCCAGCGCTCGCTGAGGATAGACGCAGTGAGCTTCTCGTCAGGAGACTTGGCGCGCTCAGACGCGTTGAAGGCGAAGAACGCCGTGGGTGCGCGCTTGGGCGCATCAGGGTTCTTTTCCTTCTTGGGCTTGGCGGCGCGCTTACCCTTGCTCTTCGCAGGGGCTTCAGCAGGGGCGGCGGCAGGGGGGGAGAGTGTGTCCACCTGCGCCTTGAGGGCGAGGATCAGGGCGTGGTCGTCAGCGCGCTGCTGCTGCAGCTCGGTGACCTGCGTCTGGAGAGAGGCGATGGAAGGCTTGGAGGAAGACATTTGGAAGTAAGGAAGGCTTGCAACGGAAGTTGGAAGGAATGATTATCAGCGGGAACAAAAGTTGGCTGGTGAGCCGCTGATCGCTTCAATTTTTCCCTAGGTGGGGGGTGCGGAGAAAAATTGACGGCGCACATCTTTGTTGTGCCGACTTTTGCCCACACGCCTTACACGAAGAACACCTGCCTGCTTCTTCCTTTCCTCCCTCCTTCCCAAATGGACTTCCTTTCCTATCCTTCCGAGGCGCGCAACCACAGCAACCTGCTGACTGTGGAGACACTCGGCGACGAGTGGCACACCGCCACGTACAAGCCCGAGTTCCCGTTTCCCGTGGGCGCACGGGTGGCGACCAAGCAGCACGGGCGCGGACGCCAGCTCATTGAGATTGAGATGGATGACCACAATGAGGAGTTTGTCTTTGAGCACGCTGGCGTGCGCGCAACTGCAAAGACACCGACAACGATCCTGCGGGCGATTGCCCGCAACACCCGCCTGATCACCGAGGGCGATGCCTCCAGCCGCAACTGGCGAGGCGTCTTTGTCACGCTGGACGACGGCGCGCACTGGGTGACTGGATATGAGCTGCGTCGCTTCCACGCACTCCGCAACATGAAGGAGCGCGTCCCCAGCGTGCGCCTGGATATGCCCGCCGCGTAATGTAATCTCTCGCCCCCCTCCCCTAAAAACCCAAAAAAAAATACAAATTTTTGAATGCGGAGAAAAATTGAAGCCGCCCACGGAGGTGGGCTGAATGACGCTTCTCTGACAAGATGTTCCACCCCAACCAAGTGCTTGCTGCCTCGCGCATTCACTCTTCCTTCCTTTCTGGCACTCGCTGTGCCCTGCTCTCAGCCAAATGCCAGTCAGGCAAGACGGGCACGTTCCAGAGCCTCATTCGGCAGATGCTGGAAGCCCCCACTGACGGCATCTCGCGCGCATATATCATCTGTGGCAGTTCCGAGACCGAGCTCAAGCGCCAGGCGGTGGCTGACACGCTCGCCTGCAACGCGGAGTGGCAGGACAGCATTGAGGTCATCTTCCATCAGGACTTCAAGCACGCCGAGCTGGACATCCAGGACGCGCTCATCGTCGTGGACGAGTCGCATATGGTCCAGACCAAGGGGCAGCAGCTCCACCTCTTTCTCGCCAAGCACGGCGTCTTTCTGGACGGCAATCCCACTGTGCTGAAGGAGAAGAACGCATACCTGCTCTCTGTGGATGCGACGCCGTATTCCGAGATCGCCGCTCGGCGTGAGATGGAGACGCCCTATGCCAAGCACGTGGAGACGCTGGAGGCGGGCAACGGCTACTACGGGCTCGCCGAGTACGAGCGCGACGGGCGGCTCAAGCCGACCTTCACGCTCTTCAAGGCGCCTGAGCGCTTTGAGACGCTGCTGCTGGACGTGGGACCTAAGTACGTGCTGCTGCGCATGAACCGCAGCAAGGCGAACAAGGAGAATGAGGCGGTCCTGCGTGGCATTTGCCGGCGGCTTTCCTTTCCCGTCCTCCTGTACACGGGCGAAAAGACAGAGATCGCCGTCACGCGCGCTGAGCAGAAGCGTTTCTCGCGTGGCGGGCGTGAGATTGGCTGCCTGGAGGATGCGCCTTTGGTGACCACTGTGGTCATCGTACGTGGGCGGCTGCGGGCGGGCAAGGTGGTGCCCAAGACACACATCGGCTTTGTGTGGGAGGGCGCCAACAAGTCCAAGACCGACGCACTTGTTCAGGGGCTGGTGGGGCGGATGTGCGGGTATGTGTTCGGCGAAAAGAAGCCGATGCTGTACGTGCCCGTGACTGCGCTCATTCCTGACGAGCTGGGTCAGGTGCTCTGCGGTGAGCTGCCCAAAACGGCGACCAATCTGCGCGCCTCCGCCACGACGAATGGCAAGTCGGTGTTCTCGGCGTAATGTGATTAAACCAAAACCAAAAAAACAAAAATTTTTCAATGCCTGGTTTATTTAAGCCACCACCTTGTACTCCCCCTTCTGCTCAGCAGAAAGAGCCTTCCATAGCTCACCCAGCTGAGTCGCTGTGTAAACCATACCTGGAGACGCCTTGCGAGTGCGGTCGCAGAAGAGCATATAGCTGCTGAGAGGCTTCTTAGGTGCATTCGGATCATTAGGGGTCTTTTTAGCGGGCGCTGCCTTTGGCTCTGACTTCTTTAGAGCCTCTGTAAGGCGCGTCTGAAGAAGGGAAATCTCCGTCGCCATATCCGCAACCTGAGCAGCAAGAGATTCAACAGTTTGCGCAGACATACTGGGGGAATGCTGTATTTCTAACAAGAAAGTGGCTGCGTCAATTTTTTGGAGGGCGGTGCGCTGCGACTGAGTCGCTTCTAACGCGACGGGAGTCGCCCAATATGCGTAGGGAACGGCGGTCTTGGTCGGGCGCGACAGGGCGAGAAGTTCTTTAAGCCCTTTCAGTTTGCCGGCGAGCCCTGGTTTTCCGCGGCTATGATACTTCCAAGCCCATTCAAACTGTAAAGTCGTAGACCAGTCGGGGAAGCCTGATAGGTAGAACGCCTGCGTCCACTGTTTGCCCTTGGTCGCTTTGGCGCCGCCTTTGAGCTCACCATTATGCTGTCTCAGGCGGTGTGCTGGATCATTCGTAGCACCAATATACGTTCTATTGGTTCCAGGAATGTAAAGCAGATAACAATAATTCATCTACGTCTGCTTGTATGTCTATTTTTACGACGCCGGTGTTTACGCTTATGCCGCGTTCCACCACCGCGTTTTCTGGCGGGGGTAGGGGCAAAGGCGACTCGTGCGCTATTTACATCGGGCATCTGGGGTAAAGGAGGCATCTCTGGCAAAGTGGGTGTAAAAGGGGCGAGCGTGCCCATAGGATTCGCTCTTGCCGCTTCAACCTTTGCCAGCACCTTATCTGTTCCTGATGCTTTTGCTGCGGCGCCAAACGGGTCCGCTTGAATATCTTGAAGTTTCCCTAAGGCTTTGTCAGCGCCGGTTTTCTCCATTGCCGTATTAATAAGGTCCTGCTTGATTGCGTCTACAGTAATCGGTGGCGGAGGGGGTCCCTTATCCTCGCCGATCTCGGGCACATAATAATCTAGCCACGTCTGTAACGTCGGAACTGGATTGAATGTATTAATAATACGCGCACGATGTACAAGATAACGGCTGTACTGTTTTTCTATTGAATTAGCATACATATTAAGAGTAGTACCAACATCAAACGGAATTGCCGCAAGAAGTAGTTTAAAAGCATCACCGGTTCGCTTTCGCGATATACTCATAATCGCTCCAATCCCTGCCATAACTGCGACAATAACATCGGCAACCATTGAACCGGCTTCAGCAGCGGGACCTATGCCTAAGCCTAGTGTAAGGATACCTCCTACCGTTCCAGCACCATAATGAAGAACTACTTCAATAGCTTCGCCTAACGCAGGAATATTTCCAGTAAAGGAATCTAATGCCATACTTATATACGGTCCAAATATGTCCATATGTTCCAAATTATATATAATGTAGAAATACCACCATATACCGTCCCATTTCTCGGAAAAATGGAGATAAAAGGGCGACTTTTCATACGCTTTGTAAAGATCATGAAAGGCATCTTCCCAGAATTCTACTGGGTGCGGCGGCTCCTGAAATCCAGGGCGCTGTGTTGCCCCAAACATATCATCTTTCGGGTCATATCCAGGCTTTGTCGGATCACGCAGAGTTATAGGCGGGGGTGTTTGATCTCCTCCTCGTTGTGGAAACTTGGAGATATTCGGCACCTTATTATGCTGAGCCCTTATCTGTTTCATAATTCCATTCATATCCTCTGGCGAAAAAAGAGGCTTACCGTGCTCCGTTACGAGACCCGCAAGTGTTTTTGGGGATACATTCCTATGCGCATCTAAAAAGCGGTATAGATTAGCGAGTTTACCGAGTGTATAACTGATTTTATGAAAACGGAAGTTTGTGGCTTCTTCAGCCAACATACGGGCGCGTTGATCTGGAGGCTCTAAAATGACATTATTGAATTCCCAGGTATTCGGCATACCCTTCCCTAATTATATAGTTTTTTTGTTTTTGGTTGGTTACTCGTAGTCGCGGATAGCGAGACCCACGGGGAAGCGCGGGATGCCGTCCTCCGTCAGCTCCTGGAAGCGCACCGTCAGCTTCTTGCCCACCTGCTTGGACGCCGTCTTGAACGCCTCGGCGCGGTCCTCGTGCGTGCCTCTAGGGCGGACGCTAAACGGCTTCTTGTCCTTGGTCTCGCAGACCCAGATGACACAGCCCTTTTCAATGCCGTCGCCCTCCTTAAAGCCCACAATCTTGTACTCGTCGTCCTTGAACTCCTTGTACTTCTGGAGATCGGCGGAGCGGTGCCCCACCTTGTAGAGCCCCGCCTTGTTGCGCAGGATGAGCCCCTCGTAGCCGTCGGCGACGTACTCTGCGTGTAGCCGCTTGACGTCGTCCAGATTGTTGGCGACGTCCGTCGGCAGCAACTTGAGCGCCTTGAACTTGTGCGTCTTGAAAAGGTCGGTCAGGTAGGCATTGCGCGCCTCGTTCGTGCCGTCCTGGACGGTGTCGTAGACACAGAGGTAGATCTGCGTCATCTTGGGTGCGTCTGCCGGCTTGAGCGTCTCCTTCTTGACCAGTCCTACAATCTCCTGGAAGTTGAGCGTGTCGCTGTAGAGCTCGCCGTCCAGAATCGTGCCTTTCGGCAGGCTGTTGATCTCGGCGCGGATGTGGTCCATGTGCGGGAACGCCTTGCCCGTGCGGCTGTAGAGCCCCTTGCCTGAGATGGCGAGGCAGCGCACGCCGTCCAGCTTCCGCTGGGCGTAGCACGGAAACTTGATGTCCTTGCCGCGCTTGTTGTAGTCGTGGGCGAGCATCGGGTGCGGGACACCGCCGGCATCTGCTGCCGCCTTGGCGTTCTTCTCAGCGCTCGGCTTGACAGACTTGACGCTCTCCTTGTCGGAGTCGCCCGCCTTTCCCTCCTCAGGCTTCTTCTCCGTCATACCGCCCGCCTCGGTCTTCTTCTTCCAGTCGCTCTGCGCTTCGCTGACCGCCTGCTGGACAGGCGTTGTCTCATTCTTCTTGCCCAGGTTCTTGCCCACCGTGACGAGGCGGGTGTTCTCCTGGAGCTTGCCACCGAGGTAGCCGTGGGTCGTCGTAATCGCGCCGACACCCTTCTGGTCCTCAACCTTGATGGACCACATCTTGATTTTACCCGTGGACGCCTTGCCGTACAGGGTGGGGAAGGAGGGAATAGCAGGCATGTTTGCTAAGGAGGAAGGAAAGTATGTGGATGTTTTGTACGCGGTCAATGAATACAAAACAGATATGAACGAGTTTCAATTTTTTCAAGCGAGTTCAAGCGCGGCGGCGGCGGCGACATGTACGGCGGCGCTTGCCACCCAAATGTGTCGGACCCGCCTCCTTGAGTATCTCTTTTGCCGTTTTTCCGTCCGTTAAAAAACGGGATGAATACGGATCCTGCTGAACATTAACAATCGCGTTGTTCGGAATTACATTTGTTCGTCGTGCTTTGCGAGTCGGGTTACGTCTCGCCATCTACACTACAATCGTATTTTTTTGTTTCTCTCGCATCTCCTTATTTGGAATAATTCGCCGTCCCGTATCCTTTCCCCACTTCTCAATCGCCGTCGTATACTCCTCCGTAGAATACCGACCGCCAGGGCGTTGTACATTTTTAAGTTTTGCAGGCGTGATCTTGAGCGTCTTCGCAAGATCCGCAATCTTATCGTGGTCGTCAGGAATGATAATTTCGTTCATTTTATGAAGTTCATACGTTGTGGATGAATCACGCGGATTCTTGAAAGTAACTGGGGTTGCCGATGTAATTCTATAACGATTGCGGATATGAAACGGAATGAGTTCCTCCATTGTTGTAGGACGCTCCCAATGCGACCAATTCTCTGTACATAGATGTGTCATATGACCGGTCTGGCAACATTTACGGCACGTAATATGGTCTCTAATCGGACAGTCGTCGGTAGAATGCTGAAGAGTAAGTCCCTTATACGCTTTACAGTTTGGACAGGTCATTTTGGGTGGCAGGTGCGAATCCAAAAATCCCTACGGGGGGTTCAATTTTTTCAAGCGAGACACTGTTTTTACGCCAACCTTCTAGATTGGCGTAGCCAATCTAGAAGACGAACTCCAAATCGGCTCTGCCGATTTGGAGTGACCGCAGGTTGAGCGTAAAAACAGTAGGCGAGCGACCTAAGCGAAAAGCGACCTAAGCGAGTTGTCTATTTACCCCAATGTCAACAAGAGCAAATATCACATTTATCCTCTTCAGGTTCTACCTTCTTCTTTACCTCTTCTTTCGGTCTACCCGTTCGCATCGGATTCATATCGTGAAGAGTACAATAGATTTTTCCTAAAGCTACACGATACTTACAATTGCCGTTTGCGCATATAGGCGTCTTTGTAAGACTTACAACACGCGATGATGAGACTGAAGTAGTATTACCCATTCTACTTATCAGTGGCGAAAAATTGAATAATTCATCCGTACTTATTTAGTTTGTAATGCTCTCCTCCGATTTTTATACACTCAACCGGCATACAGAGTTCCCCTTTCCCCATAACAACTGTGACCATATTACGGACCAGGAGTTGTTTTCACTGCTCTTTGGAAACTATCATCTGCCTGAATTTCTAACAAAATACTATGTCAGTCGGCTGGGTAGCGAGGCGGTGGGGTCGGTGGCTGATATTGTGACGCTGCTACGCGCCGATGCCGACTTTGTTCTGGCGGCGACGTGCTATTTGCGGCTCAAGTTCGTCCTGGAGTTATTTCACGTACCGTCCCTTATGAAGAGACTACGTGATGTGCCGTTGCGTATTGCCGCCGAACGCGGCGATTGGTTCAAGACAGGGGTCGCCGATGAACGGGTATGGCGTATTGACTGCCTGGCGACGTGGCTCTTTAACTATATGATTCGGTCTGTGGAGGCACGTTGTGCGGGGGGTGAGGGGGCTCGGCTAGATGAGTCAATACGAATGGGGCTGCGGGAGATGAATACGGCGATTCAGAGCGTTCGTGCCGAGCCGTGTGATGGACAGTATATGTGGCAAAATACGGCACCTTACGAACTAGTCATATACCCGTTCTTATGCCTTGTTAAGGGTCTATGGAATGCTGTTGCGCCGATGGTTACGACGGAGTTTGCGAGTCTTGGCGGGACCAACTGTAGTACCGTTACAGGCTGGGCTTTGAACTCGCCCAATAATCGCACAGCCGATGCGTTTACCTGAATGCCCCGTTGTATGACTATCTTCAAACGGTCCCTTTCCCAGATCATCCTTATCCTCGTGAACAATGACCGAACGTCCCCACAAGTCATCAAGGCTAACGCCTTTGAGAATATAGGTAACTTCGTCTTTCGGTCCTGTTAGATTACCCAGGTCACCTGTATGCCGTGGCTGGTTTTTTCCGTTGGAAGATGGGGGTCCACCGTGCTGGGTTTTTGGTCCCATATGAAAGTGGTCGCACGCCCCCTTACAGCCCTCGCCTCTCAAGTCTCCCGCTTTATGAATATGGAAACCGTGCTCACCCTTTGGAAGCTCTGTAAAGATAGCCTGTACCTTGGTACCGCCAGGGGACTCGGAAAAAATGACCTCGCCAGTGATGCCGTTCTCGCCCTTAAACAACGCGACTGCCATTCTACTATGTCTGACAGTATTCTTATTACCATGCTCTTAAACGAGGACAATGCACTAGAAAATACTTGGGTGATTTATATCGTCTTTGCCCTACTCACCGGACTATATTCTATATGGTATAATCTGCTGTCGGCGACTGTGTATGCGGGAATCAGCCTAGAGATTGCCCTACGCCTTGTTGAATTCTTTGTGCAATCCGCACTGATATGGGCATTTCGGCGCCGGCATCCTACAATGACCGCAGTCTAATGGGAAAATTTGAGGCTGGTAGGTGATTTTTTAGGCGGGGTAAAATGGAGTATGTATTCTATGCGCTCAATATTGGATTCATTTTAGGAATATGCTATTATGCCTATTCTATCCAGGAGGAGATTGAAGCCCTGCGACTCCGTATTGTTCAACTTTCCTCGGCGTGCCAGCTTGCCGAAATTCAAACAGGTCGCCCGTACTTTACCTCTCTCGGCAACAAACTAGCATCCTGCGAGATCGCAACCCGTGTCTATGAGATTGCCAAAGAGCGGCTACAAATGATAGGAGATACACAAAATTAATAGTCCTAAGTAGGAAGTATGGCAGGGTTTAATTTCATTCCGCTCGGATTCGCAGCACTTATGGCACTAATAGACGCATTTGGGCTCAGTTTACTTAAGAAAATATCTACAAAAGCGCTGAGTTTTTCATTTATGCCTATTGCAGCCCTTATCTACGCCATACAACCCTTTATTTTCTTAGAGGCATTGAATTTTGAATCAATGACTGTAATGAATATTTTATGGGATCTTTCAAGTGATATTATTGTTACCTTTATAGGAATATTTATCATCGGTGAAAAAATAGGCTTCCGTAAAGCGGTCGGTATAGCACTCAGTTTTGTCGCCATTTATCTCTTCACATTTGAGGACGGTAATAATCCTCTAGAAAAGTTTATAACAAATGGACATTTCAGCTAGCAACTTACTCTAACCCTAAAAACTTACGCCCAATCTTACTAGTTATAAACATACCGCATCCGAAGGCTATTTGTAAATAAAATACAGGAGTCTTCTTTGTACAACATAATAAATAAATAGATAGCCCAGCAAAAAGTAATGAACTGATCCAGAATAAAATTGTAAAAATATCCATTCTCTACTATATATGATAAAATATTAAGACCTGAGAACCTCTACTAATTGTTTCACCTCGTTAGCCCAGCGATATGTTAGGACGGTCTCCATTGCCGCCTTACCGTGTGCTTCCCTCAGGTCCGTATCTAACAGATACTCCTCAGCCGCAAGTGCCAAGTCCGTCGGGTCAGTAATCTCACCCTTTCCACCAATGACGCTCAACGCCAAGGGTAGATAGAGTTCCGTTTTGGGCTGTACACATATAGAATTATGGTTCGGAATACAGAAATCGCGGAATCCGCCAATATACGGTACCACCTGCGGAATACCTATACCCATCGCTTCAAACTGACAGAGACCAAAGCCCTCCCCATCGGCGGCTGTGATTCCAACATCGCTCAATGAGTAGATCTCATTAATAACACTGTCATCCCACGCCATAGAATGCTCGGTAATCATCAATTTATGCGTATGATGCTCTGGTATCAGATTGAGACGAATAATCTCGCGCATATAAATCTCCCTGATAGGATATCCGCCCAGTTGCCCCGCATCACAAACGGCAAGAAGACCCAACGGCTTCGTAGGGTGCTTCGCCACCAGTTGCGCAAACGCCTGCACAACTATATCGTGGCGCTTTCGCGGCGTATTACGATTTAAGTTGAGGAAGAGAAATACGTGCTGCGGAATATTATGCTTCTTACGCATCGCATCACGATTGAGCGGCTTAAACTCATTAGGCTCAAACCCGTGACGTAAGACGTGAATCGGTTTCGTAATGCCCTGCTGCTGAAGAATTTCGCGCCAGTAGTTCGTAAATGTAAAGTAGATATCGGTATCCTTATTGATACGGTCCAGAAATTCTGGACGTTGTATCTTATACACTTGGTCAAGATAGATAATCAATTTATAGGCACGCTCCTCAGGCTGGAGATTCTCTTGCAGTTTATCTAAGAACCGACAGATAATACTGGCGTCGTTATAAATCATCATAAAATCGGGCTTTACCTGACGCACATAGTCTGGAAGTTGGCTGAAGCCGAATCCCTGCTCTAAATGGTCCCCCTTTTCATTAGTGTAAGGATCATAGACGTTGACATTAGGCGGATAAGCACGATTTGGCTGCTGATTCTTTACGAAGTTCTGAAATGCAAAATGGTAGATATCTATCCAGGGATATTTGACGAGTTCTTGAATAATATTATGCGTCACCTTGCTATAGCCGGTTGTCTGATTTGTATGCGTACCTACCAGCATGAATCTTACTCGCTTTTGTGGCTCTTGTGGTTGGATTTTTGCGAGGAGAGCATCCAAATTTGTAAAATTTGACATAGAGTGCTTTACGATAGTTTATATATTAGTCTTTATATGTCATCCTCATCTACGCCTAAGGCGAAAATCCCGCGTGCTTTGCGGGAACAGGTGTGGCTCGCATCCGTAGGTCCCAAATATGAGGCAAAATGTACCATATCTTGGTGTAAAAATCGGATGAGTGTCTTTGAATTTCACGTCGGTCATAACCAACCAGAGGCGAAAGGGGGTAAATTAGATATTAAAAATCTACGTGCTATTTGTGCGCGCTGTAATCTCTCTATGGGCAGTCAGTATACAATTGATGAATGGGAGCATTTATCGGGTCGCGGAGGCTGCGGCTGCTGGGGTTTTAGGGGTTAAAAACGGGTCTTGAGGCGATCCTTAAAGTCCGCCTTTTTTCCCTGCCACCACGTCGCCAGAATACGGCGATGATCCTCCATCACCGCCGAGTTCTGCACAAGAATCGGTAGAAGCTCTGCCGCCCGTTCCCACGTTGGGAAGGATAGAATCGGGTGCTTACCAAGTACTTCAGTGTAAGTATCCTTTCCCTCGGGTACATAAATCGGAATAGCACCCTGCTCTAAAGCCTCATAGAGACGGTACGACTCCAGCGATGAAAATCCATTGAAGCACGGCACAAACTTCGTCTGCATGTTGAGCTGGTTGTATCCGTTAGCATCCAGTTTTGGGGCATCCCCCCACGTGGGGCGGTCCGCCATCTTGAAATTGCCCGTGCGCTCAAGGGCGTGAATCGCCTGGCTGCGTCCAGGGCGGTCCATAGAGCCGGCAAACGACCAGAGATAGGGGCGGTTCTCAAACGTCGGCATCGTTTGTACATTGCCTCCGCGTCCATTCGCATAGCCTAGCGGAATAATATCCACCTTCTCCATTGGCAGATTTGGACGGTAGTAGTTGCGAATAACACGCTTGACCGCTGGCGACTTATAGAAATCCACAGGATCTGTGCCAAACTCGTCACTGATATGGAGAATCGTCACTTGCTTACCTGTCTTTTCTAGACCATTCGCAAATCCACTGTAAATATGTCCTAGTGCTGTTGTCTCGCCTGGAATATTCTGGAAGAGCAGAACAGGATTCGTTGCCTTGAGGAGTTCATCAAATGACTCTAGCGGAACCCATTGAATCGGCTTGGGGAACAGCATGTTGAGCCAATCGTTCTCTAGGAAATTCGGCTTAATCGTCTTGAGGTAGAAGATGGGGATCGTATTGCCTGAGGGGTGCTGCTGCTGTCCTAGCTTTCCAACAATCTTGCCCCATACCGCCGCGTTGGATAGGTCAAACTTGCCCTTAAGTGCCGCATAGATATCCGCCTTGTAAAGCATAAACATCTCGTTGTCCGCTGTTACCAGCTGCTCAAACATTGCGTGGTACGACTTCGTAGCATCAAAGTTCGCCGGCGACCACATTGCGAGCATAGCATCCAGGGTCGGCTTGAACTCCGCCTCATTCTTGAGGACCGTTGCCTGTAGGAGTCTATTCCATACAGCAGCGAACTCGGCTGGGGCGGCGCTGCGCGTAGGCTCTGGGCACGAGGCGAGCACAGGAGCAGGATCGGCTCTACGTGTAGGCTCTGGGCATGGCGCGCAAGGCAGCGCATCACCCACCACCTTATACTTCTGCGTTTGAAGCTCCTTACTGATCACCGCAAACGTCTCCTCCTTCGTAAAGCACTCCGTGTTGTTCCACAAATCACTATCAAAATTGTCCACACGATTAAAGTTGTTAAAATCAGACCGTTGATATACAGGGTCGTTCTCCTGGAAGCACGTCGCCAAGAGAGGCGTCGTAAAATAGATATTGAGCAGATTATCGCCGTGGTTAACAATCATATGGTCACCGCTCGTAAAAATGCCCTTCTCCTTCACAAGTTCAATCAGCTTACGAGCACCCCGCTGCGTAAGTACATACGCATAGTTACAGAAGTGGAAATAGCGACGGGGAGACGACGAATAGAGAGTATTCGGCGCGACCTTACCAAAATAATCATTGACTTTCTCGGCGACCTGCGCAAATGCCGCCTTATTGGGTGGCAGAATACCACCGAGATAAATGACATCCGCGTCCTCTGGAATAGCCTTTGCCGCTGTCATCCAGCGTAGAATCCACCGGTCAAAGAGCACCACGTCATCCTCCATAATGAGATACGACTTTGCGAGTTTGTCATTCGCGAGCTTCTCCCATAGACCCAAATGAGACAGAGCGCATCCCATAACCGACTTCTTCCAGTTAAAATCGTTATTACGGAAGCAATTGACCAGATCCGGCGTCAGACTCAGCGTACGACCATCCGTCGCCTGCCATAGATATACGCGATCCTTGATATTCTTATGCGTCTCCTTGAACTTATCAAGGCGATCCTTACGGCGCTCTAGATTAATCACATACGCCTCATCAATACCGTCCGTAAAGGGCACAATATCCTTGAAGTTGCCGCGGTGTACGTAGAATGGGGTGCCCCACTGCTGTGCCGTGCGCATAGAACGGTCGCAATAGAAGTCCTTGAGAGGCGTCCTTGGTGCTGATGCACGCTGCGTGAGAATACTGAGAATAGACTGGTCGTGGCGATGACCCAGGCAGACCTGCGAATACGGGCTCCACTTCTCACCTACAATCACCTCGCGCTTCTCCTCCGCAATTCCAAGTGCCTGTTTATGAACCGAATCAATGTACTTGCCACCCACCTTGTATCCAATACAGCCTGCCCAAATCTGGTTCGCCTTGAGCTCGTCATTGGTGACCTGTAATTCCTTACAAAAGGTTGGGTGGCACCAGCGGTCATTCGTCTGCTCGTGGTCGTCCAGAATGAAGATATCCTTCTCCTGAATTGTAGACCAGACCTTCGTAATCGGTGAGGCAAGGGTGACGCCTGAATCCAGGTAAAGAACGAGGGTACCAGGTGCCGCCTTAATAGCAACATCTAGGTGTAACCACAACTTCCAGGCGAAATGCTGCGGCTCCCAGAAATCGCGCCAAGGTCCATTCTGCTCTGGGAACCGGCGCACTTCCGTAGCACCATACTGCTTGAGGGCGGCACAGTGCTCGTCCGTTACATCATGCCATACATACACAATCTTTTGGACATCTGGCTCATACGACTTCATTGACGCAAGCACATTGACCGCCGCTTCTAGATAACGTAGATTTGCAGCGGTTACGAAGACGCGCGGGCTTTTGGAAGTGGCTAGGACTGGCGCTTGCTGTACTGGTGCTGACTGTACAGGCACTGCCGCCGACGGATAAGAGGCATACAGTTGCGAATAATCCATTGTCTCATACGATTTACCGAACGCCTCCGCTTTAACCCAAGAATCTACCTTTACATCCGCATCCAAAATGAGCTTGAATATACTCTTTCCCACCTGCTCCATCGTCTGCTCGCACTGAGTGCGCTTTACTGGTGTAATTGCGGGCACTAACGCCATCTTGCGCCAAGCGGCTGGATCATAGTCCGCCTTCTTCACCATGGCGATAAGATCCTCAGGCTTGCTTACCTGATTTGCATTAATAAACCCAGCCGAATCAAAATCACGGTCAACAAAGGGATCGCCCCAATAAATCGGCACCGCCCCCGCCACCTTAGCGTGGAAAAGCTTCTCCGTCGTATAACCAGGACCCGCCGAATTCTCATACGTAAGCACAAACTTATAGTCCTTGTAATAGTCTACCTTCGCCAGCTCACCGCCGCCACCACCCAATCCCGCCGGAATCGGTCCCTCAGGACGATTGCACATCAGACGACCTGCCGAATCCACCGGCTTCCAACTATTGAGAATCTGGAACGCCACATTACGATTATTATTGTTCGGATTCGTGGCGACAAAGGCACAGAACTTGCGCTTGTTATCAACGAGGGTTGGGTCTACCGTCGTAGCAGCTTGTACTGAGACAGGACGGGGATTCGCAATCTTCACGGGGTCTCCGCCAAACCAATTGACCTCAATCATCCACAAAGGCAGGCGGATGTAATTGGACGCCGTACTGTACTGGAAACCGAGGCTCAGTACAATATCATCATCCTTCGGCGGCGGCGTATTCTCGCCCGTAAACCATACCTTTGACACACCAGGATACGCCTTCTCCTGTCCCTTACTAAGGGGTCCATAGATAACCAGGTTCGGCGTCTTGCTATCCAGGATAACACGGATATTATTCGTTACACCAATCCACATGAGCAGATACATAAAGAAGTTGTACTTCGGTACAAACTCACTCCACAACTCGCAAAAGTGTATACGTAGCTCTTTCGCCTGATTTTGGAGAGCTAGGGGTTTGGGGATGGACTTCGGTGTAATTGCGCGGTTCAACAGTTCGTTATAGGTTGTGGAGAGCGCAACCGGTGAAAACCGCTTAACAAGTTTCACTCGCATCGCACTATGTACTTCCGTATTAAATAGAAACTTATCGTTTTCATAATCCTTCTTGAGTTTTGCCCACGCATTTGTAGCATCCTGTATTTGATTTAACTTATATCCGTACGGCACGCCCATCTCCGTCAGCATCTCGCAGTTATGAATGAGAGGAATGCCGAGGTATAGTGCATCTATCATAAACATCTTAAGAGGGCGGAATCGCTGGTGTGCAATAATGAACGACTTCTCCTGACGTAGGTCTGGTAGTCTAACACGCGGTACAACCGATCCACTGATATCAGGCAGCAGCAGATTCTTGACAACATTAGACTTAAAAAACTCGTTTGTAGCAAGTTGTTCTCCGTTGTGGACATTGAAACGTACTGGGTCGCCGCGCACACGAATCTGTGTAAGAATATTAAGCGGGATATTGCAATGACTGGTATTGCTAAAATTGCTCTCCACAATACGTGCACACCACGATACCGAGGGATGCGTCTCCTTCGGAATCATTCCTTCAATACGCTTAGCCGACTCCTTCCACTCAGGCGTACCATTCTCCTCGCAAAAAATGGTAAGGGCTTCCTGATTCCATAGGAAAGGTACTTGAATGACCTGGACTCCTGACAAAAACTCAAGATACCTGACGTCTTGGGGCGAGTAGAAATCGTAGGTGGCAATGGCGGTGAGATTCTTGAACGACCGCTGGGTGGCGTTCCACTGGTAGACCGATGACTCGATATCGTGGAACACTGGCGGCTGGTGCGCCCATAGAATGCGGTGCGTGGCGACTTTGAGCCGGTCCGCTTCGGGGAACGACCATACAACCTCAAATACGGCGTCATAGCGGTCGGTACTGGTTGGGTCCCAGGGCGCGCGTTTAGGAAGGGTCTCCTTGAGCCCTTTGACGTCCATAAACCAGTCCTGCTCGCCCTTTGGGTAAAGGAGCGTTACATCATGGTTGGCGGTCTGGAGCGCCTTTGCAAGGGAGCAGGCTACCTGGGGGATGCCCCCGCTAAAATAGCTATTAAGAAATCTTACAGTGATGCCAACCTTCATTGTGGTCTATAAGATGTCTTATCGTTCGTTTTTAGACCGGCTTCTCTTACGCTTTTTTGAAGAGCAAGTCATTCCATCCCTCAAGATTCGCCGGATTGTTAATAGAAAAGTTCCACGTCAGTTGCTTCACCTGCGCGGCATAGGCGACCTTATTGCTGCTGTGGTACTTAATAATACGGTCAATCTGGTCCGCGCCCCCATCAAAGTCATTCGTGTCGTAATAATATCCGTATTCCTTGAAACGCTTGATATTATGGACAACAGGGAAACCCATTGTAATAAACTCTAGGAAACTGTAATTGTATTCGTTGTTCACCTGATGCATAATGATAATCGCCGAAGGGAACGCCTTCACTAGATTGACAATATGCGCGCGTGGCGTGAGCTGTAGCTTGCCGTCCTTGTGGATGCTGAGGTTCGGCAAAACCGACGTCTGATAATATTGATTCTGCTTGAGACGCTCACCATTAATCGCAATCACCTGTCCTACACGGTTCGGGTGCCGGCGGTAATACGCCTCCGCGACTGTAATCGGAATCACCGAATTCTTCTGAAAACTGATATTCGGCTCCATAATGACAAAGAGTCGCTCCGATTCCAAAGAGAGTCCCTTATCGTCATACGCCTGTCCTGAATTCTCAATAAACATAGGATCCCATACATACGGGGCAATCCGTGTCTTCCCACATAACGCATTAATAGATCCGGCGTACTCGGCGTGGAAATCGTAGTGCGGGCTCACCCAAATCTCGTCCAACTCGCCTGCCACGTGATGGCTGAAATTGACGCCCTTCATAAACGTAATCGTCTCAATATCAATGTTCAGAATATTGCCTAAGTAGAGCTTGGACACCTTAGCACCCATAGACCGGAAAAACCGGCGGATGCCAGGATCGCACGACATACCCATTTCCACGTAGGACGCTACAGGAAACGGCTTCGCCGCATACATCTTAAAATCCATCATACGGAACTTATCGTGGACCTTAGCATCCTTATGATTCTCATTATTGTCTACCATCAGCCACGGCTTGAGCCCCATCACCTCCAGCATACGATAGATGATATAGACATTCTGAAATAGACCATTCGCCCAAATATGTTCATCTGGAATGCGAATCGTCGTTAGAATAACGTTGGGCTTGTCGTCCGTTGCCTTAAGATCGGTCAACTTCGGCGAACTCACAGGCTGGACTGTCAAGCCATAGCCGGTACTGATGTTCGGAAAACTCATCGTTAGTCATTCTGGGTTTTATTGTTTTAAACCGGTGCCGCAGAGCGGCTACCGATTCTGCTGCGCTAAACCGGTGCCGCAGAGCGGCTACCGATTCTGCTGCGCTAAACCGGTGCCGCATCAGTTGGGATACACCGACCCCGTTTCCTTAAAGCGATTTAGCGCATTACGCACCTGCTTCTGCAAGTGCGAAGGCATACTAGGATCCACCAAATAGGTAATACGGATATTACGATTAGTGCGCGCAATTTGCTGCGGTGTCGTTTTACCTGCCATCCGGTTGTAGACAATCTGGCTACCATTGTTAAGCTTCGGCAACAGGCGACGAGACGCATTTTGACGAGTTAGATTGGTACGGTTGTTTGTGCGACGAGCCTTACGCGTCTTTCTGTTCGCCATTCTAGTTTATATTACGGAAAAATGCGCGGTCCAGATGCTTTAATAAGCATCGCTTTCGTTAACTTTTTCGGTGCTTTCGCATATTTTAGCGTTTTAGACTGTTTCATAGTATGCGGATGTTTATATGTCTTCTGAGTCTTGAACGTGTTTTTGTACATAGTTTGTAATTCCTTCGTGGGTAACTTTCCAAAAACCCACGCATTCTTACAAACCTTCTCCTTATAGCCTGCTTTTAGACACTTTCTAGTAAATTGTCTAATAGAAGATTTCTTCATCTCTGTTTTATACTACTATTTACTGGCAACGTCCCTTCTCTGCAATCTCCGCTCCATTGCACATACACGTCTGCGCCTCGCACATCTGACCGTTTGCGATCGCCGGCGGGAATACGTACTGGCTCTGGAAGCCCTCAAACTTCTGCGTTAAGTGCCAGACCGCCTTATGTGTTATACCATAAATGAGCGCAAAAATCACGCCGTGCGTTAAGGCAACAACAATAGTTGGAGCCTTCGGTGGTAATGTAACCACGATACCGGGTGTAAGCACAACAAACAGTAGTGCCGTAAAGGCGGTCATCAAAAGGTGGAACATCTCTACTATACTTTGGTTTAAAATCCACTAGGTCTAAATTAAGGAGATTCACAATGACGTCTCGCTCTGGCGGTTTAATGGAACTTGTGTCACGTGGCAAGAAAGATATCTTTTTCACTGCGAATCCTAAAATATCGTTTTTTCATAGTGTTTATATACGCTCAGTTCCATTTACGAAAGAAATTTATATAACGCAACCACGTAATGCCCCGGATTGGGGACGCTGGGTTGATTTTGATATTGACCATCGGGGCGACCTCGCAAAATACTTCTATCTCCATATCCAACTTCCTACCTGGCTACCGCCTGCTGCAGTGGCAGTGAATCGTACCGGTATCGTGACCGACGCTAGTGGAGTCACCTTTGGATATACGAACAGCATCGGCTTACAGGTGATAAGTAAGATACAAATCTTTCAAGATCAAGTTCTTATTCACGAAAATTACGGCGAATATCTTACTTGGCGTCAACGTCAAAAATCTGAAACAGGTACAGTATTCTTAAATAACGACGAAGTCGGCTCACGTTACGATACGCCTCTTGCGATCGGCAGGTCTGCAACACTACCAGAACTACGTGTTAGCATACCAGTTATTGGTGCCGAACAAGCATTTGAGCCTGGGATTCCCCTTGTTGCCCTCAGTCAACAACGGTGGCGCATTCGTATCCATTTACGCAAGTTAAACGAAGTTGTCGTAGCAAGTGATGGACGTCTACAACCCCAACCGTGGGGAGGTAAGCCCCTGCGCATTCAAGCAACTCCTGATGGTCCGGTTGATACTACGCAAGTAACATTACCTTTGGAGGCAGTTCAGCCTATATTAATGACACTTGAATCTACACAACTCTATTTACCCCGTGATGCGAATCTTTGGCTCAAAGCGCAAACTCTACGTATTCCTTACACAAATGTACGTCACGAAGAGTTTACGATTGAAGATAATTCGTTTACCGCTGCATCACCGCCCTATCTGGCAACTGTACAACTCCCGTTCACGGTTGATATGATTGGCTCAGTGAGTCGTATGTTAGTAGGTCTCCGGTCATATGCGTCTACTTTGGCGGGGCAACGAAATGTTTTAAATGCGTCCGATGGTTCCGCATTTGTAACGTCTTTGCGCCTCAATATCTCTAATATTGACCGTATTAAGCAATGGGAAACCGCCGTTTTTCGTGAAGTAACTTCTTATTGGAAAAACATTCGTATGGGAATGGATTTTGCTTTTCCTATACCACAAGAGGTCTATAATATTACCTTTGGCGCGTTTGATACAGCGCAGCCGGCAGGAACTCTACAATTTACTCGCGCGGTTTTACCCGTTCTCTATCCAATCTTAGCACCTATACCAATGGACCCGCGCAATAAGAGTCGTAAGACATATTTAATTACGTATGGCGATGCGTGGAATGTCTTTGAGATTTCTGGCGGTAAGGGGCGAATGATGTTTGATGATACCTAGGTCGCTTAAAAAAATTGAAACTGCTTCGTTCGGTATTTAGATTCTCACTCCCTCCTGCTCTTTCTTACAAAATGTCTACGTGGTCAAAGTCTGCGCTCAATCTTCCCTCCGTCGTTGTGACTGATAAGTCCTTTCCTACTCTCAGCGCTAGCGGTGGTCCCCCCTCCAAGAAGCCCGTTCTCTCCTTTGCGCAGAAGGTGAAGGAGAAGGCGGACGCCGATGCTGCCGCGGCAGCTGCCGCAGCGGCTGCTAAACAGGTTGAGTTGAACCGTGCTGAGGCGCGGCGTCTCACCGAATGTGCTGAGAAGCGACAAGTATCTCTGGTCAACACATTTTATAAGCCTCGTACGAGCGATGAAGATTACGCACGTGAGGATAGTTCACCCGACGAGATGGATTATGAAACTGCGCTAGAATATGAGGAGCATATGCGCTATAACCGCAGGGAGCGTTTGCGTGTTGCCGATTATAGCAAAGATCTATCATCTTCCGATGATGAGCGCCTAGATGAGTATGAGGATGCGGTTTAAAAATCACTCTATGTGAATAAGAAATGACCTGCCGGAACCCGTATCCGTCATATCTTTCAAATTATACATATAATCAATATTTATCAACAAATGTTGGATTAGGATATATCCCTCAGTCTCCTTATGATTTATCAGGTGTCAAATACAAAACAAAAAGCGACATTCTTACCTTACAGCGACAATGGGATACCTTTAACCGTGTTCAAGCAGTGAATTTTTCTATCTACTTGAAGATTCTAAAGGGTGAGCCGCTAAATTGGTATGTATTTGTGAATAATCAGGAGGCGACCGATTACCGTAATGGACAACAACTTCATACACTTCGTTATCCTTACATACCACCGGCGTTTTTCCAACCTATTTCAATTGCGCCGATACCTACATCAAGTTTTGTTACTGGACCGCCGCGATTCTCTCAAGTGCCCCCACAAATAAATTCAGTTCCTCCTATTACCGAAAGCCAAAAAACAGAAAATAATTCCGATGTATCTATATATAGATTTGTAAGTTCATACAATGTTCTCCATAGCACATTTACATACCAGTTTCAGAGCAACGAGGAGCAGATGGCTTATAACCGCGGATTGCGGCTTGCTACAACTGTCCAAACAATACAGCAATTATAAATCAATCTTACATCTGCGCTTTCTAACAATAGGTTGGTCGGTTGGTGGGAAAAGTCTGCGGTTTACGGCATCGCGGTGCTTCTCTTCAATAGGAAAGGTCTCAAGTATTTTACGCCACAGCAGCAATTTGCGTTGGCGTAACATATCCTCTAGTTGATGGTCCATTTGGCGGCTATTTAGTGGGTGAAAAATGCTTCATTTTTTTAAGCGAGGCACCTAGGCTGCGGTGCGCAGGCGCTCCATCACCTCGCGAATATCGTCACGATACTTCACCTTCGCATAATGGAGGCAGCCGTTCTGCTTTGACATCAGATGCTTATCGGTATCTGGAATACGTTCTAGTTGTCCAATATACGTCGGCGCCTCTGGATTATATGTATAAACGTGCCCTGATTGCGAGTTAATCAGGTACACAATACCTTGCACTGAGGCGCGAATAAGTGTATCGGGTACAGGTGCGTCCATAGGAATGATGCCTATTGTATTGGCTGGGGCGGGTCTGTCATTTTTTATGTATTACCCCAAAACCTTCACTTGGTGTCCTACAACAACTCCGTGTAAAAGATCCATCATTTTATCCCAACTCGTAGACAGCGATATTTCCGAAAATTCGCTGTATATCAAGCAAACGAATATAACAACCAATAATACAATTGGCATATTTGCCATGATAACATCTATAAGATGTTTCATATCTTACTCTAGAGGCTAGGAAAAAATTGATAGACTCTAGCCGACTTTGTGCCTTTTATGCCTCCTCCTCCATCCTCCTCCCTCTTTCCTGCAATGTCTTCCTCCATTTCCCTCCTCGCCAACGCCATCCTCTCCCTCAATGAGGGCAAGCCTCTTCCTTCCTCCATCACGGATGCGCTCCGTGAACTCTGCCCTGCTGAGCATGAGCCTGCTGCGCCTGAGCCTCCTGCTGCTGCGCCTGAGCCTGCTGCTGCTGCTGCACCTGAGCCTGCCCCTGTAAAGGAGAAGAAGGTGCGTAAGATCAGCAAGGCTGTCGCCGCTGCCGCCGAGCCCGTTGCTGAGTCTGCGACAGCGCCAGCGTCTGAGCCCGTCGCCGAAGTCGCAAAGACCGACGACTGGCGTAAGCACCCTTCGCGCCTCCAGACTATTGACTCTACCCGCTGTACCGGTCGGAAGATTGACACAGAAAATCCGCTCGAGGGTACTCGCGAGAATGGCATGATCTTTCCTGAGAAGCAGTGTACTAAGAAGCCGTCGCCCGGGTCTAAACTGTGTACAAGTTGTGCGAAGAAGGATGCCGAGTACAAGTCCAATCCTAACAAGAACAATGCCCAATGGCACGGTCGCCTTGACGAGGAGACCCTTTACCCTCGCGCCAAGATTGTCGGCTCTGAGCTCTTTCTCAAGCGCTACCCCAACGGCATTCCCACCGCTCCTGTTGTTGCTCCTGCCGAGCCCAATGTGGCAGCTGCCAAGCGCGCGCCCAAGAAGACTGAGATGGCGAAGACGACTGTCGCTGTTGATGTCGCTCCTGTCGTCGCCAAGTGGCGGAGTTTCCAGTACGACGGTCGCACGCACATCCGCAACCTAGAGACGAACAAGGTCTACTATGCCGATATGACGAAGGACTCACCAGAGGCGAACGCTGTCAAGGAGCAGTACGTCGGTCGGTGGGTTGATGACCGCGTGGATCTGCTTGACGACAGCGACGAGGAGTGAAACCCAAAACACAAAAAACAAAACAAACTGCGGTGGTCCATCACAAAAAACATAAAACAATAAAGTAGTAGAGCCTGTAATGTCATCAGCCTATGGGCAAAATAACAGGACATTAAACTTGGACACCCTTTTTGTTCGTGATATCGTCTTTAAGGACTTTGCCAACAATCCTATTCCGGCAAATCAGCCTTTAGTGAGTCGCGGTGATGGTGGTACCTATTTTACGTCGTCCTTCTCGTCTACCATTGCTTTACCGGCAATAAACGCGATCACTACATCTACAGTAACTGGACCTTACCAATTTGCACCTATCGGTGCGTTTAATACATTCAGTTTGAATCCAGGTGCCGGCATGGAGTTTTATTCCAATGCTGAGAATGGTGGTCTTATTATCTACAATATCGGTCCCGAGCAAATTATTGCTGACGGACAAGTACTGTCATTTACCGATTTGCCAGATTATACCGTTGGAGGTCGCACTCTTCAATATGTAGGTACCGGTGATACAAGTTTACAAGTCAGTGACGCAACCATCTTTTTTAATTCTATTTATAATTCATCTCTTAGCACGGTTGCATATCTAGAAAATCAATTAAATAGCAGTCTTTCTGTACTAAATGGACTTATCACATCTAGCGGACTTTACAATTACAATCTTATTTCCAGTTACTTTTTGAAGCCTAATGTGATTAATATCTCCACTGTGAGCACATCACTTTTGGTCCTTGGGGATAATTATATTAAAGACACTCCTTTACGTGATTCCATATACGACCCCTGTATTGTCGTTACAGGAAGTACCATTCTCTCAACTAATACCGATTTCTTGACCTTTACCGATAATTTCAGTGGGGTTACGTTCGCGATTGATAAGGAATTTCTATTTGGTTCCTCCACACTGAAATACGGACCTTCTACAACTACAGTAACACGCGGTCAGCAGGTTCAACTTGGCTGGTTTCCAACACTTTCCACCCAAACCAATACACAGTCTCTACGTGCCCAGTTTGTCCCTGTTGTCCAACAAATCCAGGTACTAGAACAGCTTGTCAGCACAGGCAGTTACCTTGGTGGAGGACTGTACTCTACGACTACAAATTACTATATGAAGAATATTGGTCGTTTTGACGAAATCTGTAATCCAACCAAAATCTCATTGATTTCACCTGTTATTGCGGCAACTCTTCGTTATGACAATACAGTCAATAATAGTTGGATACAATATGATACTGCTACAAGTACGATTGTATGGGGCACCAATGGTGGGTCTGGTAGTTTACAATCTGGCTCTAATTACGGCGATTATGCATTCTGGAACGGCAGCGCCTGGGAAACCGGATTTTCTACAATTTCTATTGGCGACCAGGCGGGCGGTGGATTCGTAACAGCAGAAGGGCAGGGTGAAGCGGCTATTGCTATTGGCGCTGCCGCCGGCTACTCTACCCAAGGAGCATACGCAGTCGCCCTGGGTTACACGGCAGGACAGTATGCTCAATCCTCGTTCGGCGTTGCAATTGGTTACTATGCGGGCAATTATAACCAAGGGTTTAATGCTATTGCTATTGGCTCTAATGCGGGCTCAAACACCCAAGAACAGTTTGCGATTGCTATTGGTGCGGGTGCCGGGCAAAATGATCAAAGCACTTGTACGATTGTCCTTAACGCCACCGGATTTGAATTGAATACCGTACAGGCGAGCTCGTTCTACGTGGCACCAATTCGTTACGACTCTACAGTAACCACCTCTTTCTTACAATATAATACAGTAACAAATGAGGTCGTTTGGAATACGGGTACCAGCACAATGACGCAATCGCTCATCCCAGATGTGGATAACGCATATGATATCGGCACATCTACATTACGCCTACGCCATCTCTACGTCGGTCCTAGCTCTCTAACAATCGGTACTGGGTCCATTTCTGCCGATAACGGTGGAAACTTATTTGCTACAAATGAGGCAGGTGATACTGTCGCTATTGGAGGCGGTGGTGGTGGTGGCGGCAGCACAACAGATATTTATAGCACACTCTATACATCCTCGCTTACAGCCAGTACTATTAACGGTATAGAAATTTATACATCCTCTCTTACAGTCAGTAGTATTAACGGTATGCAATTTACTGGACCTCTAGCAACCGAGAACTTCTGTGTTACCGTCGGCTTTGGACCCAACTACCTCGCATACTCTTACGATGGACTGACCTGGACACCAACGCCAACTGCTAATCCGTTCATCGACAACTCGAACGCTGGTATTTTTACAAACTGGAACGGGTCTCTATGGATATCCGGTGGATATGATGATACCACTTCATATAATACACTTGCCTGTAGCTCTGATGGAATTCACTGGCTCAGCGGCGAGGGGTCGGCGTTTGATAGTTACTTTACTTGTGCTGCGTGGAATGGAACTATGTGGATAGGAGGTGGACTTGATGCGTTCTCGGGTGTAACACTTGCGTCTTCATACGACGGAATTTACTGGACTCCTATTGACGTTGGTCTTTTTAGCGTATGCCTCGGTATTGCTTGGAACGGAACGATGTGGGTCGCAGTCGGCGTAGGTGTTGGTGTTGGTAACGGTATTCTTTATAGTTATGACGGATTTAACTGGACCAGTGCGAATGTGGATTATGTTGGACAGTGTGTTGCGTGGAACGGAAAAATGTGGGTAGTAGGAACCGTAGATGTTAATGCCTTTTACGAAACAATTTTTTACAGTTATGATGGAATCAACTGGAATTTGGCAAATTCATCATTACAGAAAAACTGTTATTGTATAGCATGGAATGGCTCTGTATGGGTCGCAGGTGCCGGCGAGGGTCCAAACAATCCTAATCCAAATACGCCCTACGAAACAATTGCGTATTCAACAGATGGAATTAACTGGTCATTATCCGAATCTGTGTTTGAATTCGCCTGTTTATCAGTTGCATGGAACGGCTCTATATTCGTAGTCACCGGCGATGATAATGTGAATTCGCTCGGATATTCGTATAACGGTGATTTATTCTTTCCGATTGCCAATTCTGTATTTTCCCCAGGTCCCTATGGCGGCTATGGTGTCTCTTCTCGCCGCGTCCTTCCTTACGTCGGCACCTCGCCAGTAGCAGCAGTTGTCAAAAATGTCACAGAGAACTTCTGCTTAGCGCTCTGCCCTGGATACAATAAACTCGCTTATTCATACGACGGACTCAACTGGAACGGATTAGGAGCCGGACCTTTTAGTGTGGATGGTAACGGTATCTGTGCGGCATGGAATGGCACTGTATGGATTGTTGGCGGATACGATGATGGTAGCAGTTATCATACAATGGGTATTAGCTCTGATGGAATTAACTGGACTTCTCTCAGTGGTGAATCACCCTTCCAAAATAGATGTAACACAGTCGTCTGGAACGGGTCTATATGGGTAGCAGGAGGAGAGGGCGTCAATACTCTTGCCTTTAGTTTAGATGGAAGAAACTGGACAGGTCTTGGAACTAGTATATTTGATACTTCTTGTAGAACATTAGCGTGGAATGGGTCTATATTTGTTGCAGGTGGAGGGGATGCTGCCCCTGGCAGTGCCAATACTCTTGCCTCTAGTATTGATGGATTTAACTGGCAGGTTGGAGGAAATGGCGTATTTACCACGTTCTGTGACAGTATAGCATGGAATGGCTCTATTTGGGTAGGAGGAGGATATGGCACAAATAAGCTTGGCTATAGTTATGATGGAATAAACTGGACAGGTCTTGGAGGTACTGTATTTAATACTATTGGTTTCGCAGTCGCCTGGAATGGTAGTATATGGCTCGCTGCTGGTTCCCACAACGGAGATTCTAAGATTGCCTCTAGCTACGATGGAATCACGTGGTCAACAGCGGCTACAGGTCTTCCAGCCTATGGTGCTCTACCACTTGCCTGGAATGGCTCAGTATGGATCGCTGGAGGATCTAATAGTGTTTTCTACAGTTTAGATGGAACGAACTGGACGGAGGTTGCCTCCTCTGTAGTTACTAGTCCGTATGGAATTGCTTCTCGTATTATTCTCCCCTACGTCGGCTCATCACCGATTCCCTTTACTCGTATGTCTACTATTGCGTATGGTACAGGTGCTGGTTTAATTGGACAAGGACTCAACGCTGTTGCGATTGGTTATTATGCTGGACTGTCAACCCAAGGCGTATATTCCATTGCTGTTGGTACGGGTGCGGGTCTAACTTGCCAGGGATCAAATGCAGTCGCTGTTGGCGCTGCTGCCGGCTTAACTTACCAAAGCACAAACGCAGTTGCTATTGGTGCAGGTGCGGGTCAAGATTACCAGGGACCCAATTCAGTTGCTATTGGTACAGCTGCGGGTCTAACTTACCAGGGATCAAATGCAGTCGCTGTTGGCTTTTCTGCCGGCATAACCTACCAAAGCGATTATTCTATTGCTATGGGTTATTTAGCAGGTAGTGGATACCAAAGCACAAATGCGATTGCGATTGGTCACTCCGCCGGCAATACAAGCCAAGGTGCCTATACAATTGCGCTTGGCGCCTATGCTGGATTAAGTAATCAACACGATAATACTATTGTCTTGAACGCCACAGGAGTAGATTTTAATACAATCGGTTCCAACTCATTCTACGTCTCGCCTATTCGCAGTGATGTAGGTGCCAGTAACGGCAATCTTCTTTATTATGATACAGGAACCGGTGAAATCATCTACGATACAACAAAAACGTTCGTTATCAACCATCCCAAAGACGAGTCCAAGTACTTAGTACACGCTTGCTTGGAGGGACCTGAGGCGGGTGTCTATTACCGTGGTACTGGCACGATTGCCGAACTAGAGACCAGCGTTGAAGTTGAACTACCAGACTATGTAGACGCACTTGCTGTAGACCTTACCGTCCAGGTGACACCGATTTACAACGGGTCTGTGCGTGTGCTCAATGCGTCCTGTGTTTCTAACAATAAGTTCACGGTGTATGGCGATTCAGGTGACTTCTGGTGGCACGTCTATGGACGCCGTGCTAGCGTCGTGGTGGAGCCTAAAAAATCGTCGGTCTCTGTTTTGGGCGAGGGTCCTTACCGCTGGATTGCGTAGGCTTGCTGTTAAGCGAGCATCATATCGTTCTCGTCGTCCGTGTCTTCATCCGAAGCGTCCACTGGCTTATCACCGGCGTAGAGCATCGTATACTCGCGCGCCTTCTCCTCGTACGCCCCCTTATTCGTCTTATACAACTGCGCAATCTCTGGCATAAGAGGATCCTCAGGATTAGGATCGGTCAAGAGGCTCAGAATGGAGAGCAGTACCTTAGAAATGGTGAGCGCGGGGCTCCACTGTGTCTTCAAAATATCAAGGCAGATGCCACCACTTGCGTTGATATTTGGATGATAAATCCGTGTCTTGAACTGGAGATGAGGCACCTTGAACGGATACTCGGTAGGGAAATGGATGATGAGCTTGAACATACCACCCGCAAACGGACTATCCGCCGGTCCCATAATCATACCTTCCCAGTGGAACATATCATCGTTAATTGGACCCGCTGAGCATCCCGCCGGTGGATCCTTCTTCAAATCATCTAACTCTTTCATAATACGTCGTAGTGCCATTTTGTTGGTGTCAGGAGTCAATGAATCCTGTCGCCATCATTTTTTTCGGATTAGGATGGGCGCCTATTTGAAATATGCCTTTAACTTTCCTACCACCCCTTTCGCGCTCTTTTTCAAAGTAATTTCCGCCTCTTTCGTTGTAATATAGAACAGCCATTTGAAGACCATGGTTCCGCCAATAAAAGTTGCAAACTTCGCTGTGTTCTTTGCGTCCTTTGAATATAGATATTCCACGAGGAGCCAGATTCCGAACAAAAAATAATAGTTCGGATTGGTGAGTAAGACAAGCAGGACCATAATGAAAATAAGTATGTTTATATTATGTCCACCAATCTTCGCAAAATTTTCTGATGCACCCCAGTCTAACGTCACCGTGTCCGAAAACGGCACCTTTCTCAACGCACCATTGAGTAGGGGTGGATACGATTCTGATAGATTACTATGAACAACTCCATTATCTGGCGTATTAATAATAAGCGGCTTCATAGAATACGCGTTCATCTTATGTTTATTAATCCACTCAACCATCTGCGCATCAATATGATTGTGTATTGGCAAATGCTTTACTTTCTTTGCGCATTCATTGGAAATAATATATCCGTGGAATCCTATACTTCCATATACACGTAGAATATGGCTATTCATCCGTTTCGGAACCTGTCCTAGAACCTCGTTATAGACTTTCGGTATCGTATGGCTATCATCGCAATTGAAATTACAACCTAGATAGAACATATCAAAGTCTTTCGGTACCTGATCCCAGCCAGTACGGAATTGCGTCTCAAAATCATCGGCGAAGACCGCATCGTCTTCTAGGACAAGTACGTGCTTATAGTTATTCTTCAACATATCCTCCCAAATTGTCTTATGGGACATAGCGCATCCCTTGATACCATCGGTACAATATTTCAAACAAAGGTCGGTTAGATGATGACTCGTCTTTACTTGCGCACCTAGAACCGCAGGAAACCGGGTAAACTCAATATTTAGCTTATCTAGCTGTTGTTTCATTTTCTCTAATCGTTCTGTATCTCTATCCAGATTGATTACATAGACCTTGTCTACGACCTTATTGACGTACGACATCCCTATGAGGGATAGGGGTTTAGTTTTTGCTCAGGTTTGCCGTTGCCGACGTCAGTAGGCGACCACCGTCTACGTGAATCACCGAGCCCGTCATAAATCCCGCCTTCGTAGAGTCGGCGAGGAATACCACCAGCTCCGAAATATCCTCAGGCTGACCAATACGACCGACGGGGTGCGTCTGCTTGGACGCCTCGTAGTACGCTGCCGCCGCTTGTGGGGACATGCCCGCCGACTCGTGAAAGTGTGTCTGAATGGTCGCCGGCGAGATACACATCACACGGACACCCTGGGACGCAAGCTCAATCGCCATCGTCTTTGTCAGCATCTCTACCGCCGCTTTCGCCGCACTGTAAGGTCCCAAACCTGCTACAGGTCTTGAGGCAAGAATAGACGAAAAGTTAATAATGGTACCCTTTGTTTCGGTGAGATAAGGAACGGCAGCCTGGCTCGTAAAAAATACACTCGTCAGATTGAACTGAATGGCAGAATTGAAATCGTTTAGCGTTGTAGCAGCGAGGGTCTTGCCCAGAACACCGCCGCCTACATTATTCACCAGGACATCAAGGCGCTTGAAATGGACAATCGTACGTCCTACCACATTCGCATACGATGTCTGGTCGGTAGCATCCGCTTGAATATACAGAATACGAGGAGCCTCGCAATCCTTATACGCCTGTACGAGACGACCCTCGTCGCGTCCCGTAACCGCAATATTGTAGCCCGCGGCGTACAATGCCTTGGCAATCGCCAAGCCAATTCCACTGCTCGCACCGGTAATCAGGGCAACCTTTCCATTGTTTGGGGATGCCATAATTTGTATATGAGTTTATGGTTTTTGGGCTTTATATCGCAGCGGTCACGACCACCTCAATCTTCCAGTTCGGATTGGGAAAACGGACGCCGCAAATCGTATTGCGCGCCGGCGCCTTTCCCTCTGGCATCCACTCTAAAAAGACATTATTCATATCACCATAGTTGGCGGGGTCAGTTAGAAAAATCTGGAGGTTCAGGATTTTCGTCTTATTGGATCCCACACGCTGAAGTTGAAAATCAATTAGAGCGAATACTTCGCGAGCTTGGCTCTTAAAATCGGCATTCGCATACTCCTGTGCTACTTGACCCGATAAGTATACGACATTATTATTGATAACAATCTCCGAATAGGTAGGCTTGGTATCAATACGCTGTATAGACATTCTACTTGGGTATATTATGCTATTTCGCCAAAAATACCCCAATTCTTAATGAAATTGAGTATCGCTTCCGGGGGTGTAATCGTCTGCGATGACGTAAAGGTACAGGAGAGTACAACACGTCGCTGATTTTTACACAACTCCTTTCCTTTATGGAAAACCCTGTCGCCCTCAAACAGGATTGCCTCACCCTGCTGTAAATAGACGGTTTCCGTCTCCCCCTCCGCATTTCTATACTGGTAATTGCCGCACGTGGGTGCAGTCGTAACGGGAAGGAGGAGCGTAAAATAGCGTCCACTATAATGGTTTGTATCAAAATGCCAGTCAATGAAATCACCCTCCTTCTCATAGACTACTAAAGAGAGACTATTTGGCTGATTGAGAGGTGTAACTTTCACCTTCTCACCAATCACCTCTGAAATCTGGGTCGTTAGACTTTTGTACCATTCTACAATTTCGGGAAGTTGCGCTTGTAACTTCTGAATACTCACCGCTTTCTGACGTTTCTTATAAATCTCTACCCGCGTACCCTCACTCTGCGCTATTTGGTCTAGCGGACCGAGGAATTCGTTCGGTATAGAGAGTTTAATCTTTTTAATATAACAAAACGGCGCCTTTGGATCACAATTTGTCAGGTAATTCACGTAATATGTTGTGCGTAATATAAAGTATACCATCAGCAAACACATTGCCGTTATAATAATGAGAAATATAAGCAAAAATAATGAAGATACGGTAATCTTCATTCTTACGTAGGGTTTTGGTTTTTATTCAGCTTCCATCAGTGGATTGAGCCATTCGTCACGCTCATCCTCAGGAATCTGAAACTCGTTGAAGATAGTTAACGCCGCTGCTGCACGCTCGGCTGCCGGTACGCTGAGCAGGGTTGAGAACTTTGCTTGAAACGCCTCACGGGGCGGCTTCTCATTCTGCATCACCGCCGTAATCTCCTCATCATAGGCGTATAATGTATTGACCAAGTGTGCCATTTTTCCATTGACGCACATTTTCAATCCTCCAATCACTTCTTGAGACAATCGGCGTACAAGCTCGGACCGCTCAGCGTGAACACGAATATATGCCCAAACCCTATCCAGAATGTCACCATATGTCCGATTGAATGCCATAGTATTATAATAATCGTTCGTTAGTTCTAGCAGAGCACGCTCCCTTCGGTGGTCACATAGACTTATAATATTATCATTAAAGGCTACTGTAATCTCTACAAGGGCTTCCATCTCTGCCGGAATAGGGCGTTTAATGAGAATGTCTACTGCCTTTTGTGTGGCATTTTGTACAGAGGAACGATGAATGCTTTGCTCATCGCGAGCAAGTGCCGCAAGGTCAATGCCGCCCTCAGGGTCACGACGGAAGACAACTGCCTCCTCACGCTGCTGCCGATTGAATTCGGCTTGACGGGCTAGGCGTGCTGCCGCTGCCTGGGCTTCACGCACTTGACGCTCTGCCTCTTGCTCTGCATTCCGCCTACGTGTAAACTCAGTAAATACTGAATCGGCTGGTTTGAGAACCTGGAGAACATTGTACACTGGCAAACGGTGCATTACGGTTCTAAGATTGTTGAAAACAGCAGTCTTGTCTGCCTCTGGAATATCAGCCCATCGAAGTTCATCAGGATTAAAGTGTACCAGATTTATAACCGCTATCACTGATCGTATAAGTGCCTCCCATTCTACGTGTCGTACTGATAGTCTACGCATACAACAATATGCAGAGGCTAATAGATCGGTAGGAACACGTTGCGTTACCCATATGTCGGCGATAAGACGAGCATAACGATAGAATGTATCAACGGAAGCGGCTGTCGCATTATCAATCCGTTGCTGATTCTGCTGAAGAATACGATTGCGCCTTGATACTCGCTCTGCTTCAACGGCTGCCTGTGCCTGTGCCAGCTGCTCCCTAGCACGTTCAGCCTGATTGTGGTGTATCTTACATAATCCATCGTATTCGGACTTTCCTTTTGCGGAGCAAGGATTTCCTGCTGCAGTATAAGCGGTACAAAGTGCTGCTGGTGCCGGCGGAGGCATATTCTCTGGATTATTGTTCATAGTATATGGTATTACCTTACTCTATAAAAAGATAAATAGGGTTCAATTTTTGCCAAGCGAGGCACTTTTTATACGCCAACCGCAGGTTGAGCGTATAAAAAGTAGACGAGCGAGTCCAAGCGAAGCGGGCGTTGATTACCAATAGCATCCACCTTCCACTTCCTGTGCTCCCGTAGGAATCTCCTCTGGAAAAGGGAACGCCCACGCCTCATTGAAAAACTCTGATATGGTGCTATGATTGAGCCATCGGTGTCCTTTGATTCCGAACAAAATCTGGGTCGCGCCTCCAGTATGAATCGCCGAGATATGTTCCTTTTTGAGTGCGTAACATATCGGCAGGGAGAGGGCTCCGCATCCTACGATAGCGAAAAGAGCACCCGTCTCTTTCACCTGTCTTACAGTATCTGCCACTGCTTCTTTCCACCCGCCATTTATAATTTCGGTTGACCAGAGTCCAGTGGTAGTGGACAGGTATGGACTATATCCCGTGCGGACAGGGATAATTGTTGGCGGCACTGGTCCCCAAATCGTATTAGTGCCCCATATGGCATCCCGCTTTTTCCACTGATGCTCAATACTCTTATAGAACGGCGAGACCACGGCAACCTTAGCGTGTTTCGTTAGATTATAGGTCCATCGGTCTTCTAACACGTTTATATAATATGGCTCCAACGTGCGTAAAGGAAACTGTTTTGCTTTCGGCGAAAACGTATTCAGAATTGCCTTTTCAATATTGCCAACGGTTGGATTCCAAACGGCGAAGCCCGCTCCCGCCGGCAGCACCTCCGTCAGCATATGGACCGCCCAACTATCTATAGATTTATCGGTCGCAGGGAAGAGCCCACCATTTCGTGCAATATTAATTTTAATATTTTGAGGATACGGTGGCGCGTGTGTTTTCTGACGATATTGTGTATAAAATATGAGTACGTCCAACTCAGAGGTTCCTAGTTTTCCAATAAAAAATGGCTTACGAGAGTGGATTTGTTGGACGATAAACTGGGCGCCTTGGTCAATATTCATTACGCCTTAATGAGGAACAGTGGATATGATTTTAGACCGTGTGGATGGTACAAATTATTTATTGGTATATAGTAAGATGGGTTCAAATAGGAACCAGAACCAGAATAAAAACAAGAATAAGACGGCGAAAAAGCCGCGAGCTCTTTGTCAGTGTTACGATGATCAGGGTGCTCCTTGTAAATGTAAAGCGCTTGAGAACAGTCCGTTTTGCATTCATCACCAGAACTGCCGCGGCTCTCCTTTATCGGGCTCGGAGCCGGTTCGTGATTTAGAACTTTATAATAAGCCCGCGGTGCGTCGTTGCCATAATTGTTATTCTTACGCAATGCATGTCTACGATCCCAAAGGGGTAGAGTTATGTAAGAAGTACGGCAACTGCCGTAACTTTTTCCATCAACCCGGTGCGAAAACGGGGCACCGTAACGAGTTGAATAAGGAGGAGCGACGCTCCTGCCCTATTGTGGAGAGACTTATGATGGGTGATATTCCAGAAGTGACAAAGACGACGTATGATGCGAAATGTCCCGCGGGAATGAGCAAGGTCGCCGCGGTTGTAGATAAGGGTGTAGATTACCATTGGTACCGTCAGGACCGTGATGGCTACTGGAGTCATAAGGACGGCTCCAATAAAGTCAAAACATTTGACGCCCTCAAGCGTCCTATTTTTAACCCCGAACTCGCGTCCCGCGATTACCGATGGCAGGGGAGCGACCTGAATTACGAGGACTTCTGCGGGTTTTATTGCGTTCCGCGGGACCATCCGGTCGTTTTAGGGAGAGGCGTGAACGTGCCGAAGTCGCGGAAGAAGGCACGGGGGGTAAAGAAGGAGGGACGGGTGGCTCGGAAGCGGGGAGGGCACTCTGAATCGGCTTCGCCGATTCTGCCGCAGACGGGCTCCGCCCAAGGGGGGCGGGGGTTGGCGGTTGGGGGGGGCTATGACATTCGTCTGAACTCTTTACCTGGCTGTCCCCCTTGGGGACCAACGGTTCCCCCTCGTGGGGGACGAAAGACGCGGAAACAGCGAGGGCAGGGCTATGACATTCGGCTGAACTCTCTTCCTTCATGCCCTCCCCAAGGGGGTATGGGTCTATCGTGGTCGGACTATCCTCTTCATTCAACGGATGATCTGAGAAAACGGTACTCGCTGGGTACCAAAACTTTAAAGCGTCGGCAAAACTAATCCGCTTTTTCGGATTATAAACGAGCATCTTTCGCATAAGTTCTATAAACTTTACATTTGACTGTTTATAAAACTCGGTTCGTATTGATAGTGGCTCCATAAGACATTCGTAGTAATGCTCCAGCCACCGCATAGCAAATAACCATACTTGTTCCGCATCTACATCAATTGGCGCAAACGGATCGCTTGTATTATACTCTATTGGACTCAAATATATACGCAACATAGACTCTATGATTTCAAATGCGGTGTTCTGGTTATCTAACAAATGAATCTGAGTCTGTGGTGATAGACCACCTTCAAATCCTAGAAGTTTATGACGCTCAGGTGCTGCAGTTTGCTTCGCTGACCACTTTTTAAGTGGGATTATAGGTTCCCAACCTTTTTGGCGTTTTACAAACGACTCCAAGTCCCTTGTAAAATCTTGTTCGAACCCACGCAGGTTCATTTGTCATAGGAGCGTTTTCTACGGTGGAAAAATAACCGCACGAAAGTAAGGATGATTTGGGAAACTATGATCTACGCAGCCATGGTGCTGCTGGTGATTATTATCGCCTGGGAATATCTCCGTAATACAATGATGATAGAAGGATTTACCGACGGTGTGGTACCGGAATATTTTGGACGGTTCTTCCCGCGTCGCCACGATGTCGTACCGGGCGAGATGCGCGAAGTAGACGGATGGATACGAAATCCGCGATACTTTGAGGGCTACGTAGATGTGCAGAATCTCGGATATAAGGGTGATTTCTGTCGCGTCGTAGAGAAAGAGGGAATACCCGATTCCCGTATTATGGCGTGTGCGCTCGCCGGTCAGGAGGGACTAGACTCCTTCACTTTCCGTACCGATTCCGCACGTGCTGGTATGCGCTTTAGTCGTGACGATTACTTCCGTGATGTGAACGATGACGGAAAAGAGGATTATGGTCGTATTTTGAAGATTAAGAACGCTCCCAATGATGCGTGGCAGGCGTTAGCGGTTCTTGCCGGTAATACCCGTTTCAAACAGGGCGAGGATACCCCTGATAATAGCCCGCCCCCTGATATCGCCGACCTACTCTTCTTCTTTGAGGGCATTATGGTCTGGTACCGTTTCTTTGATGATATGCTAGACTATGGTGAAAATACACAGATTAAAATTGCCGGCGAAATGAAGATTGATGAGGATCCTAAGAAGACCGTAACCAAGGGAATCTCTATGAATCGGCTACCTACGGCTGATAGCGAAGTGAAACCGCCCGCCGACCAATTCATTAAAATCGGCGAAAATGCCCGTCTAGAGTTTGATACCCGCGTTCAACTTCGTCAACTTCGCGCTATTTCGGTATGGGTCTTCTTTGAGGAATTTACCAACAACGCCCGTATTTTTGACTTTGGCAACGGTCCAGGTCACGACAACGTGCTTTTGGGTATTGAGGCGAAGGGTAATGTGGAACAGGCGTTCGGTTTGATGAATGCGCGTCCTGGTGATATGAACAAGGTCTGTAGCGCGCGGGCGCCCGCCGAAGTGTCACCCCAAGAGTATATGCTCACCACAGACGCAAATGTCAACGAGTTTGATTGCCCTGGTCCAGAGCCCGTTCAAAACACATACCCTGAAGATGAACTATCGCCAGGCGTTGATCCACGGGCGAACCTGCTCTTTGAAATCTGGGATACCCAACAACGTAAGATGCGGCTGCGGGCGATGAATGTGATTCCTTTGCGTAAATGGACGCATATCGCTCTCACAACGACCGATGCCACCAATTTCCGTCCAACTTGGCGAGTCTATATTGACGGCAAGATGGTATTGGAGCAGTTGGACGGATTTATGCCTCTCAAGTCATACACCACCGACAACTATATTGGTCGTAGTAACTGGGAGACCGAATCACAGGCGTTTGAGAATCCTGATGAGCGTCTGCGCGGTTCCCTGTTTGATTTCCGCCTTTACCGCCAGCCGATGAGCATGGGCAAAATAGATAAGACTTACCGCTGGGGTCATAAGAAGCTTGGTATTCAGGAGCCGCGCCCTCCTCTACAATCGGCGTCGTCCGAGGGGTTCCCTTACCCGCCGCCCCAACCATTCCTATCATCAACCGGCGATTTCCCTGGAATAACAAAGTCGCCAAACGCTCTCTAAACACTTAACTAAAAATTGAAATTTGTATTGTTAAATATATAGAAGGCAAATGACTGACAAGGAATTATACGGAAAAGTATGGGATATCTTAGTTACTCTTAATGCTGTAAATAATACATTTACACCATTTAGCGCACACGATATTAAGGGGTTAATTACAGCGAAACTCAAAGCAAAAACAAACAAAGACTCCAAGTATCTCGAACAATTATATAAGTTGGAGGGAATGATTCGCGAGTTGCGCGAATCGTTTGATATTACGAAGTCTACTATTAATCCTTCTTAGGGGGAGCACGCCGCTTGCTCTTAATTCCCGCCGAATACAGGGTGGCTAAGTCGGTTGCCGTAATAGTCTCCGCATTAGAGATTGCGGGGAATTTTACAAACGTTTTCTTTACAAGAGCGTGTTTGTAGAAATACAGCCCATACGGTCCCTTCTTAATTATAAAGTCACCGACTTGTCTGGAATATGCGGTTTCCGTGGTCGCAAACGAAATCTTCGCCTTCAGTTTATCCTGAATCTCCTCTAGAGTCTCGCTGCCCTTAAGACTCACATTCGTCGTGCCGCAAACTACGTACCATCCATATGGTCCCTTCTTCTTTCGGATTTCCTGCGTTTCTAACATTCCGATGAGTTCGCCTTGTTGCGCCTGCTGTGCTGCGGCGAAGGCGGCTGTTGCGTCCAAGAGCGTAGCGGATTCAAACGTGACCGATGGGGGCAGGGGCGCGAAGGTGGCTTTGGTGTCGGCGCCCGCAGGTGCCTCTTTCACAAAGAGGGGACCCTTACGGCTTAGAATTACCTTTATAGATTCGGCAAGGGTGCGTTCTTTTGCCGCTTTATTCGCAGCGTTGCCGCCGGTGGTCATTGCCGTGTAGCGTTCTTTGTAGGTATCCCACGTCTGCTGTAGAACCGACTTCCAAGGCTGCTCGGCTTTGGCAACGGCGTCTAGCTTCTGCTCCATTGCCGCCGTAAATTCGTAATTGAACAGGTCGTTGTACTCGCGAGATAGAAACTCGCTCACTGACTTGCCAAGGGCGGTGGCGCTCAGTTTGTTCTTATCGGCGCCGACCTTATGGTGCTCTAGAGTTTGCGTTGGGGGCCAAGTGTTGGGGATTAGCGCGAGATGGTGGCTGTCCTGAATTTTGCCGTCGGTATTTGTCTTTTCCACATAATTGCGGTCCATAATGGTGCTCACCAGGGACGCAAAGGTAGACGGACGACCAATGCCCTTTTTCTCCAGCTCTGAAATGAGGCTCGCCTCCGTATAACGCCCCTTCGGCTTCGTAAACACCTCGTCCGCCTTGAGAGTCGTCCAGTTTAGAATTGTGTTTTGTGCTAGTTTCAAAGCCCAATATAGCCACTCCGCTTCTTCTTTGGCGTGTTTCTCTGGGTCTTGGCGCTCTAGAATCTTATAACCCGCGAATTTTAGCTTAGTCTGCTCGGTCGTCCATTGGCGTGTAGGGTCAGCGGTTAAGGCGAGGGTCGCCTTCCGCACATCGGTCTGCGATGGGCTCATTTGACTCTGCGTCGCTCTGCGCCAAATCAGGGCGTATACCGTCTTCTGTGTATCATCCTCAATCGGCGGATTGGGAGTTTCAGGGTGGGTAGGTCGGATCGCCTCGTGTGCCGCCTGCGCTTCTGGTGGCTGAGGTGCCGCATCAGGTTTTGCCTTGGTTTTCTTTGCAGGGGTTGGGGCGGCTGTTGTGGGTTGTATAGTATGTTGTCCTGCCGGTCCAAGATATGGCTCGCCATACGTCGTCTGTACATAGGTGCGAATTGCTGTCGCCGCTTCTTGCGACAGGAGCGGGTTATCAGTACGCATATAAGTAATATGTCCCGCTTCATATAACTTCTGCGCCGCCATCATTGTCGCCTTTGGATTGAGTCCGTGAAGTGAGGACGCCTCCTGCTGTAGAGTTGACGTAATCAATGGTTTGGGTGGTTGTGAGATAGAGACGGTCTCCTTGACCTGAATGACCTTCGTCTCAGTGTTTGTATAGACCTTTTGAAGCGCCTGCGTCGCCTCCTGCTCTGTTTTTAGTTCTTGGGTTGCATCGGCAGGAATCGTCTTCGCAGGATCACTCGGATGCGCCCATGTGCCTGATAGGCGCCACGACGCCTCAGGGCGATGCATATCAACAATCAAGTCACGCTCAACAACCAGTCTTAGCGCCGGCGTTTGGCACCGTCCTGCTGAGAGCTTAGGTGCAACCCGATTCCACAGGACTTTTGAAATGGTAAATCCTACGAGCAAATCCAGCATAGAACGAGCTTGTTGCGCCGCCACCTTATTCAAATCCAGACGACGCGGATTATTCACAGCCGCAAGAATTGCCGGCTGAGTAATCTCGTGAAAGACGATGCGCGGCGTATTTGCCGGATTCAGATTCAGAATACTGGCTACGTGCCAGGCAATACCTTCGCCCTCTCGGTCATCGTCCGTCGCTAAAATGACATCGGCGCCTTTCGCAGCCCGTTTGAGTTTGAGGATGGCGTCCTTCTTCGTCGCCAACTCTGCGTACTTTGGTTCCCAATTACGGTCAATTCCTACCGAATCTAAGGACTCTTCTAGCGCACGAATATGACCCATTGTCGCCACGACCTGATAGCCTGCACCTAAGAACCCCTGAATTTTGCCGCATTTGGCAGGGGATTCTACGATAACTAATTTCATCTTGAATTGGTCGTTGTTTCTATTAAAGGGTCTGTCTCAATTTTTATAATCTTGAGGTTGTTTAGGGATGTCTAATAAGTGGACACGGAAGGTTCAGTTTAATAATACTCGTATACAATATGCGCCCGAATTGCCGACACCCGCGCACGTAACAGGATTTAACCGTACCAACCCTTTTTCCTTGGCTGAAGGGTGGCAAACAAAGGCTGAACTTACTAGGGCACGAATAAATTCACGTAGGCAGAAGGCAATGTTAGCATCACTTCCTCATTACAAACTGCCTTTTGCGTATCGTAATCCCCATTTTATGTATCCGCATGAGGCTCGTGGCAATATAGCGTCTACCGCAGAAAAAAAATATAGCCTTCCGTGGCTGAAGTATAAACGCGAAGTACAAGCAGAAAACAAATTAATACAGAATAATCCAAATCATGTAGTAATTAATGTAAAACCGGCAACTCGGCGACGCATCAGACGTCATCGTAACTGACGTCGGTTTGTAGCAGGGCGGTGAAGCGGGGTTGAAACGCATTAATACCGCCGAGGCGACGAAATATATCAGCTCGCATTCTCTAATGTATTTGGGAGTGTTGGGTTTAGCCCCTGAAGACATCGCATCAGCAAGTCAAATTCCCACGCTGTTAAGTAACACTTCATCATATCCTGTAGAAATGTGTGGATCTCAGGATTTGCCTTTGCGTGCGTCTGTACCTTACTTATAAAAGTTGCGATATCGTCGGTTTGGTCCTCTTTAATTTGTTGAAGCCCCATAGTAATTCCCATCGCAATCATTTGTATTTTATCTGGTAAAATGCTAATAGTTGCCATAATAGCTTCCGCTTGTTCGTCCGCTTTTTTACAAGGATCGCACTTTTGTTCGGGTTTACAATCTGAACACGAAGTGCCACTCATTGGATCTAATTCTCTATAGAGTGTTATGCTTAAACTGGTTTTGTTAGAAATCCTGGATTGCTAACAAAAAACCGGCGGTCTGTTGTGGTCATTGCGGGTTTCGATCCCGCGGCCTTCCCCTCACAAAGCATACGTACAAGCGTATAAGAGGGATGATCTACCAACTGATCTAAATGACCGTAGTGGGAGGAGTGGGATTTGAACCCACGAAGATTTCTCTACAGGATCTTAAGACCTGCGCATTAAACCAGGCTTTGCTATCCTCCCACTTAATTCACGGTGGAAATCTTTAGACCATCAATTTTGTTGGTTGACTACCGACGGCGGGTGCCTGACTTGCGTCCCTTACGCGCCTTGCGAGTTTTACGCATCTTCGGGGAAACTTTCATAGGGGAAAAGGCTACACGACCATTATTGTTAGTCTTCTTAATTACAGGCTTATTAAGTGATAAAGGGTTGGGATTACGTAGATTCTCTTGCGATCGCAGCATCCAAGGGCTAACATAGTTACCGGTAGCGGTGTAGGGCATTTCTAATTATGTGAAATATTATAAATAGTTCACATATGAAGGAGCCTCCAGGATTCGAACCTGGGTTACAAGAATCAGAACCTTGTGTACTTACCAACTATACGAAGGCTCCACAAAAGTTAAAATTGGTATTTCTTTAAGCGGTTTAGGAGACGCTGGGAATCGAACCCAGATTACATGGTTCAAAGCCAAGTGACTTGTGCCGTTGGTCGACGTCTCCAAGTATAGTACCGCCGGTCTCGCTTTAGATTACTTTCGGCGGCGAAGGGTCCTGGGCTGATAATACTTTAATTCCGCAAGACTTACTAACGCAGAAATTTCATCCGGTGTCGCCAATCCCGCATTCGCTGCATCAATATAGCGCTGAATAAGCAGTGCCTTATGAGTATTTGTAAGATTGATTCTTGACTTAATCATATCGATTACCTGTTTACGAAACGCAGGGGTGTTGCTTTTCGGCAGTTTTTTACGGGTACCTCCTTTCTTCGTATTAGAAAACACCGCGTTCCAAGCCGCCTTATGGCGAGGTCTATTAAAAAGGTTATAGACATTCGCCGCCGAAGATGCCCTTGACGTACGGGAATTATTCGCATTTCCTACTGGAATATTGAACGCATTTGTAACGGGTACAACGTTGCCATAATTCTCATTTCTATTGGCTCGGTTCGTAGCCTTTACTTTACGATTTTTAACGGTACGATTCTGTTTAAAAAACTGCTGCTTCTGAGCCGCCTCTGCCGCTGACATTATGCCGTGGAGCGGCATTTGACGTATCGGTTGTAGAGCGGCGCGCTGAGGTAAAACAAATCTTCTCGGTTGATATGGATTCATTCCACCGGTTTGTCCCTTAATATGTCCTAAGATTTTAACAAAACGTTATGTGTTAGTGTAATTCGTAAATACGCTCAGGCTTCGGAAAGCCATTGAATTCTGACGCAGTGACAGTCGTGTAGGCGCCCATATTTGGCACTTTTAAGATATCACCTACTTCAACATCCACTAGCGGAATATCCTCACCTAGGCAATCGCCAGAGTCGCACGTCCTGCCAAAGACAATCGTCGGTCTCTGGTTCTCCACCTGCTTCTTAGGGCGTAGGCGCTCCAGTGTGGGGGTCTGGTGGTCAAACGGAATATTGGAGAAACTTCCGTAGACTGACTCGTCAATCGTAATACGCCACATCGGCTCCGAATCGTACTTTGGCTCAGGGTACGCCGGCTTCTTGCCAATCACTGTTGTGTACAAGGTGTGCGTAGGGGCGGCAAGAAACCGTCCAGGCTCTGCAATAAACTGGATTTTATGGTCATTGAAATGCTCTTTACGTGCTGAATTGATTGTTGCTGCTACCGTTTTGAACGACTCCGCATCTGCCAGGAAACCACCCCCAATATCTATTGTTGTCGTATCAAATCCGTGGTGTTTGGCGATTGTTGCGGCTTTCTTACATTGAGCAATAGCGTTTGCGTACTGCTCTGGGTTCTGGCACTCGCTTCCAACGTGGAAACTGAAGCCTGTGAGGTTGAGTTTAAGGGCACGTGCTGTGTCGTAAATCTTCGGCAACCATTGGAGTGGGGCGCCGAACTTCTTGCCAAAAGGCTGTTTAGAGCCCTTATCTTCAACCAGTAGGCGGATCAAAATGCCACCGGTCCATCCTATCATTTTCTCTGTCTCTTCAACTGAATCTACCACTGAAAGTGGAATACCCTGCGTATTCGCAACCTTAATATCGTCGGTTTTCTTACAAGGCTGGGCATAGATAATGCGATTGGGGGTCACGAGGGGCAGGGCTTCAAAGATTTCTCTGCGTGAGGCACAGTCAAATCCTATTGTGGGGTGAAGCTCTGTCATCCATCGCATCATCGTCGCGTCGTTATTACATTTCACTGCGTAATGAGGAGTGATTGTGGGTAAGCAACGCTGCCATAGTTCTAGTTGATGCTTTAGCGCCGGACGAGAGATAGTGAAGTAGGATAAGGCCAGTGTGATTGATAGTTAAGCCGAATAAATTAGTTTTAAATGGGAGTCCGGATGGTTTCTGGTGCGGATTCAATTTTTAGCCCTTGGTCTGTAAGACTGAAAAATTTTTATTTTTTTGAGGTTTCATTGGGGGTGGCGGATTATGCGGTAACTGGGATGTAATAGTTGTTCGCCATTGTGACGACTTCGCTTAGTGCTTTGCGGCAGACAGGGCAGACAATCATCTTACCCTCATTTTGTTGTACCTTGCCCCAAGCCTTCAGCGCCTCAGGCTCAAAGAAGTGACCGCAATCACGACTCATGGCGACTTCGGCAAGGCTAGAGAGCGACTCAAAGGTGATGGAACACTCGGTGCCCTTCTGGACTTCGTGAGCGAGGTGATTCTCAAGGATGAAGTCAGGAATGGCAGGGAGCAAGGGCGTCTCAGCCGGTGCTACGTAGCCCGCTGCGCCGTCAAACATAGACGAGTAGTCCTCGTAATCTACAGATGGCGGTTCTACAGCAGCAACAGCTGCATCTATCACCTCGCCCGCCACCGTGTTGCGGTTACAGTAGTCCTCAATGATGTTGCGGCGCAGAATGTGGAGACTCGTCGGTGAGATGTGTGCGTAAGGGATGTCACGAATCTCCGCACGGTTCATCTGAGCGTACGGGTCCGGCAGCGACTGTAGCCACGAGATATAGGGCGGCAGCTCCTGCCGTCGCATCAGCACGCCCGCGACATAGTTGATGTTCTGGTAGTGGTGCTTGAACGACTCTCCCTGTAGTTTGTGAAGCAGCTGAAGCTCAACCAGCCGCTCATCAAAGCGCGGCATCCAGTTTGTGCTCTCAAAGGCAAGTATCGGAATCGCGTTATGGACCCAAGAAGCGGCGTTCACCTCTAGGGTGAAAGGAAGCACGACAAAGCGCTCATTGCTTGGGCTAAAAGGAAGCCCATGGTGGTTTGCGCGTAATGGTGAGTGGATTTTCACCTGACGCACCGTCTTATCCGGCATATCGTCATTGCCCACAATGGTACCAAACCACGGGCGTAGTGTCGCCGTGTAGAAGCTGCCGTCCTCCGACGGCGTAGTGTCAAAGATCATCATGGACTCAACCAGCTCTGTGCGGAGCGTGGAATGGTAGGGACCGCGGAAGACGGCGAAGCGGGAAGGGAAGGAAGAGTAAGCGTACATCTCTGAGTAAGGAAGATTATGCGTAGTGTGTTGGGCGTCAATTGGTTTTTGTGATTAGCGGGGTTTCAATTTTTTCCTAGGGTCAATTTTTGTAGACTAGAATGTCTAGACTACAGAATCTCTACAGGGTGTGGGGATCGAACCCACGCGGATTTGCTCCATAGCATTTTGAGTGCTACTCTTTAACCACTCAGACAACCCTGTGTATAGGAGCTTTCGCTCCGATAGATACAATGGTAGCCACTTTAGACCCATTTTGGCAAAAATTGACCGACTAAAAAAATTGAACTGTGAACCGGCATTCTCACCGATTGTTGCCGCCTTGTTCTAAAGCCTTCCCACTTCTTTCTTCCAGATGTCCTCTTCCTCCATCTCCCTTTCCATCCCCCTCCCTGCCGTCGGCGTCAAGGGTTCTGACGTGTTCTCCAGCAGCGGCGACCCGCGTGTGGACCTCAACGTCAAGTGCGTCCGTGGTGCCGATGCGTCGGTGCTGCGTGCTGCTCTGGACGGCGTTCTCTCCCTCAAGACGCAGGAAGCGCTAGAGGACGCCTTCGTCCTCGCCTTCCACAGCCGCAACATTCGCGGCGGCAAGGGCGAGAAGGCGGTTTTCCAGAGTCTGTACGGTCGGCTCTGTGAGACACAAGGCGTTGTCGCACAGGCGCTGCTGGACCTCATCCCGCACTACGGCTGCTGGAACGACCTGCTAGTGTTAGCTGAGGGAACTCAGAAAGACATCTCCAAGACGATTGTGGATCTCTACGCCAAGACGCTGTACGAGGAGTCCAAGATGGAGAAGCCAAATACCCTCGCAGCCAAGTGGGCACCGCGCGAGGGCTCCAAGCACAAGGAGTTGGCAAAGCAGATTGCCTGGACGCTCTTCCCTCCGCAGTTAGTGTCAACACACGGTGGGCGGATGAACCACTACCGCCGCCTGGTAGCCGACATGAACGCCAAGCTCAACACGGTGGAGACGCTGATGTGCTCGGACCGCTGGGACATGATTGTCCCTGCCTCGGTGCCTGGTCGTGCTGGTAAGCTGTACAGCAAGGCGTTCCTCAACCTGCCGTCCACTCACAAGGTGAAGGGGGAGGAGCCCAAGGGAGAGTTCCGCCACCCTGACAGTGCCAAACGGATGGAGTGCCGGCGGAAGTTCGAGGAGCACTTCGCTAAGGCTGCGAAGGGTGAGGCGAAGGTCCACGGTGCTGACACGCTCTTCCCGCATGAGGTCGTCCAGAAAGCGTCTGAGGACCACGGGCTGTCAGCCGCTGAAAAGGACCAGCTCAACGCGGTCTGGCTCAGCATGGTGGAGAAGGCAAAGAGTAACGGCGGGCTCGGCAAATCCATCTTCATGTCGGACTTCAGCGGCTCAATGAGTGGTACGCCGTACTGGGTCTCAATGGCGCTCGGCATCCTTGGTTCCCAGGTCTGCTCTGACGAGTTCAAGGACAAACTGATGACCTTTGACTCCGACCCTACGTGGCACCACTTTGAGCCAGGCTCGGACCTGTTTGCGCGGATCAAGACCATTGAGGAGAGTGGCATCGGTCAGGGTCTGAGCACGGACTTCCAGAAGGCGATGGACCTTGTGCTTGCCACCCTCAAGACGGAGCGTATGCGCCCTGGGCAGGAGCCCGAGAATCTCATCGTCCTGACGGATATGGGGTGGGACCAAGCGTGCAGCTCGTCCGAAATGAGTGACTACACCGGTCACTCTTACCGGCACGCGGTGAAGACGGCTGGGTGGCAGACGCATGTGGAGATGATTCAGGAAGCGTTCAAGCGTGCCGGCGAGGATATGTGGGGTCCTGGTCAGGGCTTCACAGCCCCCCGCATTGTCATCTGGAACCTGCGTGCCTCACCGCAGACTGACTTCCACGCCACCGCGGACACGCCTGGGGTTGCGATGCTTTCTGGCTGGTCACCGACGCAGTTTGAGATTCTCATGAAGGAGGGTCCTCGGCAGATGACTGCGTACGAGATGCTGCGGCTGGAGATGGACGACCCCAAGTACCTGCGGGTAAGGGAGCGTATCCGTGCGGTGATTGGTAGTCTGTAGAAAATCCCAAAAACAAATAAAAAATCCAAAAAACACAAAAATCACAAAAATTTTTGAATGTTGTTAGAAATTTTTCGGATATTGTAGGAAAAAATTGACAGCGTAAAAATTGGAATTGGCAACTCTCAGCCACCCGCCGGTGGCTAACAAGAGAACAAGGGGCTCACACAGCAATAATCTTTATATAAGTATCCGTCGGATACAAACCCTGAGCCCCGTAAAGTTTTGGCTCGGTGAAACAGAGCCAAAACGAAGAGGAATTTGACGGACTATATAAGCCTGATCACCTTATATATGATCCGTTGAATTCCGCGAAAGCTTCCTGTGTATAAAAGGAAGCACACAGCAATAATCTTATAACTATTATTGTACCCCCGCTTGGGTACAGTAAATCAAGCTCTCTGATGAAAGAAGAGAGATTACAGCAATTAAAGTATGCTTTGTTAACTGGAGCCATCCAGTCTAAAAAACCTGAAACGAGGGCATCAAACAGCAACTAATTATTAAAGTTTAATAACACCAATGATGCCCGTTTTTCAGTCTGCCGCTATAGCTCAGTAGAAGAGCGCCACCCTTCTATAATATTTATGGTAGGTGGATGCCGTGGGTTCGACCCCCACTAGCGGTAAATTTTTCAATGTACGTAATATGGTTTAGACTTGCGGACATTTGAAACGGGCACCAGGGGTACCCGTTTCATTTATTAACGGTTGCGACTGATAGGCGGGTCCCGTTTTACTGTTGCACGCCGATGGGGGACCCTTGGTGCTCGGTGCTCTCCGGTAGATATTCACAACAGTTACCATTCGCCCGCTGAGCAGCATTGAGCGCTGTCATGGTTACGTAATTCAAGTGACCTGACGCATGTAAGATATTATTAATGTGTGCTTCGATTGCGACTAAGGCTTCGTGTTGACGGCGCACAGTACGTGGTGCTGTCGGACGCGGTTCACGTTCGCCAATAGCATCGTCTACAAGACGGTTCAGATCGATTAAACTCTCAATAAGACCATCGCTAATCTCGCTGACTAATCCACAGATATCTGCTGTGACAGCCGTAGACTTACAAGGATGGGCGGTGTGTTTCGCATCAAACGATAGTTTGTCAAGTGTCTTGGCTTCAGTCTCAAAGTCCTCGGCAACTTTGCGGAACGATTGGATATCTTCGGTTACGGAGGAATATGACATCTGATAAATAAGATGCGAAGGTGTCATTCTCCTAAAACCGGCGGAGCGTTTCAATTTTTTTGTCCCTCCACACAGAAAATCCATAATCTAGAGGGTAGCAGCAACCTTCATTAACGGTTAATAACGGTGAGTAGGTACACCGATTCGCAATATGGTTTAAAAATAAATGTCTCTATCCACATAGGTACAACTCCTCCCTCAATGTCATACGTTGGAGCAGGTTTTATCATTCTTTCACCCGAATGTACCCACACGCTGTTAGTCAATGATTCGCGCTCTAAAAAATGGGGATTTCCCAAAGGTCACCGAGAGGATTATGATAAAGACGATTTAGCGACAGCGGTCCGTGAATGTAATGAAGAAACCGGTCTTACAAACTCCGATTATAAAGTTCACAGTGAAGTATTCCGTGTAAGCAAAGGATCGCAATCGTATCTATTCCGGTACGCAATCCTAAAAACAGATATGAATAAGGTAAAAATTCATCCAGCACCGCCGAATGAAATTTCCGAATGCCGTTGGGTTCCTATTGCTGATCTAATGGAGGCAAATCATATTTACGACGGTAATAAATATCTACGAAATTGGATTTCCGATTTGAAGAATGATATAAGCAAAAAATCGGTACATATTTTTAAGAAATTATGCGTGATTAGACCACCGCACGAACCCATGAGTCCTAGCAATGTCGTAACTTGTCCCTAGTTTTTCAACCGCAATTTTATGAGCAATACGTTCACTCGGCGTCAGGCTTGCCATAAATGCGGCGACCTTTGGATCTATTGCTAACGAAGGGGCTGCCTGGGTTTCTAACAATGGAGTAGAAGTGGCGACGACCTGGGCGGGGGTGGTTGCCGTCGGCTTATGAAAGAACGCTTGGATAGAACCCTGTCCTGGCGGGGCAATAGTGACTTTTTTGGGCGGCATCTTGCCGTCGGAAAAAGACTGGGCAGCAGGGTTCATTTTTTTGTTTGCGGACTGTAGGAGATTTGAATGCCAACCGTTGACGCAATCGTGGCTGCGGCGAATAAGGGTCCCCCCTTATCGTCGTTTTCGCGCGGTACTAAAGTGAAAGGTGGAGGCAAAATGTCACTGCTAAAAGGGTACTCGTACGAATTGGAGGAAAATCCAGGCGAGGGGTTCGCTGAGGGGTTTAAGCCGGCTTTGACGCCGGCGGAGATACTCTTTATGGGGGCATTTGAGGGTAAGTACCTGAACGACTGTACCGACGAGTTCCCGCGGGAGTGGTTTCTGTATGCGGCGGCGGCGGGTAAGCTATCGCCGGTAGCGGATGTATCGGTCAATCACTTTAAGGTGGGCTCTCGGCAGCCACTGTCGGTCTGGAAGGAAAAAGGGTGGTCACCGGCACGTGGTCGGCACGTCGCTGCTGATACGGGACGGGCGATTCTAGCCGATTCTAAGCAGAACCCTGACGAGCGCGGATGGTTCCAGTGGTACTGTCGCTACTGGCTGGGTCGCCGTATTCCGGCACTAGATAAGGTCCAAATCGGTCGCTGGCGCTCCTTTGCGCGCCACGCTGGCTCGGTAAAGGCGCACTGCTCGCCTGGGGCTATTACGTGCTCTGTGAGGGAACGCCAGGCGTTACTTCAATGGGCATACAATCCGTTTATTTAACGGTCGCCAAACGTTTTAATCTTTTGTATATTGCCTCCAAAGTAATTGAGCACACTCTTCACCCAATCGGGTAGTTTTAGATTTTTATCATTGTTAATTTGTTCAATTAAACGGGGGGCATCGTTAAAGCACGCATCGTAGAAGAGTAGACCGCCGCCGAATGATATAATCAACTTATCGTCAAAATCAATACCGAAGTTATTATGGAACGTGAACCACTCTATAAATAAGAAAAGGGTGGTCTTAAAGATGATCTCGGTCAATATGTAAATCTTTGAATTTTTGGTTTGTTTCTTGAATAAAATCAGTACAAATTGAATAAGCAAAACAATTTTCATTGTGAAGAAAAATACTACATATGCCCTCATGTCTCCCTATTCGGGGAAACGGTTTATTTCATATCAGATACTGAAATGAAATAAGGATTACACCCAGCGGGAATCGAACCCGCGCCATGGCTTTGGAAGAGCCATATACTACCACTATACTATAGGTGTTTTTGCGAGTTTCCTCACAATATTCACTTTGCTAGGCGGCTTTAGACTGTTTTTTACCGTGTGTAAAACTTATAACCTACCACGGCGCCTACCGTACAGACTGTGGTACCCCACGCAATATCGGTGAGCGTCATTTCCATAGTATAATTTGTGAGTGTGGCAAAATTCGTTAAGTCATAAAATGCGTATAAAATGAAGCCAATGAGTGCACCCTTGAGCGCTGCATCCTTCGTATTTTGGGCGTCCTTTACTGCATAGAGAAAGACGGCTGCGGGGATAAGGAGATAGATAAGAATGGCAGGAACTAGTCTCGGGTTGATTTCTGACTTTTGAATCTTATAGAATAGATCGTTGTGGTAGTTGTATCTCAGGGTGAGCCAGCCGGCGTCCAAAAGACCCACGGCTAATGCAGATCCGACAATGGCTTCCACTGCGTTCATCGCTTCTTGTAAAGGTGTGTTGTTTTTATAAGAATGGAACTTGAAGGACTCGGTTGTTCGCTCGTTGGACGTGCACTCTATTGCTTTTGTAACGAACAGAATAGTTGGATTCCCTGGGAGTTCATATCCGGCTCCCCATACGCATGCCGCATTCTTGTCTGCGGAAGTGGAGTTGATACTCTGGAGATTGAGCACGACTGGACGTTCGTGGTTCGTCCTAGTGCCGCGGGCAAGGAATGGTCATGCCTAGCAACTATCATAAAAGGTATGAGCCAGGGGCTCGGTGTTACTGGCTCGGTGCTTATTGTGTTTGGTGTTGGTGCACCTAAGGCACCGCCTGGATTTCTAACATTTATGGATGGAGTACTTGGTGAGGGACGGATACTTTTGACGCGCGTATGGCTCGGCGAGCATATTGAAATCCCTGCGATTCCGGATGCTATCTTCTTTCCTGTCGGCGTGCCGGCACATACAATGTACGATATGATCCATCGCCTGCCGGCACGGGGCGGTCACGAAGGATTTTCAATGGTAGGCGATTGGTCCCTCATTGTCAAGGCGACAGCGGAGCAGGGGTTGGGCTTGGTAGTCAGCGATATTGGGGAATCGCGGTGGTCGTTGTTCTGGCATAAAATTGCCGATTCCGATACCGAAACAGATAGTATCCGTTTTCGTAAAGGAATGCGTCTTCTGCGGCTAGGAACGCATACTATGGAACGCTGTAGTTTAACGGTCTAGTGGAATAGCTTGAACGATCCCTTCTTCGCCTTGAAGCCCGCCTTGACGAGGTGCTTGAGCGCCTTCTTGCCCGCCGCCGACGCCTTGCGGCTCACAATGCGACCGTGCTTGTTCTGCTTGAGCGCGTTACGGGTCAGACCGCCGGACGTGTGGTGCGCAGTGCCGTGCCAGACCTGCGCACGGGTGCCAACGCGCGCCACCTTGCCGCCCGCCACCTGCGCGTTATTGTTCTTCTTATTCTTGCGCGTGCGGTTCGCCATATCGGTTTCTATCTAAATAGAAGATTTTTCTCAAGTACGGAGCAAGTTTTATCTTTATGAGTGTTCGCCTTGAGAACCGTCTTCTCAATCCAGTGTTCTAGGTCCGCAAGTTCGTCTGTAGGATCCAAAGAACGGGCGTGCTGTAAGGAAATAGACGACCGCTGATTATAGAACTCACGGTCCTGCTTGAGCTTACGCAGCGTCTTGACCCACTCGGCGAGATTGGTACGGTCGCAATACAACGCAGCGTCACCACAGCACTCCATTAATCCAGGAGTGGGGCTTACGACAAGGGGGATACCGGAAGACATTGCCTCTACCGCTGTACGCCCCCACGTCTCCTCCTTGGAAGGCATAATCATAACCCACGTCTGTGCATAAACATCCTTAATCTGTGTTGTATGCTCAATATACTTGAGATTCGGGAGTGTTTTATCAGTTATCTGCTTGCGATATCCGCCAATAATACCTAGAAACTCCTGCTCGGGCATTGCCTTCGCTAACTGTATAAGAAGTGGTCCACCCTTGTTCTCATTCACATTACTCAATGTGACGTACTTTGCCTCCTTCTTCGGCTCGTCAAGATGGCTATGATAGATACCATATTTACGATAGTCTACTGGCGGTCTTACAATACGTAAAAAGTCTTTTGGTAGATCCTTTCGGGAGGCTTGTAAACTATGCGAATTGAAAATCGCCCACTGCCGCCCCTTCAAACGGTCATCAAACCAATACGGTCCGACTGCACGGACATAGTTATCCGTGTGTACCCACTCTAGGAAAGGTATTCCAAACTTATGGGCAATCCATAGGGATTGCTTGCGGTAAAAATAGGAATGGCTCATCAAGACATGTGTATCTTTTAGGAGTTCAAACAAGATTTGAGTATTATATAAGTCAAAACAACGGACCCCCTCGTAAGTCTTATTCGGGTAACCAGGCGTGCCGACCCAAATATCGTACAAATATGGTTTTCTCAGCAGATGCTTGTTCATCGTATGTGCGCAAATCTCAGAGCCCGCATTGACGAATGGCACATAATCGTGTAGAATCCAGAGTACACGAATACGAGTGCCAGGTGAATCTATAGTATCCCACGTCGGCCAATTTTCGTACTCAATAGATGCTGCCTTTTCGGAGGAGACAGTCAATACGTGTTTTGAACGGGCATCCCCAAACAGAAGAAGCACCACAAATACGGCGAGAATATACAACCATATTTCTGTATTGTACTTACCCATTCCTTAATTTGGCATTATATTTTGCGTACTTGCATCCGCATCTTTCTTTGATTTAATTGGTGTTATGTACCAGTTATCCAGTAGTTTTGTATTATAAGGAGTCCTGGTGTTCAAACAATGAAGTATGTAGCGCATCATTCGGTAGATATTCCATTGGTCGGCTACGCCGGCAAAATGCAGTAGAAAATCGCCTGGCTGGAAAAGACGGGCAGTCGGATCCGTTGCTAGATTTTTCGGACCGAACAAGTAGGAATTGAAAAGGGAGTGATTTGTGATAGTTTCAATCTTCGCGGCGTCCTGAGGATTCTGCTCCGCCGTGTGTATCATCGCCTTATTCTCCCACCAAATATGGTGAATAAACTGCGTCTGCTGGTAGGTGCGCGCGATGAAATCCTTGAGCCAGGTGGACTTGCCTCGTAGGAGCATATTGCCTGAATTGAGATTTCCACATACATCTCGGGTCCATAGTAGATCTTTGTTTTTTGGTAGAAGCGGAAGGACGTGAGTTGTCAGAGGGAGGTCAGGGTTTGTAATAATGACATCGGCATCGGACCAAAAAAGGTAATCGTACTGGTCAATGTAGTTTAGGATAAAACGGAGTTTTGACCAAGGGATGGGTCGGCTGCGGTCCCACACCTCGGCGCCGCCTACATGAAAATCGTATCCATGCTTTTTCGCATACATTCGCTTCGTTTGGAGACCTGGTTCCATCGCCTTCGTATAATCGGCTCCGATGACCATCGTGATAATTGCAATTTTTGGCTGCGCTGTCATTTGGCAAAAAATTGAAGGTGCCTTATTGAATTATATAATTCTCACACAATGTCCTTAAATAATTCCATTGAATGTGTCGCGTCTATTCCTTCTGTTGTAAAATATGTTAAAAATACTGATGGAGATTATGTATGTCCGCATAATGGCTGTGGAAAGATTGCGCAAAAGCAGAATACTATGCATTATCATATTATGAAAAATCATAGTACAAAGTTACCTTTTGAATGCAATCGGTGCGAGAATCGCCCACAATTTCTACAGCGCTGCGGGTTTATGAATCATCTAGCAACGAAGCATGCCGATACACCTAAACTCACTGAGAAAGAGAAGGAGATTCTAGGTGGTGTCACCGAAAATCCTGTTATTAGCATTTCCTTCAAATGTCCGCATACCGGCTGTAATCAGAGTACAAAGACGAAATCTAATATGTTGATTCATTATGCGCGCACACACGCAACCGAATGGATTCCAGCTTACGTTCGTGGTGTAGAATGTACAAATTGTAATGTAAATTATTCGTCTTCCTCCGCATATCTATATCATAGTATTACATGCTTTAGAGATTTTGCATCAGTTGATCAGTTAAACATCATTTCGCGAATTAGGTAAAGCCCGTGGTAACCTATTGCCGAAAATCCTAGCAGTAACATCATCTCAAAATAACGGCGGCTTGCATCCTTTTTCAAGTATCCTAGAATGAGCAGGAGCGGTGCAACGAGCAAGATATGAATCCAGTTAACCCATGCACTATGACCATCCTTGAGCTTCAGATACGCTTTATAAGAATGGTAGAATAGAACGACTAAGCCTAAGAGACCGACTGCGGTAAATACGTGCTCAGGAACATTTTCACGCTCTAGTCCTACATAAATAAATAAAGGTCCTACTGCAAGAAGATGAAATAAATGGCGTGCTAAATCTGGGACTGACATCACTCTAAAAAATGATAGGTATTTTCTTTTTCTGGTTAGATGATAAATGGGGATCTCCTTATTCTGTGACGGATCGGCTCGGAATAATGGTCGTGTAGGGGCAAAGGCGGGATTTGGTGTTCATATTTGTGATGGTAATACTGTTGTTCATCAATATGCGGCTGCCATTCCGGGGTCCGAGCCACAAACAAATCAGCGTGCAGAGCTGAAGGCTTTGGAGTTTAGTATTAAGTACATTGCAGATGGACGGATTTCTGGGGCGACCATTTATACCGATTCAAAGTATAGTATTGATGTGCTCTTGAAGTGGTGCGAAGGGTGGGAGCGGAAAGGGTGGCGAAAGGCGGACGGAAAGCCCGTCCTACACCAGGACATTATTCAACCGATGTGGTTAACGTGGAAAAATATTCGTGCGGTGACGTCTATGGTTCACGTACCGGCTCATACCAGCGGGGTTGACTTTGCTTCACGAGGGAATGCCGAAGCGGACCGGCTCGCCACATCTACAACCGAATAGCCAATATCATAATTTTTTAATGGTATAAGATAGGATGAAGCCCCAGAAGCTTGCTAATTTTATATTATTTATCGTTGTTCTCGGATTTGTAGGAGTCGTCTTATATCGTATGCTTACACCCTACAGCTCCGCACATATTGACGATATTTGGGTTATTAATCTTGATAAGGATACGGAACGATGGAATCATATGCGCGATATCACCACCCGATTGGGCGATATAGTACACCGTTTTTCGGCAATGGATGGACGGACGATTACCGACCGTGAGCAAGTCCACCCTGAGGGCGTGGGCTATTATTTTACCTTAGTACGAGGAAAGCACGATGATATTGTGAATAAGGGTGTAGTCGGCTGCTGGCTCTCTCACAAACGTCTCTTAACACATTTAGCAACCCTTGATCATCAACACGATTACGGGCATTTGATTCTAGAGGATGATGTTCAATTGCCAGCAGACTTCTTATCTGGACATGATGCCTGGACCCATATTTCCAAGAATATACCTGGTGATTGGGATATGGTCTATCTAGGAATGGGTGGCAACGTACAAGGTACCCCGATTGCTGATAACATTATCAAACTTTTGCCCAATAAAAAGGAACAATATGGTACCTACGCCTATTTAGTGAAACACGGTTCTATCAAAACTAAGTTTCTACCTGCTCTCCGTTTTATGACCGATGCTATTGACGAACAGTATAATACACTCTTCGGTGATATCAATGCCTATTGCATTCGCCCTTGCATTATTGATGTTCATAGTGAAACAAGCGACAAATCAAGCATTAATATTATTAATTAATTATTCACATTTGACTTTACCGCAAGATCATTATTGTATCGTATGACGGTTGGGTCACATATATAAATATTCCAGTTCTCTGCCATCATATTATAGTGAACATCAATCTCATTTGTCATGTGTTTGATGCTCGGTAAAATCTTCGTCTTGAGCGCACCGTGGCGCACAAGATAGGCGTGCGTCCCCCAGTTGCCCTTATTATACGTTGTTTTCATCTTCTTGATGCCAGGTGCTACATCAGTACCTACAATCGGCTTCTTAATGCCTAGAAACACCATATCCCAATCGGCTGGAATATATGCTGAAATCTTTGACCATCCATCTCTACCCGTTAAGAAATCAGCGGGAAACTCGGCATCATCTTCGCAAATAAGATGCCCTGTATCGTTACATGTATGCTGATTTGCTAAATATGTAAGAATCCGTTTATGCGAAACCCAGCAACCTACCGCGCCCGCATTTGGCGACGTAATTCTATCGGTCTTTCCATCTTTCTCAAAATCGCGAGACATTGTTACAACATAACCCACACCATATTTTTGTGCCTGATCCCGTGTAAGATCCTTACCATAGGTAGCCGACCATCTATTCACTTTATTACTGAGATGGCGCGTCTTTCCCTGAATATTCTGCCAGCGTTCTGCGTCCTTATCAAGGTTAATTACCCAAATATCGTCAATAGTAGGCGTCTTGAATGGCGAAAAATAGCCAAACCAGTTCATAATGCCTAACAGTATAGCAAGGGTCAATACAAACATAGCGAGAAACAGCCCCGTTCCCTTCATAGGCTTAATTTTCGCCATCCTTACATTGGCTTGGGATTATTTTCTTACTTTAGCAAAGTCTTGAGATACTCCGCCGATTCTAACGCTCCCTCCATCCAAGTCTGATTTAAGCTAACTGACTCGCCCGTCAGATAGAGATTCGGCTCAGGATTATGCGCAATCTTGGATGCTTCCTCTGGGCTATAATCACCAGGGAGCCAATATGTACATCCGTTCGGCCACTCATGCTTCTTCAAATACGTTGGTTTTGTCATTGTTTTATCGGGAAAGAGTTTCGTAAACTCCTTATGAATAGCATCTTCCAACGCATCGCCGTCTAACTTCTTCCAGTAATGCGTATCATCCCCATCCGTATACGAAATCATAATCAAACCTGTTTTTGGATTAATAGGAATAATAAAACGCAAAGGACCGTCCGTCACTACCTTTTCCTTAATATCTAGCGGCGGCTGGTAAATCGCATAAATACGAGTTAAAGCACCTGTTGCCAATTGTTTCATCAATGGCATATTTTTGAGAATACTAAAGTCGCTATATCCGCAACGGCACGTTGCAATAATGACTCTAGATGCTTGAATTTTGAAGGGTCGCTGGTTCGCCTTCTTGCCACGGAGTCCTGTGATTTCAAACAAATCGGGAGCAAGTCGGCTGATATTCGTCACTTGGTGGCGGTTTTTGAGCTTAGCACCGGCTTTCTCAGCGGCGGCGGCAAGGTGTGTTGTAATTGCGTCCAGCCCTTCTACGACTCCGTAATACTCCGCTGGTTTGTCGGTTCCCATCGGTTCCTTTGGGGCAAAGAGAGGCAGGGCGACATCTGCGCGCATTAGATTGAATTCCGACCAGTAAGGATAATACTTGAGGACGGAGGATAATTCTTCTGGAACAAGTTCATTTACGGTGTGCTTGGCAAGTATGTCGGCGGGTAGGGATTGTAAAATGTGCCTGACGGGTTCAAAAAGTTGTAGGAAGGGGTTTGGGTGCCCGTTTGGTGTTGTACTTTCGGCAGAGATTGGATAGGTATGAAGTCCGAATCGTTTGACCAGGTCGCCGACATGCTTATGTTCATGAAAGATGCGACCGGCTCCAATTTCGTATTGAATATTCTTGGATTTGTCTCGGTAAGTGACGACTCTGCCGCCCCACGCCCTATATTGTTCCAACACGAGCACATTAGAATTGCCGGATTTCTTGGCAAGAAATTCGGCAATAGATAAGCCAGCCAGACCACCACCAATGATGATAGTCCGCCCCACATTCATTTACTTACTTATTAAAGAGATTCAATCCACCGGCAAATTTCCTCGGTGCTGCTACTTTGGAGCTGATCTACGACCTTCTTTGGTCGGAATGCCATAAAGGTAGGAAAACCTCGGACGCCACAGAAACCGGCGGTATAATCATTGACCGTATGCTCGCACTTCCAGAGAGTGAGTCCCTTGGCGGCTGCTGCCTTGTCCACCTCTGCGAGATTGATACGTTTACAATATCCACACCAGTTGGCGGTAAAATATATGAGAAAGGTCTTATCGGACTTTCGCATACCATCAATGGCTACAGCGTTTGGATCCGCCAGCCACATCGTCTCAAAATCGTTTTGTGAATCTAGCATCTTCATCCGTATTGTTTACTAATAATATCATAAAATCCTTTTAGACCTCCTGCGAGAACAACTGCGGTAAGAACACCGGCAATAGCAGGACCTGGACCGCCGCTAAATTCGTTGCGCGCGCCACCTGCCTGTCTCGGGTGAACGGGCTCAAAGGCAGTCTTCGGCTCCTCTACCGCCGATGGGGCGTGGACTGTTGGCATATTTGCTACATTTGATGGCGGGAATTCTGTTGGTGCTGGTGCTGGTGCTAGTGCTGGTGCTGGTGCTGGTGCTGGTGCTAGTGCTGGTGCTAGTGCTGGTGCTGGTGCTGGTGCTGGTGCTGGCGCCATTTGTGAAATTGGAATGCCCACACCTACTGTCGGCACTCCTGTTATCTCCGTAGGGAATCCATACTTTGCCATTCCAGGCATTGTAGGAGGATCGGGCAATTCAGGCATCTTCGCATTGAGCGCCGCTACTAAAGCCGGTGTCATCAGAGGTGCTATAATATCCTTATACATTCCACTATACGATATTTGCGGTATAGATATCGTCGGTAAACTATCAAAGAATCCTGGCAACGGATGGTCTGGATCAACTAAATGATTCACTAAAAATGACTTACCGCTGATAGGTTTCTCAAAGAAGAAACTAAACGGCAAAGGCGCTGCAATACCATTTTCTAAAATCGTCTTAGTCATAAAGAGCGCATGGAAACTATCCCAAAGAACCCATAAGAATCCGAAGAGGAATAAGAATATGTTAAATACACTGAGAACCTTTGCTATACCTTGCCAAAACTCACCCATATAAAATTTATCCGCGCCTAAAAATCCGAAAAAGACCGCTAAGAATGCGTAAAGAATGTACGACTTCTCCGCTATGTATTTCTTAGGATCCGCATCGGTTTTCGGCGATGTAAATACTCCTCTGCCAATGCCACAAATCCAATCAAACGGTGATGTGAGACCCTCCTCGCGTATCTTCTTACCATCATATATAACCTGGGTAACATCCCAAAAATACCATAGTCCGAATGTACATACATTTAAAAGGATTTTCATCATACCTGTATGAAAACTACGTAAGTAAAAGTGATCCATTCCAAGTAGTCCAAACAATATTGAAAGAATAGCAAAGACATAATAATTTCGGTCAGCGTGTTTCCACGTATCTACATCCGAAATATGATGAGGATTCTTGCCTCCACTATATTCTGTGCTTGGTCCTGATTCTGATTCCGATTCTACAGAAGGCGCATTGCTTGATGTAGGTGGCGCCGGTGGAAACGGTGGCGCCGGTGGAAACGGCGGCACCGGTGGAAACGGTGGCGCTGGTGGCGCTGTTCTCACTCCCTCAGTAGTCAGACCATCGGACGACATCTCTAATGGTTTTTATCTTAATTTATACAGTGAATAGAACGCCGCCCAAACCGGCAACAATACGTAGCACATTGTAATTTGTTGCATAGGTTGTAACACCAGCAGGGTACGATTGTACCTGGGGATTCATCGTCAGTTGTAGCACGATAGAATCCAAACGACTACCGTTACAAGTACCCATAGGTTGCTCTACCTCCGGGGCTAAACTGAATGAATATACATAGATAAAATCGTTGGGAATGGCTGTATGACGTTGCCAAGGTTGCATTAGACGGAAATACTGTGCGGACTGCTCCTCAAAACGGTCATAACCATCAAACTGAAGAAGCGCCGTAGCAATAATATCCAAATTGGGAATACCAGTCTCGTTTAACATACGGCTGCCGTAATTAAACCATTCGTGTGCCTGGATCATACGATCCTCATTTACTACCCATAACATTTCCTTAATCGGATTATTGAAGACCAGGGGAACCGAAATACGCGTCGTATTGAGCGGAATACTATAACGCTTCTGTTGTTGCACCTGCTCAATGAGATATTCGTGGCGCGAAGAGACGAAGCGGCGACGCTCCTCCGTATCAAGATAAATGTAGTCACCCCACATCACCATGTCTGTAATGGCAACCGGTGTCTGTGTGAGTTGTGTTGGGCAATTCGGACTATTATTTAGGATTGCGTTCTCTAAGCTATTGCTGAATACCATATCATTGCCATTCTTGAGACGGATATAGAAGCGTACCGGCGTCGCCTGGAGCGCAATAAGCGGCAAAGCGAGACCTGGATTCTTACAAAACCAGAAGTCTAGTGGGACAAGGAGATTTAGCGGTCCTGACTGCGATGTGTCGTTAAATACCTCTTGGGTTCCCGTCATAAAATTAATACCATCCTTCTTTGACCCCGGTGTAGTTAACTGTGTCCAAAGATACATCCATTCACCGTAATGACGGTCCACTTCTTGCTGACCAATCCAAATACTGATATAATCAATCATCGCATAGCCAACGCCATTCACCCAACTGACTGAATTTGTAATCTGCGCGTAGTTTGTAGGTTGTTCGGTGATAACGCCCTGCGGATAAGGTTGCGGTCCCGCCGGCGTAATCTGCGGTAGATTAATCTGCAAATAGACCTGCGATAAGAGGTCGCCCTGTCGCGGCACTGTTACCGTTATAAGCTTTCCAAAATCAAATGCGGAATCAAATGGAATGCGCTGGGTCTCAATACTGAAATTTGTATAGCGCCGATACACTTGTTTGAAAAATGTCGTCTGTGGATTACCGGAAAGATAGATGTCTTGCCGTCCGGTAGCGACTAACTGTAGAAGCCCTCCTGAATTGGACATGGTACTCTTACTCTACGTCTATAAGTTGTTTTTAGATGCTGCGTATTTACACAGCCGGTAAAAATGCCCAATAACGTTAGAATGGCGTATCCTACGGGAGCGAATTTAAACAATTTATTGCTTCAGCAACTAAGTTTCCGTACCGGTGGAAACTATCCTATTTCATCACTTTACACGCTCTATGCGAATGGTCAAGGTCAGACCTACTGGAGCAATAGTGTGAATCCTGATTCGCTCTCTACATTGAGTAGTGCGGTTGGCAATGCTATTTTAAGCACATATGTTGAGTTAAGTACACTTATTCACGATATAGGTGGCAGTACAATTGTTGCTGAACTTAGTACCTTTGAACATTATACTTATTCGTCTATTAGCACATTGTTTTACTATCAAAATATCTTATTGGCACAATCTACAAATCTCAACTATGCGTTTTTATCTACAGCGAACTCCTTTCAGATCCAACTTGATTCGTACTATCAAAGTACATTAAACGCAACAAATAGTACAGTAAGTGCTTTAGTCGGATTTTCATCATTTTATCAATTAATAAGTACTCAAAATTCATCGTTTGCATATGCGTTATCCTCTATGAGTACCGGTATTGGACTTCAAGATGCTATAACCTCTACACTCTTGATTAATTATATAAATACTGGACTCTATTCTACGTCACAATGGACTTATGCTCAAATATCTTCTCTCACATCTACATCAGCAACGAAAACCCAATTAGGAGCAGTAAGCACCTCCATAAATTACGCACTACTCAGTACATCAACCGGTTTGTCTACTGAAATTAATAATTTAAATGATGATATAGCGTTAAATAGTACATTCATAAATTATTCCCTACTAAGCACATCTGATAATCTATTAACAACCATTGATACTTTGTCTGGAGAGCTTTCCTATCTTAGCACTGGATTAATATCACTTTCGGGTGAAGTGAGTAGTTATCAATACTATAATTTAAGTACAATTTCATCATTATCACTCCAAGTATCTACATTAACTTCTCTTACGAATACAAATACTGCTGAATTATTTAGTCTCAATCAGCAAGTGAGTGTTATTACAACAAGTAGTATTTTAGAAGGCATTTATTCAACATTCATTCAATTAGAAGCATATACAGTAGAACTTTTTTATGCATTAGAATTGTCTACAATGTTATTCTTAGAAAGTACAAATACAGCTTATGTTGAATTCTCTCAATCATCAATTAGTGGACTAGAAGTACAACTTACATCTACATTTGATAGCTATATTTCCACATTAATATCTACAACAAACCAGTCTATATACACTCTCTCTGGTGAAATATCAACGACCGCTGCCGGTGCGAGTGCCATTGTCTCATCTATCAATGGTGTACAACTGATTCAACTCAATTCTAGCAATTTTACGGGCTCACTTGATTTTACAAATTATCGTAATTTTATAGTTCAAGTCAATGATATTGTGGATTTAGCCAACAGCACCTATAGTGTATCATTTGACCCAACCACTCTTGGCAATATAGCCTTACAACAGGGTGTCATTATGCTTGATATTAGTACAAATACCCAAGACTATACACAAAATAATAATAAACTTGCTCTGAATTTGAATAGTTGGAACACTATTAATACTCCTACTTACACTATATTTCCAATGCTTGCCAATAGTGCATATAAGATGGAATATATCTACAGTGTCTATAATAATAGTGTTTACACAAGTCTTGTTAATATATGGCCATACCAAAATACTTCCAACCTAATAGTTTCATCTATTGATTCCAACCTGGCTATTGACCCAACAAATATCAATATATATTCTACAGGAACAGTGCTTGAAATTGACTGGGATATGTATCTGTTCAGTACATTTGTGACAGGATTCTCCTCTTTTGTCAATGTGGATGTAGATATTAGCGGTGTCCTTATACAAACCTTCGGTCCCTATTCCTACAAACAAAGTACCATTCAAATTGCGATGCCCGACGGAGGCTATGCGCCAGGAACACCTGATGCGCCCGCTGTTTTTAAATCATATGTTGTAGGCGAGCCCGCAAATGCCTCTATTGTAAATGGATTTGCCGCTTACCCGTAATTTTCTAGAGAAATAGTAAATGGGGGCAGCGGCTTCTACTATATCCGCAATTGCACCGCGCATTATCATTCCAACTTTTTTTATAGGTCAAAAGGTGAGACAAGGTGGGGCATTAGATAGTATTGCCGTCTCGTCCGCTTTTACTATCCTTTTCGTTACCTCCGTAATTGCAGTATTTTCGGCAACACCGGCATTATCCATTATTCCTACCATAGCCTGTCTTGGATATTCACAAATTATGGCACATCCCGAAGAGGCAGACCGCTGGCGTCATAGTGACTGGCTCCTCACCACCCCCCTGATGTTGTTTGCGCTTCTCTATGCGAACGATGTATCTATTTCAGTTATTTTGCCGATGGTGGCGTGTGATATTCTGATGATTCTCGCCGGCTATCTTGGCACAAAGACCAAGGATCCTCTAGAGTCCAAAGGATACTTCGCCCTCGGCGTGCTCGCCTTTTTGCCGATTGTTGCGATTTTACTCCAGCAAACGAAGAACAAGATGGCTGTATATCTAACACTGGCTGTCTGGTCCCTCTATCCTGTAGTTTACTTTGCGCAACAGAATACGTTAGTTGAAGAAAAATATACAACGATTGCTTATGCTGTTATGGACTTAATTGCAAAGGTAGGCTTAGTATCACTCATACACATTTAGGAGGCGGGTTAAAGGCTAATCACTTAAGAAAAATAACTGGTAAAATGGAGGCGCGCCATCCAATTACTGGAAAACCGATACGTATCTTACGCTCTGAGTCGCATATTACCTCAGACCGTAAAAATCTGCTATGGGCTCGCGCATCATTCCGCAAAGGGACACGATGGGGTTTGTGGCACTGTGTTGTGACTGAACCGGCGGCGGTAGAGATTGTAGGCGGTGAGGCACTTGTTGCGGTTGTGCTTGATGCGAATGCGGATCTTGACGCCTGGATGGCTGTACTGCCGGCTGTGCTTTCTGACAAATCAGAATGTCTGGTTGTAGGTCCATCGGCGATTATGGAGGGGCTTGAGAAGCGTGGTCTACGGTGGGAGCATACTCTGATTGTAGAGGAACTCCACGATAACTACCCATTTTTGGGGGAGCCGGTAAGGGTTGCCGACTCTACCGAGAAGGTGATTCTCTGCCTGGCGCATCTGCTACGTATGAATGTAGTCACGTGGTCGTCGGCTAGCGTGCGTGATGAGCTGGATCTCGGTGCGCGTATTGTCTACGATGCATGGGAGCGTGCCATTGAGGGGGCGAAGATCGTTAAGGTTGCCGCGGATGCCGACGACTCGGTTATTCCCCAAACCTGGCTCATTCAGCAATACTTTCGGCATCCTACATCTCGTCGCGCGCGCGAGATTCGTCTGTGCTTAGAAAAGAATATAGAGTGTCCGCTAATTGACCATATTCTATTGCTAAATGAAATAGAGTTTACGGACTTGCCGACGAGTGAGAAGATTCAACAGGTTGTTATAGGTCAGCGACTACGTTATTACGACGTCTTTATGGCAATCAAGGACCGAGTGCCCGCAGGAGCATTCGTTATCTTCTCCAACTCCGATATCTGGTTCAACATGACCCTCTCATATCTGTGGAAGATTTCTTTAGCGGAGAATCGTCTATTTCTAGCCCTGCTACGGTGGGAAGATAAGGGAGTAGGCGGCGGAGCATCACATATTTTTGGTCCACGTGCCGACTCCCAAGATACGTGGATTCTTGCCCGTGATTCTATGAATTTTACACCGACCGAAGAGGATCTTGGATTTCCGTTTGGTCAGTCCGGCTGCGACAATGTACTCACCATTGTAATGCTACGGCATAAGTTTCTCATCGTAAATCCCGCCTATTCTATCAAAACGATGCATCTCCATAATTCCAACATTCGCAACTACGAACCTAAGGATGTGCTTTACCGCCCTGCATTTCTCTATATTGACCCTACTCCCATTCAGTCTATGCGGGTCTGTAAAGACTTGGGGTCGGTGGGAAAACTACCCGTTGCACTAGAGTCTATGTGGAATCGTACAGCATTCCGTAAGTCGTTTCCACGCCCTATACTAGGAGTCAGTGAAAATACTTCTAAGGCGATTTGTACTATGTTACGGCATACGGCGGAGGGGGAGGGTGTAGACATTTACAATTTCCAAGCCGGCGAGCAGAACATGTATACACCCGCGCCTGAAGCGCTGCCTCTCTATCACTTTACGGGTAGCATTTTTGTAAATCGTCAGGGTTTGATTAGCTCGTTCAAGGATATCTTTGTCGGTCCGCATAAGGAGTGGGTGAGCGCGTGGGAGGCGGCTCGTGTGAGCAATATGATGCCATCCATTCATGTACCATCTATTATTTCCATTCCTATTAAGGATGAGTGTAAGACTACACTCAGTCAATGGATTCTATACTATCTGCCTAAGGTTCTAACAATTCGTCGGTTACTCAAATCGTGTAATCTGACGGTGCCTGAGTTTTTAGTTCCTCAACTTGCCGATATTACGCCGTTTCTCCGCGACTGCGTATGGTCGGCAAGCGAAAAGGGCAATATCACTCTTGTACCGATGATGGATGATATGAATTACTATTCAGAAGATGTATGGGCGCTGCCGCCTTCTACGGAGCATTCGCTGGTTAGCGCCGAAGATATTATGCTACTCCGCGAACTGCTTGAGTCGGTTGAAGAGGAGCCTGGTATGCCAGTTGCGGTCTTTTGCGTAGATGACGATCCTAATGCGGTTTGTACACGCGAATGGGCGGAATCGGTTGCCGAATATATCTTTGCAAAAGGTTGGATTACTCGGTATGTCTCGGTGACCGATACGCCGGCAGTGCGGCGCAAAGCATTCGCCAACGCTTCGTGGATTTTTGGCTCTGCCGCCTCCTCTGGACTGGACTATATGTGGCTTGCGCCCGCCGGTGCCTACGTAATGGAATTCAATCCCGCCGATGCGCCTCGTGGCGATCGTATCCATCTTGCCGGTGCTGCGCAACTCAATTACGTGGGTGGTCTTATTCAGCGTGAGCCGATTGAGATAAGTCGGCAGAATGCTCTACTGGAAGTAGGGGCGGCGATCAAGAAGTTCGGCTTCAAGGATATGCTCAAGATCGTGCGCGATAAGACGGCAGCGGCTGGCGGTGTCAAGATACCTCGTATTCTGGTGCCCAACGGCGATGCACTAGAGGGAATATGGTCCCATAGTGGCGATACCTTCCGTGAAATGGTAGATATTTGGGCGGAGCGAGAATATGTCACTGTGGAAAAGACCGAAACGAGTGGATATTGCTGGTGGGGTGCGATTGGTGAAGTGCTACTTTATGACCGTCCTACGCCCCGTTGGTGGTCGTCGCCACCTTCATACCAGATGGCAATGTTCGGCAATTGTGCGCCGCCTGGTCCTGATACGCATCGCCTACGTCAGTCTCTATGGGGATTCTGGCCGCGCTCACCTCGCGCTATTGAGACGATTGTTGCCACAAAGAAGAATCTCATCGGATATAACAAGCGTAATATTACATCACTGTTCCTAGGCAAGATTGAGAATGGTGTACAGCAAAAGAATCGTACTAAGTATGATTGGAGCAAGTGTGTGGAACTCTTCTCTATGCCGATTGATTCCACCGGCGCACCTTACCCTTACACGCAGACCGAATATCTGGATAAACTCTGCCATGCGCGATTTGGTCTCTGCTTACCAGGCTTCGGTCCCAAGTGTAACCGCGAGATTGAGTACTTTGCTTGTGGCGTTGTGCCGATCGTAACAGACGGTGTGGATATGAAGAACTACCTCGTGGCGCCCAAGGAGGGAGTCCACTATTTTAAGGCGTCTACACCCGAGGACGTTAAGCGCATTGTGAAGGAGACATCGGCGGAGACGTGGTCAAAGATGTCCGTTGCGGGTCGTGAATGGTGGCAGTCGTATTGCTCGGCAGAGGGACTCTTTCGGCTCACCTGGACGCGCATTGAACAGTGCCGACCATTCTTCAATGTCGGTATTCCTAAGTTGTTTCCTTTGCACTGAGGCGGGTCTAAACCTATTTCTGTAAAGTTCATGTAATGGACTATACAAAAATAGCGAATGAGCGTTATTCGGCGGGAGTATTTATCAATAAACCTGCTGACGGTCCGTCTATTGAGGTTATATTGAATAAAACGTTTGTAGATAAGGTGCCGTTTATATCTGTAGTTATTCCTATTTACAATCAGGAGGGCATTATTGAACGAAATCTACGTTCGGTGTTAGAAACTATAACAGAGACTCCTTATGAAATGATTCTTATTCTTGATTCATGCTCCGATTCAAGTGAAGATAAGGTTCTCGGCATTTTTATGGATGGAGGATTGCCTGCTCTTCTAACAAATGTGGTAATGATGAGGTCATTGGCACCGCTCTTTGAGACCGCCGCCGATAATCTCGGCTTTCTCTGTAGCCGTGGCGAGTATATTTTGGAGATTCAGGCAGATATGCTGATGGTGGAACATGGGTTCAATATGACGCTTCTACGCCCGTTTTTGAAGTTGAATGAGCCACTCATTGCAGTAAGTGGTAGGTCTTGTCACGGATTGACCTATAGTGAAGGCGTTGGCAAAATGGGGGCAGCGGTAGAGGCGCCTCTTAATGCGTATCTTGACCGTGGAGTTTTGTATGTTGGCGAAACGTGTAATCGTGGTCCTATTATCCTTCGGCGAAAGATGGTAGAAGAACTCGGATATTTAGACGAAATTAATTACTTCTTGGACTACAGCGAGCACGACCTATTTACGCGGGCGCGGATACTGAAATCGTGGCTTTGCGGATACGCTCCAATGGAATTCATATCACCGTGTAGTGATGGCTCTACGCGAAAGCCACGTGATCCAGTAAACCAGGCAGTATTTGCTGCAAAATCGGCAGTCTATGACCGCCGTCAAGGATTTATGTATAAGTGGCTGGCAAATTCGCCTGAGCCGTTCCCCATTCGGATTATTCCAATCCAATAAGTTTACGGTATTGTTGAATAGGCTTATGAGTTTTAAATTTAGTTGTAAATTCGTCAAACCATATACGAAAGGAGACACATTCAAATGCGGTGGTTGAATACCAGTGCGTATGAATGGACTGTAGGGGTTTGCCATCATAGCGAATGCCGATGCTTTGGTCTTGGCGGAAAATGCTGAACTTCGCTTGGATTTCTCGTTGTGAGACGGTAGACTGCTGCATACGCCACCAGCCGAAATTCACCTGCGGTGGGAACTCGTAAAGGGCTTCTTTGGGAATAGAATTCGCAAGATCCTCTAGTGCCGCCTGTTCATAAAACCGACTTGTATGTCCCAGATCCTTCCACTTGGGGATAAGCGCTGCCGATTTGAACCACATATATCCCGCATTATACTTACCATAGCGGGCTTCGTCCTGCGGTTTTATCATATGTTGCGAAAGGGCAATCTCGGTGCTGGGGGGAATGGCGGGAAGCGGAGCTAAATGCGAAATATCGGCGTCTAAGAACCACGCCGAGGTTTCTGGGTTTTGGGTAAACATCCACTCTAAGACTGCCGCCTTCTCATACGTGTAATCCTTGAACAGAGAGTCGTAAATGGTACCTTTCGTGCGTTCCATTTGCGGGCGCTTGAGTCCCTTGTATCGGTCCATAAACTGCTTTGAGTGGATAGTGAGTTTAGTTTTGATTTGACTGATTGGGGTTTCCGAGTCGGTATAAACAAAAAGTTCTGCTGTAGGATGCCATTGCTCCAGCGTTTTAACAAACAGGATAAAGTCTTCTAGGGCTTCCTTGCCGGTGACAATGAGTCCAATCCGTGGGCGTGACATCTTTATTGAACTTTTGTGCTTGGAGTTTAAATCACTGGATAGAGTAAGATGAACGGAGCAGCGCCGCCTCCTGGTATTCCCGCACAACGGCTGGGTCCGTTGCCTTTGAATTTAAAGAATGAAATGCTACGTATAAACACGAATAAACGACTTGCCGCCCTTAATTCTATTGGAGTGTCGCCGCCCGAAAAAAATCTACCTCGGTTGTCTAATTTAGCCCCGTTTCCTGTGCCCGAACCTGTTTTAGCGCAGCCGAGTAGACTGTCAGCAAAATCATCTAACTGGTCTCCTCCACTTCCTCCAGGACCGCCACCAAGACCGGCTCCAGCAAATAATAATTACTCTAGATTTTATAATGCAGCGTATAATGTACCCGATTGGCAAAAGCCACCTCCGCCTATGAACCGGTTGCTTGATCATTTGAGACGTGGAGGGCGATTATATCGTGAACAATTTTCCCGTGATGACTGGCGTCGTGTATGGGATTTCGTAGAATTGCATCGTGATGCAGAAAATATTAGATTTTGGTCTAGAGATAATATAACAGGTGAGAAGTTACTTCATCCTTATTTTTATATTCCTAAAAGTACAGTGTCTAAAACCCGTCGTAAGCGTAAACAGTCTCGTGGCACTCGTCGCCATCGGTAATCAAAAATATTTGGTCATTTAATTTTTTTTAAAGTTTAGGATGACTTGAACCGCAGAAAGTAGTCCTCGGCGCTCAAAGGGTGCGATGATGGCGACTTGGGTGAAATTGGCGTCGGCTCAAAGAACGTATCAGAACTGCCAACTGCCGTGAGGCGTTCTAGCGGTACAACTGGCGGCGGTGGAGGCGGCGGCAAAGACCCCCTACGCTTCATAAAGTACTGCGACTTGACGCGGGGAACGATCTCTATATGCTCTACTAGCCTGGAAGGAGTACCGCATCCGTCCTTTTGGCAAACATCGCACCAGCAGATGCGCTCACGATCCTTGACCTCCGATGAGCATCCACAACGCCAGCAACCCCATTCCTTCGGGTTGAATGCAATAATACGGGCAAAGGCGCGAAGAGTCTCCTCCGTTCGCGGAATAACCCAATCTTCCTGTCCTGGCTCACAAATAAGGAACTCATTACTCAGTGGGCACCAATTGACTGCGGCAAACCTACCTTCATAATATGGAATATTCGTAACATGTACCAGCTTGTCTAGAGGAGCGCCGCTAGTAGTATGGGTGGCATGGGTTTCCCCCTGCTCTTCATAATAGAGGTCATCCTTGTAGCGTTCATGGCGCTCCATGTAATCATCATAGTGATCACGCATATGCTCTTGATGGTCGTAACGAGAATAGGACATTTGGAGGTAGAAAGTAGGAAGGGATGACTTGGAGGTAGAAAGTAGGAAGGGGGATGATTTGTCTTGATGGTGGCGAACGGGTTCAATTTTTTTACTGAGCCGGTGCCTCTGCCTCTGCTTCTGCAGCATCCGCTGCTGCTGCATTTGCTGTTGCTTCTACTACCTTTAACTCCGCCTCTTTTGCTAGAAACTCCGCTTCTTTCGCCGCCGCTTCGGCTGCGGCTGCCGCTACCGCGGCGTCTGCTGCCTCATGTGCTTCCTTTGCCGCATTTGCCTCGGCTTCCACCGCTGCCTTTGCAGCGTCCTCTGCCTCCTGCGCTTCCTTTGCAGCAACAATGCGAGCGGCTTCCTCCTCCGCCTGTGCCTTTGCCAATGCCTCTGCGTCTCCAGATGCCTCCGCTACTGCCTCAGCCTCTTCTGCCGCCTTCAACGCCGCTGCTGCATCCTCGGACTCCTTTAATTCCTTCGCAGCCTTTGCCTCTGCCTCCGCTGCCGCCTTAGCAGCGGCTTCCGCCTCCGCTCGCTCTTTCGCCTCTATCTCGGCTCTTAGATTTGCCTCTGCCCTAGCGGCTTCTGCTTTTACAGCCGCTTCTCGCGCCTCTGATTTCGCCTGCTCTTCTAACAAATGATTCTGGGCTGCGACCTCGTGTGGATTGAATGGGCGCGAGCCGCCGTAGTGGTCACGGAAATTGCTTGCCATAGCCGCGCGTCTCTTAAAGTAAGCACTGGCGTTCATTCTACTCTATGTACATAATTTATTTGCGGTGTTTACGGGATTTGCGGCGTCTAGTTTTACGTCTGCCGCCTGTTTTGACACAAAGACGGGCGAATCGCGGATCGGCGGATAAGAACTTCCCCTTATTGCTGTTGTGCGGCGCAAAGCGGGAGCACATCATCTCATACGACCCCCTCGGCACCATTTCCGCCACAACCTGTTGGAATATGGGGTCGTGGCATCCGCCATTGTTCGTCAAAATTCCGATACGAACCCCGCTTTTTGCGACATCTATTAGCCAGCGTTTAATCATATCGTACCGTTCTTTGCCGCCAAAATAAAACATCGCAATATCTTTCGGCTCAATCGTGGTATTTTTGAATAAGTTATAGCCTATATCATCATACGATGGAAGATCCATACCATTAAACATAACCATTGTCAGGTCCCAATCCAATAAGAGTATACGATTACCGGTTGCCGTTTTCGCCCATTCATAATACTTTTGAATATCGGCTTCTTGTATGCCAGAATCGGGGTCATACGAAGGCACCCAATCCGTATACTGCTTCAAAAAATACACATATGAATTGTTTTCTAATGTATCTATAAGTTCGGATAGGGGACCACTGTTCAAAGAACTTTTCTTTAGCGGATACGTTTCGTTCACCTTTACAAGTGTTATTTTCGGACACCTTGTTTTGACATCGTCAAGGTAACCTTGATCGTTGTCAAAAAATATGGCAGCGTCAAACTCTGCCTTTGCCATCCTATAATGGAAATGGTTTATCGCTCAGCAATCATCAGACGATTCTTGAGTCTTGTATGCGCTACTGAATGGTCTACATCGCGCGCCGCCAACCGTTGCTGCCGCTGTATTTCTGCCGCCTCCTTTGCCTGTTGGAAAATAGATACAGCGCGTGTTTCCTCCTCAGACATAGAAGGCGGTGCCGACTTATACGCCCGTTCCGCCTCCGCCATCGTCTTCGGTCGTCCATCTAGGCTCACGCCCGCAATATCCTGGCTAAATGTAGACCCCTCGCTATAGGCGTACTTCAAGTCGGTATATCCAATGCCACCTGCCGCGCCTGTAATCGCCGTTGTAGATTTTGTGTACTGTTCAGGTCGTCCTGATCCTAACTCCGTACCAAATCCAGGGGCTAAGATCATTTCTGATGGCGGTCGGTACTTGGACATTTGGTCTTTCGGTGCTGATGCTGCGCGACGGGACTCCTCCTCAAATGTCCTATTGAATACATCCGCATTGTACTTACCCTTCATCGCCGCCTGAGTTCCACGGCTATTGTCCTGATCCTTGAGCCAATCACCGTATCCGTCATCCTTATCGGGGTCAGGTAGCTTATTCTCCTCAAACAGTTTGTTAAATACGTTCATATCTAGCTTCTTCGGGTTGAGGGCGATCGGCGGTGCGTCCTCCAACTTCATCGCATTCTTATCTGCCGGCGCTGTCGGATTGATACCACGAGCGCGCATCGCCATCTCAGGTGTAACTTCGACTGAAAAACGCACATCCTTACCGTCCTTGCCCGTCTTCGGTATGAGTTTCTCCAGAATTTCTTGGATGTAGAGGAAGGCGCGGGTGACGGCATCAAACTGCTCAGGCGATCCGCCCTTATCAGGATGTGTCTTCACCGCTGCGCGTTTATACGCCGACTTGAGTAGTTCGTGCGTAAGCGGCTTGGAGTCATCAATTCCTAGTAACTGATACGATTCGTGGAGGTAGTCCATCGCTCTTCTAGGCGGCGGGGCTTTTGCCAATGTAGTTGTAGATGGCGCAGAATCGGCAATACGCATCACCGGTGTAGCGTGGGTTTGTTGGGTTTGTTGGGTTTGTATCTGTCGCATAGGTGGCGGGGCTTGTGTCTGCGGCTGCAGCACTACGTGCGGCCAAGGATAGAATTCACCTCGCTTTTGCGCTGCTATCCAACCTAGGAGCGCGGCGTACAATCCCATACGTTTCGCTGTATTTACGTACTCCTGTCCTTCAAAAAGGGTTTCAATCATCTGTATCCGGGCTGGGACCGAATCCATCGCCGTAAGATTCTGCCATATACGAATATGCCGTGGGTCTACGGACTGAGCGGCGCCCATTACTTAGGGGGCTGAAGGTTTTCTTGTCGGTTGACCGCGGGATTTAGAAATCCATATCGGTTGTCGCTGGCTTGATATTCTTTGATAGAAACTCCTCCAATTGATCATTATGTTTGGTGGTAAATTCAGCGACGACCTTGCCATCTTCTAGTACCCGAAGCGTCGGTAGCTTCTTTACAGCATCTACGTCAATCTTCTCTACATCGTCGTCAATATCGTAAGTCTTGACAGGAATGGAGTACTTTGCCGCCTGCTCTAGAACCTTTGGCTTCACAACTTTACAGGGGGCACACCAGGACGCACCGATATACTCTAGTTTGTATGTCATTTGACTGGGTCGTTTGGGTGTAATGGGTGCTCATTTTTTTCATGGGGTAATGTAAGGATGGCTTCAGAAAGTAAGGAGGAGCCAGAACAGCCTGTAATGGAGCAAATGTATGCTATTTCTCATATTTTAGAACTAATACACGATTTTATAAAAAGTCGTGGAGGTCCTGGTGTGAATATAGACAATTTAGAGTTAGACGATGATATAGACTTTAATGTTCTTTATCGTCTTATTCCAGATGGGGGCGATAGGAAAAGAATAATGGCACATTACAATAGAGAACCACGTGTATATGCGACATTAAGAAATTTATTAATAGATATTGCAAGTATTATTACAGGAGAAAGTGTAAGTATTGAAGATGCCGGTTGTATATGTATAGGAGAATTAAAACGTCAATTTGGCTATTTTGGTGGTAGAAATCCTTATACAGCAGAAACGTCTTACTCTCATAGAATTCCATTATCAGGTTATACATTAGGAGAATTATTAAAGAGCTTAGGTGTAACATATTTTTTTACTGAAGCCACCGGTTCAGCATCTAAAACTCTTCTATCAGCCAACATAGGTGAAAGAGTTATTCCTACATCTGTTGTTGCGGATCCAGGTGGAAGATTACCTGGTGACCCAGAAGACGGTTCATCGTTTACATTAGCAGTAGATCCTATTCTTGGAAATATTACTATTACATACAATAAAGGACGGACTACTATTAGATTTTCAAATTTTCCTGGTATTGAAATTAGCAGACTTCCAAGTGTATATATAGCTACTGCTCTAGCATCTTTAATTCCAAATTTTATGAGGCAAGTAACAAGACGGGGGAGAGAACAACCTCCACCTGGTTCACTTCCTAGAAATTTTTCAGAGGCTAGCATACCCTTCGGAACAGCTACTTCAAATTCTGGTTCTGGTGCTACTCCCTCATATGCGGAGTCCGACTCAAGCGGACCACCTGGAACTCCACAAACTCGTCTGCTTCCTTCATTAGAAGATTATTTAGAAGGTAGAAGTTTTAATGGTGAGGATGATATAGAATCTCATATTGACGAATGGGTAAGACAACGTGGTAATCTAGATTCATTAACATCAGATACTAATCTAAACACTTATATTGGACTTATAAAAGCTTATCTAGATGATTACAGGCAAAGCGCACGTGCTCGCGCAAGAACTGAAAATAATAAGGATTCAGATTATGATCCAGAGGAACGTGAGCGATTTTTGGAAACTATTCAAGAATTAGTATCTGACGAGGAGGAAGAAGATGTCGCTGCTTCTGTCGGTAAAAAACGTAGTAGTTTAAAGACCTATGAATACATATCATTGGCTGACCGTAAAAATATGTGTAGGCTAGCACTTGCTATTTTACAAAGATGTCTAGGAGGTGATGGTAGTTTTAAACATAGAATTCAAACCGCAATCAGGACCATTTTAACACTCAAATCGTTAGGCGACCGTGTACCGATGGAAGAGTTAATGACTCTTATAGGTGATGGAGATACCTGCGCAATAGCATCAATTGATAAATTATTTTTAGCCAATTGTATCTTATACGCAAATATAACCGGTAGACACGTTGTTACTGTAGAAGTTGTAAAAAGAGGTGGGAAAAGTTCAATGCTTATTATTGACCATGATGGCTCACGAGGTGCGACTTTAACACCTGCGCAGAGAGAAGCAAGAGATAGAGAAAGGGCGGCGGCGGAGGCAGAAAGGGCTGCAGAGAAGGCTAAACGCAATAAAGAAGCAGCCGATGCAAGACAATCTAAAGCAAAAGAATTAGCAGCCAGACGGTCTGAACGAAATATTCTTTTAAAAGGAGAATTATATAAACCCCGTACAAGTTTTCGTAGAGAGAGCCGAGCACCTATAGAAATATCAGATACTACGTCTACAGAGGAAGACTTCGCGGAACAACCTCGTCGTAGCCAACGCATTGCAGCACTACGAGAACCGCAACCTCTTAATGGACATCGGTGTGATAATGGCGCGCCTTGGCGATACAATCTTATACGTGCGCCAGGAAATGGTAGTTGTTTATTTGGTGCTATAATAATTGCAATGTTGAGAATGTACACACAAGATGGTGAAGCCGAATTACGTAGACGTGTAGTTGAGTTTATGAGAAATAATAGGGAAATATATAATGATCCTATAATATTAGGATTATTTGGGGTTGCTTTGGACACATATATTAATCGTATGGAAAATGATGGAGTTTGGGGAGGTTTAACTGAAATTATAACAGTTGAAATGATGCTTGGACAATGTATTAATGTCTGGATATATAATGATGAAAATGAATGTTATGAATTATGGTATGGTAATGGAAATCCAAACTGCTTAAATATTTTATATAACGGATATAACCATTATGATGCATTATTACCTGTAGGTAGAGCTGATGTTCTTCCTGTAAATACGATTGCTGCTGCTGCTGCCGCTGCCCCTCCTGAGACACCAGAACAACGCAGAGCAAAAATACTTGCTGCACTTAAAAAGCGTGGCGTTAGTGGTGGTTTCCGCAGTCATAGACAGCGCAAAACACTCAAAAAACGCAAAGATCGGCGCTTTACGCGTCGTACATAGTCTCAATCCAGTTCGTAATCTGCGTCGGCTGGATGAGCGGAATTAACGGCTCGCACTCCCACAGAATCTTTCTACCCAATGAGAATAGTGTCCATTGGATAGGAAAAGCGTGCGGATACAGTGTTGGCAAAGCCTGAAACTCCTTCGGTAACAGATGAAACGATGTTTGCGGCAACACCATCGCTAGTTGCTCCTCTGGCTTCAACGGAGTCCTTGGCGTGGCTGGGGTTTCTAACAATGGTGCTGGAGTGGTGTTAAGGTACTCGGCGACCGTTTCAGCGCGGGGCGGCAAATACCACGGATAGTACCAATGAAGGTCAACGGGTGCACCTGAATAGTACGCAAGTGTCCAAGCGAGCGAATTGAGATACTGCTTGACTGCGTGTGTGGTATCGGCACCCAGAAGGGCTTCTTGGTCGTATATGTTGCGCCAGTCCGCCTTCAAGACCCAGGAGGGCTTGTCGCGATCTTCGAGCTGAATTTGGGTTGAGAAAATCTTTTCTGCTGCCCATCCGATTGGCTGGTCATTATATCTAGCAAGGGCTTGGTCCTCTGGCTCCTTGGATGCCGTCATACCTGGACGCGCATTGAGCTTCTTCGCCGTCGTCTTGAGAATCTGCTGCTCCTCCGTTTGGGCAACGCGCTGAAAGAGGTCCGTAAGGGTCACGGAGCTATACTGCCAATGGGTGGTGGCTGGAGCTGTAGTGGTTTGCTCAACAAACGGCGTTTGGAGATGGTCTTTATACATACGGAGGAGCGCTTCAATACCATCGTCCTTAATCTTGAGTACCATTCCGTGCGGCACAAAGTCGTTGCCCAGCAGACTCATCAGCCCTACGAAATCTCTTAGAAACTCCGACTTTGGCTGGCTCGGTGACTTCTGATACTTATTGTACAGAGCATCCGCCAGTTGGTCCGTCAGAAGGTAGAGAAACTTCTCGTCACCCACAGCATTCGTCTTGACCGACCCGTTAAACTCCATCTCCTCGCGGAAAAGGCTCAGGGTAGTACCCAGGGTCGCATTTGCCCACAGTGATAAGACAATCAGGTCGGCGTCCAAACCGTAAATTACAGCGGTTTTCGGAGTGTTGGCGCGGATGTACTCCATAATCTTCTGCTCCCCCTCCCCAGGCTCGTCTGCCGGTGATACTACCGTATTTAGGGTTTTAGGAGAGGTCTTAGCGAACTGGCGTAGCGCGAATGCGAGGGCTTTCATAAACTGCGTGCCTGGCGTAATCGCATTCGTATCCCAACGGGGCTGAGGCACGTAAGGGACGCCCTTCGCCTCCGCACGGATTTTGGCTTCCTCCTCCGCCTGAACCGCTGAGCGGAAACGACGTAGACGCTGCTGCTTGATCTTCGCCATCGGCGCCACGCCGTCCACCGCAATATATAGGGTGTTAGTGGGGTTAACAAGGGCGGTCATCTGCTTAATATACGCAATCACCTCAACGATGAGGTCCGCTTCATACTTTGCCTTGATTTGGGGCGTATAAGGCGTCTTCTTCTGTACCTTTCGTACGCAGTAGTAAATTGCGCAGTTGAGATCCAACCCAAAAAACTCCGGTTTGGCTGGGGAGTTGGGGGTGGTGACACCCGTAATAGTTTGTATTATGTGCTTATAGAAGGAGGGGATTCCCATGGCTGAAAAAAAAGTTCTTGATAGCGTAACCGCCTTATTTACTTTTGCCACAGATGGGTTTAAGTATAACCTAGAAACTTTTCCCGATACTATATCGGCTGCAGCGTTCCTATTTACTATCCTATTCCAGTCACCACCCCTGGCAGCTCTAACAGGTAGTATATTAGCACTCAATGTCATATCACCCGTGCTTCAAAAATTCTTATCATCATTCGTCGGTGACTCAGCGATTGTAAATAATGAAGCGGATCGTCGCTGTTCAGGTCATTTTCCCGGTGTATCTTTTGAACGTATACTACAATTAAGCAATACAAAGTCGTTTAGTGACCTAGACCACAACGGCGTTCCGAGTTATTATGCCCTCTTCTTAGGCTTCTTGACTGCATATGTTGGTGCCTTGCCTATCATTTACAGCAAGGAAATCTCGTATTCTCCCAAGCGCCAAGCGTCCACTACGACCGGTCTGGTCATTCTCGGAGTTGTTGTATTGCTGTGCGGTATACACCGTCTGATATCCACCTGCGAGAATGCGGTGAGCCTGCTGGTAGGAATCGTTGCCGGCGCATTGGTCGGTCTCTTCTGCGTAGGCTTCCTATCGTACATCTCCGACCGCCGCCTCACCAATATTCTCTCATTCCCCCTTATTCGCAACCGCGCCTCCGATGGCAAACCCATCTATGTATGCGAGAAGGCACTCAAGCGCCCCGCACCTGTGAATACAAAGCCAATTACACAGAAAGAGGCAACGAAAATACAGCAGTTGCGTAGCACAATTGAAAAGGGTAGCCGAGCCACTCGTATCTCTATCTCCTCCGATAAACTAGACTCCCTAGCAACCTATTTTGCAAACAATGCCGATCCCGCAACTGGCGAATTACCGCGAGGACTCAAGACGCAGAGCGATATACTCAATATACTCAGTGTTACACAGGAGCAATTCCAACAGATTATTAAAGCCGGTCAATGAGCATAATCATATAAAATAGAAACAGACAACAAGAGGGATGAGCGTAGTCCGATTGCGCCAATTTTTACTCGGTCTATATCATGACCTCCCGAATGTACTTTTTGTCGGTTCTTTAGTACTCGGCTCTATTACCGGCTACTTGCCGCTTGTATGGGTCTCCATGGGCTTAATTATGAATGCCTTTGCTGTAGGTTCTTTACAACAGTTATTCGCTTTACTGACCGATAAAGATTCGCCGTGGGATCAAATATTTACAAACAAAGGAGCGGCGTGTGATATTATACCAGGCAGCAAATTGGGCGGCGATATGAATATTATCGCCCCCAGTTACTGGCTCTCCTCTGCTGTCTTCTTCGCCAGTTTTGTCATCTATAATTCAGTACAAGTGGCTATGATGCCGGTTGCTCAAGGGGCGAGCCAGGAGAAGGCGGATGTCCGCCACGCTTTCACACTCACTACAATTGTAATCGGCTCAGTCTTCTTCCTCCTAGTACTTCTACGCGGCTACAGCGGATGTGAGTCGTATCTCGGTGGCGCACTCGGTGCGATCATCGGCATAGGTCTCTCCATCGGTTTCTGGCATCTCCTCAATGTCTGCGGAGCCGGTATGGTACCAGATGTATTACAAGTTGTCAATTCAATGGCGCCGCCTGGCGAGGATACAGTGCCCGTCGTCTGTGCCGCTTAATTGGCACCACCTGACAGCAGCCCCATCAACATAGATGTGTCGTTACGCCATTCACGGAAGCCCGCGCCCGAAATTTGCTGTAATACAATAGGCTCCCATTCCGCATTAATATCCCGTATAATACGACCCGTTTCACTGATTATCTCCGATCGTATTCTATCGGCATACAATGCATTCATCAATTCACGGGGAAATTCAAGTTTACCATTACGCTCATTTACCTTATTATGCAACGCCCAGATACTATGGACTATACGCTCCCTAATGTCTGGACCTTTGAATAAGTGCGCATTTCTATTCGGTACTATTATAGTGTTCTTAAGATGCTCCGCTAAATGCGAACGGCACAGAGGACACGGCATTATCTCCGCCAATGTCTTCAGAAGTTTTCTCCAAAGAAATGCGACATCCGTTCGGTCACTTATCCACGCCAAATTATGTAATACTCTCCATAATTTTGGACCCCACGAGTCTTTAGAACCGGGCTTTGGTAAAGAAGGCGATGCGAGCGTATCTGCCATTGATTACATAGACGAAAAATTTGAAGGCGTCTATCCGCATAGCGGACATTGTAACAGCAATGGAAGTTGTTCAACGAATCCCTACTGGACTCTGGGATAACTTACAAGAGGTCGTGTGGCGAATGGACGCCGCTTTCCTACGCGATGTTGCGCAAATCACCAAAATTCCTTACACCGATCTACGTAAAGTAGTTCCTACACGCGGCGTCTCTACACGGATTTCTACAGATGGAAACGAACCCTGGTGGACGGGGTTGACCTGTCGTATGTCTGTACTACGACCCGGCGGAATATGGGTCCGCTGCTCAGGAACCGCTTTTGAGGGCGCCTGTTGTTTCAAACATAGGGGTCTAGATGGACGGGAGGTAGATCGGTTGCCCGAAGGCGTACTACCTTACGATTCCCCGCTGTTTGCGTCCTTGCCTCGCCGCGTACCTATTCGGGTTGAAGGTGTCCTCTACTGGGTGTGCGAAGGTTCCCAATTCTCCGAAGTCTACAATGTAGACGGCGAAGTAGTAAAGGGATTCATGATCAATTATGCCGAGCGATGGATTCTGGAAACTGATAAAAATTGAGTTTCCCGCCGGCGGATTGTCTTTTTTTACCCAGAACTATTAACAGTTACTATGTCGGATTTATTTGACAATGCTACATTCGCCCTTCCTTTCTCCTCCAATAACTCCTCTCAGATTTCCAAGAAAAATAAGAAGAAGCGTTCCTATATTGTAGAACGTATACAGGATAAGCGTAAATCTCTAAAGAAGACCCCGTCAGCAGGTAAATTAAATATTCCAAAGTATATTATTAAACAGTGGATTCAGAATATGAAGGGGGAACGGCTTATGCCCCCACATGGAACTATTCCTCTTCTATACTGCCGAAAGGAGGATTATAGTCCTTGGCTCTATACTACTATCGCTTCTGTATATCGTAAACGTGCGGATTGGCACTTACTTATTACCAATATGTGGAAGGGTCCCCACCTAGTTGAACCGTGTGCACCAACTATGCTCAAACATCCAAATCCGTTCTTCTATAACCAGGATATCTCAATCCACTTGGATAAACTTATGTGCTTGAATGTTACTCTACGTATGTGTGTTCTTCGGTGTGTTCAACGGCGGCTTATTGCAAAGATGGATAAACGGGTTGTCGGTGAGGATGACCTTCATACAACAGTTGCGATTCCTGAGGCTGCAATGGTCTCTGTCTACGATTTCAAGACGCAAGCGAAGTACGTCTTCCATACCAATACTATTCTTAAAATGATTTTGGCATCGCTCAAGTATTGTGCTTACGGAATTGCGTCACCCAAGGCACCCAAGAATCCCTACACCAACCTTGAATGGACGAAGCCGCAACTAATGTCCATTACCCAACAGATTGTTCGTAATATGGCGGCACTCCATCGTATTCCGCCGCCGATGTTTCTCAACTATTACAATTGTAATTATAATGTTTTAACGTTTGCTAAGTTTTGTGAAAAGGATCTCGGTATCAATGCTGCAGTTGAACTCTTCAAACACAAGGATGACCCAACTACACTAGATGTTTACGGTGAAATGATTGGTACTGTGATAGATGAAGAAAATATCGCTATGTCTACGCGTATGCGAAATATGATTATTGAACGAAAGCTTCCAGATATACTACAGGATCGTTGGGATAACATTGTATTAGCTCTATGGATTGATACAAATATTCAAGTTCTTTATGAACCGTATAAGACGTATACTGAAATTATAGATGATTTCACCAAAGCGCGTGATGATACACGTAGTTACCTCCTTCAACTGACCCGTAGCTCGCGGCGGAGGCTGCCACCGCCTGGCTCTGGCATCTCACTCATTCGTACCCACGCGCTCAACATTCTCATTGATGCCGCAGTTTATACGGATAATATTCTTGAGATGGGAGATGAGGAGCCACCACTCACCGTAAATCTTTGAATGGACTAGGAGGAATGGACTTGAAGTCATATTCGCACGCTAACCTTATTTTGCCCCGGTTATGGCTTGGAGATAAGAAATCGTCTACCGACCCAGATTTTTTGAAAACTGCTGGCATAACCACTGTATTCAATGCGACAAAGGACCTACCTTTTTCGCCCCTGGTTCAGCGTAAATACCGTGTACCCGTGGACGATAATTTACAACCGGCGGAAATCAAAAATATGGCAGAATGGTCGCCTGAAATTGTCTACAAAGTGATTAATGAATATAAGCAAGGCTCGGTTATACTTATCCATTGCTACGCTGGAATGCAACGGTCAGCAGCGATTATGGCGATGGTCTTAATTGCTTTATCCGGTCACCCTGCATCCGAAGTGATTCCCTATATACGTTCTCGTCGCGAAGTCGCCTTTTTTCCGTCCGCGAATTTCTTACAATCCATCCTCGGATTTGAGAAGTACTACTTTTTAGCGCGAAACGGTGACGGGAATCGGCGTAATTAGTTGGTGGAATGTGGACGCCCACGGATTCGGTTCTGGCTGGTAGTTTATAGCGGCTGGATGGCTCTTATCGCGCTCCGCCTGCGACCACTCATCAGGAATATCCAGCGGAAAGTTGTGTTGGAAGAAATCCTGGTAGAGTTGTTCCGATTCGTACTGAATATGTCCAGTTGTACCTAGATTGATTTGGTATTGGTCGCACTGCTGATTCCAATACGGTGAATCCTCAAAGATAAAGTTCATCTGCCCAATGATCTTTATTGGCGGGGTGGGCTGGATATTCCAGCGATTCCTGGCAGTGGGCTGAATTGTGAATAGGCGTCCCTGTTGGACAGGCTCTTGTATACTAATTTCCATTGCGGTCGGTGGATACGCTAGAATATACATTGAATGCTCTAGGATTTGCCCGTGGAGATGCTGGTACTGGGCGAACTTGAGAAGATCCGGTGAAGTACCCATTGCCTGTAGAAAGCTCTGAAACGCCGTTGGATGGTTTAGAAGAGGACGAGCCAATAGATACGCCCGCCAGCACTGCTTATTCTCAATAGCGTGTTGAATACGATGGTACAGTGTTCCGCATTGGTTGTCGGTCCAACCTGCCGGCTTAGCATACCACTCTTTTCGGCAAGTGTGGTTGCCCGTTGATGGCGGTGGGTAATCACCAATAAGTGTAAGAGGAGGAAGAGCAAGGCGGTACGAAGTAAAGGTGGACAGAAGAATATCGTAACGGCGGGAACGCCAAGCGGTAAACCGTTGTGGACTCAGGTCTTTGTCCGGTTGTGCTAACAACCAGGCAAAGCCAAGAATATTATGAACCAACTCTGTTTCCAAACTCAGTTGGAGTTCATTCGTGATGGTCAAAGCAAGAGGAATATTACGTTCCTCTAGAGAAAGAAGTAAGGAAGCGGCAAGGTCATATGTCTCATAGAGATTCCTAGAGAGCGGCATTGCGGGGGTGGATTGGGCTTAAAGCAACCGGCGATCCTTCAATTTTGTTTCTATGAAGTAGGGGATGGATATTTTAGTGGCGTGTCACAACGAAGCCGAAGATGGACCACTATTTCTATTTTATCCACCGCGCTTTGATACTCCTGTACGATTTAAACCTGATTTTGTAGATCCTTATACTTCAAATCGTAAATGGAGTAATTACGGTCCTGAGTCCAAAACGATGATTTGGACTCAGTACTGCCCGATTTATGCTCCATTCTCACGCGAATCCCCAATCGACTACTCAGTCTTCATTAATCTCTTTGATGATGGTTGGAAGATTCTCAAACCTGGTGGCACAATTGTTATACCTTTAGGTCATGATTTTTTGGAAAAAGGTATGAGTACTGAGAAAGCATTAGACAATTTCAGAACGTTTCTAAAGCGACTATTAGCAAAAAAACATCCGTGGGAATCGTCGGTAGTTCGCAGAGAGGATATGCCATTTATAGTGTCCGCACCATTTGAAGATGAAGTTTATAACAGATTTGTTGTATTTAAAAAATCATTGCGAATGAATAAAAATAAGACGCGTAAGAATCGTAAGCGCCGTCGCACCTAAAAAGTATACCGCCGAATAAAGCGGTAAAGCCCCCGTAAAATTAAAAATATTTTTGTTGTTTTTTGTATTTTTAGGATTTCTGGATACAATAGACTGGTGGTCGGTGCTTAAACTAGATGTGCTCACTAGTTCGTTCCCTACGGTCACGAACTAGATGTCATCAATATTGATCTCGCCCTCTGCGACGGGCTCACGGTGTGCCAGCCGATTGGCACCCAGTTTGGCACGGAGGTCCTCATCGGATGCCGACTTCTCCTCGTCCTCCTCCTCATCGCTCTCGTGGGCGAACTCAAAGCCGCCGTCACCTACGGTGCCTTCTGCCGGGTTATCGCCGTCAATATCGTTCGTCATCCAATCAGGGATAATACCGTCCTTCTTGAGGCTGTACGCCTGCTTCTGCGTGAGGATGGCGACGATGTCAAAGTGCTCGCCTGTTGCAGCGGGCGCATCTGGATCGTAGCCCTCGCCGACGTAGATTGCCACGACGTCCTTGACTGTGATTGGCGTAGCACCGCGGCGACCTAGGACATTTGGAATACGCGCATGGAGTTCCTTGATTCCGTGCTTGTAAGGAATGGCGACGGTTACTTTACCCTGTCCTACCATCTTTGTGACACGGGCAAAGGTGACACCATCGGTCTTACCGTTGATAGCTGCCGCCGCACGCTGTGAATTGAGCTCTTGGCGCTTCGTGCCGGAAATACGACCCTTCTTAGAACGAGGCATTGTTGCTTGATATGTAGGAAGGAAAGAAGTAGGAGGAAAGAGAAAGGAGAAGGCTTGTAAGAGGGAATGGAAGTAGGCAGCTATTAATTGCCAATAATCAAAAAGAGTTTGTCAATTTTTTCAGTTTGGTTTGGTTTGGTTGTCTAGAATGCCGCACGACGTGCCGCCGCACGCGTCACACGCGGGCTCGCGCTACGCTTAGGGCGAGTCGTCGTCTCTACCTGGGTCTGCTGCGTCTGCGTAGCAGCGGGCACCGTGTAGCTGCTCCAAGCGAAGGGCGACGTCGCACGAGGCTGAATACGAGTGCCCTCCACCTCCATCGGCCAAGAGTTGTGTAGAGAGCGGACCTGGGCGTAGAACGTATCCATATAGTAATGGGTCTCCGTGGACTTGAGCATCACCGACGTGTAGCCAGGGACGTCAATCTGGACAAAGTCGCAGCGCTGTAGGTCATAGTGCAGCGACTCTAGGAAACGCTCAATGTAGGAGAAGAGCTCGGAGTGTAGTAGCTGGCGCTCCGTGCGGGCACCAATCGTGTTCTGGGTAAAGACAGCGGTGAAGTTCATGCTACCCTCCGTAGGGCGAATTACGAGCTTATCATCAGGGAAACCAGTCTTCTGAAAGATAATCACAATCGGTGCAAGGGTGGCGTCACCATCATAGTTGAAGCGGGTAGTTGACGACGACATGATGAGGGGAATGACAGTGGACGCAGAAATTTTTCGTTTTGTCAATTTTTATCGGTTTGGGGGTAAATTTTCATATCATTTACCATCGCCTCAAAAATATTCGGCGTTTTGAGTGGAAGTTGATTTACAAAGGTATTAAACGCCGCGGTATCTTTTGGTAGGCACGCACCTGCCGGTCCTCTTAGAGTTTCATTACACTGTAAATATTCTGCGTCAATAGATTTTTTATACTCTAGATTCTTGATAATATTGTCATAATTTACGTTTTTATGCTTACATATTTCGTAAAATGCGTTGGCGAATAAAATTTTCTGCGTATTATAAACATTCTGAAAGTATTTTGTGAGTTCGGCTTCCGTAGGATGAACCTGGGATATCTTACAATTGAGTGGTCGGTACATTTCGGCTACGGCGGCAGCGGCGGATGGGTCCTCAGTTCCTACGATACATAGATTCGCCGCCTTGATATCGGCGTAGCCCTGCCGCTCTTTCAGAAATTCTGGGCAAACGGCAATACGGAGTTTATACTTTTCTATGAGGTTTGTTGTAGTCCCTGGTATCACCGTACTTTTAATACAGATAGTACCTTGGTAATTATGGGTTTTGAGGGTCTGGACGGTAGACTCTACAATGCTTATATCACACTCTTGTGTTGTTGGGTTTAGAGGGGTAGGAACGGCGACAACGATAATATCGGCGCTGAGAACGTCGTCTATGCGAGTGTTGGGGAACTTAATATCATAGAACGATGTTGTATGATATTCTGTAAATACGTCGTAGAGGGCTTTGCCAACTTTACCCAGCCCAATAAACCCTATCTTCATCCTGACGGTGTCTTATATTTTAGTGCCGTGTTTATGTAATCGGCGGTAAAAATACGAAGTTTAGTCGCCGAATTATTCGTACTATGACCTATGATAAATCGGTTATTCTCTATCATAAATCCGTAGGCAAATTCTCTATCCGCCTCAAGTTGAAACCATTCCGAATATTTTATAAGATTCATTTGTTTATCAAAAACGACAAAAGCATGTTTATAGCGGCGTCTTATATGATGATGAACAATAAACCAATACTGTGTGTTATATTCTACGGCACACGATGATCCGCACATAATTTTAAAATCCGCCGGCGTTTGACGTTCTTCTAGGACGGTCAGTTCGTGGGTTTCCAAATTGATATCACATATTTGTAACGGAAACCATCGGTAAATCACACAAAGTTTTGAGTTGTAACTAACAAATGCCCAATTCTTCTCTACACGAAATTCCGTTTTAAAGGTAGGTCGTATATGGTCTCTATCAAACGATACACCGTTAAATATACCGGATACAATAACAACTTGACGTTGTTTTGAAAGATAGACTGCTAGGTAATAGATTTGACTATTGTATACAAAGAGTCTTATATCTTCGTAACCACCTTGTGGGTGCGGTCCTGATACAAATCCATCGTCAATTATTTTTGTCTCTTTGACTGTAAAATCGTTGGAAAGCGTGATGAGTTGATTGAGATTTCGCCACATCGGCGGACCTAAACAACGGGATAGTACAAGATACTCATCTAGATTTTCTGGATTTCGGACAATAGCAGGAGATGATGAGTGAAACCTCATATTCTTATAGTTGAACCGATTGGAAAGGTCTATAACTTGGTCGGCGACCAGCCTTAGAGAGGACAGCATCTTATCTGTGGATTACGCTAAAAAAAGTGAAATAAAATCTTACGGCGGTTAAATGGTCTGTACGCGCTGTGCGAAGCAGACCATTGATGCGCCATCCATTGATGATTGGGGTCCGACCCTATGGACAATTTTACACGGATTAGCCGAACAGGTTGGGCGGAATGAAGATGAACGGCAACTTTGGATTTCACTTATTGAAGGTCTGCCGAAGATTGTTCCCTGCCCCGAATGTGCCAGACATATTACTGTGTGGCTACGAACCCATCCCGTAGTTGCACTACGTAGAATACCTATGGCTGACTTCTATAATTGGGTAACGGGCTGGGTGTACGATCTACACGAGGACGTCAATCGGCGGCTAGGCAAGCCATCATTCCCTCGCGATTCTCTCAAGGAGACATACGGTTCACTTGATATACAAGTAAAAATGGAATCGCTCAAACGATTTCTTGAAAAACTTATTAGCATTTCAGGAACCGGTATGCTGTCGTGGAAAGCGTGGGAAGGCTACGTCCTTCGTTTGCTCACACTCTATAGTTTATTGGGGCGCTGTCCTACGTGTAAGTAGTTCAATAACGCGCCTTCTCGGCGGGGCTGAGGGCGCGCCACTTCTCGCCGATCTTACGCGCGACCGCTACGACGTCGCTGCGGAGGGACGGGTTGGCATTTAGAATCTCGGGGCGTGTCTTCTGAGCAAACTTCATGTAGCCATTGAGCTTGCGACCGCCGCGCTGCTTGCGAGTCTTCTTGTTCTTATTGACGTTGTTCTTGCGGGTACGACGAGCCATTCTATACTCAGTGTTTAGATTTTAGTTTTTGCTTAAGTTAAAACTCCGCATCAGTAGCAAACGTCATCTGCTCTGTGGTGCGCCCTACGCCCGCCTTAGAATAATTGGACACACGCTTCTCAAAGAAGTTATCCTTGCCCTCCAGGGAGATACGCTCCATAAACGGAAACGGATTCGCCGTATTCCAAATCTTCGGATAGCCTAGTTGAACGAGGAGACGATCCGCGACAAACTCAAGATACTGACTCATCATCTTAGAATTCATACCGATGAGGGCACACGGAAGAGCGTCAATAATGAACTCCTTCTCGCACTTGACCGCCTCACGAATCATCTTATGCGCCTTCGTCTTGCTCAGCTTCGTCTGGAGCATACTGTAAAGCAGGCAGGCAAACTCCGTATGCATACCCTCATCGCGGCTTATGAACTCATTGGACGTGGTGAGCCCAGGCATCAGACCACGCTCCTTGAGCCAGAAGATAGAGCAAAACGCTCCGCTGAAGAAGATGCCCTCTACCGCTGCAAACGCCATCAGTCGCGAAGCAAAGTCCGCCTCATCCGACTCCATCCACTGAATCGCCCATTCCGCCTTCTTCTTGACGCACGGAATGGTCTCAATCGCCTTGAGCAAATGGGTCTTCTCCGTCTGGTCCTTGATATACGTATCAATCAGCAATGAGTACACTTCACTTTGTCCAGTTAGAATTCCATTAAATACACCCTTATGATGTATAGGCTCGTTAAAACAATAGGTCGGGCTCATTTTATTTAAGTCCTCTACACCCTTAATTCGTATGAGTTTCTTCTTTTCGGAAACGGGATTTGTGCTTAGAACAAGTCGCTTAGGACTAAATCCAATAGCACGAAGTTTTTGTACAGCATTACATGTAATATAGAGAACATAGATTGCCTTACAACTGTAATTCTTTTCACCACCCTTTCCATCAGGCATTAACTTTTCACACTCTTCCCTATTGAGTTTAATGTTTGTTACAATGCCTAGAGTTGTAAGCATTAGTTGTACATTCTTGAGATAATCTAACTGAACACAGCCAATTTGTATAGAAGTATCACCACCCACGCTGAGTTTCGCACAACCATCCGCATCTGCGTAACCCTCTAGCCAGCGTAGTTTGGTATCTATACTATAATTAATAGGCACAAAGAACTTCGGCTTATTGATACAGTTTGTAAGATAGCATGCAGTAATATCACCATCAATTCTACTCTTAGATACTACAAGGTGTTCAAGTAGGTTCTTCTTCTCACCGTATAGACGAACAAATGGATATTCATTCACATAATTTCCATCACCACAGAAGAATCCGTGCGTATAGGGATTTTTAAACTCATCTATATCTGAAATGTCTACAATCGGTGTTTCCCATCCCATTAGTATATCATCAACCTTGAGGTCTTTTGTTATAATACGCTCCTCGTGGCATCGCTCAGGATGAAGAACAGGTCCTACCCTGACTAACCATTTGTGACCATCCGTACAGTCTAGTGACATTCCATTATCCAGATGTACACGATAAATCTTAGAACTATCTGATGTTTTACGAACTGTAACATTACTAAACTCGGAGCCATTCCATACATCTACAGCTGTATCAGTTAGCGTACCAATAGGAAAGTAGCCAGTTTTAGTCAGAATAGGAGTCTCGGGCGTTACACAGTGAATGTTCTCCATCGCAATCTGGAAACCATAGAAGCAGCGCGCCTCAGGAATCTGCACCTGTTTCATAAAGTTCATCGCCAGATTCTCATTAACAATACCATCGCTCGCGGCAAAGAACGCCAACACGTGGCTAATGAAGTGGCGCTCATCCTTATTCAAAGAATCCCAATCCTTACGGTCCCTAGACAGATCCAGCTCTTCCGCAGTCCAGAAACTACCCTCCGCCTTCTTATACATCTCCCATACCTTCTGATTCGCAATAGGAAAGAGAACGAAACGATTCGGATTCGGCTGTAGAATCGGTTCCGTCTTCGGAAAACGGCGCTTTGTAATAATTTGGAACGCCTCCTCCTTCGCGTTTACTCCGCGGGCACCGAGCGATCCACTGTCTACTGATGTCGCACGACGACGAGGAACTACGATTTGAGGCGCTTCGGTTACGGGGCTGGAGCTCATTGCCGGTACTTTACCCTGCGATTTCATTTTGCTGCGATTTGCCGGGATTTTACACGTTCTATGTTATTTGCTATTTGTGTAGTCTTACGTCATTTTTTCTCCGTGAGGGGGAAGAAAATTGAGTACGCTTTGGCGAAGGTAAGGGAGGGGCATTACCCTCTTTATTGAATATAATGAGCACCGAATTTAGCACTTGGCTTCTTGGTCTCGGCGGTTACGCCGGTCTCTTCGGCTCCCTTGCCGTATTCTATCTCTATCCTAACTTTCCGCGCAATTATCTACCGGTACTCTTTGTCGTACCGGTTATCAGCGCTGCCGCACTCTATGCCTTCTTCCAGGTTCTATATCTAGTTCTATGGTTCACCGTAAAGGTCCTTGAGTCAATGCTCAATGAACATCTTACTATTATTCTACTCTCTACGACGTTCATCGGTGGTCAGGCGGTGCTTATCGGCTACGTTGTCTATAAGAATGCGTTTCTGAATAACGTCGTTCTGAATAATGCTGCATACGAGGTGGAGCAGGAGCAGGAGCAGGAGCAGGAGCAGGAGCTACAGCCTGAGGAGTATGAGAATGCGGACGACGAGGAGGAGAATGAGGAGGACAGCGGTGCCGATGCGGATAACGAAGAAGGAACTCTTAATTCGGTTCCGCCCATCACTACTAACACGCCTGCTACGGCAGCACCCGTTATTAATGATACTTGTGTAGATTGCGACGATGACTGTATGAAGTGTATGCCGCCACTCACCTCACATGGCTTGATGACCGGTCTGAGCGGTGAGATTCCCGCCGGTGTGGTTTGCGAGGGTGGAGTATGCCGCATTGATGGTAATGCGACTGCTACTACTACCGCTGCTGCCAATGCTGCTAATGCTGCCATTAAAAATATGATGGAGGAGTTCGCTGAGAATGTAAAGATTGATTAAACAAGAACTTTACGAAGACGAACCAATAGTTTTAAGAAGGTCGTTTCGCCTTCTGGGATTTCAAACAATAAGGAAAGAGGTCGGTTGACGCTGATGGCACCGGTTGGGCTCACCAGTTTTTCAGCGAATATATAGTTTCTTACTGCTTGTACAATATCCTTATACGGATAGCGCTTCGTAAGGTCTATATTAGGCAAACCGGGTGGCTTTACAGCGAATGTTTCGTTACGAAACGGCGATGACTCTAGGAAGTTGGGGTCGCGGAACTGCTCCAAGGCAAGTTCAATAATAGGTTTTTCAATAGTTTTCATATGATCATCAATATGATTGAAATGTTTTGTTAGCGATTCCATCGTCTCAGTCATTTCCTCCAAATCGCACTCCAGTTCAAAGAGATTGAGAAGTTTTGACGTTTGATTTGTAGTACCGGTCGTGTTGCTTGCCGTGGTGGAAGACGTATCATATCCCTCGGACTCTTCGTCACTCATATCTACTAGGAACGGGTATATCTCGTAGATATGTTCATTTTTTACGATTTATTGGGAATGGGGTTAGTCGCGCCGAATGCGGCTTGTTAACCAACTGACCGGACTGTGAATCTCCCCCTTCCAAAACCACGCATACGTGGGCAGCGGTTGCTCGCTGGTTTCCTTTGCCGCGCGAATCGCATACCACCAATGACGCGGGAGTAGCACAGCGTTGCCTGGGCGCAGTTTGAGTTCAATATACTTGACATCACCAATCCAAGGGATCTCCTTTGTCGTCTGTATCCAGGGATCCTTACCAATAATATCCTCTGCGTCCTTAGCGGGAATAGCACCCTCGTGCGCAATCCATAACTCCAACGGGGTGCCGTCAGTTGAGACAATTGCTGTAAAGTCGGCAACGCCCTTTCTTAGCCCCATCACGTCGTGCTGCTGATATATGTAAGGGGTCGGCGTCTGGGTCGGAACGGTATACCATTGGTGGAAGCCCTCCGCTGCCCAATGCTCAAAATTATTCCGTAATTTCATGGTATCCGCCATTACGGTTAAATCGGTGGGTGTCATATTATTCGGTGTCTGAAGCCATACGTTCCACGTCGTCTTGAACTTCTTTTGATCTTGCCCTTGGACTACGATTGCCCACGTCTTATTCGCCGTCTTCGCATGCGCCCAATTGCCTAACCAATGCTTTGGTAGACTACGAATCACAATCGGCAGCTGCTCATTCATCATTTCCGTCCAATTCGCATTTGCCGTATAATCCTTCTGTAGGATTTGAAACTCATGAATGGCGCCACGATACGCAATAACGGCTATTCCAAAAATCAATAAGACCAGGAAGAGCAGTTCAAATATCATCTCCTGGAATTACGCCGTGACTTTTTGTGTGATGCTGCTCCGCAGTTTGGTAGACAGTTGTCCCACAGACCGGGTAGGAATTGACCCGTCATAATATGACGCACTTCCTTCTTTGTTAATGGTTTTCGCATACTCTTAATTGTTTTTCCTCTACGGGAGAGAATTTCACGCAATTTAAAACCCTTCCCTTTCTCAACAGATACTAAATCATGAAAGATTGGTTTACCATTCGCGGCGTGTATTTTCTCACTGTGAAATGTTTCCATCCTAGTAAGAGTTGAGATTAAAGTTCTGCTTCTTTGTTGATTCGGAGCAAAATTGTTTTATGAATAGTCATAAATTTTGGTAGCAGGAGAATAAAACAGAATCCGAACGGATAGACGCATATTTGTGTCATAGAGTAACTTAGAAGTAACGTGGCAGCGTAGGGAAGCGGCATTACACCATCAATCCTAAATTTGAGCCAATATTTTGAGTAGAGGTCTTTATTTTTTACCAAGCGTAAAAATTTTGCGTAATACGCGCCATAACACGCAAAAACTACACTTGACATACTAAAGAAGAAAATATTCGTTAAAATATTGAGTGGCATGTAAGGAAAAAGGTATCCGTGGGGCGGAGCGAGGATTCTGTCTTTCAAAATATGTCCCGCTACAATAACATAAAAATAGTGGCATAGAAAAATTGGCATAAACGGTTTTGATAAGAAGAACCATACTTGGTCGTGCTCTATGGTTGGAATTCTTTCCAAAGGGTGCCTTAATGGTAAAATATAGTTTGTTAAACATAATTGACAGCGTAATATAAAATCGGGATTATCGGTCACTCTTCTCCATTGTTTTAAACATTGGAGATGAATGTATTTAACACTGCCTATACATTTACAAGGAGTGATAAGCGGATCGGCGGGTATAAGTGTAGGTTCAAAACAGAACCGACAGACGGAGTCCATCTAAGGGGCTTAAGAAAAAAGATTATAAAGTAGAATGTACGTCTCGTGTACTATTGGTGCCGGTCTTGGCAATCGTCTATTCCAAATTGCTGCTATGCTCGGCTATGCTGAAAAATACGGATACAATCCCGTATTTGTCAAAGAATGGATTAATCATAATTCTACACAACTTGGCGGCAACTCCGTATTTGATCACTTTCCTGATATTCCAACAATATCAGTCGGTGACTTGGAGTGGACCGAAATAAAAGAGCCGTTTGAGGGCGCTATGACATATCGCGAACTGCCTGCGGTGAAAGGTAATGTAAAACTCAATGGTTATTTTCAGTCGGAGCGTTATTTTCCTAAGGGTGGTGTGCGACTCTCAGGGGTTGTGCCGAAAACACGGTGGTATCCTACGTTCTTTTTACACGTTCGTCGCGGGGATTACCTCCATCCCGCCAATGCGCACCATTATGTGGACTTGACGCGGTACTACGAGCGGGCACTGGCTCTGTTTCCTAGCGGATCGTACGTACTTGTTTGTTCCGATGATATTGCGTGGTGTAAGGCGACGCTGCCTTCACGGTATCCTGAGGTAGGGGCGGATAAATGGATTTGGTTTAGCGGTGACGAGTATGCGACTCTTGGGGCGATGATGGGGTGCTCCCTTGGTGGCATTTGCGCCAATAGTACGTTTTCGTGGTGGGGGGCTTATTTAGGTCGTGGGTCTGGCGACAAGTTAGTAACTATGCCGTCATTATGGATTCAGTTACGTGCTGGATTCCCCAAGGCGGTTGATATTTATCCTGCATGGGCGGAGCGGGTATCGGTTTAGAGTGCTCCACTAACAGATTCAACCGGTACAGCATTTGAGTATATTTGTAAAAAGCTACTCAAAAGCGCCGAATTTATAAGACTCATTCACGTTTGTTTAGATAACGATGTTGAGCATTGAGCACACCGCGGATAGTTTGCCGGTTAGAGTGGAGACCTGGATTTCTAACAATGTGATTGTAGATTGCTGGGTCTGGACGAGCGCGTAGACGTCTTGTACTGCCTTCACGGTTGGGGCGATGAATTCGTCGTGACGGAGCGTGTAGAGTCCTTTGAGTTTGGCGTGTGGGGGCTCGTACGTTTCGGTGACGGTGCTGCCGTGCTTGTCCTTATGCGTCTTCGTGATGGTTGAGGGAATGTCGTTAATACACGTGAAGAGTGCGGAATCGGTGCCGAGACTGCTCAAGACTTGTTCAACCTCCTGCGCGATGAATCCTTGGTGCTTACGCTTACCTGGGTCTTTTGGCGGGAAAGGGTTGCCGTTGCTGTCCAAACCAACATTTTTACGGTCCTTCCATGTGAACTCAACAGGTCGCAGTTGTTGGATGAAATTGATGCCGAGAGAGGTGTTGCTGATGTTTGTCTTGAGACGCTGGTCTGATGGACCCGCTACATCATAGGTAATTGCCTCTGTTGATGTATCATATGTCAGATAATAACTTCCTTGTGCTGGCTGAATCGTATTTATAAATAATCCTGATGAGTCTGATCTGATATATCCTGCAGATCCTCCAGATTGAATATTTATTTGAGTACCAGTCATCTGTATACTTTGTGCTGTAGCCCCGCCACCTGCTATTTGAATCCCCACATCATCTGTGAGATATAATGAATTAGCACCAGCCACAATAGTAATTCCATTTGAGTTACTAACGGCACCTCCAATACAAACAGTGCCATTACCGCTTGCAGTCACACCTTGTCCAATAGCAATTGCGCTATTACCAGTTGCTATAGCATTATCACCAATAGCAATTGCGAGGTCTCCTTGTGCGTTACTTCCCGCCTTGTATCCAATCGCAACTGAATTTGAACCTTGGTTATTAGATCCTGCATTTGCCCCAATCGCAATTGAATATTGTCCTTGTGTGTTTGAACCTGCTGCTGCGCCAATCGCAATCGCATTTGAGCCTTGAGTCGCTTGACCGGCAAAACTGCCCAAAGAAATATTAGTATCTCCTACAATCCATTGGCTGTTTGACCAATAGAGATAATCGCCGTAGTTTGTTCCTATAGGAGTTGGTCCAGTAGCGCCTGTGGCTCCTGTGGCTCCAGTAGCGCCAGTGTCTCCAGTAGCGCCAGTGTCTCCAGTAGCGCCAGTGTCTCCAGTAGCGCCAGTGTCTCCAGTAGCGCCAGTGTCGCCAGTGGCTCCAGTTTCTCCAGTAGCGCCAGTGTCGCCCGTCGCGCCA